>ERZ772993.847-NODE-847-length-13136-cov-7.704686_pt1 | contig 13136 bp, 10 predicted proteins | sample MGYA00580670_ERZ772993 | MGnify/ENA primary metagenome ERZ772993 (study PRJEB29015, sample SAMEA2737936) | human oral metagenome | biome: human oral; feature: human-associated habitat; material: dental | place: China | collected 2136 ... | reverse complement strand
CGCGGAACCTGGGGGCCACTGTGGCCGCGCGCAGTCCGCCGCCCTGCATGGCGCCAGTGGAGGCGACGTCGAGGGTTTGGGGGCGGGCGACGACCAGCGCGGGCGCCAGGAGCAGTATGACTGCGAGGATGAGGGTGATGAGCGCTGCGGGGCCGCTGGGCACCGAGGGGAAGGCGAGGACGCAGAATCCGATGAGTGTGAGCGCGGTGCCGACGGTGGCTGGGGCGATGGCGCTGACGCGCAGTGCGCCGGGCAGGACGAATGTCGCGATGGAGGAGATGGCGATGACGATCCCGCCGGCGATCCAGGCGCCTCCGGGTGTGGTGGCGTCGGCGAAGGAGACGGCGGCGGCGCCGCCGAGCAGGGGGGCGGTGTGCGCCAGTGCGAGGCCGCCGGCGGGGCTGGTCCGTGCGACCAGGGCCGCGACTCCGGTGGCGATGACGGCGGCGAAGCCCGCGATGATGGCGCTGAGCAGGTTCTGGCCGGATGTGGCGACCAGGTAGGCGGTGAGGACCAGCAGGGTCGTGGACACTCCTGTCGCCAGGGTGGTGGAGGAGGCGCTGGTCCACGCGGGGACGTTCTTCTCGACTTGGTCGCCGATGGCCTCGACGGGGTCGTCGTAGACGCGGGGCGGGGCGGGGTCTTGGACCTGCGCGAGGGTGAGGGTGGCGCCGGGGCCCACTTTCTGGGAGGCGAGGGTCTGGGAGTAGGAGAGTTCGCGGGAGCCGGACAGGATCGATATGGGGCGTTCGAGGCTGGGGGAGGCGTCTCCGAGTGCCTGGGCGAGGGTGGGTGCCAGTTCTGCGAGGATCATTTGCGATGGGACGGTGACGTCGGTCGCGCGCCGCCCGTAGGCGACTGTGATTGGGATCAAGAGTGGGCCTTGGTTGGTGGGGGCCATATTGCGGTTTCCTCCTGTCGTCCCTTGGATCCGCGGGGGACTGTCGTTCGCGTACCGAATGGTAAAATAGTAGGAATTATTCCTAAGGTCTATACGTGGGGCCGGACATGTGCTTATATTAAACCCATCGGAGCGCCGGTGCATCGCACGGTTACCGAGGAAAACTGACCGATTCGCAAGAGGAAAGAGGAACCTCATGGCTGAAAACGCAGGGATGCAAGTAGGTGAGGGCGCCCTCCAGCAGGCCGCCAACACCATCTCCGAGTCGCAGAACTCCCTCCAGAGCCGCCTCCAGAGGCTCGAGGGCGACCTGTCCAACGTCAGCGCCATCTGGCAGGGCCCCGCGGCCGCCCGCTTCACGCAGCTCATGGCTCAGTGGCGCGAGAACGCGGACAAGACCACGAAGGCGCTGAGCGAGTTCGTCGAGAAGCTGGGCGGGGCCTCGCGCTCCTACTCGCAGCAGGAAGAGGACCTGGCCGCCGACATGGGCAAGTACGCCGCCGGCCTGTGAGATTTCGACACAAGATAGGAGCATGAATCATGAGTGAAGGCGTCAAGGTACAATTCGCGCACCTCGGCCAGGCGGGTGCCGACATCAAGACCGGTTCCCGTGACATCGAGCAGATCCTCAGTGACATGGACGCTCAGCTGCAGAAGGTGACGTGGGAGGGCGAAGCCCAGGCCGCGTACTTCGAGGCGAAGCGGAAGTGGACCGAGGGCATGGCCGAGCTGCAGCGGATCCTCGGTGAGGTCGGCAACGGCGTTGATGCGGCTGTCCAGAAGTACCAGTCCATGGAGCAGCACGTGGCGCAGAGCTGGATGTGACGCCGCCTGTGGCGCATCCGCTCGACCGTTCCGGCAGTCCGCTCCGCACTCGTTGCGGACGCGGCGGGCCGCCGTGCGGGCGTTTGATCGCCGTCCGATAGCGGGCGGACGATTGAGGCGTGGGTGCGGGACGGTGAGAATCGTCCCGCACCCACGCGCGTTACCCCACACCATTCCCCCTAGGCAGACAACATGTCATTACCGCAGATTCCCGACCTCGACGGCCTCATGGAGGCCTTCGACAAGATCAGCGCGCTCACGGACCTCATGGCCGAGGCCCAGGCGCAGGCGCCCGACAGCGTCACGGTGGAGGACTCCACCCAGTCGCTCGAGCTCACGATGCTCAACGACGGGACGATCGAGGACTTCCACATCGAGAGCGACTGGCGGGACAACATCGACCCCGAGGACCTCGGGGCATCGATCACCGCGCTCATCGGCGACGCCAACACCGAGTTGTTGTCGGCCTCCGGCACCTTCCTCGAGGAGAACTACGAGGACTGGCAGGAGGAGCAGGAAGAGCACGAGTTCAACTCGCTCACCTCGCCAGTCGTGCAGCAGACCCGCCAGGACGCCGACGAGATCCTCGAGCGCGCCTCCGGGCAGATGGTGCCGCTCGACGACTCCCTGGCGGAGGCGTTCTCCTTCGTGGACGACGCCCTGGCGAAGGCGAGGGCCTTCGCCGCTATGAACGAGGGCGCCGCCTCCGACGAGGACCATGTGGGCGAGGAGGTCTGGTGCGAGCGCACCGCCGGGATCGTCACCTCGGTGGGGGTGGATCCGGCCTGGGCTGCGGCCACGCCCTACCCGGTGCTGCGGTCGCGGATCTTCGATGCCCTCGTCGGCCAGGACGGGGAGGACTCGGACCAGGAGTCCTTCGCGCAGCGCGGCGAGGCGATCACCGAGCAGCTCCTGGGCGGCTTGTCCCGCGATGTGGACTGAACTTACGAAAGGAATATGATGCCAAAGCACAGTGGTGACGGATTCAAGGTCGACACCGACGCACTGCGGCGCGACGCCGAGAAGTGGGATCAGGCGAGCTCCGATATCGCCAAGGACTCCACCTGCGATCCGCTCACGGACTTCAAGTGGATCCCGCAGGCGGGGGAGTTCGCCAAGCGCGCGAACGAGATGCTGGACCGCTTCGCCGACTTGCGGAACCAGGGGTCCCAGGCGTTCTCCGCCGTGGGGGCTTCGTTGACCAAGTCGGCGAACGACTACGACGCGACCGACTCGGAAGTCTTCTAGGAGGGGCCATGTCTATTGCGGATATGATCGCGAAGTTCGAGGAGTGGAACAACACGGCGAACGAGACCGTCCACAACGTCGTCGAGACCGCGAACAAGGCGCTCAGCCTGATCCAGAAGCTGCCCCTGCCCGGGCTCCAGGCGCTCATCGAGATCGTGAAAGCGGTCCTGAAGGGGATCGAGCAGGTCGTCAAGTACCTGCACGACCTGGTCGACTTCATCATCCAGGATCTCAAGTCCGCCCAGAAGCTGGACGACACGGCCAACGACCTCACCCAGCGGGTCGCCGTCCCGGTCGCCGGCGTTTCGAAGGGCTTCCTGAGCCAGCTCGAGGGACGCAAGGAGCGCTTCTGGGAGGGCGCTGGCGCCAAGGCGTACACGGAGCACACGGACCTGCAGGGGCAGGCGTGCGAGGAGCTCTCGAACGCCTACCAGACGCTGGCCACGGCGCTGCACGACGCCTACGACGGCTGCATGGTCTTCGCCGGGGCGATGGCGGTCGCCGCGGGCACCTTCATCGCGGGCGTCGTGGCCGCTGCCGCGTCGCTGATCCCCCCCGCCACCCCCGCCGCGCCCGCGGTGTGGGCGGCGGTGGTCGCGGTCCTGAAGGCGGCGCTCGCCGCAGCGGTTGCCGCTGTGAGCGCGTGGTTCTTGAAGCTGCATCCACAGCTGCGAAAGGCCCAGGAAGGGCTGGACAACGCCTCCTTGAACGGTGGTAAGACTGTCTTCTACAACGGGAACTGGCCGACTTTGACGCTATACTGAGTTTTAAATTCTACCGATTTGAAAGGAGTGGGCCGATGGCTGGAGGATCACCGGACACTGGCGGAATCGACACGGATCAGGAGAACGGCGCCCGGAGCCAGACCGAGGGCGGCGTGGGCGAGCTGGAGGGCGCGCAGAGCGAGGGCGTCGACACGATCTCCCGTGAGCAGACTGTGCTCAAGTGGGGGTACGAGCAGGGCCCCGCAGCGGTCAGCAGCAAGTACAAGGACGTGTTGCAGGCGACGGCGGCGAACCTGGACACCCGTATCAGCCAGCTGCGCGAGATGCTGACCAACTCGCAGCACCAGGTGGCCAACTACGAGCAGAACGACGAGGAGATCGCCGCGAGCTTCCGCAAGGCCGCCGGCTCTGACACCGGTGTGGCCAGCGCGGGTGGCACCACGGTGGCGGCGGCCTCCGGCGCCGCATCGGCGTCCGCGTCAGCTGGAACAGGTTTCCAGGGCGGTGGCGGTACTGGCGGCGGAGGCGGCGGTACCGGCGCCAGCACTGCCGGCCTTGATGCTCCCACTAAGGCCACATACGAGTCGGACTTTCATGGGAGCGGCACCTCTGGCAGCTTCTGAACCTGCCGGTGCCGGTGTACTAGCGAGAGGATTAGGGATTACACATGAGTGACGACCAGTACCAGTGCAAAGCGGGGGATCCGCCCCCCTTCGGTCAGCAGGCCCCGGCTCCGCCCGCCTCGGATGCGACTCCGTTCCAGCGGTTGCAGGCGGTCGCGGACTTGGATTACAACGATTCCGCCGACGAGCAGGGGTACAACACCGTTGTCGCCAAGATCAATAAGTGCCGTGATCTGGTGACGCAGTACGAGACGAACAACGGGTTCCAGTCCCAGGAGGTGCGCGCGGCGATCACCGAATGGGCCCAGAAGTTCCGCAAGGATCTGAGGACCACCGAGCAGCAGCTGACTACCGGTTATCAGACCGTGGGCCAGGCGCGGGCGGTGATGCGCCAGGCGCGCGACCTGTTCAATACGAATGTGTCGCCGGAGCTCCTCAGTGATGGTGAGAAGGCGCTCAAGACGACGGTGGATGTCGCGTCGACTGTCACCGTTCCCATCGGCGGCTGGCTCGTGAAGATGGCCGCGGACGCGTACTGGGACTGGTTGGGCAAGGAACGCGACAAGCAGCGCAATGAGTACTGCCAGAAGATCCTCGACGATATGAACGCCCAGCTCACCAAGGGCGCCGAGGGCATGAAAGCGGACACCGACACCAAACGCTCAGTTGGTGGTGGCCATGACGATGGCACGCCGCCCAATCCCAGTACCACAATGCCCGGGATCGGCGACCCGAATAAACCCGGGATCGGCGGCCCGAATAAAGTCGGCGGCGTAGGCGGCTCCAACCCCAGCGCCGGCCTCGGCGGTGGGGACACCAGTGGCCTCGGGGGCGCGGGGGGGAATTACGGCACCTCCGACGTCGACCCCTACGCCGCGAAGGGCAAGGACTGGATGTCGGAGGGCTTCCAGAAGCCCGGCGGCCCCCAGGACCCGCCGCCCACCACGACTGTTGACGACCTCGACGGCGTGGGCCTGGTGGACCGCCCGATGAACCAGACGGTGACCCCCAACGGCCTCGTCGATGGGTACACCCCGCCCTCAGCGACGAACTACTCCGACCCCCGGTGGGACCCCTCCTACAAGATCCCCTCCAGTGTGGCGGACGTGTCCAAGGCCGCCTCTGCGGGCACCCTGGGCGCCCTCGGCGGCGCTGGGGCGGCCAGCGCCCTCAAGGGCCTCGGCGGCGCGGGGGCAATGAGCGCGAAGAGCCTGCTGGCGGGCGGCGCTCCCGGCGCCGGTGGCCTGGGCGCGGGCGGTGCGGGATCCGGTGCGGCCGGGTCCGGTGCCGGTGCCGCCGGCCTCAAGGGCGCTGCCGGCCTCAAGGGCGCAGGAAGCGGTGCCGGCGGCATGATGGGCATGGGCGGCGCCGGAGCGGGCGCCGGCGGCGCGGGCGACGACAAGAAGAAGAAACGCCGCGCCTTCTCCGGCCTCTTCGCCGACCAACCCGACGACATGGGGCCCGTGTGGGACCCCGCCCACGGCCCCGGCTCTGAGGACGACGGCGTCGTCTTCGAAGTCGACCTGGACGAATGGGGGCTGTGAGAGTGGCTCATCAGAGTAGGGCCCGCGTCGGCGCTGTGCGTGTCGGCGCGGGCCTTGCCCGCGTTGTGGTGGCGTTGGGCGTGGTTGTCGGATTGTGCGTGGCGGGCGCGCCCGGGGCGCGTGCGGTTGATGAGATCACGACGCAGGAGTACGTGGGTCCCCTGGGCATTGAGAACGAGGTGGCGGCTGGTTTCACGGGCAAGGGCATCAAGATCGGCGTGATCGACGGGCCTGCCGACACGACTATGCCGGAGTTGCAGGGCGCTAATGTCACTGTGAAACCCATGTGTACCTTCACACCGACAGATGAGACACGTTCGCACGCCACTGCGATGGTGTCGATCCTGGCTGCCCGAGGCTACGGTGTCGCGCGTGAGGCTGAGATCATCAACTACGGGATTCCAACTACTGAGGACGGCGATAAGTCTTCTTGCGCGGGCGTTGGTCTTGATGAAGCGATCAATGCGGCTCTCGCTGACGGTGTACACGTGATTTCTATTTCCCTTGCTGGAAAAGGGTTCGTGAATGAAGCGAGAGAGTCGATTGTGGGTGCTTTCGTGCGCGGGGTTCCCGTAGTCGTAGGAACTGGTAACGATAGTGCACAGGATCCTGCTGATTCGCTTGCTTCTGTGAATGGGACTGTGGGGGTTGGGGCGTCGGATTCGAGTGGGAACTTCCAGAGCTTTTCCAACTACGGAAAGGGGCTGACGGTGCTCGCCCCTGGTGACAAGACCGTGATGCATCTGTTTCCGACGGGGAAACTCGTGAATGCTTGGGGTACGTCGTATGCGACTCCGATTGTTGCGGGTTTTGTGGCGGTTGCGATGCAGCGGTGGCCCGGGGCGACGGGGAACCAGGTGGTGCAGTCGTTGGTGAAGACGGCGTCGAAGGGGCCCACGGGCCAGCCCTTGATCAGTCCGAATGGTTTGGATAAGACGGATCCGACTCAGTTCCCCGATGAGAACCCCTTGTTGGACAAGTTCCCGGGCACTGAGCCGAGCGCGCAGACTGTGGCGGACTACCGCGATGGGGTGCTGGGGACCCAGTCGGTGTTCGACAGCGACTCGTCCTACGTGTACCGGGGCGCGGACGCGCAGGTCGCCTTGGCCCACCCGGACCGCTCCGCCCTGGGCACCTCCCCGCGCTACCACAAGAAGAAGGACCAATAGCAGCGCGGGGCGCTCGGGATCACAGGAACATCGGCACTGAGGAAGTGAGAGCATGACCACGCCATCGAATCCGTCCGACCCGTCCAACGGGAATTGGCAATCCGACGGACGGCCCGCCACGGGCGGGGCCGGGCCGTGGGGGGCGCCGGATGGCCCAACGGTGCGCCGCGGGGCACCCAGTGCCATCCCCGCGCAGGTGGGCATGTACTCCACGCCCCTGACGCCCACGAACAGACGCAGGAAGAGGCCCATGATCATCGGAGTCGTCGTCGCCCTCCCATTCCTGGTCGTCGCGTGCCTGCTCTTCTGGTCGGCCCACTCGTCGAACCAGCAGCGCCAGAACGACCCCGCGCTCCAGGCGTCCGACGTCCAGAAGACCGACCACGTCCCCTGGGCTGTCCAAGGGGACATCCGCATGCCGGGGGACGCCATCACGCCATCCGACGACTGGATCAACGGAATCGGCAGCGCTTGGACCATTGAGGAACCCGCGTGGAGCAGCGGCAGCTTCAACTACCGCGTCGCATACGCCACGAACGGCGCCCTCGTCGTCACCAGCCAGAACGCGAACACGTGGCAGAGCACCCTCAAAGGGTGGGACATCAGCGGCGACCAGCCCCGACAACTGTGGTCCCACACCGTGCAGGACAACGACAAGCCGGACTTGGACGCCGAGGAGAAGGGTGTGTGGGTCGGCAACACCCTCTTCATCGACGAGTACGCCATCAACGGCGACACGGGGGACATAGTGTCCATCAGCTGGCTGCGGTCCGAGAAGAGCAGCCGCACCAATGGCAACGACTTGGTCGTCACCCCCGACTTGGTGCTGGTCGCCTGCGATCCCGGAACAGGGGAGTGCTCCGCGCACACCGCGGACGGGACCCAGTTGTGGACCGCCTCCACAGGGCTGTCCTCCTACACGCTGCGCGGGACCGCCCAAACCGGCGGGCACACGTGGATCCGGCTCGACGCGGGGACCGGGCGCAGCGCCTTCGTCAACACCGCGACCGGCGAGACCAAGAGCGCCACCTACGGGTCCGGGGACTCCTGCTGGCACGCCGCCGCGTCGGACGGCTGGCTGATCGCCTGCCAGGGCGACGCCGAGATCACCGCGTTCACGGCGGACGGCGAGTCCGCGGGAACCTTCGCCGCCACCTACTGGCCCCTGTCCACCCGGGGCAAGAGCGAGTGCTCCGACGCCACCACGCCCGTGTGGGCGCAGACCCCCACGCTCGCCCAGGCCACCGCCTTCTACCGCGACGGCGACATAAGCGGGACCCGGGGCGCGCTGACGCCCACCGACTGCGGGAACATCGTGTACCAGGCCCCCGACGGCACCACGACGGACCTCGACCTCACCAGGGACATCAATCAGAGGGCATTCACGCTCGGCGACTTGGGAGGCGTGCTCCAGAAGCAGCTCGCCATCAGCGACAGCGGGAAAGTCCTGGTGATCGGGAACGCCGTTTTCGTCGACCTCACCAGCGGCGCCTACATGGGATCCGTCAGCGACGACCACCTCGACTGGCCGCTCCTGAGCGCCCCCGGGCTTGTGCTGCTCAAAGACGACACGGGGATCGTGGCCTACAAACCGCGCTGAGCGGGGCCGCGCCCGGGCACTGGCTCGCCAGGCCGGGCGCCGCAGCACCGACGCAATCGCGCGCCCGCATCGCGCACAAGACCCGCGCGCGGCGGGCTCAGACCGCCTGGCGGATCGCGTCGAAGAGCCCCGACGCGTACACCGAGGCCGGCAGCACCACGACAATGGTGAACGCCTGGACGATATCGAGCATCCGCCCCGCCAGGGGCGAGGGCGCAGGCTTCTTGGAGCGCCCGTCGCGCACCGGGAAGAGCGCCACCAGCAGGAAAGCGGAGCAGGACAGCAGGGCCGCCGAACCCCCGGGGATGCCCGCCGCCACACCCGCTGCGGCCGCGACCGCCGAGGCCAGGGCGGCCGAGGCGACGGTCAGGAGCGCCCGGGCGCCGCCGCGCTGCCCGCGCGCCGCGAGGGCCAGGGTCAGGGCGCCGCCCACGACAGTCGCCAGGGCGGCCCGCCCGTGCCACTCCTGCGTGCCCAGGTACGCCCCCGATCCCAGGCCGCCCAGCACGCACAGCGCGCACGCCAGGGCGACGACCACGTGGGAGCGCACCCGTGCCGACGTGTACGCGTCGTGCGAGGTGCGGGCGTTCATGGCCTTCGGCTTCGGCGGCTCCTGCTGGCGCCCTGGCAGCGCGACGGTCATCACCTCGCGGATGTCGATGAGGACGAAGGACCCTGCCCGCACCGTCAACTGGGGCGAGAGCCACACGAGCACGGCCCCCACGGCGACCGCCAGGAACGCCGGTCGGGCCACCAGGGAGTTCCCCAGGATCATGAGGGTCGCGCACGCGGTGGCCACCGCCCACGCGGCCCGGGGGACCGAGACGGCGTCGTCCACGCCCTCCACACGCCGCACCCCGTAGGTCAAGCAGTACAGCAAACCGCCCCACGTCACGACTATGGGGGCGACGACGGAGCCCACCGGGTTGTCCGCCGGAACGATCTGCAAGCACGCCAGGGCGAACACCAGGCTGGCCACCGCCACGGACTCCGTCCTGGCCCACGTCGGGGCGATGTACCCCAGGGCCAGGGAGTAGAAGACGCTCAACGCCCCCACGCCCAAACGGGAGAAGACATCGGGCTGCCACCCCCACACGAAGGGGCTCGCCAGGACGAAGACCTCGACGAGCACCACCACCAGCGCGGAACCCACCAGGGTCCCCGCGGACACCGCCCGCGCGCGGGCGGAGCGCTCCGCCTCCTCCTCGGAGGACGCACGCGGGTCGCGGAAGGGCCAGCCCCCGTGGGAGAGCATCGCGGAGGGATCCGCGACGAACATGATGACGTCGCCCGCCGCCACCTCGAAGCCCACGCGGTCCGTGGGCTTCACCTCCGAGCCGGAGACCCGGCACAGATGGACCCACGCCGGATCCACGCCCACCGAGTGGAGCGCCTCGGACAACGGGGTCCCCTGGGCGGCCGCGCAATCGCGCAAGGAGGCGTCCGGCAGGCGGAGCGTGAAGGGCACCAGCAGATCTGACACGTCTCCTCTTCTCCTGTCCTTCATGACATACGGTTAGGATTCGCCGCTGCGTGTATTCTTTCACGTGTGCGGCGGCGTGTGCCAGTGCGGCCCGCGCCCCCGTCCCCCAACGGGGCCGGAGGGGCCGCACGGCTCGGGCGGGGATAATCAACCGGTAAAAAAGGGCATTCGGAGGAGACATGGCCAGACTGGCGAGGAAGAAGCAAGAGCCCGAGCCGGTGGAGGAGAACATCCCCACACGGCCGCAGGGCGAGCTCGCCCTGGAGCCCCCTCCCGACCGGGAGGAGCCGCCCAACGCCTCCAACCTGCTCACCTCCGTCGTCCCCATGCTCGGATCCGTCGGCATGATGGCCTTCATGGCCCTCTCCCAGTCGAGCAACCCCCGGATGCTCTTCATGGCCGGGGCGATGGTCTTCGCCATGGTCGCCATGGTCGGCACGCAGATGTACCGTCAGGTGAGCGCCTACCGCACCAAGGTCGCCGACATGCGCGGCGAGTACCTGGCCTACCTGGCCGACACGCGCCGCCTCGTGCGCGACCTGGCCAAACAGCACTACCAGTACCTGCAGTACACCCTGCCCGAGCCCGACTCCCTGGTCCTGCTGGCCGAGTCCGGCGCCCGCGTGTGGGAGCGGCGCACCAAGAACGTCGGCCTGCTCAACGTCCGCCTCGGGCTCGCCCAGCAGAAGCTCTCGAAGACCCTCAAGGCCCCTGAGCTCGGCGTCCTGGCCAACCCGGACGTCGTCTGCCAGTCCGCCGTCGCGCGTTTCGTCGACGTCCAGTCCAACCTGGGGCTGGCGCCCTTCGCGACCTACCTCGACCAGTTCCTCACCCTCGAACTGTGCGGCCCCCGCGCCCTCACCGAGGCGCAGCTGCGCGCCATGATCGCCCACCTGGCCGTCATGGTCCCCCCCGCGGACCTGCGGATCGCGGTCCTGGCGGGCGAGGAGACCATAGGCATGTGGGACTGGGTGAAGTGGCTGCCCCACTGCCGCTCGGAGGACGTCGAGGACGCCGTCGGCCCCGCCCGGATGGTCTCCACCAGCGCCGAGGAGCTCGACGAGCTCATGGGCCCCGGCGTCGAGACCCGCGGCGAGTTCCGCCAGGAGACCGCCGGCCACGGGCCCCGGCCCCACATCCTGCTGGTCGTCGATGGCGCCGAGTACCCGTCGAACTGGATCCCCATGTCCGAGAAGGGGATGGAGAGCCTCACCCGGGTCGTCCTCAGGACGACATGGGAGGAGCTGGAGGATCCCTCCACCCTGCGCCTCATCCTGCGCCGGGGCAAGGGCGACAAGATCGTCGACGGCAAGCGCACCGTCGAGGTGATGCCCCTGGGGCAGGTGGTGCAGCAGGACGTCACCCCCGCCATGTACCGCCCGGACCAGATGGGCATCGCCGAGGCGACCGCCGTCGCCCGCCGCCTCACCCGCTTCACCGAGGGCATGGCCCAGGCGATCACGAACAAGTCCGAGAAGAAGGCGTCCTCGGACCTCATGGACCTGCTGGGCCTGGGGGACGTGCGCCTCTTCGACCCCGACAAGCGCTGGCGCCACCGCAAGGGCCGCGAGTACCTGCGCGTCCCCTTCGGCCTTACCGAGTCCGGGAACCCCATCATCATCGACATCAAGGAGTCCGCGAAGAACGGCATGGGCCCCCACGGGATGCTCATCGGCGCCACCGGATCGGGCAAATCGGAGGTGCTGCGCACCATGGTCCTGGCCATGGCCCTCACCCACGACCCCATCCAGCTCAACTTCGTCCTCGTCGACTTCAAGGGCGGCGCGACCTTCGCGGGCATGGACACCCTGCCCCACGTCTCCGCCATGATCTCCAACCTGGAGGAGGAGTCCTTCCTGGTCGCCCGTATGGAAGAGGCCCTCCAGGGCGAGATGAGCAGGCGCCAGGAGCTGCTGCGCGCCGCCGGCAACTTCGCCAAGGTCGAGGAGTACGAGAACGCCCGCCGCGCCGGCAAGCACGACGGCCCGCCCCTGCCCGCCCTCTTCGTCATCATCGACGAGTTCTCGGAGCTGCTGGTCGCCCACGCCGACTTCATCAAGGTATTCGAGGCCATCGGCCGCTTGGGCCGTTCGCTGTCCGTGCACCTGCTCTTCGCCTCGCAGCGCATCGACACGAAGGCCGGCGACCTCATGTCGCACATCTCGTACCGGATCGGCCTGAAGACTTTCTCCGCGGCCGAGTCCCGCTCCATCATCGGCTCCGACGCCGCCTTCAAACTGCCGCCGCTGCCCGGTTCCGGGTACCTGCTGGCGGGCGGCGAGGAGATGGTCCGCTTCCGCGCCTCCTACGTGGCCGCGCCCCCGCGCGACGCCGTGAAGGCCGTGGACGCCGAGGCCCCCGAGGACGAGCAGGAGCGCCACATCCTCCCCTTCTCCGTCGACCGGGTCGACATCGACGACGCGGTCGTCATCGAGAGGGTCGCCCTGCCCGCCCCCCACCACGCCCAACAGGCCGGCCAAGGCGGGCAGATGCCCCCGCCCGCGCCGGGTACGGCGCCGGCGCCTGGCGCCGCGCCCGTCCCGCGGGCCGAGGAGGCCGCGCCCGACTTCTCCCAGTACGCCGATATGAGCCAGCTCGACATCGCCGTCAAGCGCATGGAGGGGCACGGGCTGGCGGCGCACAAGATCTGGCTGGAGCCCCTGGACACGCCCCCCACCCTGGACATGCTCTTCGGTGACCTCGCCGAGGACCCCCGCCTCGGACTCATCTCCCCCTCGTGGCGGGGCAAGGGCCCACTGCGCGTCCCGATGGGCACCGTCGACCTGCCCCGTCAGCAGAAGCAGGAGCCGCTCGAGTACGACTTCTCCGGCGCCAAGGGCCACGGCATCGTGGTCGGCAGCCCCATGACCGGCAAGTCCACGGCGCTGCGCAGCCTCGTCATGTCCCTGGCCCTCACCGCCTCCCCGCTGGAGGTGCAGTTCTACGTCCTCGACTTCGGCGGTACCTTCTCCTCCATGCGCAACCTGCCGCACATCGCGGGCATCGCGGCGCGCGGCG
>ERZ772993.846-NODE-846-length-13152-cov-3.347561_pt1 | contig 13152 bp, 7 predicted proteins | sample MGYA00580670_ERZ772993 | MGnify/ENA primary metagenome ERZ772993 (study PRJEB29015, sample SAMEA2737936) | human oral metagenome | biome: human oral; feature: human-associated habitat; material: dental | place: China | collected 2136 ... | reverse complement strand
TGGTATTTTTCCGCCCACGGCAGTTGCACGGTTTCGATTTTGTGCGTGCCAGTCTCGCTCAAGGCATGGATGCCCGCGGCGCGCATGACGTCGGTGTCGGTGTAGGCGGCGTGGGTCAGGGTGGAGGCCTCCGGCTGTTGGTCGGTGCCCTCACGATAGACCAGCCCACCCTTGGCTTTGCCGCCGCCCACCAGCTCGGCGGCGGGAGTGATGCGCACCGCGTTGCAGCGCTCGCTGATGCGGCGCTGGCCAGACACGGAGAGGATGAGGTTGGCAGGGATGGTCAGCGCCGGGGTCGGCTTGCTCCACGCCGCCTGCCGCCAGATGGGTCGGACAAACAGCTGCGCCTCATAGGGATGGCTCTCGACGTATGCTCCCGCCGCCTTGGCGAGGTCGGCAATGACCTCTATCGGCGTCTGCCCCGATACGGTGTAGGTGTCGCCGGGGATGAGCCAGTCCACCGCCTCCCACGCTGCGATGCGGTAGGGCAGCAGGTTGAGCTGCTCGTCGGCAATCTGCCGCGCGTAGCGGGCTTCGCTATATTTTTGATGGCGGCCTTTGGCGTAGTCGGCGCCGAGGCGGGCGGTGATGCTGCGCCCGGTGACGGTGTAGCTGTGGCCGATAAATTTGCGGGTGTCGCGGTAGTCCTCGGCGAGGATGTCCCAGCGGTGGCCGTTGATGCGCACGGTGATGACGGCCTCATCGCCCGCGGCACGACCGTCAATTTTGAGCTTGGCAAAGGATGCGGGCGAGAGGGTGATGTCGCCCTGCCAGCAGTAAGACGCGGTGTCGGTGGTGAGGGTGAGCGCGAGCAGGTCGAGCGGCTCGCCACCCACGTCGGCGGTGATTTTGTTGTGCATAACATATCCGGGGAGTATCGGCAGGTCGTTGGTGTTGCCGTCGTGCCAGCAGCGCAGCGGTAGGGCAAGGCGGGCGCTGTCGCGGCTGATGCGGCGGCGGGCAAAGGGTAGCGGCAGCCGGTCGGACGGCGGACGGATGCGGCAGGGAGAGAGGTCGGGCGGCGGTGGCGGCAGCGGGATGGGGTAATACTCGCAGGGCGGGCGAACCGCGCGGGTCTGGCGCAGCGGTTGGCAGGCGCGCAGCGGCAAGTCCCAGCCGTGCTGACGGCTGCAATTGACCAGCAGCAGCGCCGGTGTGGTACGCAGCGCGGCGCAGGTTTTGAGGGCAGGTGCGGTTTGTGCCTGCGCGGGCAGGCAGTGTTTGGCCGCAGGCGCGGCGGTGCTCTGCGGGCGGATGCAGTTTGCAAGCGACGGGTAGCCGCCGATGGTGAGGCGCTGGCAGTTGGCGATGCGGTATGTCGGGCTGATGCGCGCCGCCGCGCAGTTGCCAATACTCGGCACCGGGCGGATGGCATGGCGCTGGCAGAGGGCGATGTCCTCCGTCGGCGTGATGGCCACCGGCAGGCAGCCGCCGACGGCGACGGCAGTGGCTGCGGCGGGCAGGCAGGCGCTGATGTCCACCACCGGCGCGGTGCGCACGCCGCCACAGCTGCTGAGGCGCACAGTCTTCGGTTTGGGCGGCGGGATGTTGCCGCCCTCGCCCAGAGGCAGGGCGAGGCGGGCACCGTCGCGCCGTTGCCACGGCAGGCGTAGCGGTAACGCCTGCTTGTTGCCGCTCATGGCTGCGCCGTCCTCCATGATTGCCACAGCCGCCATTGCTCTTGCGGCGTGATGTTGGTCGCCGGGCGCACGTTGTCGTAGGCGACCGGCTCATAATGGCGCATCCAGTCGCGCGCCATGATGAGGTATTCCCGCGCCGGGTCGAGGCACAAAAAGGCGTAATGCCCCTCGGCGTTGCTGGTGGTCTCACGGATGAGGCGGTGGTTGTAGTAGAGGTACACCCGGCGCACGGCGGGCGCGCCGCCGGCGGTGACGATGCCCTCGTCGGTACCGGCGAGGTAGCCCGCGCCGCCAAAGTGCTGCGGGCAGTTGCGCATGGTTACAATCATAACGACCGCCCCAACGCCCACGCGCTCTCGTTAATGCCGCCCCAGGCGGTGATGATGTTGATAACGTCGCCCGCCGGGTGCGGGGTGGCGATGTAGCCGGGGTTGGCCGGGATGGTGATCGCCCCCGGCCCCGTCATCAGGCCGGGCAGAAAGACGGAGACGCTGTTGTCGGTGGTGTTGACAAACGGCTGCGGGTAGTAGATGCGCTCGGCGCCGACGCTGTAGCCGTTGCTCCCGGCAAAGAGGCGCAGCGCGCGGTTGCTGTTGCCGTCGGCGTCCTTGAGCGGCATCGCATAGATGCTGTAATTACTCTCAAAATATCTCTCCTCGCCAACAAAAATACATCCGGCGCGGTAGGGCGCTGCGGTCGAGTAGCGGTTGCCGAAGTAGATGACGGCATAGTAGGGCTGCCCCGCGTCGGTTTGTATCATCCACCAGCAGCTCTCGTCATTGGCGAGCAGTATCCAGGCGGGATTAGTTGCGCCAACGTTGTACATGGTTTTGCTGATGCGGCGCTTGGCAAAGACGACCGGGCTGTCCTTGTGATAAGCCTCCAGGGTAAAGGCGGTGGCGATGTCATTACTGATGCGGTAGGTGCAGCCGGTGTTGTTGATGCCGCGCGGGCGGAAACTGCGGATACCGCGCCCGTTGATGTCGTCATCGGGCATATCCCAGCCCGCCGCGCGCTTGCTGCCGTACCCCTCCACCAGGCAGGCCTTGAGGATGACCTGCGCGCTGTGCGCCTCATGGGTCAGCGCCGGGGCGCCGTCGTCCCATGAGGTGTAGAGGTTGTAGGGTTGGTAGTCGTTGATGTCTAGCATGGTCAAATCTCCACGGTGTTGCCGCGCAGGCAGATGCTGAAGCCGTCGGCTTCGGTTTGTTTTTGCGCCGATGGCTGGACGGCGCGCAGTATCCACACGCCCAGATGCGTGCCCCAGGTGTTGAGGCGGACGCAGTTGCCCGTCCCCCACGGCGTCGCCCCGTTTTGCACCCCGAACGCGCCCTTTTTCAAAGTGAAGTAGGGTTTGCCGGTGGCAGCGTTAATCGGCGCGAGGTCGCTCGTCGTGTCAAAGCGACCGACGAAACCGAGCGCCTCCGAGTACAAATCAAACTGGGTGCCGTCGCGGAAGACGATGGCCCAGCGGTCGGTGGTGGCGCCGTCGTCGGTGAGGATGAGCGGGTAGTCCTTGAGGTTGAGTTTGGCGGTAATGGCGTCGCCGCGCGGGTCGTCCGACCAGACGTTGTCAAAGAGTTTTTGCGACCAGGCGGGCGAGTGGCGTACCTCCAAGTCGCCGCCAATCAGCGCCGAGGAGACGTAGGTGTCCTCCGCCGGGTAGTCGCGCGCCGTCGGGAATTGCAGGCTGAGTGTGCCGTCGATGTCGGCCACCATGATGCGATTCTCCTCCTCCCGCGCGTGGTGGGCAGTAATTGGCATGGTGTAGGCGGAGAGGTCGAGCGGTGTTGCCCAGGTAATCGTCCCCGCCTGCAGGTCGTAATCCCACCATTTGGCCTCGATGGCCTGATTTTTGGCGTCGCGCAAACAAATGCTGTCGAGGTCGCCGCGCGAGAGTTGCACCGTCTTGCCCGCGCTGTGGGCGCTGCCGAGGTCGTCCTCTAACCTGTGGCCGATGACGATCATGTCGCCCCTCCTGAATATCGGCACGCGGCCATCGGCGGGCAGGCGCACTGCGTCGATGCCGATGGCGGTGGTGTCGAGCGGCAGGTAAGTGTAGCTGACCGCGTTGTAGCGGATGGTGTCGGCATAGACCTGTGCAGGTCGCCAAATCTTGCCGTCGTCGCGCACCGCATCGGCGTTGTACCAGTACTTGCCCTCGTTGCCCGCCGCCACGACCCACTTGCCGAAGCGGACGCGCACCACCCCGGTCTCGTAGTCTATTTTGCCCTCGACGTTGCCGCCGGAGAGCTTGCCGTCGTTGTCGGCGCGGACGTTGAGCTGGCCGCCGGTGAGCGGGGTGGCGGTGATTTGCAGCGAGCCGGGACGGATGGGCGCCGACGGGATGCGCCACACCGCCGCATCGACCGGGTTGGCGGAGACGGTGCCAGCGAGTGCCTGCAAGACCGGCGCGCCCGCCGGTGCCTGCTCGATGGTGACGATGCCACTCTCGTAGTTGATGGTGCCGATGCGTGCCGCCGCGCCGGTGGCGCTGTCGAGGCGCCAATAAATCTCGCCACGGCGGTCGAGGTAGGTCTCTTGTCCAATCGCAAAGCGCACGCTGCCGGGGATGATGCGCTCGGCCAGGGTCGGTAACAGGTCGATGCGCAGCACGCCGCTGGTTGCCTGTTTGCTGCGCGCGTCCTCGCTCTGCTGCGCGCGGAATTTGGCGGTCACGACAAAGCTGTCATCAATCGGCGCGGCGGCGAGCGCATCGACGTACTCATATCCCGCAAATACTGTGCGGTAGAGCGGTTTGACCGTCTGCGTGGTGCCTTGGGTGGAGACTATCTCCTCGCCCATCGGCTGTTTGCGGTAGATGGCTTTGGGGATTTTGACGACCGCGTCCGGCTTAAGTTTGATGACGCCGGTCGTGTAGTTAATCGTGCCACGGCTGACGCCACCGGCATCGCGGAGCGCGCCCGCGCCGTCGTCGCGCACGGTCACATAGGGGTCCACCTGGCGGGTGTAGGCCTCGCCCGCCTGCACTTTGGTGTCGTAGTCCTCAATCAGCACGTTGTAGGTGAGCTCCACGCTGCGCGGCTTGATTTGCGTCTGGCCGAGGGTGAGGTTGACGTTGCCGCTGCCGTCGCGTGCAGGCGCCTTCCATTCGGCCTTTTGTGGCTCGCCGACGCTGTAATCGACCTTGACGTCGAGCCGCTGCTCACCGCCCGCGAAGCTAGTGAGGGTGATGTCGCCACTGCGGTAATCGACCGTCCCCGTCCACGCGCCGGTAATGTTGCCCGCGCCGTCGTCCTGCGCCGTTTTGGCGGCGCCGTTGTCCGTCCACGAGAGTTTGACCGTGTTGGGCGCCAGCCCGGCCTCGGTCGCAATCAGCATCGTCGCCGCCGGTACACTGTCGGCGCGGTTGTGGACGGTGGCGGCGCTGCCCCAGGCAAACAGCACCTCGGAGCCGACGTCCGGCATCTCGCCGCAGGTGACGGCCACGGTGCCGGTGCGGTAGTTGAGGGTGCCGCTGCCGTGTCCCGCCGAGCCGCCGCGCAGGGCGCCGGAGCCGTCATCGCGCAGGTCGTACCAGCGACCCTGCGCGCGGTAGCTCACCATCAGCGAGCCGGGGGCAGGCACCGGCAAAATGGTCATGCTGTAGTTGTAGCTGCGGTTGTTGATGGCGATACCAATGCTGGCGGTATCCGCCACCTGCAAAAATTCTGCCGCCGGGCGGAAGTACAGCGTCCACCAGCCATAAGCGACCGTCTCGGTAAAGCGCAGCTCGCCTCTGGCGTAATCCACCGTACCGACCGCCCGGTCGCCGCTGTAGAGGGTGCCGCCGCGGTCGTTGATGGTCATGGCGCCGATGACGAGGCGGACGCTGCCGGGGGTGATGGCGTTGCCCGCATACAGCACCGCCGCGTCGTTGAGCGCCATATTGCGCGTCAGCACGCTCTCGCCCGACGCCGCGTCAACAATCATCTGCTGTTGCCCGGCGGCGGTGAGGTCGGTGAGCGAGGTCTCCACCTGCGAGGTGGGCACGAGCTTTTCCATCAGCGACGGCACGCGCAGGGTTTGTACGCCTGCCTTGATGGCCGCCGCCAGCGGCTTGACCCCGTAATACTGGGCGCCGTCGGCGATGTGCGTCTCGCGCAGCTTGCACGGCGCGTCGGCATAACCGATGGACGGGTAATCGACGCCGATGAAATCAGCGGTCAGCGCGGTGGACAGCTCCAGCTTGACCACGGTGCGCACAAAATCCTTGCCCGTCGAAACGTCAGTAAAAGTTCGGTTGAGCGACGAAACGCGAATGACCTGGATGTACTGCTCCACCTCCGGGTAGCCGCGCTTGTCCTGGCGCAGACAATAGACATCGCCCACCTGCGGCAGCGGCTCGTCGGTGCGCTGGTACGCCTGGACGATGCGACTGCCGAGGGATTGTGTTGACAGCAGCGTCATCCGGCTTTCGATGGTGGCGACCGCGTAGGCGGCGATGCGCTTGATGATGTCGCGCCTGCGCTCGCCATACTTGACGCCGCGATAGAGCAGGTGCGAGACGTTGCTGGCCTTGGCGGGCTTGCTGATGATGACGTGCGCCCCGCCGAGTTTGGCACGCGACGGCACGCGCACCGCCGCGTGGACGCTGCGCGCGTTGAATTGCCCCAGGGTGCGCGCCTGATCGCTGATGGGCGTAAACAGCTCGTTGTCGGCACCGGTGAGCGGGTCGCGCACCATCAGCCCGCCGCCGCTGTCGCTGTCGGTCAGGTCTTCGGTGGGGTAAAACTGTAGATGCTGCTTGGTCAGCTCGGTATGGCGTTGGGTCATGTGTAACTCGGTTGCAAATAGTGTTTAAGCGGTCATTTAAAGGGTCATCAGGCGGATTTCGGCGTGGTACCAATCGCTGTCTTCGTCGTTGGTCCACCACACCGGCGACACGGACAACGCCTGGTCGTGGGCGCGGAAGATGACGTTGAGTGCCCGCCCGTGGTAGTCAAGCGTCATTTCCAATTCCGGTACCGCCGCCCAGTCGTGCAGGGTGGCAAGCGTCTCCCGCCTGAGCCAGTTGTGGTCATCCTCACCGCCGAGTGTCACCGGACGCCCGGCGAGTTTGCTGCCCTGCTGCACGATGACCGCGCCGCCGAGGCTGTATTGCGGTTGCGCCTGCGCCAGTGGCGACCAGTCATGCTCGTCCGTCCAGCGCAGTTGGTCGGGCAGTTCGAGGCGGGTGTTGTTGTCTTTACGGGTCAGGGTAATCATTAGAGCTCCTTAGCCAATGGGCCAAATATGCGGCGACGGCTCACCGTGTCCCCCGTTTGGCGGCGTTGTAGATGGCGTTAATGGTGTTCTGTGCGCCGCGTTTCTCGGCGGCAGCAATGCGCTCGTCCCAGGCATCAACCACCTGTTCGGGGCTGATGTCGCGACCGCTGCGCGTGGTGCTGCCCGTGCTGCTTCGCGTGCTGCGGTTGCGGGATTCCTGCGCGCGGGCGGCGTCTTCGGCTTTTTTCACCGCCTCCTGCCGCTGTTTCTCGGCGTAGATTTGTTTTTGCAGTTCAATCGCGCGCTGGTACTGCGCGATTTCGTCGGCGTTGCGCCGTGCCTGCGCTTCTTGCAGTTTGGCGTTGAGCTCGCGCAGTTTGCGTTCCTGCTCCAGCGCGGCGGTCTTGCTGTTGTCGCCCTTGAGCTGCGCCAGCTCGGCGTCGAGGCTGGCGCTGGTGTCGCGCGCCTGTTGTGCGAGGTCTTCCAGTTTTTTCCTGGCGGCGTCGATGCTGGCGTTGAGGTTTTTGAGGGTGGTGCTGTCCAGCGCCGCGATATTGGAGTGCGCGGCATGCGCGGCACGGGCGATATCCTGCATCGACACCGTGCCGTCGGAGGTTTTTTGGTTGAGTTCCTCGGTCGCTTGCACCGCCCGCTGCACGTCGGCGACGTACTGCTGACCAATGCTCGACATGGCCGCCACTCTGCGCAAGTAGTCGTCGGCGTCCATGTGTCCCAGGCTCGTCACCATGCGGTTGATGGCGTCATCGACCAGCCCGATGGCCTCGGCGTTAAGTTTTGAGGCGTCGTAGAGGGTCATGGTTGCGCGCGCCTGTTTTCCGGTCGCTTCGGCGGCCTGTTCGCTGGATACAGCCTGTTTTTCGGCTGCCGCTGCTGCCGTTTCTTTGGCTGCCGCCGCTTTGCGCTCTGCTTCGGCTTCTTTTTCTTTGGCGTCCGCCGCTGCTTTCGATGCTTCTGCGCTCTCGCGGGTGGCTTCATTGCCCGCCGCCGTTGCCTCACGCAGCGCAGTCGCCGCCTCCGCCCCGCCCTGCATCCCGGCGCGCAGTTGTTGCATTTGTTCGGCAGTCAGGCGGGAGAGTGTCCCGGTTTGCTGCATGGCGTCGTGCAATGCCTTGAAATCGGCGGCGGTGGTGAGTTTGGACAGGCTCGCCGTAAAGGCGGTCTGTACCGCCTGCGCCGTCAGCTCGCCGCTGTTTTTGAGCTGCGCCATGCCGGTTTGCCAGTTGGCGAGCATTTCGGTGACGCCGTTGCTGACGCCACGGGCGAGGTCGGCGCTGCTGATATTGAGCGCGGCCAGCGCTTTTTCCGCCGCATCGCCGGTGTCCTTGTAGGCGTCGGCGATTTTCTTGATGGCGTCTGCCTTGGCTTCGTCGCCGCCGACGCTTTGCCGTAGCGCCGCCTCTGCCGCTTTGACTTCTTGCGCGCTGCTGTTGGCGGCGCCACTCATCGCCGCCCACGCCCGTGCCAGTTTGTCAGTATCGTCGCCCGCGTCTTTGGCGACCACGGCAAAGGCTTCGATGGCTTTGCCTGCCTTGTCGCTGATGCCGCTGGCGTATTGTTCGGCCTCAAGGCCGAGGGTTTTCAGCGCCGCGTTCAGCCCGGTACTGACGGCGGTGACGCCGCGCACCATCGTCTGCGCCAGCGCGTCCGCCTCCGCTTCGGTCAGGGTGCGCGTCTCTTTCCAGCCCTGATAGATGCGGTCAATCGCCGCCAATGCCTCGGTGCTATCGACTTTGGCAAAGGCGTTTTGCAGCAGCCCCTGCATTTGTCCGGCGGTCAGTTCGGTTTGCTGCACGATTTTGGCGAGCGCGTCGGTGACGGCTTTTTCGCCGTCCGTCATTTGCCGGTACGCGGCAGGCACGTCGGCGCCGAGCGCCTGGTAGGCATCCGCCAGCGCCTTCACTTCGTCGCGGGTACGCTGCACCGCTTTTTTGCTGCCGTCGGCGGCCTGTTCGCTGATGATGCCCAGCTCTTGCGCCAGCCTGGCCGTCTCCGCCAGCAGTTGTTTTTCTTCCGCCGCGGTGATTTTGTACTGGTTGCCCAGCGCCTTGATGTGTTGTTCAGCTTCGGCAAAGGCGGCGGGCGAGGTCAGGTTTTGCAGCGATTCGCGTACGGTCTCGACCTGCTCCCGCGTCAGCTTCGCCGTGCCCTGTCCCAGTTGGGCGAGGCTGTCCAGCGTCGTCCGCGCCGTGCTGCTGATGTTTTTCGCCGCGTCCTCTGCCGCCTTGTTCTGCTTCTCCAGCGCTTCAATCGCCTTTTGTGCGGCCAGTTCGGCGTTGCGTTTGGCAATGGCGTCCTTGAGTTCGCGTTCGCGTGCCGCCCATTTTTCCGCCTCCGCTGCTGCTTCTTCATATTTTTCGAGCTGGCTGTCCATCAGCGGCAGGATGTCCTTGACCGCATCGCCCAACGTGCCCCACGCGCCCAGTCCCTGCTGCTCGATGCGCAGCATGGCGAGGCGGCTTTTTTCGGCGGCGTCACTAACGGCGGCGAGCGATTGTTCGGCTTTGCCCACATCGAGCGGGATGCCGCCTGCGGTGGCGGTTTTGAGCTCGCGGTATTGTTTGTCGGCGTCCTTGACCGCCTGCTCCATGTCGCGGATGCGCGCCGTGGTCTCGTCCACCTTGCCGCTCATCAGGGCAAAGGCAGCGGCGCCTGCGGTGATGACGGTGGCAACCGGGTTGGCGCGCACCAGCGCGCTCATAGCACCGACCGCGCCACGCAACGCGGTACCGGTGGCGGCGGCGGCCACTGCCTGCGCCCGCATCGCCACACTCATCCCCGCCGAGGCGGCAGAGGCGGCGGCGATCTGCGCACGGTAAGCGGCGAGCGCGGTGGTGACGCGAGTATATCCGGCGGTGAGCGCACCGGTGGCGGTCGTCCCCTCAACGCCGAGGACGCGCAGCGCGCCGGAGTAAGCGATGGACGCGGCTTTGGCGGCGGCGAGCAGGGTGACAAAGCGGGTGATTTGCGGGTGGGTGGATGCAAATTCCAGCACCGCTCCGGCCATGCCAGCAAAGCCCTGTGCGCCGCTGGCAACCACCGGCAACAGCTGGCTGCCCAGCTCTTTCGCCAGGTTGCCAATGGCGATCTGTGCCTGCTCCAGTTTTTTCTCGGTGGTGTCCATTTGCGCCGCAAACTCGTTTTGCATCGCGCCTGCGGTTTTGGTTTTGTCGCCGACGAGGCCGAGCTGGCGGTCATATTCCGCGAGCGAGCCGACCATGAGCGAGATGTCGTCGGCGTACTCCTGCCCGAACAGTTTGGTCAGCGTTATCGCGCGCTGCTGGTTGTCCAGTTGTTCCAGACTGCCGAGAAACTCGCGCAATGCCGCCTGTGGGTTGGCGCGGATGTTGTCGGCAAGGCGGTTGGCGGAGAGGCCGAGGTCTTCTAGGCCTTCGGCAAAGCCGCTCACCCCCTGGCCGCCGGTTTGCAGGCGGTTCAAGAGCGCATTGATGGCAGTCGATGCGGTCTCCGGCGATTTGCCCAGCGCGATGAAAGCGGCGGAGAGGGCGGCGGTCTGCTCGGTCGCCAATCCAAACTGTTTGGCGCTGCCGCCGATACGGGTCAGCGCTTCGACAATCTCGGATTCTTTGGCGGCGGTGTTGTTGCCGAGGGTATTGATGGCATCGCCCAGCGCGCGCACTTCGGCCAGCGGAATCTGGAAGACGTTGGCGAGTTTGGCGGCGCTGTCACCCGCTGATTCTGCGGTCATGTCAAACGCCACCGCCATCTGCCCGGCGAGGCGGGTAAATTCCGGCAAATCCTCAAAGGCGACGCCGAGGCGGCCACCGGCGGCGGTGATTTCGGCGACGGATTCCGGCACCATGCCGAGCTCTATCGCCAGCGCTTTCACCTGCGAGGAGAGGCGCGCCATCGCTTCCGGCGTGGCATCGACCGCTTTTTTCACCGCCGCCATCGCCGCCTCAAACTGTACCGCTTCATTAACGACGCCCGCGAGGCCGCCACCGGCGGCAACGACTTCGGCCAGCCCTGCCGCCATCTCGCCAAAGCGCTCCGCCGACTCTTCGGCGGTCTCGCCCACTTCGCCGATTTGTGCGCGCAACTCGCCGACCCGCTCGGCGTGCAACTCCGTCGCCCGTGCCAGCTCTTCTTCGGTGAGTGTGCCGCTGGCGCGCAGTTGTTCGAGGGCGTGGTCGAGTTGCTCGATTTCGCGGCGGGCACGGTCGTCGGCGTCCAGGCCAATGGTGACGCGCGCCCCTTCAAGGGCGGACAACTCATGGCTGACGCTGCCGAGCTGGCGTTCCAAATCGGCGAGCTGCGCGCGGTAGAGCTCCGCCGCCCGCGCCAACTCTTCCTGCGACAGCGTGCCGTCTTCCTGCAACGTGCGGTAGGCATCGGCAACGGCTTCGATGCGCCGTTTGATGTCTTCGTCGTTGGCGAGGCCGATGGTGATTTTGGCGCGGCTGATGGCGTCGAGTTCGTCGCGCGCCTCGCGTACCCGCTGCCCCAGTATGCCAACATCCTGCGCGCCCTGGTTGGCGGCCTCGGCGAGGTCACGCAAGCGGCTCGCCTGCTGGGCGCTGTCGAGGTTGTCCCATTCACGCCGCAGTTGTGCGGTGGCATCCCGCAGTTGATTGGTGTCGCCGCCTGCGTCTTCGATGCGCTGGATGAGGGCGTCAAGGTGCGGCAGTCCCTCAACGCCTGCGGTAATCAGTAATTCGGCAGATAATCTGGACACAATAAACCCCGTATTAAACGGGGTTTATTGTCCGGTTTAACCGGGATTTACGGTTAGTTGTGTCCCTTCATCGGGCTTTGTCATGCACAAATGGGATACAAATGGATTTGTGCCTCATTTTTCGCCTGATTTGGGTCGCAAAATAAGTGCCCGCCCCCGCAGGAAGGATAGAAACCGCGTGGCGGGCTGCCGTGGTTGTTTCATGGCACGCGACACTCACGGCTTGTCGCGTTTGCGGTCAGAGAAGAACCAACCTGATGAAAAAAGCTGAATGTGTGGTTATTCGTTATTCGGTAAATTGGGTGAAGCGGTACGGGCTGGGTTTGTCCGCCGGTTTGAGCGCGGTGCCGGATACGCCGTTTTTCCACCAGTCGTCGGAGAGCCAGTCGAGGTTGCCGTCCGATTGCAGCGCGGCGTGCCAGATGTTGAGGATGCCCTCTTCGCCGGTGATGCGGTCGCGGCCATCCAGATACAGCTCCATGTCAAAGCGCTGCACAGTATCGGCGTCAATGGCAAAGCCCTTGCTGCCTTTGGTCTTGTAGCTGATTTTCAGCGGGTCGCCGTTTTGCGCCGTGGTCTTGCCCGCAATCAGGCGCACCATGCCGAGGCGGGCATTCACTTCATAATGGTCGGCAGGGACGGCGGTACCGCCTGCGCCTGCTTTCACGGTGATATTGGCCGGGTCAATGTCCTGCTCCGCCAGTTTCAGCCATTCGCCGACAGTGGCGGTTAGCGCTTCGTCGGTGACGGTCTTCGGCGTGGTTGACAAATCCACCGCCTCGCCCATCAAGGCGCGTGCCATCGCATTCTTGTCGAAAGTGTTAAATTCCATCTTGATTTTGGTGACGCCCGGCTTGGTGACGGACTCAATCGCCTGGCCGTAATCGTTTTTGCCGGTCGATTGCAGCTCCTCAGTATCCGAGGATTTCTCGAAAGTGAGCGAGGTCAGGTTGCCCAGTTTGACTGCGGGGTCGGTTGAGCCAAATTTGCGCCCGTAGAGGTCGCCTGAGTATTTTTTGCCGCGTAAGGACATGGTGTGCTCCGGTAAGGGTTTTAAGGGTTATCAGCAATAAGTGCCACCGCTGCCGTAAAGCGCAGCGGGAACAGGGCGTAGCCGTCGCGGTAAGCAATGGACAATGCCGCGCGCTGGGTAAAGGGTTGGGTGGTCAGCGCCCGCCCGGTCGCATCCACCGGGTCAAAGCCCTGAAACGCGCGGGCAATGGCGGTGTAGGTCTCGCCGAGGCCGTCAATGCGGTAGATGCCGCGATTGGGGTTGTAATTGCGTTTGGCGAGGATAAAAGAAAAGCCAATTTCTATCGTCTGCTCGCGCGCGGAAGCGGTCGTAGTCGGGGTGAAGCCGTCGAGGACGACGTACACCGCGCCGTCGATAGGCATGACTGCACGGTCGTTCCCAATTGCGCCCATTTCCTGCGCCTCATAAACCTTTTTTACCCCCGGCACGGTGGCAAGGCGCGCGAGCAGCGCCGGATAGCAGGCGAGGATGTTGTCGTGGTAGGCGGGTTTCACAAAACGTCCTCCAAAAATTGATGGATGATGTCGTTAATGCCGTTTTGGTCTTCCGTGGACAGC
>ERZ772993.843-NODE-843-length-13189-cov-16.121974_pt1 | contig 13189 bp, 8 predicted proteins | sample MGYA00580670_ERZ772993 | MGnify/ENA primary metagenome ERZ772993 (study PRJEB29015, sample SAMEA2737936) | human oral metagenome | biome: human oral; feature: human-associated habitat; material: dental | place: China | collected 2136 ... | reverse complement strand
GATGTACTCGGCGGCGAGGATCGTGCCCTGCTCGTAGAAGACGTCGTACAGGACGTTGATGTCGGTCTCGCTCCAGTCGAAGTCGCTCACGGTTCCTCCTCTTCGCGGCCGCGGACCCCGGCACCGGGGCGGCGGGCCGGGCCCACCGGCGGCGGGCGGGGCCGTCCGCGCCCCCCGGCACCATAGGGTAGCGGGCGGGCCCTCAGAGCACCACGTCCTGCGTGGGCCGGGTCAGCTCGCCGCTCGCGTGCGCCCGGGCGATGTAGTCGCAGGCGCGGGCCGTGACCGCCATGATGGTCAGCGCCGGACCCTCCGTCGAGCCGGTCGGGAAGGACGCGGCGTCGGTGACGAACAGGTTGGGCACGTCCCAGGCCTGGCACACGCCGTTGAGGACCGAGGCGGCCGGGTCGTGGCCCATGCGGGCGCCGCCGGCCTCGTGGATGGACACCCCCATCACGAGGCTCATGCGGATGCCGACCCTGAACACGGCCCGCTGCACCGGGTTGAAGTCCGGCCACACCTTCTTGGAGTGCACCCCGAAGGTCGAGGCCACGAAGTTCGTCCGGTAGCCGCCGGCCCGCATCATCTCGTTGATGTCGCGCACGGCGGCCCGCACCATGATGCGGTCGTTGTCGTCGGGGCGGCACACGATGTGGGCGGCGGGGATCCCCCACCGGTCCTTGACGCGGCGCGAGAGCGCCACGCGGTTGTCGTACCGGGGCAGCATCTCCCCGCCGGCGCCGAAGCCGAACATGGCCGGGCAGTCCCCCGGCACCGGCACGCGCCCGGCCAGCCCCTGGAAGGAGTAGCCGCGCCTGTAGGCCTCGGTCTGGCCGGTCAGGTTCTGGTAGCGCGGGATGAGGAAGCCGCCGGAGTTGCCGTAGAAGGGGTCGGGCTCGCACTGGGAGGAGGGCTCGAAGTAGCCAGGGCGACGCGCGTCGTCGCCGAAGCCCAGCGTCATGGACTGCTCCATGAGGTATCGGCCCACCAGCCCGTTGGAGTTGGCCAGCCCCGAGCCGTGGCGCGACGAGCCGGAGTTGAGCAGCAGGCGCACCGACTCGATGGCGGAGGCGCACAGGACGACGACGTCGCCGCTCACGCGGTGCTCGCGCCTGGTGGCGGCGTCGACGAAGACGGCGCCGTCGGCCAGACCGGTGCGCTCATTGGTGGTGATGCGCGACACGACGGCGTCGGTGCGGATGGTCAGGCGGCCGGTGGCGCGGGCCTCGCGGATGCCCGGCGGGGTGCGGTCGAGGAAGGGGGCCTGGAAGCGCCAGGAGATGACGTGGCGCTCGGGCCAGGTGGACTCGACGACGGCCTTGAACTCCCGCTCCATCTCGTTGAGGTGCCCGGGGCCCGCGTACCGGCCGGCGGGCGGGTGCGCCACGCCGGGGTCGTCGTCGCCGTACAGGCCCACGAGCTCCTCCACGCGGTCGTAGTAGGGGGCCAGGTCCTTGTACTCGAAGGGCCAGTCGATGCCGACGCCGTCGAGGGAGGCGGCCCTGAAGTCGACGTCGCTCATGCGCTGGAGCACGCGCCCGTAGGCGTGCATGCGCCCGCCCAGCAGGCGCGAGCGGATCCACAGGTAGGGGGCGGAGGGCGGGTAGGTGTAGGGGTTGGCCAGGTCGTCGACCAGGAAGCGCGAGGAGGAGTCGGAGTAGAAGGAGCGCCGCGCCTGGTTGAACTGCCGGTTCACGAGCATGCGCCGGGCCCGGGTGAGCACGTCCATGCCCATGGGCCTGGGCCTGCCGTGGGAGGGGGGAGCGAAGTCCTCCTCCGTCAGCTCGCGGCCGGCCTCCAGCAGGAGAACGTCCATGCCGGCCCCGGTCAGCTCGCGCACCGCCGTCGACCCGGCGGGGCCGGACCCGATGACGATCGCGTCGAAGTGGCGGTCGATATTGTCCATGGTGCGGAACCTTCCTGCGGTGGCGGCCGCGGCGGCGCGGTCGCGGCGCGAGGGGGCGGGGAGGCGCCGTCGGACTCCCCCGCCCCGCGGCCGATCGGCCTGCTGCGGCCAGGCTAGGCCGCGCCGTCGGGCGCCCCAAGGGCGGGACGGCGGTCTTCTGCCCGAACGGGTGCAAAGCCGCCCGCCGGGGTCGCGGTCCCGGGCCGGCGGCGGTATTCGCCTCCCGTCGGGGCGGCGGATGGCTCCGGGCTTGTGCCCGGGGCGGGCCGAAGCGGCGTCGGCCCGAGGTGCGGGGCGCCGCGCCGGGCGGCTATGGTGATTCGCGCACGGCCGCGATGAGGCGCGGCGGGCGGCGCCGCGCAGGCTGCGCGGACGCGAGGGCACGAGGAGGCGGAGCATGGACGACCAGGACGAGCGCGCCCGCGCGGGGCTCCTGTTCGACACCGCCTGGCCCGGCTACCGGCCGATGAAGGCCCGCGCCCACGACCTGTGCCGCCGCTACAACGCCCTGGACGAGCTCGACGGCGCTCGCGGCGAGGTCCTCGCGCAGATCTTCGCCGCCCTGGGCGAGGGCGCCCACGTGCGCGGGCCCCTCCACGTCAACTGCGGCGTCCACACCCGCATCGGCGCGCGCTTCTTCGCCAACTTCAACCTCACCATCCTCGACGACGTCCCCGTCACCATCGGCGACGACGTCCAGCTGGGCCCCGGCGTCACCATTATCGCCGGCACCCACCCCCTGCTCTTCGAGGAGCGCACGCGCCTGACCTACCCCGACGGGCACGTCGGCGGCGCCGAGTACGGCGACCCCGTCACCATCGGCGACGGCGTCTGGCTCGGCGCGGGCGTCACCGTCCTGCCGGGCGTGACCATCGGGGAGCGCGCCGTCGTCGGCGCCGGCGCCCTGGTCACCCGCGACGTCCCCGCCGGCCGGCTCGCCGTGGGCGCCCCCGCCCGGGCGGTGCGCCCCATCACCGGGGCCGACTCGGTGATGAGCCCCGGCAGCGCCGTCCACGGCCGGCTCGGCTCCGAGCAGCGCCCCGCCGGGGCCGGCTCCGATTGACTGCCGGGGCGGTCGCCATCCCTCCCCGCCCGGGCGGTCGCGCGGCCGCCCCGGCCCGCGGAACCGGTCCGGCGCGACGGCGCCTCCCAACCGGTCAACCGCTCGTGCGGCGCCAGGCGAACTCGTGGATGAGGGCGCTGGTTCGCGCCCGCACGGCGCTCGTCGCCCGCCCGGCGTGCCCGCCCTCCGCCGTCTCCAGGTAGGCGACCCGGCCGCCCAGCTCCTCCAGCCGGTGCGCCATCGCGCGCGCGTGCCACGGGTGCACCCGGTCGTCCTTCTGCGAGGTCACCAGCAGCACCGGCGGATACTCCACGCCCTCGCGCAGGCGGTGCAGCGGGGAGTGCTCCCGCATCCACGCCCACTGCTCAGGGTCGTCCGGGTCCCCGAACTCCTCCACCCACGACGCCCCCGACAGCAGCCGCGAGTAGCGCTCCAGATCCGTCAGCGGCACCTCCATGACCGCGGCCCCCAGCAGATCGGGCCGCCGCGTGAGCAGCTCGCCCACGAGCAGCCCTCCCGCCGAGGAGCCGTGCACCGCAATGCCCGACGGCGCCGCCACCCCCCGGCGGATCACCGACTCCAGCACCGCCACCAGGTCCTCGACCACCAGGCGCCGGCCGCGCCCCAGGGCCCGGCGGTGCCACGCGGGCCCGTACTCGCCGCCCCCGCGCGTATTGGCCACGATGAGCGTGCCGCCCCGCTCCAGCCACCCCTTGCCGACCACCGGGTCGTAGCCCGGGGTCAGGCTGACCCCGAAGGCCCCGTAGGCCACGACGAGCGTCGGAGCCGGCCCCCGGTGGCGGCCGACCTGGAAGTAGGGCACGCGCGTGCCGTCCGCGCTCGTGGCCAGGTGCTGGCTCACCCGCACGCCCGCGGCGTCGTAGCGGGCCGGCGCCTGGCGCACCACCGTCATGCCGTCCACCCCGCCGGACCGCGTCACCCGCCCCACCGCGAGGGTCGACGGCGTCGTCCACCCCGACGCGCAGATCCACAGGTAGTCCGTGTCGCGCGCATCCAGGGCGGACACGGACACGTCCAGCAGCGCGCGCCCCGGCCGCAGCCGGGTCCCACCGCCCTCCGACCGGCCCGGCGGGTCCGCCGCGCCCGTCAGATCCACCCGGCGGCGCCCCCACCGCCGGTCCCCGGCGGCCGTGCGCCGCGCCGACGGCGGCGTGCACACCTCCAGACGGTTGACGACGTCGTCGAGGATCGTCAGCACCAGGTGGTTGCGGGTCCAGGCGGCCGAGGCCAGCGACGTCGTCGCCGTCGGCTCGAAGAGCACGACGAGCTCGCGGCGCCCCTCCAGCAGACCCTGCAGCGGCGCCGCCAGGAGCGTGCCCGGCGCGTAGGCGCGCCCGTCCACCTCCCACGGGCGGCGCAGCTCGATCGTCGCCCAGTCGCGGCCCACGCCCGCCGACGCCGACTCGGGCACGTCGAGGCGGACGGCGCCGTCGGGCACCCACTCGCGCCCGGCCCCCGGCAGCGCCCGCCCGACGCCGGAGGGCGCGGCGACGTCGTCGGGCAGCAGCCAGACGCGGGTGGCGTAGAAGGTCGGCATCGTCATCACCCAGGTGCGGCCCCACGGGTCCCGGGCGGCGCGGGCGGCGACGGCGTCCGGGGCCGCGCACACGAGGACCCCGCCCTCCTCCACGGCCCGGCCGCGGCCCACGCGGCGCACCTGGAGCGGGTAGCCGGCCGCGGACAGGGAGCCCGGGCCCAGGTCCGCGGCGACGATGACGCACTCGCCCTCGTCGTCCCCCCAGGACATCGAGCCCTTGGAGAGCCCGCGCCGGAAACCGCCCTCGCGGGGCGGGACGAAGCGCCGCTCGGTCAGGTCGTACTCCTGCGTCCACGACGCGTCCGAGCCGCCCTGCGACAGGTTCACCAGGGCGCGGCGCCCGGCGAGCGCCCCGGTGGTGAGCACCTGCGCCCCGCCCCAGGTCAGGGCGCGGCCGCGCTCGCGGGCCAGGGCGTCGACGTCGAGCAGCTCCTCCCACTGCGCGGGGGCGGGGCCGCGGTCGGCGCGCACGGGCGCCCCGAGGATGTAGGACTCCCAGGTGGTGCGGCGCCACACGCCGCGGGGGCGGGCGGCGTCGGTCCAGAAGTTGTAGAGCATGCCGTGGCGCGAGGCGACGGCGGGGATGCGGTCCGGGTCGTCGAGGAGCGCCTCGAGGTCGCGGGCGCGGGCCTCGAGGGAGGGGCCGGCGTGGGCGGCCGCGGTGGCGGCGTTGTGCGCGTCGACCCAGGCCCGGGCGTGCTCGTCGTCGAGGTCCTCGAGCCAGTCGGGTGCGAGCGGGGAGGCCTCCCGTCCGTCCGGCCGCGGGGCCGGTGCGGGGGGTCCGGCGGCGCCGGGCCGGGGCGCACGGGGGGTCGCGTCGTCGGGCATGTCCTTCATCCCATCACGAGCGGCGCCGGCGCCGCGAGATCGGGCACCGGTTCGCGCCGGGCGCGGCTCGGGGGCGGCGGGCCGGCTTCCGCCCGGATCGCGAAGAGGACGAGGACCTTCGGAGCAGACAGGGCGCACCGCCATGGCCCACAATTGCCCGAAGAGCCGCAAGGGGCTCCGGAGGATCTCAATGAGGAGTGGACATGGCACTGAGCATCGGTGTGGACGTGGGCGGCACGAAGATCGCCGCCGGGGTCGTGGACGAGGAGGGCGCCGTCCTGGAGCGCATCCAGAGGGCCTCCCCGGCCAATGACCGCGCGAGCATCCTGGACACCATCGTCGACTGCGCCCTGGAGCTGAAGGAGTCCCACCCGGAGGCGGTCGCCGTGGGCATCGGCGCCGCCGGCTTCGTCTCCTCGGACCGCAACACCATGGCCTCGGGCACCAACCTGGACTGGACCGGCGTGCGCATCGGCGACGTCGTGGCCGAGCGCGTGGGCCTGCCCGTCGTCGTCGAGAACGACGCCAATGCGGCCGGCTGGGCGGAGGCGCGGTTCGGCGCGGGGGCCGGCAAGCGCAATGTCCTGGTCGTCACCCTGGGGACCGGGGTGGGCGGCGCCATCGTCATCGACGGCCGCCTCGTGCGCGGGGCCGCCGGCTTCGCCGCCGAGATCGGGCACATCAACGTCGAGCCCGACGGGCGCCCCTGCGGCTGCGGTCAGCGCGGGTGCCTGGAGCGCTACGGCTCGGGCACCGCCCTGGGCGTCAACGGCTGGGAGCTGGCCCGGTTCCAGCCGTCCTACGCCGCCCGCATCATCGAGCTGTCCGGCGGGAACCCCGAGCACATCTCCGGCAAGGCCGTCACCGCCGCCGCCCGCGAGGGCGACCCCGCCGCCCTGGAGTGCTACGCGCGCCTGGGCCGGGCCCTCGGGCAGGGGCTGGCGGACCTCGCCGCCGTCCTGGACCCCGAGGTCATTGTGATGACCGGCGGCCTGACCGAGGCCGGCCCCATTCTGCTCGAGCCGGTCACGGCCGCCTTCCGCGCGCACCTGACGGCGCACGCCCGGCGCCCCGAGATCCCCGTCCTCATCTCCTCCGCCGGACAGGACGCCGGGCTCGTGGGGGCCGCGGACCTCGCCCGCCAGGTCGACTGAGTGCCGCCGGGCCGCCGACCGCGGGCCGTCGGCCCCGGGAGGGGTCCGGGTCGGGGCCCGTCCGTCCATCGGGGGCGCCGCGGCCGTCGGCCCCGGGGGCGCCGGTCGGCGGCCGGGGCTCAGCGGCCGGGAATCTGGGACTGGCGGATCAGCGCGCGGCGCACCTGCGCCAGCGAGCGGGCGTAGGACGGCCCGATGCGGGCGGGGGTCATGGGCGCGCCGTCGAGGCTCCACTCCAGGAGGTTGTCCAGGCTGAAGCTCCGCCCGCACAGGGCGCAGGCCAGGGGCCGGGTGGGGCGGCGCATGCGGTCGACGGTGTGCCCGGCGGGGCAGGTGCCCACCCAGCGGCCCGTGATCCGGGGCGAGCGCGCCGAAACCAGGCGCCGCCCGGTCGAGCCGATGCGGCGCGCCTCCGCCGCCCAGACGGCGTCGTGGCCGTGGGCGGCCCCGACCCGGGCGTGGGCGATCTCGTGCAGGACGGTCTCGCGGACCTCGTCGGGGGAGTACAGCTCCATGAGGGCCCGGGACAGGGTGATCCGACGACGGGTGTGGTCGGTCTGGCCGGCCCGCCGCCTCGCCCGGTCCAGGCCGAGGTCCCAGTCGCCGACCCCGTTGGCGGCCATGAGGTCGTGCGCGAGGTCCATGACGGCGGGTATGTCCATGGTCGGCAGGGTAACGGGTGCGACCGGCGCGGCGGGAGGGCGGCGCATGGGCATGTTGACCGGGTGCGCGACGACGGGCGTTTGCCGGGGCCCGCTGGCCCCGCCGTCTCGCACCCGCCGGGCCCGCGGGACGGCTCCGGCGTGACGGGAAGCATATATATAGGTCTTGTCACGAAGACGCGGGACGGCCGAAAGTCTGGCGACACGGAATCCGCTGGTGTGGAAGAGTTGCACCGATGTCCCACCGCCCCGGTCCCCGCAGCCCCCGTCCCCCCTCGGCGGGCCGTTCGCGCCCCCGCGCGAGCGCGCGCCGCCGGACCGCCTCGCCGACCGCGCGTTCGGGCGGAGTGCGCACGGGCGGAGTGCGCACGGGCGGGTCACGAACGGGCGCGCCGCGCTCGGGCCGCCGCCCGCCCGGCCAGTTCGCCGCGAGTCCCGCCGGCCGGCGCCCCGCCCCGCGCCGTCCGATCCTGCTCAACCCCGTCGTCGTCACCCTCGTCTCCTTCGTCGTCACCGTGCTCGTGTGCTTCATCGTCGCCTCCCGCATGGGCGGCGGCGGCGAGGCCGACGCCCGGGTCGTCTGGACCGAGATGGGTCCGGCGCCCGTGGTCCTGGACACCGAGGGCTTCGATCCCGCGCACCTCATCGACGACGACGTCTTCTACGACTCCACCACCATGACCCCGGCGGAGATCGCCGCCTTCATCGCGCGGGTCAACGCCGGCTGCCGACCCGGCCCCGACGGCACGCCGTGCCTGGCCGAGGCCACCTTCACCTCGGTCGACCGCGAGCCCACCGACATGTGCCCGGGCGGTTACACCGGCGCCGAGGAGGAGAGCGCCGCCCAGGTCATCTCGAAGGTCGCCACCGCCTGCGACATCAACCCGCAGGTCCTGCTCGTCCTCATCCAGAAGGAGCAGGGGCTCCTGACCGCCTCGGGCCGGAACCTGACCGCGCGCAGGTACGAGGCCGCCGCCGGCTACGCCTGCCCCGACGCCTCGCAGTGCGACCGGAAGTGGGAGGGCTTCTTCCTCCAGCTCTACGGCGCCGCCTCCCAGTTCCAGCGCTACCGGCTCAATCCGGGCTCCTACGACGTCGTGGCCCAGACCCCCACCCGGATCGCCTACTCCCCGGACCAGGCCTGCGGCGACGCCGAGCTGACGATCGTCAACCAGGCCACGGCCGGCCTCTACAACTACACCCCCTACCAGCCCAATGAGGCCGTCAAATCCGGGGGCAAGGACGAGTGCTCGAGCTGGGGGAACTGGAACTTCTACGGCTACTTCCGCACCTTCTTCGACGATCCGACGCCGTCGACCGCGGCCTGAGGCGCACGCGCGGCCGACTGCGCCGGGCCGCCGCGCCCGGTGCGGGGTGCCTGCACCCACCGGACCATGGGGAGTCGGGGTTCCCAGAACTCTCCCAGGCGCGCGGGTGGTGACCTCTCAGGAGGCTCGATCATGATGATGCCGCCGCCGGACGGTGAGGGCCACGAGGTGCTGGGGAGCGCCGATGAGGGGCCGGAGCCGAGTCCAGGCCCGTAAGGCAAGGGAATTCGGGTCGGGCGCCCGGCGAAGGAGGACCTGCTCCCGCATGGGAACCGGTGAGCGGCCTCGACGCGAAGGGCCCGACCCGGCCGATCCATTCCGGGGCGGGCCTTCGCTCTGCCCGGGGCCGACGACGGCCGTCGATGCCCGCCGTCCGGGATGCCCGCCGTCGATGCCCGCCGTTCGAACGGCGCTGGCCGCTCCGACCGGCTGCGCGCAGGGGCGGGCCCTCCACGGGGCGCCGAGCCGGCCGTGGCATCATGCCCGTATGAGATGGGAGCCGTTTCTGGCGACCTCGTGGGTCGTGGTCGAGTACACCATTAAGATCGCCGCACTCGGGACCGTCCCGGAGAATCGGCGCCCCTCGTCGTCGACCGCCTGGCTGCTGCTCATCTTCCTGCTGCCCGTCGTGGGCTTCCCCCTCTACTTCTTCCTCGGCAGCCCCTGGGTGCACGGGCGGCGCCTCCAGCAGCAGGTGATCGCCACCGAGGCCGCGCTGAGGATGACGCAGAGCCTGCCGACCGTGCCCGCCGGCGCCCGCCCCTCGGAGCACCTGGACTCGGTGCTGCGGATGAACCGCCGGCTCACCGGGCTCCCCTGCGTCACCGGCGAGGTGGTCGCCCTTCACGGCGACTCGGCCGCCACCTACGCGGCCATGGCGAGGGTCATCGACGCCGCCGAGCACCACGTCCACGTCGAGTTCTACATCCAGAGCTGGGACGAGGTCACCGACGTCTTCTACTCGGCCCTGGAGCGGGCCGCCGCCCGGGGGGTGACGGTGCGCCTGCTCGTGGACCACCTCGGCTCGCGCAAGTACCCCGGCTGGCGCCGCCTGGGCAGGCGGTTCAGCGAGGCCGGCATCCAGTGGCGGCTCATGATGCCCCTGCTGCCCCTCAGGCGGCGCTTCCGCCGGCCCGACCTGCGCAACCACCGCAAGATCCTCATCGTCGACGGCCGGCGCGCCTTCATCGGCTCGCACAACATCATCGACCCCTCCTACAGGCTGCGCTCCAATGTCAGGGCGGGCCGGGTCTGGCAGGACCTGAGCGTGGAGGTGACCGGGGCGATCGTGATGGAGGCCGAGGCGGTCTTCGCCATGGACTGGTACTTCGAGGCCGACGAGCGCCTCGACGTCCTCGACCCCCGCGCGGATGCCGCCGCGGTCGTTACCGATGCCGCCGCCGCGGTCGCCGGCGCTGACGCCGGCGCCGGACGGTTCGTCCCGGAGTCGGGCGCCGTCGTCGGACACAGCGCACCGCGTCCGGGGCGGCCGGGCGCCGTCGTCAACGCCATGCAGCTGGTGCCCTCCGGCCCGGGCTACCCCACCGAGCCGAATCTGCGGATGTTCCTGTCCCTCATTCAGAACGCGACCAGGCGGATCTCGATCACCAGCCCCTACTTCATCCCCGACGAGGCGCTGCTGTCGGCCATGACGACGGCGGCCTACCGGGGGGTGGAGGTGGAGCTCTTCGTGGGGCTGGAGTCCGATCACCTCATCGTCAATCACGCCCAGCGCTCCTACTACTCGGCGCTGCTCACCGCGGGCGTGAGGATCTACCGGTACCCGGCGCCCACCGTCCTGCACGCCAAGTACATGACGGTCGACGACGAGGTGGCCGTCATCGGCTCGTCGAACATGGACTTCCGGTCCTTCGCGCTCAACTACGAGGTGATGCTGCTGGCCTTCGGCGGGGACCTGGACGACCTGCTGCGCGACAACGACGCGTTCTACCGCTCGGTGTCCAGCGAGCTGACCGCCGAGGAGTGGGCGAAGGAGCCCTGGTGGCGGCGCTACATCGACAACGTCTTCCGGCTCATGTCCGCCGTCCTGTGAGCCCATTCCCGCCGGAATGGCCCTGGGCCCTCTGGCCGCGGCTGGAGGGGTTCCGGCGTCCGTCGCTCCGGGCCTTGTGCGCCTTTCCGCCTCGGGGGAGTCGCGGACGCGGCCCGCGCGAGGGGGCGCCCCGACGGCGCCCGGCCGTTCAAAAGGTTTATCGGCCGTCGTGCCCGGCGCCGTCAGGACGGGTCGTTGATGACCGCCTCGAACAGGGCGAGACCGGTGGACAGGTCCCGCAGCCGCAGGACGTAGGGGTGGTCGACGTGGAAGTCCGTGGTGGGGCCCGGATTCGGGGCGGCGGCCGCCCCGCCGTGCTCGGAGACGGCGGCGGCCACGGTGCCGTCCTCGCGCACAATGAGCCGGACCTGCTGGCGGTAGGCGGTCGTCTCGAATTCCGGGTTGATGCGTCCCATCGGGCGGATGTCGGCGCCCAGGGAGCCCAGGACCGGCAGGACGTCGACGCCGCCCGCCGGGGTCGACAGGTCGATGCGCGGCAGCGTCAGATTCACCTCGGGGAAGATGCCCTCGTCCTGCGCCTCGTCGAGCAGGGCGCTGGCCGCGGCCCACGTGCCGGCGGGCAGGGCCTCCGGCAGGGTCCCCTGCTGCGGCAGCACGATGTCCAGGGCGAAGTCCTCGGAGTAGGGCACCCGCAGGACCTTCCAGGTCACGGCGCCCGTGGACCCCTCCGTGCAGACCATCGCGCTGGTCTGGCGCATCGTCTGAACGCGGACGACCTTCCCGTCCGCGCGGGTGAAGTCCGCCTCGGCGGTGGCGTCCTCGTCGAAGAGCTTCTCCCACTGCGCGGCGAAGAGCACGACGTTCTGCATCGCCAGCTCGATCTGGTCGGCCTGCAGCGCCGAGGACTTGATGAGGCCCGCCGTGTTCCGGTCGACCCACGTGTCCAGCACGTCCTGGGCCTCGTCGACGCCGACTCGCCGCAGATCCGCCGAGAACCAGTGGCGCACGCCGTCGACGAACGCCTGGGCGATCTCGGCCGGCTTGTCGTGATCGATGATGACGATCTGGTCGGCGACGTGCAGCAGCGGGTGCTCGGGAGCCCTGTCCGCGGGATCGAAGTCCGCGACGTCGCCGTCGTGGACGAGCAGCGCGCTCTGGATCGCCGACCAGGTCGTGCTGCGGGCGTCCTCGTCCTTCGCCCCGAGGAGCCCGTCGAGCCCCTGGGCCGCCGGATCCGTGGCGCCCAGCGACACCGCCGCCAGGTTGAGGGCGAGGGACGCCGGGCTCGCCAGGGCGTTGGCGTGGGCGCCGTCGGCCAGCTGGGCGGACAGGAGCGCGGCGCCCAGGGCGTCGCAGGCCCCGACGGCGGCCTTCAGGTCGGGGGCCTGACTCAGGGACAGGCCGGCGCGGGTCTGGTCGCTCGTCAGCTCGGTGCCGCCGAGAGCGGCCCTGCCCCGGGACAGGTGGCTGCAGCCGGCGAGGGCGCTCGCGGCGACGGCGGACAGGAGCAGCATGGTGCGGCGGCTCGCGCCCGGGCCGACTCGGCCGTGAGCGGCGGGGGCGGGGCGGGAGGCGTGATCGGCGGCGCTCATAGGCGGAGTCTGCTCCCGCGGAGCGGAATCGGGGAGGGGGAGCGGTCCCCGGGGCGCGGGCCGCCCGCGACGAGTGCACGAAGTTCGGCGGCATGCGAGCGGTTCTCGGGGTGCGGGCCGCCGCGGCCCGGAGCCGATGGGCCCGCCACCGAGACTGCCCTCGCCGTCGTGCGCCGGGGCGGGCCCGGGTCGAGGGGCTCTCCGGCGGGAGCGGGCAGTCCCCGGTCCGGACGCGCCGGGGCGGGCCGATAGACCACGGCGGCGGCATCGCCACCGCCTACCCCGGTCCGGACGCGCCGGGGCGGGCCCGGCTTGGCCGCCGGCGCGGACACTGTCACCATGACCCCATGGCACGACGCTGGCAGATCATCACCGTGGAACTCCTGTTCGGGCTCGGACAGACCTTCATCCCGCCGCCCGGCCGCGACCTCATCCTGCCGCCCTCGACGACCTTCGAGCAGCTGGGCCTGGCCATCGACCGCGCCCTGGGCCGCTGGGACCTGGCCCACCTGCGGGAGTTCACCCTGGCGGACGGCACCCGCATCACCGACGAGGAGACGCGGCGCATGCTCCACTCCGGGGGCTTCGGCGAGGGGATCCTCGTGGAGCGCACCGCGGACCTGGGGGAGCGGGTCAAGAAGCACGTCTCCGTGGACGACGTGTTCCGCTACGTCTTCGACCTCTCGGACGAGTGGACCTGCCGGTGCACCATGACCGGCTTCGGGGACCCGGAGAGCCTGTACGGCGTCGTCGTGTCCCAGCCCGTGCCCATCTGGGGCTGGGGCCGCCTGCCGGACCAGTACGGACGGGACCGGCGCGACAGCGACGAGCAGCCCGACGCATCCCTGTCGACGCAGCAGAAGCGGGCCATCAGGAAGGAGACGACCGCCTTCGTCATGGACTTCGGCCACATGGATCCCGAGCGCCTCGACCCGAAGGACCTCCGGACCGCCCGGGCGGCGGGGGACATCGGGGCCCTTCTGGCCGTGCTCGCCGGAGTCGAGACCGGCCACGTCCTCCAGCAGGTCGGCCAGGCCTTCGCCGAGGTCTGGGAACACGGTGCGGGCCCGGTCAAGCGGCGCGG
>ERZ772993.841-NODE-841-length-13206-cov-5.597673_pt1 | contig 13206 bp, 8 predicted proteins | sample MGYA00580670_ERZ772993 | MGnify/ENA primary metagenome ERZ772993 (study PRJEB29015, sample SAMEA2737936) | human oral metagenome | biome: human oral; feature: human-associated habitat; material: dental | place: China | collected 2136 ... | reverse complement strand
GAGCATGGTGCGCAGGTCGGTGACCGACTGGTGACCCACGGCGACGATGTCCTCCTGGATCGTCCTGGGTGTGGTGGAGGGTCTGAATCCATGGAAGGATGAGGATCATGCCCGCACCCGGGAAGCGCCCCGATGAGCTCAGACGACGTGCGATCCGGTTGACGCCGGGGCGCCCTGGCCCGTCCCGGACCGGCCTGGGGGGTGTTTGCGGCGCGTGGGCGAAGGGGGCTGGGGGCCGGCCCCGGGACCCTGCGCGGCCGGGATCCGGCCGGGGGTTCGGGTCGGTCGCCGGTGACCGGCCCGGCACCACCACCGAGGGGGCCCGGCGCACCGGGGAGCCGGCGTCGGGGGTCCGCGCGGGCCGGGGGCGGGGGCGCGATCGGGCGGAGCGCGTCGGCTTGTCTATAGCGGCGCAGTGTGAGCGCCCGTCGCGCTGATCCGCCGAGTGCATCGACCAGCGCAAGGGAGGAGCTGCGGGGCCCGTGCCGGATCTGCACCGCCCTGACCGAGTCGGGGCGTCAGGCCTGAGTTGCACAGTTTGGGGTGGTTTCGTTTTCTGGGTGGGGTTTTTCGTTGGAATGGTGCCGGTGGTGTGGCCGTCGTGGGGCACTAAGCCAGCGGTAGGATTTGTTGGGTGAGCCCGTACCTGCGCAGGGTCAAGACCGCCTCGGGGGCCACGGCCGTGCAGGTCGTGGCCGAGGAGCACGGTGTGCGCCGGATCGTGGAGCACCCGGGATCGGCCCACGACGAGGCCGGGCCGGCGGCCCTGATGGAGGCCGGGCGGCGGAGGATCGCCGCCGAGCAGGGTCAGGGGCTGCTGGACCTGGAGTCCCTGGGACCGGCGCCGGGGCGCACCGGCCTGAACGGCGTCGTGGTGGAGTCCGGGCGCTCCGGGTTGTTGTGGGACGTTCTGCACGGGGCCTGCGCCCGTCTGGGGCCGGGCGGGGCGGCCGGCGGTGACCGGGACTTCGAGCAGATGGTCGCCGCCCGCCTGATCGAGCCGACGTCCAAGGCCGACACCCCCGGAGTCCTGTCCGAGATCGGCTGGCCGGACCCGGCCCACCGCAATACCCCGCAGGCCGCCCTGGCCCGGGCCCAGCAGCGGGGATACCGGGAGGCGATCTCCCAGGCCCTGTTCGAGCACGCCACCGCCACCGGGGGCCCGACGCTGCGCCTGCAGGCGTGACCACCCTGTACTACCGGGGCCGACAGGGAGGACGACCTCAGGAGAGTCGGTGACCGCCAAGGAGCGGAGGATCGACCCCCAGATCGTCGTCGGCCTGCTGGTCGACCGGACCGGCCTCCCCCTCCGGAATCGACTGCCGGGAGGGCAACAGGGCCGAGACCACCACGATCATCCCCGTCGTGGAGGCCTTCCAGAGGGCCCACAAGATCGAGGAGCTCGCCCGTCGTCGCCGACGCCGGCATGCTCTCGGCCTCGAACCTGAGCGCGCTGGACGAGGCGCACCTGCGGTTCATCGTCGGAGCCCGCGCCACCCGGGCCCCGGGGGACCTGGAAGCCCACTTCCATTGGGCGGGCGACGCCCTCGCCGACGGTGAGCCGATCGACACCATCACCCCCAGGAGGGGCTCGAAGACCGAGCGGGACAAGAGCCTCGGGGCCGAGCCCGTCTGGGACCCGAAGACCCACACCTCCTCGTGGAGAGCCGTGCGGGCCCACTCGCAGCGGCGCGCCGCCCGGGACAACCGGCCCCCGGACACCCGGGACAACCGCACCCGCACCATCACCGACGGTCACAGGCGCCCCCAGACGCACCGGGTCCGCCCGCCACCCGCGCCGGTGACGCCGTCCTGGACGAGGCCTCCATCGCCCGTGACCGCCCCGGCCGTCGCCCTCGTCATCATCACGCTCTGACACGAATCCCGGTGAGAAAGTCTCAGAGAACCTTGCTGGACTTGCGCTCCTCGAGGTCCTTGACGATGTCGGCGTACTTGGCCTCCAGGTCGTAGGCACGAAGCAGGAGCCAGCACAAGATCAGGAGCACGCCGGGCAGCCAGATGGAGACCCCGATGATGGCGTTGAGGGCGCTCTCGGACTGTTCGGGTGCGGTGCCGTCATAGCCGCCGAATGCGAGGATCCATCCGATGATGGCGGCGCCCAGACCGTTGCCGATCTTCTGGCCGAAGGAGGAGGCGGCGTTGGCCATGCCGACCTGCACGTGACCGTGCTTCCATTCGCCGTAGGTGACGGTGTTCTGGACCAGGGGACCGATGAGCGCCATCAGCGGGATGGTGGCAATGGTGACGAAGGGTCCGACGAACATGAGGGCCCACAGATCGTAGGGGAAGACGCAGCGCACGATGGTGGCGACGATGCCAACCAGCAACGCCATCCGGGATGCACCGGCCATGCCGAAGAACCGCGCCAGGGGCGCGACAGAGGCAAAACCGATGATGACGGGCACCAGGCCGATGGCGGCGAGGATCGCGATGAGAGACTCATCCCCGATGATCCACTTGACGTAGTAGATGCCCGAGGCGCTGGTGATCGCGAAGATCATGGCGGAGACGAAGGTGACGCCAAGCATGATGACCCAGTACTTGTTGGTGAACAGCAGAGAAATGGACTTGCCCAGGGGGAGTCGATCCTCGACGACCTCCTGGCCCTCGTCGGTGCGCTCCTTGTCGGCCAGGAAGGCGATGAGGATGCACACCGTGGTGACCACGCCGCAGCCGATACCGAATATGATCCACGCAGGTTGGTCACCGCCCAGGGCGTTGGTGATCGGGATGTAGCCCATCGCGATGATCATTCCGCCGAGGTAGCCGAAGATGGCGCGCAACAGGCCCATCCTGCCGCGCTCCTCGCTGGAGGGACTCAGGTAGAACATCAGAGCCCCATAGGGGATTACGATCATCGTGTAGACGACGGCCGACAGCAGCACGTTCGTCGTCAGGGCGTAGGCGAACTTCGTCCCCTCCGAGGCTCCCGCGGGAACCATGAACAGGGTCGCCACCGCGATGCCAGCGGGAACGGCGCCCCACAGGAGCCAGTGGCGGGCCTTGCCGAACCGGGTGCGGACCCGGTCGACGAGCCACCCCATGCCGAGATCGGAGAAGGCGTCGATGACTTTGGCGGCCAGCATCACGGTGCCCGCGGTGCCGGCGGCGATCCCCGCCTTGTCCGTGTAGAAGTAGACCAGGATGCCGAGGAGGCCAGTCATGACGTTCAGGGCTATCTGCCCGAGACCGTCGCCTAGGTAGTTGAGTGGGCGCATCGTCTTCTGGATGCCCTGTCTGTCAAGACCGAGTGGCTTCTTAGCCATTGCCGGTGCCTTTCACGTAGAGTTCTAAGGGTTTGCCCGTGTGCGGACTACCCGTCCTTGGGCGGTGGCAGTCGACCGCTCCTCATTGAGGTCGACTGGCCTGAGTGATGTGCTGCGCACCCTAGAGAACAGAGGACTAGCGCGCGCTAGTTATAGCGTACTCCCGTTCACTAGCGCGCGCAAGTGCCTTCGTGGCACTGACTCTCCTTCGACGAGCGAAGAAGACTATGTTGTCGCTCGGCGGACGACGGTGATGCTGGACTCGGGCTCCCTGATCCGACCCACATCCTCCCCGGCGGCTTGGAGCGCAAGTTCCGCCAGGTATCGACCCAGCTCTGAGTAATCGACGTGGATGGACGACATCGCCGGGACGACGAGCGCGCTCAACGGTGTGTCGTCATGACCGATGATGGCGACTTGGGCAGGTACGTCAACCCCCATGCTCAGGGCCGCGCCCAGCATGATGGCGGCGGCCGTGTCGTTGTAGGCCAGCACGCCGTCGACGCCGTCGTCGACCCAGCGTGCGAGAACGCTGTGGGCGGACTCGAGGTCCTCGGGGTCGACGGCCGCCGCATCGACGAGTAGAACATCCCCGAACGTGTTTGCCGTTTCTCGCGCGAGGCTTTCGCGCTGGGCGACGAGCGCGGCGACGCGTGGGTCGGCAAGCCCCGCGAAGGCTAGACGAGAGCGTCCCTGTGAACGGAGATGGGCCACCTGAAGCCGCGATCCTTCGTCGAAGTGAAGGCCTTCGAGGGAGCCTGGGTCCTCGGCGGGGCTCGTTGTGCGGTTCAGTTCGGCCGGTAGCACCATCCGGGTCCCGGTCCGCTCCATGGAGGTGCGCTGCTGCTCGGTGAAGGGCGCCAGGCCAAGCACGACGTCGGGGTCGAGCACCTCCCACAGCGGTTTCGCCTTGCTGTCTGGGCGCGTGGTCGTCGTCACGAGCGAGTACCCAGCCGAGTCGAGCACCTGGGCGACGTGGTCCAGGTGCTCCAGAATGGAATGCTCGACGGGCCAGTCCGGCAGAACCAGGATGACCAGCCGTGAGCGCCCGCTGGCCAAGGTAGTGGCCGCGCGGTTGGGCCGATAGCCGAGCCGCTGCGCCTCGGCGAGGATCAGCTCACGAGTGGGCGTGGAGATGGTCTGGCCCGGGGTGTTGTTGAGAACGAAGCCCACGGTTGCGCGGGAGATGCCGAGCGACCGGGCGATGTCCGCGGCGGTGACGCGCTTCTTTCCTGCCAAGGAAATCCCTCCTCGTCGCCCAAGCCTACCGGTGATGGGGGCGACCAGGCCGGTTGCGAGGTGAGGGCTCACTGGGACGAGTCGGCCGGCTGGGCTCAAGTTGCGCGAGGAAGCGGTTGCGCTCCGCCTGCTGGGCGTAGCCGGCGACATCGCGCACGCATTCGGGGCACCAGTGCCCCGCCGACAGGATCAGGCGGGGACTGCCGTTGAACTCGTGTCCGAGTCCGCACCGCCAGCGAAGCGGGTGCGCGATGTCCCCAGGCGGAACCTCCTCGTCCAGGAGGACGCCGCCACGAAACTGGGCTGCCTGCTGGTAATCGTCGAACCCCCAGGACGCAGGCGCCTTGTCCTGATCGTAGCCGTGCTCCAACCTGGTCGGTGTGCGGCTTGGGCGCGGGGGCCAGAAGGTTGACCAGTCTCCGATCGACTCGAACGCCTCGATCGAGCCGTAGAAGGCGTTGATGCCCTCCTCGTCTCCCGCGTGAACGTAGGCAATGGTGCCGCGCGGCTTGCGGGTCAAGGGCTCCATGACCAGCTTCTTGACGACGAAACCCGGGACGAAGCCGGCGGCCCGCAGTCTGGGGTTCGCTCGGACGGCGCGGGTCAGGGCCTGATCGAAGGTGTCCTGGCGGAACGGTACAAGGTCCTGGAGCGTGTCCGAGTCGGTGAACCAGTGGCCGTGAAAATTCTGGGTTGCGAACCAGTTGCGGTCATACCAGGTGCAGACGTCCCGCACGCCGAGGGCGGAGGAGATAGCCACTTGCAGTTGCCAGTTGGTCAGCCGCCAACCGTCCCCGCCGCCGATGTTGTACACGCCGCCCCAGAACTCCTCGGGCGCGCCTTCGGCGATGCCTGCCATCAGGCGCGCCGCGTCCTCCACGGAGACCCACTCAAGGACCCCGTCGAGCACCGAGTGAGTGAGGATCGGGTCGCGAACCTGGAGCATGCCGGGATATAGAATCCCCGTTTGCCGCAGCCACGCCCACCGAGGAAGGCCTGAGTCGACAAGCATCTTCTCTGCGACGACCTTGGTCTGCCCGTACTCGTCGTACATCGATACGCGCAGGGGGTCGCCGATGCGGCCCCAGTGGTGGGGCGCGGACCTGTGGCCGGTCTCAGCCACAGACCCCACGCCCACCACCCCGATGCGGGAGGGATCTTTCTGGCGCTTGACCGCTCGGATGATGTTCCTCATCGAGCCGATGTTGACCTTGCGGGCCAAGTCGGGTCGCTCGTCTGCGAACGGGGACACCACTCCGCCGATGTGGAGCACCAGGTCGGCTCCTTGGACGCAGCGATCGACGGCGGCAGGGTCGGTGAGGTCGCCGAAGACTACCTCCAAGTTGGTCATGTCCTCGTACTGACGGATCGCCTCGAGGTCGCGGCCCTCGGGCAGTACTAGCGCCACAACGTCGAAGCGGTCCGCCCGCGCACGGAACTGGTCGAGCACGGCCCGGCCCCAATTCCCGGCCGCTCCGGTCAGGAATACCCGAGTCTTTACCTCGGTCTTGGTTGCCGAGTCCATCAGGATCAGTCGCCGGGAACCGTGCGGCTCAGCTCCATCAGCTCCTGGAGCAGCTCGGACGTGACGATGCCAGGCAGGAATCCCATGAACTGCTTCATCGGCATGGATTCGACCATCTTCAGCATATCGGCGCTCTCGGAGGCCTGCGCGGCCTGATCGGCCGTCATGGCGGCGGCCATCCGAGTGTGCAATTCCGGTCCCACCACCGGGTGGGTGAACCAGTCGCTCACGGAGGACTCCAGGCTCAGCGGTTTGACCAGGGCGTCGCCGGCCAGCTCGATGGCGGCGGAGGCGACGACGTCGTGGGCGTTGTCGCACACCTCGACGGCGTAGGCGCCGCCGGTGACGACCCACCGGTCGCGGGTCACGTCCCAGTAGGCGAATGCCCTGCGACCGAGTTCGAGCTCCACGGTGCGGGTCTCGCCCGGCTCCAGGTGGACCTTGGTGAAAGCGCGCAGCTCCCTGACGGGACGGCGGACCCGGCCGGCCTCGGTGGCGACGTAGACCTGGACGACATGCTTGCCCGCGTGCCCTCCGGTGTTGGCGACCGTGACCCTGGTGATGGCCGTGTCTGGACCGGTGACCTCGACCTGGAGCGCGGTGGTCTCGAACGTCGTGTAGGACAGGCCGTGCCCGAACGGGTAGCGCACGGGGATGCCAGCACTGGCGTAGTAGCGGTAGCCGACCATGACGCCCTCGCCGTAGCGGACGGTACCCTGCTCGCCGGGGAAGTTGATCCAGCTCGGGTTGTCCTCGAGGCGCAGGGGCATGGACTCGGCCAGATGCCCCGAGGGGTTCACGACGCCGAGCAGGACGTCGGCGATGGCGGCGCCGCCGCCCTGGCCCAGCAGGAAGCCCTCGACGATGGCGTCGACCTCGTCGTGCCAACCTTCCACAGACACGATGCCGCCGTTTGACAGCACGACCACAGTCCGCGGAGCGGCCTTTGCGACCGCCTGGATCAGCTCCACCTGCTCGGTCGGCAGATCGATATGGGTGCGGTCGAAGCCCTCGGACTCCTCCTTGTCGGTCAGGCCCGCGAACACGACTGCGATGTCGACGTCGGCGGCTGCTGCGACGGCTTCGTCGCGCAGCGCTGTGGAATCCGCTCCCTCGGCGGTGGAGTAGCCCTGGGCGTCGGTGACGGTGATCCCGAACTCGCCTGCACGGGTGCGCAGCTCATCAAGGGCGATGTCGGTCCGGGTGGGGTTGATGTGCGACGAGCCGCCGCCCTGGAAGCGGGGCTCGGTGGCCATCGCACCGATCACTGCGAGTCGCTGCCCACCGACCAACGGCAGCGTCCCGTCTTCGTTGCGCAGCAGGACGATGCACTCGGCAGCCGCCTTGCGGGCGAGCTCGTGGTGGGCGTCGATGTCGATCTCGCCGCTGGGTTCGTGGGGAAGGTCAGTCAGGGCCAGGAAACGAGCCACTGAGGCGTCCACGGCGGCCTCATCGAGGCGGCCCTCGCGTACGGCGGCGACGATCTCGGCGTCGGTCACGCCGCCGTTGCCGGGCATCTCCAGGTCCATGCCCGCCGCGATACCGGCCACGCGGTCGGACACCGCGCCCCAGTCGGAGACGACCAGACCCTCGTAGCTCCACTCCTCGCGCAGCACCTCGGTGAGTAGCCAGCGGTTGTGCGAGCAGAAGACGGAATTCACCTTGTTGTACGCGCACATCACCGTAGCCGGGTGCGACTCGGTGACGACCTTCTCGAACGGTGCCAGATAGATCTCGCGCAGGGTACGCGCGTCGATCTGGGCGTCAATGCGCATGCGCTCGGTCTCTTGGTTGTTGGCCGCGAAGTGCTTGACGGAGGCACCGGGTCCCTCGGCCTGCAGGGCGTTGACGTGGGCGGTGCCCAGCGCGCCGGACAGTAGCGGATCCTCGGAGTAGTACTCGAAGTTGCGCCCGCCGAGCGGGGAACGCTTGATGTTGACGCCAGGGCCGAGCACCACGGCGACACCCAGGGCGCGGCCCTCGCGGCCAACGGCGCCGCCGACTGCGGCGGCGACCTCAGGGTTCCAGGAGGAGCCCACGGCCACGGCCAGCGGGAAGCAGGTCGCGGGCTCGGACTTGTTGATGCCGAGGTGGTCCGACTCGCCCTTCTGGAGGCGCACGCCGTGCGGGCCGTCGGTGAGGACGATCGAGGGCACGCCGGCGTCGTCGATGGCCTTGGTGGACCAGAAATCATGGCCGGAGAGAAGTGAGGCCTTCTGCTCCAGGGTCAGTCCGGAGGTGTTGTCGGTCACTCCGGTTCCTTTCGCTGATTCGGATGGGGTATCGGGCTCTCGTGCGGCGGCGACGCCGGAGAGGGTCAGGTCTTCGGGCACGTCCTGCCCGGTGTTGAGTGCGGCGAACCCGCGCTCGACGTCGGCCAAGAAGTCATCGGGGCGGGGCATCATCCCGGCGATGTGGCGTACGGTCATGTCGTCCTGGCCCGCGGCGCCGGAGCCCATGTGCTCGGCAGCGCCCGGGATGGCCTTGTCGATCACGGCGGTCAAAAGCGCCATCGCCTCCTTCACCTCGGAGAGGACGCCCATGGGGGTGTCGAGGGTCAGCTGCGGGCGCTCAGTGGACTCGGTCTCGAACGGCTCGGTGAAGCTGTGCTCGCCGTGGCCGACTTCGTGCACCTCTCCGGAAGGCAGGGTGACAGTGGCGCGGGCGCCGACCGGCACGTGGACATCGAGGGTGAAGACGTCGTCGTTGATCCGCCACGACGTCGAGGCCGTGCCGTATGGCGTGCGCAGGGTTGCGCCGGCAGTGGTCAGGCCCTTGCGCGGCGGTCGCGGGGCGATCCTGAGGTGCTGCCAGCCGGCGTCGGCGTCCAGCCCTGCGACAACCCGGTGCATCCAGTCCGCGACGGCGCCGAACGCGTAGTGGTTGAAGGAGGTCATGCCCGACGGATTGACGGTGCCATCGGGGAGGAGGGAGTCCCAGCGTTCCCAGATGGTCGTCGCCCCCATGAGAACGGTGTGAAGCCAAGACGGGGCCTCGCGCTGCAGCAGCAGGCGGTAGGCGACGTCCTCGTGGCCCTCGGCGGACAATGCGTCGCAGATCAGCGGCGTGCCCAGGAAACCGGTGGCGATCTTGTAGCCGGAGGCCCGCACCAACTCGGCCAGGCGTGCGGCGGCACGCGGGCGGGCCGCCTCAGGTAGGAGACCGAAACACAGGGCGACTGCGTAGGCCGTCTGCGCATCGGCCATCAGCCGGCCCGAGGGGGTCACGTACTCGGCGATGAAGGCGTCTCGGACGCGGTCTGCCAGGTCGGTGTAAGTGGCCGCCATCTCGGCCTCGCCGAGGAGCGCGGCCGAGTCGGCGAGGATCCTTGCAGAGCGGGCGAAGTAGGCGGTCGCCACAATCTCCGGGGCGGTGGCCGCCTTCTCGGGGCGCTCCGCCGGAGCGGTCGGGTCTAGCCAGTCGCCGAACTGATAGCCCTTGTCCCAGAGCAGGTTCTCACCCGCGGCAGCGGCTACCTCGTCGACCCAGGCGCGCATGGAGGGAAGCTGGCGATGCAGGATCTCCAGGTCACCGCTGACTCGATAGAGGGTCCATGGAACGACAGTGGCGGCGTCGGCCCAACCGGCCATCGGGCCCTGATAGCCGGTGACGATCGCGGGAACGACGGAGGGCGTGCCTCCATAGCGGCTCTGCTCGGCGGCGAGGTCCTTCAGCCAGGAGCTGAGCATACCGGAGATGTCGAACAGAAAGGCCGCCGTCGGGGCGAACACCTGCAGGTCGCCAGTCCAACCGAGGCGTTCGTTGCGTTGCGGGCAGTCGGTCGGGATGTCCAGGAAGTTGCCCTTCATTCCCCAAACGACATTCTCGTGGAAGCGTTGCAGCAGCGGATCGGAACAGGTGAAGGTGCCGATGCGTTCGAGGTCGGTGTGGAGCACCTGGGCGCGGATGGTGTCGGTGAGATCGTCGAGTCGGTCCTCGGGCCAACCGGTGACCTCTGCGTAGCGGAAGCCATGGAAGGTGAAGGTGGGCGCCCACTCCTCGGTGCCGGAGCCGGAGCAGATGTAGGTGTCGGTGGCCTTGGCCTCTCGCAGCGGCGCGGTGGCCAGCTCGCCTCCTTCGAGCACCTCGGCGTGCCGGAATGTGACCGTTGTGCCTTCGGCGGCGTCGATCCTGATGCAGAGGCGGCCCACCAGGTTCTGTCCGAAGTCCAGAATGACCTTCCCCGACGGGGAGGTGAGGCGCTCGATGGGGGCCAACTCCGTGACGACGCGCACAGGCGGACCGTCTGGCGCAACGAGAGTCGTCAGATCGAAATCCTGGATGGTCACGGGAAGCCAGGTCGAGTCGTCGAACTGGGGAGTGGACCACGCGGGATCGTGGAACCGTGCGTCGAAGGTCTCACCGTTGTAGATGTCGGACTCGAGGATGGGGCCCGGAGCCCAGCGCCAGTCGGCCCCCGTTGCGACGGTGATGGTGCTGCCGTCGGCGAGAGTGGCCTCGAGCTGTAGAAAAGAACCGAGTTCGTCGCCGTAGAGAGCTCTCGCCCCGCCCCAGCCGAGGTAGCCGCGCCACCAACCGTCGCCGAGGCGAACGCCGATGGCATTTGGGCCGCTTGTGAGCAACTCAGTGACATCGTGGGTGCGCACCCGCAGGCGGGACTCGTAGGCACTCCACCCGGGGTCGAACTCGTCGGCTGTCGCGCGGCGACCGTTGATCTCGATCCGGTCGAGCCCGTGCGCGGTGGCACGCAGCCGAGCCTTGGTGACGACGGCGTCGGGCGGCAGTTCGAAAGTGGTGCGCAACTGCGGGCTGTTGCAGCCGACATCGGTAGGACCGACCATACGCGCCTGCCACTCTTCCGGGTCCAGGACTCCAGCCTCCACATCGGAGTACTCCGACCACGGCGAGATCGATCCGTCCTCTCCCAGGACGCGTACCCGGACGGCCCGCCGCTCGCGCGAGGTCAAGGGCGAGAAGGGCCACGGGACCAGGACGCTGTCGGACGACTCCACGCGGACCACCTCCCCGGGGGCGCCGGTGCTGACCCGCTCCTGCAGTTCATAGCCGGCCTGGCGCCAGCAGGCGGGCGCCTCGGTGATGACCCAGGACAGTCGAGGGCTGGCCTCGCCGATGCCGAGCGGGATGCGGTGGTGCTCGAAGGTTGGCTGGGACGGAGCGGTGACCATGCTGTCTCCCTGGTTGGTGAGGGGATGAGCGATGCCGCCCATCACTAGCGCGCGCTAGTTTAGGTCAGAGTAAACCGGTTGGCTCCAGGGCGCAAGCCCCGAGGCGATTTTCGGGGTTGGGAGCCGCTGCGGTGCTCCGGTTCACCAGTGCGGGGTCTCCTCCCCGCGTGACTTGCGAGCGCCTCCCCAACAAGGGCGTGTGGTGTGCTCGGTGTTTCTCGGACCGTGGTTTTTGGTGGTCTCAGGCTGCGTGTTTGCGGCTTCTCAGCTCGTGTTCGACCTCGTTGGGGGTGCGGTAGCCGAGCGTTGAGTGGAGCCGTGTGTGATTGTAGGTCAGTTCGATCCACGAGGCAACATCGTTGATGGCCTTTTCTCGTGTGGGGTACACCATGCGGTGGACGCGTTCGTTCTTCAGGGTGGCGTTGAATGATTCGGCCCAGGCGTTGTCCCAGCACACTCCCGTGCGGCCTACGGAGGGGCGGATCTTGTGGTGCTCCAGGTGCCGGGCGAATTGCTGTGAGGTGTACTGGCTGCCCCGGTCGGAGTGGAAGATCGTGACGTTCTTCTGGTGGGGGCAGCGGCGCACGGCCATATCGATGGCGTCGCAGACGAGGTCGGTTCTCATGTTGTCGGCCATGGCGTAGCCGATGACCTTCTTGGTGCAGCAGTCCAGGACGGTGGCCAGGTACACGAACCCGACCCACGTGCGGATGTACGTGATGTCCCCGACCCATTTGAGTCCGGGGGTCCGGGCGGTGAAGTCCCGGCCCACGAGGTCGGGGCGGGTGTCGATGTCGTCGGCGGGGACGGTGGTGCGGACCTTCCGGCGCGGTTGCGCGGCTCTCAGCTCCTTCTCGCGCATGATGGAGCGGACCGTGTCCGCCGAGACCGTCACGCCCTTGCGGTGCAGTGCGGCGGTGACGCGCCGGTACCCGTAGGTCATGTCCGAGGCGTTGAACTCGGATTCGACCATCAGGGTCAACTTCCTCCTTCTGACCTTCGTGGCGGAGTCGGGCCGGCCGAGCCAGTCGTAGTATCCGGACTTGGACACTCCGACCAGCTTGCACATGGATGCGACTGGGCAGTTGCCTTCTTCGCGGCGGATGAGCTCGTAGCGCTCGCTCACCGACGTTCTTTCGCGAAGAAGGCCGCTGCTTTTTTCAAGAACTCGTTCTCCGCCCGCAGCTCCCTGTTCTCCGCCCGCAGCCTGGCGATCTCGGCCGATTCGGCGGCGGCTTCGGGGTCCTGGGCCTCGGCGTCCTTCCTTCTGCGCTTGGCGACCCAGACCCCCACGGTCTGCGGAACCAGGTCGTAGGAGGCGGCCACGGACGCGATCGTGCGCTCCTTCTCCAGGATCTCGCGAACGACCTGCTCCTTGAACTCATCGGAGTATTTGGTTCTGGTCATGAACTCATCCTATCCTGTCACGGGAAGAAACTCTTCCCAAGTCCAGAGGACTCCGCTCACTCCACTTGCCCGCGTCCTGGTAGGCGTTGGCGAGGTTGTTGCGCGAGGCCAGGATATCGGGATGGTTTGGATCCAAAATGCGTTCACGGTCGGCCAGGTTCTGCTCGTGCAGGTCAATGGCCTGCTTGAGTCTACCCGCGGACCGGTAGGCGCCGGCGAGGTTGTTGCGCGAGGCCAGGGTGCGGGGGCGGTCGGGTCCCAGGGTCTTGGCGAGGAGGTCCACGGCGTCGGACAGGGACACGGCGGCCTGCGGGTTCCCGAACTCTGTCGCGTACCACAGGGCGTGGGCGAGGGCGTCCGCGGTGCGGGGGTGGGAGAACAGACTCTTCGAGTAGTCCTGCCCGGCAACTGCGCGCAACTGCTCCACCAGATCGAGGGCCTCGCGACGACGGCCAGCACTGTCCGAGACCGGGATGGCGGTGACGTCCACCGCCCCCAGGAGCCCGGCGGCCTCCTCCTCGATCTGCCCCCAGCTCGCAGGCTCGTCCTTCCACGCCTCCCGGATCACGCGGCCCTGAAGCCCGTGGATCATCACCTTGGA
>ERZ772993.838-NODE-838-length-13228-cov-7.066120_pt1 | contig 13228 bp, 12 predicted proteins | sample MGYA00580670_ERZ772993 | MGnify/ENA primary metagenome ERZ772993 (study PRJEB29015, sample SAMEA2737936) | human oral metagenome | biome: human oral; feature: human-associated habitat; material: dental | place: China | collected 2136 ... | reverse complement strand
TAGTATATAATTCTTCTATTGTCAAATAATTTCGTCGTAAAACCCGCTGCTAAAAAGCTAAAGCATAAGTATACTAATAACCAGTGAGCAGGCACGATAAAACAACAAAAATACAGAAGCTCAAATTGCCATTAAAAACGTTGGCTGCTGCGTTCGGTGTCTTGTCGGTACTTGTTGCGCCAACACTCTATTCGCCAAAAGCCGCAGCTGACGCTATCAACAACACGGACTTCGTATTTACTATCGATACCAGAAAGCCGGGGTCGCCAAACACTCAGTTTGTTATTCCGACAAGCGGTTCAGGATACAATTATACTGTTGACTGCAATAATGACGGTGTAACTGAGGTATATGGGCAGACTGCCTCTTATACTTGTAATTACGCTACGCCGGGAATCTACACTATACGCATTGGCGGCGCCTTTCCATGGTTTATCGTGAATGGTAGGGGTGATAGGCTAAAACTGCTTTCGATTGATCAATGGGGTACGAACATGTGGAAGAATATGCGTTCTGCCTTTGCTGGCGCGGAGAATATGGATGTCAAGGCAACTGATACGCCAGATTTAAGCCAAGCCACTGACTTATCATGGATGTTTGTTGGAAATAAATCACTGAAAGGCGAGTCTGCTAATTGGAATTGGAATACGTCAACTATTACCAAAATGTCGGGCGTCTTTCAAAATGCAAACCAATTTAACCAAAATGTAGGTTCTTGGGATGTTTCAAAGGTGACCGATACTGCTGGTATGTTTAATGGCGCCAGCGCTTTTAATAACGGAGGTAGCGATTCTATTACGAATTGGGATACGTCGAGTTTTGTAATCGCAAACGACATGTTCCGAAAAGCAACTTCGTTCAACCAGCCGATTGGCTCGTGGAATATGAAGAAAGTGCAGTTTCTTGTTCGTTTTTTAAGCGATGCAACTTCGTTCAATCAATCGCTAGCTGCTTGGCGCTTGGATTCGTTGGTTATTTTGCCGGGAAAACCGTTGTCTGGTGCGGCGGCCGCGCTTGATCATACAGCGATTTCGCGCCAGAATTACGATGCTATGCTAATTGCTTGGAATGCGCAAAATCTAAAATCGCCAATGTCGCTTGGAGCGGCCGGTTTGAAATTTTGTGCAGCCGCTTCGGCGCGGGCTAACATCTTGAAGCCTGTTGTCGACGGCGGACACGGCTGGGTAATCACTAGTGATGGCAGGCTGTGTACAAAACATAAAGTAACATTTGATTCGCAATCCGGTTCTGCCGTTCCAAATAAGATGGTAGGCTATACGTATCCTTTCAGACCGCCGGTCGCCCCGACCCGCTCTGGCTACACTTTTGCCGGCTGGTACACAGATACTGCTTTTACGACGGCTTGGGACTTTGCGAACGATACGATGCCAGATAATGACTTGATCTTGTATGCAAAGTGGACGAAGAATCCTGCGCCTGCCTCTACGCTGTCTCCGGAGTTGCCAAAATCGCCTGGTACCAGACTGGCTGAAACGGGCTCAAATACAGTGCTGTTTGTCTTGGCGGCGTCTATCTTTGTAGCTTCTGGTATTGTTTTGTTCAAAAAGTAAGCGAAACGTCCGTAATATGGGTAGGGAAAGTGAAAAGATGGCTTCTCTACTATTTCCAGAAAATTAGTGTTGAACCAGGAAATATCAAAGACGAAAATTGGTTCAAGATGTAGGCTCGGTTGTTGCTGGTCAGGTTTGTATTGCGGGGTGATAATGTGCTAGTAAACTTCTGTCGCCTCTGATATACTTAGAAGCAATGGGAAAGAATCTTTATATCACAACGGCGATTCCATATGTCAATGGCAAGCCGCATATCGGTAATGCGCTAGACTATTTGCTTGCAGATATCTGGTCGCGCTACCAGCAGCAGAAAGGCAAAAAAGTGCGCTTTCAGGTTGGCACTGATGAGCATGGTAATAAAATCGCCACCAAGGCTGCCGAACAAAATCTGACGCCGCAAGCATATGTCGATCAAACTCATCAAAATTTCAAGATACTGATGGATGCTGAACACGCCGAATATACTGATTTTGTCCGTACGTCTGATTCACATCATATGGGGGCGGTGCGCTATATTTGGAAACAGTTGGACCAAGCGGGGCTGATTTATAAAAGTACTTACAACGGCTGGTACTGTATGGGTCATGAAGCTTTCTTTACTGATAAAGAAGTTCAAGAAACTGGCGGGGTTTGTCCTGACCACCAAACGCCTTATCAACAAGTTAGCGAAGAGAACTATTATTTGAAAGCGAGCGCTTATACCGATAAAGTTCGCCAAGCAATCGAGTCGGGCCGAATGAAAATTGTACCAGAGTTTCGTAAGAAAGAGTTTCTGGAATTAATGAAAGACGGCTTGCATGATGTATCAATTAGCCGGCCGCGCAAGAGCCTGACCTGGGGAGTACCGGTACCAGGAGACGACAGCCAGGTGATGTATGTCTGGTTGGACGCCTTAGCTAATTACATCACGGTGCTAGGTTACCCGGATCAGCCGGAGTGGAAAGATTTTTGGCCAGCTGACGTGCAAGTGATTGGCAAGGATATCCTGCGTTTTCATGCCGGTATTTGGCCAGTGATGCTATTAGGGGTTGGTCTACCGCTGCCGAAGACGTTGTTAGTGCACGGTTTCGTTAATGTGGGCGGTGCTAAGATGAGCAAAACTGTTGGTAATGTCGTCGATCCGATGGAGATTATTAAGGATTACGGCGTTGACGCTTTTCGCTATTACTTTTCGCGGCATATTCCAACCAAGGATGACGGCGACTTCACCTGGGAGAAGTTTGAGAAGGCTTATAATGGAGAGCTGGGTAATGATCTCGGTAATTTAGTGCAGCGGGTTATTGCTATGATTCAGCGTTATCAGTCGGGTGTAATTGGCGAGATTCCTCGCCCAGGACACGATATGGGGCCATACCGCCAGGCGATGGAAGCGCTTGATTTTGATCGAGCAATAGATGAAGCATGGCAACAGGTGCGAGCACTTAATCAATATATTGATGACGTTAAACCGTGGGAAGTTGCCAAGAAGCGCCAAAAAGACACTGATGCCGCCGAGCATTTATCGGAAATTTTATCTTATGCTGTTGGTGCGCTTGAGGAAATTGCTGATTTGCTAACTCCGTTTATGCCAGTGACCGCTAGTACTATTCACAAGATGTTCTCGGCAGGAGTTGTGCCCGAGAAAGCAGCACCACTTTTCCCAAAAATCTATATTCATACGCCCGATCCGCAAACGGCATCTAGTAAAAAGAAATAAGCCAAATGAATTCGTTGCTTCGCTTAGTTGATACGCATTGTCATATTCATGATAGCGAGTTCTATGACGCTTCGGCGCGCGAGAAGGCTTACCAGGAATCGGTGAAGAATGGCGTAGCGATGATTTGTGCCGGTACAGATTTGCGCAGCTCGCGTCAGACTCTAGAGTTTGCTAGGATGCATGATTTTGCTTGGCCGGTTGTCGGCATTCACCCGCACGACGCAGCGACAAATAACGTCGAGGAATTGCGCCAATTGGTAGCAGGCAATCGCGATGAAATCGTCGGTATTGGTGAAATTGGTTTGGATTATTTTTATGATAATAGTCCGCGTGACATACAACAGAGCGTTTTGCGGCGGCAGCTTGAGGTAGCGCGAGATTTTAACCTGCCGATTAGTTTTCATGTACGCGACGAAAAAGCTGCTGCTGGCGCAGTCTGGGCGGATTTTTGGCCGATTTTCGATGAATTCAAAGGTTTGCGCGGCATTTTGCATAGCTTTACCGACTCTGAGGAAAATTTGCAGCATGGACTGGATCGTGGTTTATATGTTGGTGTTAACGGCATAAGTACTTTTACTAAAAATAAAAATCAACAGAAAATGTTTAACCAAATTCCGCTTGAACGCTTAGTTTTTGAAACTGACGCACCTTTCTTGACGCCAGTGCCATTTCGTGGTAAAGTGAATATACCAGCGTATGTGAGGCAGGTAGCAGAATATCATGCGCGCGCTCGTGACCTTGCTATAGAAGAGGCCGCTAGCGTAACTACTCGCAACGCGCGGCAAGTTTTTGGGGTAAGCCTATGAATGAAGATTTGAAAAAGAGTAATAATGAGCAACTCGTAATAACACCGGCAGAAAATGTCGGTAGTTTTAGTTATGAGAATAATACTTATGCTAGTAACCCTGAATTGCAACGATTAGGCGAACTGGCTCGCCGACAGGCCGAACCAGCAAAGCCCGATCAGGCTATCGATTCATCGGCAATTGATTATATTAAATCGCTAGACGAACAGCTAGAGAACGAGCATCTTACTCCCGAGGAGATTATTGCTCGGGCGAGTCAAGGGGTGGTAAACCTTCGCTCGGGTTATGAAGCGGGTTATGCGAAGTATCTTGAGGAATTTAAACGTAAAAGCGCAACTTGAATTATGGTAAAAAGCGTACTCAAAAAAACTATCACAATGCTTGTCGGCGATGATTTATCGCTTGGTTTGCCGAAACTCCGCAAAAAACGTCCGCTTAAAAAACTGAGCGAGCGCGAACTACTGGCACTAGAAAGTGAAATTGGCTCGGAGCTTTTTGGAGAGATCCCGAAGGGCCATCGCCGCGAATTCTTTTGCCTGGACGAAAAAACATGGATGTGGCATGAGGAATGGATTGATGCCAAGCACAAACTTAAAACCCACACCATCAAGTATGAAGTAACCGATCTAGGTATCTTAAAAACTCAACCTGGCCCGCGTTATTCATACCTCAAGGGCGATGAATTGCGTAATTTTAGTATCGCTACGCAAATGTATTATGAGCAAGTTGCCCGCCAAGTTTACAAGCGAGATCCCGAGACCGGCGAAAAATTGGTATAATAGAAAGCGTGAAATCATCGATAATCTATCTCGACCATGCTGCTGCCACGCCTCTAGACGAGCGCGTTTTGACGGCGATGCAGCCGTATTTCTCTGAGATGTTTTATAATCCTTCGGCGCCATATGCTCCAGCGGTGGAAGCCAAGCGCGCTTATAACGAAGCTAAGCATCGTTTGGCGGTTTGTCTTGGCGGACAGGCTAGCGAGCTGGTTGTGACGGCTGGCGCTACCGAGTCTATTAATTTGATGATAAATAGCATTGACGGGCATATCGTATCAAGTGCCATTGAGCATGATGCAGTACTGAAAGCGCTTGATGATAATGTAACGCTGGTGGCTCCATCTAAAAAAGGCAATATTGCGCCGCGCGATATTCAAGCAGCTATTAGGCCAGATACGCAGCTAATAACTATCGCTATCGCTAATCATGAACTTGGTACCATTCAACCGCTACGCGACATTGCTGAAGTTGTCCGTACTGAGCGTCGCCGCCGGTTTGAAGCAGGTGAGCCGACGCCGATCTATCTGCACACTGATGCTTCGCAAGGGGCTGGGCAAATTGACATCAATGTGGCTCGGTTAGGCGTTGATGCGTTGACGCTAAATGCTGGTAAGATCTATGGCCCGAAACAAGTTGGTTTGCTTTGGTGTAATCGGATGATACGCTTGCAGCCGCTAGTTCGCGGCGGCGGGCAAGAGCGGGGCTTGCGCAGCGGGACCGAAAATGTTGCGGGCACTATTGGGTTTGCAGTAGCGCTAGAATTAGCGCAGCAACATCGTAATTCTGAGAATAAGCGCTTGCGCCAGTTGCGCGATCAACTGCAAAATCAGCTGACAGAAGCTTTTCCGTGGGCGATTGTCTCTGGCGATCAAAAACATCGCCTGGCAAGTCATTTGCATATATCATTCCCCGGAATTGATGCCGAACGGTTAGTTTTTATGCTAGAGCGAAAAGGGGTGCTGGTAGCGACTGGCAGTGCGTGTGCTGCGAATTCCGGGACGCGTTCGTATGTGTTAGAAGCGATTGGCTTAGCGCCAGAGGCGGCGGACGGCAGTTTGCGTCTGACACTGGGTCGCTTATCGGATTCTGAAACGTGCACGGCGGCTGCCCGAGAAATTATCGCTGCGATTAATACAGAAAAGGCCAGGTTAGCGTGAAAAGATTTTTAATAGCTATCGTTACGCTGGCCATTGTTTCGGCTGCAATAATCATCGGCATTACTTTGTTTTTATCAAAGAACGATTTGCAAGGTTGTAGCGATATTCCAGATGCGACACGCCAACAGTGCGCGGCAGCCGATGCGATCGTAGCGGTGAGCGGCGGCGATACCAGCGCTCGTACTGCTGAAGCAGTGCGATTGTACAAGAATAACTGGGCGCACAAATTAGTTTTCTCTGGTGCGGCAGCTGATAAAACTGGCCCGAGTAATGCTCGAGCAATGAAGAGACAAGCTATCGTTGCAGGCGTACCGGCTAGTGATATTCTGATAGAGGAAACCAGCGAAACGACTGCCGAGAATGCCTCGCAAACCGTTAGGCTGCTCAAACAAAAGCAGATATCATCGGTAATTTTGGTGACAAGCGCTTACCACTCGCGGCGAGTTTCAATTGAATTTACTAAAGCGGCGCCAAATATACTAACGCGTAGCCATCCAGTAGCTACAGATAATCAATGGTCGAATATGTGGTGGACAACTGTTATAGGCTGGCAGCTGGCGTTGCAAGAGCTGGTAAAGATTATGGGAGTTGCAGCGGAATGACCAGACCGCGTGTTTATGTTGGTATGAGTGGCGGCGTCGATAGCAGCGTCGCGGCAGCATTATTGCTTGACCAAGATTATGATGTTACTGGCGTCTATATGAAAAACTGGAGTCAAGATCTACCCGGCATGCAGTGTCCATGGGCTGAGGACCTGGCTGATGCCAAGCGGGTGGCAGTGCAATTAGGAATTGATTTTAAAGTATTTGATTTCGAAACACAGTATCGCCAAAAAGTTGTTGATTACATGTTTGACGAATATCGTGCTGGTAGAACGCCGAATCCAGATATCATGTGCAATCAAGAAGTTAAGTTTAAACTATTTTTAGAGACTTCGCTGGCGGCGGGGGCGGACTATATCGCAACTGGTCATTATGCGAGGGTTGAACGTTTAGCAGATATTGCACGCTTGCTTCGTGCTCGCGACGATAACAAAGATCAAACTTATTTTTTATATCGCGTGACGTCTGAAGCATTAGCGAAAACCATATTCCCATTAGGAAATCTGACCAAACCTGAAGTGCGCCAAATTGCCAAAGATCGCGGCTTATGGACAGCTCGTAAAAAAGAATCTATGGGTGTGTGCTTCGTTGGCAATGTCGGTATGCGCGAATTTCTTAGCCAGTATATTACGACGCGTCCGGGCGATATTATTGACAAAGAATCGGGCCGGGTGCTTGGCCGGCATGACGGTGCAATTTTTTATACGCTTGGTCAAAGACATGGTCTGGATGTTGGCGGCGGGTTGCCGTATTATGTGGTTGGCAAAAATATGGATAAGAATGAGGTTTACGTTAGCCGTAATATCAACGACGAACACATGTGGCGAACCGAGATTAAGCTGACAGATATTCACTGGATCAATCAACCTTTGACTGAAGGTGCGCGAATACAAGTTCGATTGCGCCACCGCGGGGTGCTTATTAACGCTATATATAGTACCGACACGCTACATCTAGAGTCTGCCGAACGAGCTGTAGCGCCTGGACAGTCGGCAGTGATCTATCGCGGTGAAGAGTGTCTAGGTGGCGGCTTGGTGATTTGAGCCTCTAACTTACGTTACTTCTTCGTATATTCAAGTTGGTTTTCGTGCTATAATTACCTCTATGAGCACACAAGAAATCCGCCAGAAATATCTCGAATTTTGCCAAAGGAACGGCCACACTATTATTGAGCGGGCGCCGCTGATATTGCACAATGACCCGACGACGTTATTTACCGGCTCGGGTATGCAGCCGCTGTTGCCTTACTTGCTGGGCCAGGATCATCCGCAAGGCACTAAATTGGCTGATAGCCAGACGTGTTTGCGGGCTCAGGATATTGAGGATGTTGGCGATAATCGACACACGACGTTCTTTGAGATGCTGGGCAATTGGAGTATGGGCGAATATTTCAAGCGCCAGCAGATTGAGTGGTTTTTCGAATTTTTGACAGAAATAGTTGGGTTGGATCCGTATAAAATTTACGTTAGCTGTTTTATCGGCGATGAGAAAAACAACATTCCGCGCGACGATGAAGCAGCGCAAATTTGGCAGGAAGTTTTTGCCAAAAAAGGCATTGAAGCTAAAATTGTCGAGCTGGATAGCGCTGAAAATGGCGACAAGCTGGGTATGCAGGGCGGCCGGATTTTCTTTTACAACGATAAAGAGAACTGGTGGAGCCGCGGCGGCGGGATTGATAGTACGCCGATCGGCGATCCATGCGGGCCGGATAGCGAGGTGTTTTATGATTTTGGCGAGCAGCATCATGACGCCAGTTTTGGGCAGGCGCATCCAGCTAGTGATAGCGGCCGATTTATGGAAATTGGCAACCAAGTGTTTATGCAGTATCGCCGGCTGGATGACGGCAGTTTTGAACCGCTGAAACGTAAGAATGTTGATTTCGGCGGCGGCTTGGAGCGGATTGCCGCGGCAGCAATTGACAGTCCTGACGTATTTAAGATCAGCCTACTACAGCCAATTATTAAAAAGCTAGAGAGTTTAAGCGGTGAGGAATACGCTACGCACACCGCATCGATGCGAGTGATTGCTGATCACCTTCGGGCAGCAGTATTTTTGGCGGTCGATGGCTGCGTGCCGAGCAATAAGGAACAGGGCTACGTGATGCGCCGCTTACTGCGCCGGGCGATTCGCTATAGTTTTGACCTGGGGATTGAGCAGAATTTCCTCCAGGAAGTCGTACCGGTGATCGCTGACTTATATGAAGCGGACTTCCCAGAGGTTAAGGAAAACCGCGAGAGTATCATCGCTGTGCTGGTCAAGGAAGAAAAAGCCTTCCGCCAGACGCTGCGTAAAGGCTTAAAGCAGATGCGACATTATATCGACGACGGCTTGACTGGCGAAGAGTTATTTACGCTGTACGATACGTTTGGTTTTCCGGTGGAGCTGAGTACCGAGGAAGCCTATAAACAAGGTATCAAGCTTTCTGATAATTGGCGCGCCGAATTTGATGCGCGAATGGCCGAGCAACGCCAGCGCTCCAAAACTGCGCGCAAAGGACAATTTAGCGGCGGCCTAGAGGGTCACGATCCGATTCATCTGAAATATCATACGGCGACGCACTTGTTGGGCGCGGCACTGCGCAAAGTCCTCGATGCGCCGGATTTGCAGCAGCACGGCAGCAATATCACTGCTGAGCGCCTGCGTTTTGATTTCAATCATGATAAATTGACGCCAGAGGAAAAACAGGCGGTGGAGGATCAGGTCAATGCATGGATTGATGCTGATTTGCCGGTTAGCTACCAGATCTATCCGACTGACGAGGCGCTAAAAATGGGTGCAATCGGCGCCTTTGGCGAGCGCTACGGTGATAAAGTGAAAGTCTATTCCATCGGCGAAGGCGACAACGTCGTTAGTTTCGAAGTTTGCGGCGGCCCGCACGTTGAACACACGGGTGTCTTGGCTGAAGGCGGTAAGCGCTTCAAAATCACCAAGGAAGAATCCAGCTCGGCGGGAATTCGCCGGATTAAAGCGGTTTTGAGTTAATCCTTGTAAGCCCCTATGATTTGGCAAAATCTAGCAACCATAAGCAAAAATAGTATATAATAGATGTAGTTATGGTTTTAGAGCGATTACGCAATAAGCTAAATAATCTAAAGGGCGAGTCAGACGATCAGCACGATGACTATATTGTTGCACTTGATATCGGTACCGAAAACGTCAAGGCACTATTAGCTCGCGTTAGCGGCGACGATATTGAGATTCTTGGTGTTGGACGTGCTCATCAAGAATTTTCAGATATGCACTCGGGTGCGATTGCTGATATTGCTGGCGTAGTGCAACACTGCGAGGACGCTCTGACCCAGGCTGAAGACGAAGCTGGCTTGCAGGCCAAGCATGCTGTCATCGGTATAGCTGGCGAACTGGTAAAAGGTACGACTAGTACGATTCGTTATCGTCGTCCGCAGCCCGACCGTCCGCTTGACGAGCAAGAAGTTGAGTTTATTATCGAGAAGGTCCAAGATCGCGCTGCTAAACGGGCGCAAAAACAGATTGCTTTAGAGACGGGCAATGACGAGGTTGAGGTCAAGCTGGTCAACTCAGCGCTGGTTAGTATTCATATTGACGGCTATAAAGTGTCGAATCCGATTGGCTTTCAGGGTAAGGATGTAGCAGTGCAAATTTATACAGCGTTTGCGCCGATGGTGCATATTGGCGCGTTAGAGCGAGTGGCGCAAGAGCTTGATTTGGAGTTGTTAGCGGTCGCTGCTGAGCCGTTTGCAGTTAGCCGTAGCGTACTTGGCACTGATAGCAGTAGTGCTTTTACGGCAATTTTAGCAGATGTAGGTGGTGGTACAACTGATATTGCAGTGGTTAATGACGGCGGTGTTGAGGGTACCAAGATGTTTGGCATCGGTGGTCGTAGTTTTACTAAAACTATCGCTGACGAGTTGTCAATTCCGTACGATCAGGCAGAAAAACTCAAAGTAAATATCGAGGACAGTAAAATTAAAGCTACCGTCAAAAAAGATGTGGCAGTTGCCGTTGATAAAACTCTCGAGGTTTGGCTAGCTGGCGTAGAGCTGGCATTGAGCGAGTTTGATGCAGTTGATCAGCTGCCGCCGCGTATTTTGTTGTGCGGTGGCGGTGCTAGCTTGTCTCAATTAGTTGCGGCTCTCGAAAAGCGTGATTGGTACAGCGAGTTGCCATTTACTAAGCGTCCGACAGTACAGCGCATTCGTCCCGATCAAGTTGTTGGTATTACGGATAAAACCGGTGAAGTTAATGATCACACTTTCATTACGGCGATGGGTCTGCTGCGTGTTGGTTATGATACAATAATAGGAGCAGGCGACACTCAGTCGGTTCGCAGTAAAATTAATAGGATTTTGCGAATTTAATAGAGAAATAATATGCAAAAAGATGTCATTTATATAGATGTAGAAGACGATGTTACTTCAATTATTGGCAAGATAAAAGCCGCTAATTCGAATATCGTTGCTTTGGTGCCGCCAAAGCGAATCGGGGCGATTCAGAGTGCAGTAAACCTCAAATTGGTGCATCGCGCGGCTGAGCGGGTCGATAAAAAACTGGTAATTATTACTAATAATGATGCTTTGTCGACGCTTGCGGGCAGCGCGGGTATTCCGGTGGCCAAAAATTTGCAGAGTCGTCCAGAATTAGCTGAGATTCCGGCTCTTGAAGTCAACAGTGACGATGACGTGATTGATGGATCGGAAACGTTGAACGGTGGCGCTAAGCCTAACACGCTAGCTCCTGGCGATAAGAAAGAGCAGTCGTCTCTTAATGATGAACTTAGCAAAATTGAAGACGAAGGAGAGGATGAGCTACCGTCTTCTAAAGGCAAGGATGGCGGCGATAAGAAGTCTGCTGACCAGGCGGATAGCAAGTCGAAAAAAAGTCCGAAAATTCCTGATTTTAATACTTTTCGCAAGAAGTTCTTTATCATTGGTGCGGCTGTTATTTTGTTGATCGTCGGTTTGGTGTGGGCGTTTGTGTTTGCGCCGCGAGCACAGATTGTCATTTCTGCGCAAACTAGCAGCGTGGCTGTTAACACTCATATCAAATCAAGCGCTGCTGTTAACACTAGTTTGCAAGATGGTACTGTCAAACTGACGACCAAAACTAGAGAAAAAGCGATTTCTAAAACATTTACAGCTACCGGCAAGAAGGATGTCGGCGAAAAAGCGACTGGTATAGTAAGCTTTTCGACGCGCGATATTGACAATCTTGGTACAGAAATCCCAGCAGGAACAACTTTGACGACAGATTCTGGCGCCGAGTATGTGACCAGTGAAGGCGTTAAGATATCGCTTAGTAATTATCGTAATGCCAAGGTGAAAATTACTGCCGCACGCAGCGGCGCCAGCTATAATGGCGCTAGCGGTACAGTCAAGGGGGCACCTAGCGGTATTTCAGCAAGTATTAGCGGCTCGACGACGGGAGGTACTGACAAAACTATTACCGTCGTTCAACAAAGCGATATAAATAAAGCAATGCGCGAACTCGTCACCGAGGACGATAAGAACCAAAACAAAGCTGCTTTGCAAACTGAGTTTGGTAAGGATTATACGATTATCAATGAGTCATTTGCGGCGAATATTGCTGGGATTAATAAGCCTGCTGTTGATAGCGAGGCTAACGACGGCCAAGCGGCAATTACTGGTACAATGAAGTTCTCGCTTTCTGGTATTGCTCGCAGCGAGTTTGATACGTTTCTCAAAGCTTACTGCCAGCAGCGCATTGACGGCAAGTCAAACCAGAAAATTTATGATACCGGCAGTAAAACAGTTTCTCTGACTAACATAGCTATTTCGGGCGATACGATTAATGCGACAGTCTCGGCGAACGGTAAAGTTGGTCCGAAAATCGACGAAGATGCCATCAAGGAATACGTCAAAGGCCAGTCGGTCGGCGAGGTTCAAGAGCGCGTCAAGACAGTTGAAGGCATAAAATCAGTAGATGTGAACCTTTCGCCATTTTGGGTTTATAGAGTTCCAGATGACACCAAGAAGATAAGCGTAAAGTTTCAGATAGATGGCTAAGCAGTATTTGGCGCTTGACGTCGGCGAGCGGCGAATTGGCGTGGCATCGGCAAGCAGCGATGTTAAGATTGCCGTACCAGGCGACTGGATTGATGTCGACGGCAAGGAACTCGATATTATCCGCGAGATGCTGATTGACGAATCAATAGATGTTTTGGTAGTGGGTTATCCGCGCAATCAGCGAGGCGAGCCAACCGCACAGACTCGGTATGTCGAAAACTTCGTTGACAGTCTTGGTCAAATTGAATCTGACGTTGTATTCCAGGACGAATCGTTGACGAGCGTCAAAGCAGAGAATATCTTAGCATCGCAAAAACGTCCGTATAGTAAGGGCGAGATTGATTCTATGGCAGCTAGCATTATTTTACAAGATTATTTGGAGACTCAATAATGGATGGTTTCAAACGGCAGAATGGCCAACAATTTAATTCTCGGCCGAATAATAATCGGCAAGTACCGCCGCTTGGTGCGGCTCCGCGTCCTGCGCCTCGTGCTATTGATCCAAATCAGCCAATGGGGCAAAAGGCGAGTGTTCCAATTAACTCTGATCATGACCATGAAATTATGAATCAGAATATGCCAAAGAAGAAGCATCGTCTTCGGCGCTGGATAATC
>ERZ772993.836-NODE-836-length-13243-cov-6.084319_pt1 | contig 13243 bp, 7 predicted proteins | sample MGYA00580670_ERZ772993 | MGnify/ENA primary metagenome ERZ772993 (study PRJEB29015, sample SAMEA2737936) | human oral metagenome | biome: human oral; feature: human-associated habitat; material: dental | place: China | collected 2136 ... | reverse complement strand
TGTCTATGGACAAAAGTGCTATTTATACGTAAACCTATGGTTTGTCTGTGGACAAATAAAGGCATATGGATCTGCGCAGCTCTATTGTCTATAGACAAAGAGCGTTTATATGTAAATCCATAGTTTGTCTGTAGACAAAGAAGATGTATAGATCTGTATTATCCTATTGTCTATGGACAAAAGTGCTATTTATACGTAGACCTATGTTTTGTCTGTGGACAATAGAGCCATATGGATCTATGAAGCTCTATTGTCTATGGACGAAAATCTAATTCATACGTAAATCGAAGTTTCGTCTGTAGACAAAAATCCTGCATATATCTATCACTTCCGTTTGTCTGTAGACAATGAAGGTCTATACATGGGATTCACCCCCTTGTTCGCCGTCGCTAAGTGTTTCCACAAAGAAAAGACCCCATCCACGGGAGTGAACGGGGTCAAAGTCTAATTTCGGAGCGGGTGCGCTGCGGTTTATGTGAAGAGAAGGATCATCAGCTGGGCCGTGAGCACGCGCAGGAACATGGTGAGGGGGTAGACGGTGGCGTAGCTGACGGCTGGGGCGTCGTTGCCAGCGGTGGTGTTGGCGTAGGCTAGGGCGGGGGGATCGGTGGTGCTGCCGGCCAGAAGGCCCATGAGGGTGAAGTAGTTCAGGCGGAAGAAGCGACGGGCCACGACGCCAACGGCCATGAGGGGTAGGAAGGTGATGAGGAAGCCGTAGCCGACCCACGAGGCGCCACCGCCGCGGACGAGGGTGTCGACAAAGCCGTCGCCAGCGCCGATGCCGACGCAGGCCAGGAAGATGGTGATGCCCACTTCGCGCAGCATCAGGTTGGCGCTGGCCGTGGTGTAGGTCACCAGACCATAGCTCGCGCCGAAACGGCTGACGAGGATGGCGACGATGAGCGGGCCGCCAGCCAGACCGAGCTTGACGGGCCGCGGTATGCCGGGCAGTAGCAGCGGAATGCTGCCGAGGAAGACACCGAGCGCAATGCCGAGGAAGAGGGGGATGAGGTTAGGCTCGTTGAGCCGCTTCATGGAGTTACCGAGCACCTTCTCGACGGCTTCGATGGCCGCGGGGGTGCCGACCACGTTGACACGGTCGCCCACTTGCAGGCTGAGCCGCGGTGTGGCCACGAGGTCGATGCCGGCGCGGCTGATACGGGTGATGTTGATGCCGCCACACGATTGGCGCAGGCGGAGTTCACCGAGGCGCTTGCCGTTGATCTCGGGCTTGGTGACGAGGATGCGGCGGTTGAGCAGTTCACTCTCTCGGCGCAGCCACTCCTCTTGCTTGAGGGGCGCCTCCTCGCCGACGAAGGTGCGGACGGTGGGGGCGTCGTGCTCGGTGGTGATGACCAGGACGCGGTCGTCTTCGTGGAGGACGGTCTGGCCGGAGACGATCTCGGTGCGGCCGTCGCTACAGTAACGGATGCGGGAGAGGACAAAGTCGTAATGCGGCATGAGGGCGGAGAGCTCGCTGACGGTGCGGCCGAAGAGGGCGGGGTTCTTGACCACGAGCAGCAGCTGGTGCGCCTCGCGGTCGTGGCGGTCGTCCTCGGATTCGAGGTGGGCCGTCTCCTGGTCGTGATTGATGCGGAAGAGGAAGCGCAGGCAGATGATGGCGAGGATGATGCCGACCACGCCCAAGGGGTAGGCTACGGCGTAACCGAGGGCGATGGTGGGGGCGGCCTCGCCGTGGACATCGTTGTAGGCCTCCTGCGCGGCGCCCAGTCCGGGGGTGTTGGTGACGGCGCCGGAGAGGATGCCGACCATCGTCTCCACCGGGATACCCGTTATATAATGTATGGCGAGCGCAAGGGTGACGCCCAGAAGTACGATGGAGGCGGCGAGTAGGTTGAGCGTGATGCCGCCGCGTTTGAAGGAGGAGAAGAAGCCGGGGCCGACTTGCATACCGATGGAGTAGACGAAGAGGATGAGGCCGAACTCCTTGAAGAAGTGCATGACGACGGGGTCGATGGTGAGGCCAAAGTGGCCCATGACAATGCCGACGAAAAGGACGAAGGTGATGCCGAGCGAGATGCCTGCCACGCGGACTTTGCCGAGCAGGATGCCGAAGACGATGACGAGGGAAAGCAGGATGACGGAGTGTGCTACGCCGCTGCCCCATAGGAGATCATTGAACCATTCCATAGGACTGAGAGGGGTAAAGCTGAATGTGAAACGTGTAGTGTGTAAGTGTTTATGATGGCAGCAAAGGTAGACCCGTCTCTCGGGAACGAAACACTACAAACGAAAAACGCGGACCGGGTACATGCGCTGTATCCGGTCCGCGTCGTGGGTGCAGGTCAGAGTCGGTCGTTGAAGGTCTCTGCGCCGGTGCGTCGCTGGCGGGAGCGCTTCACCTTGTCCGACCCGAAGCGGTAGCTGAAGTCGATGCGGAGGTAGCGCGTGTCGGACATGGCCCAGCCGTCGTTATCGATGTTGCCGTAACGGAGCACGTAATGCGAGGTCTCCCAGCGGAAGGGATCGTTCAGCGTGGCCGACAGGGTGCCGCGGCCACTCCAGAGCGACTTCTCGACACTGAGTTCCATCGAACCGTACGCTTGGGAGCGCCTCGCCAGATACCAGCGGGGCGTGACGACGTAGCCGTTCAGCTGCATCTGCCATCCGCGGCCCCAGTCGAAGCGGTTGTTGAAGTCTACGTAACCGTGGAGGGCTGTTTTGCGGAAGTCACTGCCCATGAATCGTGACCGATAGTTTCGGTATATCCCGTTGGCATTGATGTTCATCGTCCAGCGGGAGGCGACGGCGATGGGGATGTTCAGCGAGAGCGTGGCGTTGTCCACTCGGCCGAAGTTCATATAGGTGTAGTGCTGCATGCGGGTCGCATCGTCCTGCGAAGGCTCCTGAGTGATCATGTCGTCGGTGCGGGTGTAGGAGAGCGTGAGGCTGTAGCTGCGGAGGCGGTAGACCATTTGCAGGCTGTGGCGATAGCTCGGCTGGAGGTTGGGGTTGCCCTCTTGGTAGGACGTTGGCGATTCGTAAAACCGGAAGGGGTTCAGGCTGCTGAACGAGGGGCGATCCACCTTGCGCGCATAGGAGAGGGAGAGCGACTGCCCGCGGCCGATGGTGTATTGCACCGAAGCGGAGGGGAAAAGCTCCCAGCGACGGCGCGTGAAGCCGGTGTCGCCCACCTCTTGATAGCCGTCCTGAAGCGTGTGTTCGGCCCGCAGACCGGCCGAGCAGCTGAAGCGTTCGCCCCAGCCACGGCTGAGGTTGAGGTACAGCCCCGCGATCTGCTCTTTATAGATGAAGTGGTTCGACTGGCCCGGATTGTCGATCCATGCGTCGGCCGTGGCGAGCGTGAGGCCCCGCAAATTGTTGTCGCGTCGGATGCCGCTCAGCTGAGCACCCGTCTCGAGGCGTACACTGGCGGGCAGGGGCGCTTCGAGGTCTGTCTTCACCAGCCACACGTTCGTCTTTTGGAACACGCTGTGGCCCTTGCCCTCCCGCGGGCGCAGCTCTCGGCCGTCGGGAGCGACGTAATGGAGCACCATCTGCTGCTCTTGGTTGTGGTCGGCGTAGGCATAGATGACGTCCGTGGAGAGGCGCGTCTGCTTGGTGGGCGTCCAGACGTGGTTCAGGTCTAAGGTGAGGTTGTTGTTGTAGATATCCATCGTCAGCGGGGCGTGGATGGCGGAGTCCACCTCGGTGCGGCCGAGGCGTCGGATGTCGGTCGTGGTGCGGTTGGTGTTGCCGCCGTCGTAGCGGCCTCCCCGCGCCAGGAAGCCAAGCGTGTGACTGTCCGAGGCGTACCAATCGACGCCGAAGGAGCCGTTGTGGAATGTTCCGCTGGGGCGGAACACGCCGTGGTCGGTGTACTCCAGCGGCACGTCGAGGGCGTGGTAACGGTTGACGTTGTGGTATTGGTGCTCGTAGCGACCCATATTGCCGCCGTAACTGCCGTAGACGTTCCATCGGCCGGAGCGATAGTTGGCGCTGAGGCTCGGCTCCACGGCGGGGCCGGTCGTCTTGAGGTAGTAGCTGGCGGAGGCCGTTCCGTTGAGGCCCATCGACTCGTCGCGGCGCAAGCGGATATCGATGATGGCGCCTGAGTGGGCGGCTTCATAGCGTGCCGACGGGTTGGTGATCAGCTCCACGCGCTCGATGCGCTCGGCCTGCATGGTCTTGAGGAGTTGCTCGACGGTCGTTCCGGTCAGGTCGGCCGGCTTACCGTTGATGTACACAATGGCCGGCTTACCGACGATGGAGATTCCGCCGTTGGCATCGACGATGACGCCCGGCAACTGGCGGAGCACATCGGCCGCGTTCTTGCCCGCGGTCAGCATGTAGACTTCGGGGCGGACAATCATCCGGTCAGCCTTCTGCAAGACGGCTGGGGCTGCGGCCGTGACCGTCACTTCGCTCAGCCCGACGCCCGTTTCGGTGAGGGTGATCGTGCCGAGATCCGGTTCGGAGGCGCGGAGGTCGACGGGTTTGCGGACCGTTTGAAAGCCGATTAAACGGACCTCAAGCGTATAGCGCCCGGAGGATACACGGTCGAATTGGAAGGTGCCCGTGGCGTCGGTGACGCTGCCTTTGAAGAAGGCGGAGTCCGTGTCGTAGAGCGCTGCGGTGGCAAACTCGAGCGGCTTACCGGCCGCATCCGTCACGCGGCCCGTGAACGCAAGCTGGGCGTGAGCCACCGAGAGCGAGAGGCTCAGCCATGCAATAAGGAAAAGGAAGTAGTGCTTCATTGTCGTGATGTTTTTAGTGTAAATAACGGCCCCAAATATCGCCCCCCCCGCCTGTGCAATACCGTGGAGAAAATGGGTGAAAATCGGGCGACGAAGCGGGGTATGAAAAAGCCGGATACATGTGAGTCGCCTCCATATGTACCCGGCTGGTTGAGTTGTTCAACAAATCGTTCTCAGATCTCTCCGCCTATTCCTCCGGCAGATGGATATCTGGGCCGCCACCATCGCCACCCGGCTTGGGTTTCTCGTCGGGTTTCTTGGGCGGCTCGCCACCACCGGGCGTCTCCGGCTTCTTGGGCTCCTTCGGATCCTTGGGATCTTTCGGATCCTTCGGCCCGTCGGGCTTCTTGGGCTTCTCGTCCTCCGGTAAACGGATGTCGGGGTCGTTGCCCCTCCGCTTTTTGTCGCGGCGTTTCCGTTGGGCCTCGCTCTGGTTAAAGGTGGCTTTGGCTTCACGGATACGCTGGTTGATCTGGTCGATCAATTCGCCGACCACCTTCCGTTCCGCCTCGTTGGTGGCCATTGAGTAGGCCATTTGGATGTGGAAAAAGATGTCGGTGGTCATCTGGTCGTTAGCCTTCCGCACCGAGGCGCTGGAGGGCAGGTTGATGCCGGCCGCCTTCGACGATCGCGACTCACGCAGGGTGTTGAATTCGTCGTTGGCCGTGCGCAGCATGGTCACAAGTTGGCTCACTCCGATGGCCGTCACCGCGGCTGCGGACTCGGGCTTACCCAGGTCGTTGAGCAAGCCGTTGATGTGAGCCGTCTTTCCGGCCCAGCGTTCGCTCTGCAGGCCCTTGTAGGTGTCTACGATCAGTCGCAGCACGTGGCCCGAGGCCTGGCGGGTGGGGATGGGAGACTTGTCGGCCTGCCGAATCTCTTGGAACAGGGCCGTGATGATCTCGTCGCGCTCCTCGTCCTTCTTCTTGATCGATTCAGACTCTTTGGAAGCGCGCCCCTCACGGGCAATTTCGCTCTCGGATTCGATCCCCGTGTGCCACCGAGCGATGTCGGCTGCGTCGAGGAAGATTTTCTCCGGCTCGATTTTCGAGATCACGCCATAGAGGCGTTGTTGATAATCTGTGTGCAGGTCCAGTTGGTACTGCCCACTCATTGTTTTGTCTATAGCCTTTACAGGTTTCATGGACATAAACGTTTTTGGCTTAACACTAATGTGAAAGGGTAAATGTCGGAAGCGGCCCGAGGGGCGGGGAGGCGCCGACGGCCTTCGCAGCATTTTTTGCCGCGGACGGCTGTCGATCCCGCGCTCACGTCGAACGGCCCGACTGGAGCACCGCAAAGAATGGGGCGGCTGCCACGTGCTCCGATAGCAGCGCCTGACCGCGATAGGCCCACCGCCGGATGTTCCGACCGGGGCCACCGGGCTACATCATCCCCCCGAAAAAAGTCCGACGGGGGTGTCTGAGCAAAAAGACGCCTCATTGGAGAGTCCGACGGGGGTGTCTGAGCAAAAAGACGCCCTGTTGGAGAGTCCGACGGGGGTGTCTGAGCATAAGCGGCTCCTGTCGGACTCTCCAGCAGGGGCGCTTGGGTGCAAGCGGCTCTTATCGTACTTTACGACAGGAGCGACTGGGTGCAGGCGGCTCTTATCGTACTTTACGACAAGGGCGACTGAGTGCAGGGGGCTCTCATCGGATTTTACGACGGGAGCGGCGGAACAGCGGGGGCTCTCGCTGGAAAGTCCGGCGGGGGCCATCAGGTGATCAAAGCACACGACGGAAAGTCCATCGGGAGCGCCTCCTGAGTGGGGGCGCCCGTCCGACTGTCCGACTGAGGCTTCAGCGCGCCCGAAGTGGGCTGTGGCGTCTCCGGCGAAAGCGGCCGAGGCGCCGTAGGTCTGCGCGTACATATATAATACAGCTGAATCGTTCATGGCATGGCAAATTGAAAGTCTATCGGGAGCCACGGAGCGGTCGTAGCCGTGAAGGCATGATGCTTTTCGCAGCTCTGGGGGCTGTGTAGCTCATCGTCTGAGGGTATTTGATTGTTTGAGTCATCTCTTTTCTGCTTTATGCACCGCAAATGTAACCTTTTATTTGTGACCGATAAACAAACCCAACAAAAAAACGAACAACTTTCTCTCCGCTGCCCCTATACATTATATATATAGGAGCCACCGACAGAAATGGGCCGTCCATGGAGAGTAGGAGAGGGGCGCCCTGCGGAGCGTGGCCACCGAATAAAATCCGGTTGTAAGCAGAATCCGCTCCACGGCTTACGAATAGAAATCTATGAATAGCTCTGCCCGGCCATTCGCTGGGGGAATAAATTATGCCGGAGGCCTTTTTCGGGTAGCTGCCTGTGGGTGAAAATACGTTGCAAGCGACGTGTAAAAGGTTGCTGACCGAGATAAATGCTTGTGAAAGCCGCTCCGAAATCACAGCTTTCGATGGGTTCTAAACTGTAAGCTAAAGAGCGCGTTTCGCTGACGAATTGAAATTGAATCAAAGATTAAAACGAAGAAATATCACTCAAAAGTTGTATTTTCTCAAATGATGTTCTATTTTTGCCCCGTCGAGATATGAGAAATTTAAGCTGACTATTAACTAACACACGAGAGTTTCTATGAAAAGGATTACAATGATTCTCCTATACCTCCTCATAGGTATAGGGTGGACCGTAGCCCAAACGGTGAAAGTGAGTGGAACGGTGATTTCCGATGAGGATGGGCAACCCATCATCGGCGCAGCAGTCACCGTCAGAGGCGCCGCAAACGCAGGCACCGTCACAGATATGGACGGACACTATGCGCTGAACGTACCCGCCTCTGCTAAAACCCTGATCATCTCCTACGTGGGGATGCGATCAGAAGAAATTCCCATCTCGGATAAGCACGTGACAACGGTGCTCCGCGCGAATCTGGCGCTGGACGAGGTGGTGGTCACCGCCCTCGGCATATCGAGAGAAAAGAAGGCGCTTGGATACGCCGTGACCGAGGTGGGTGGCGATGAAATGTTGAAATCGCGTGGTGGAGTCAGCAATCCGATCAATGCGTTGCAAGGCAAAGTGGCCGGTCTGCAAATCGCCGGCGGCGCGGGATCGATGGGTGGCTCGTCGAAGATCCTGATCCGCGGTACGAGCTCTATATCGGGCAACAACCAGCCCCTCTTCGTGGTCGACGGTGTGCCCATCGAGGGCCAAGGCTTTAACGACGCAGGTAGCGCGGGCATCGACCAGTATAGCACCGCCCGCGGTGGAGGTGGCTATGACTATGGCAACCTGATCCAGGACATCAACCCGGACGACATCGCAAGCATCTCCGTGCTCAAGGGCCCCAACGCATCGGCCCTCTACGGCTCACGCGCCACGAACGGCGTCGTGATGATTACCACCAAGAAGGGGGCGAAGAACGAAGGCTACGGCATTACGTTCAACACCGCCGTGGGATTTGAAGTGGTTAACAAACTGCCTAAGCTGCAAAAGCTCTATGGCGGTGGCGGCGAAGGTGGGTTTGCCGAGGTGATGATCAACGGGCAGAAGTACCTCTATCCGGACTATGCCACGGACGAAAGCTGGGGGCCGAAGCTGGACAACCAACAGGTGCTCTCATGGGCCGACCTGGCGCGCTGGGAAATCGGTGGTCAGGTGGGCAACCCGAAGACGTCCGCCTGGAAGACTCCGGACAATGACGTGGAGACCTTCTTCAAGACCGGGGTCTCGTTCACGAACAATGTCGCCATCTCGCAGGCCACGGACCGCTCGTCCATACGTGTCTCTTACACCAACTCGGAGCTTAGCGGTTACATGCCGAACAGCTCGCTGCGTAAGAACGTCTTCAATGTCTCCGCCTCGACCACCAGCGCCGATAAAAAGCTGGAGGTGATGACCAACGTGACCTATTTCAACTCCGCCGCTCGCGGCCGTTCGCAGACGGGTTACGACAATAACAACGTGATGGAGAAATTCATCCAGTGGGGCCACCGCCAGCTGGACATGAAGGAGCTCGAGGCCCTCTACAAGAGTCCCATCGACGGCTCGCAGATCACTTGGAACCGCAGTGACTGGAACGATCCACGCCCTGCCTACGCCAACAACCCCTATTGGAGTCGCTACGAGAACTATCAGAACGATACCCGTAACCGCGTCTATGGCAACGTGGGCTTCGTCTACCATATCCTGCCCAGCCTGAAGTTCCAATACAAGGCCAACCTGGACTTCTTCGCCGACAAGCAGTTCGAGCGTAACGCCGTCTACTCGCAAGAGCAGTCCCAATACAAGGAGACCGCCCGCCAGCAGTACGAGCTGAACAACGAATTCATGCTCCTCTACAACCAGACCGTGGGCGACCTCACCGTGAACGCCAACTTGGGCGCCAACCTGATGAAACGCCACTACGAGATGACGTACGGTCGCACCGTGGGCGGACTGGCCATTGCGGACTTCTACAACATGAGCAACTCCGTCTCGCCCGCCACGGCCGAGAATTACCAGCTCAAGAAGGCCATCAACTCCGTCTTTGCCAGCGCAACGCTCGGCTGGCGCAGCATGCTTTATCTCGATGCTTCGCTGCGTAACGACTGGTCGTCGACGCTGCCCGTGGGCAACAATTCCTATATGTATCCCTCGGTGACGGGTAGCTTTGTCTTCTCGGAACTGCTGAAGAATAAGCTCACGTGGCTCAACTTCGGAAAGCTGCGCCTCGGCTATGCCCAGGTGGGTAACGACACCGATCCGTATCAGGTGATCAACACCATGACGCAGTACACCCATGTCGACCCCTCCACACCGGGCTACGTCGTTAGCAATACGCTCAAAAACGAGAACCTGAAGCCCGAGTCGACGAACTCCTTCGAGGCCGGACTCGAACTCTCGCTCTTCGACAACCGGGTCAGCCTCGAAGCTACGGTCTACGCCAGCCAAACGAAGGATCAGATCGTGCCGCTGTCCGTTTCAGGGACTACGGGCTACACCTTCCGCGTGGTGAACGGTGGCGTGATCGAAAACAAGGGTATGGAGCTTATGGTGAAAGTCCTGCCCATTCGTAGCCGCACCTTCACCTGGGAGACGGCCCTCACGTTGGCCTCGAACAAGAACAAGGTGAAGGAGATGGTGGTCGATTATTACCGCATCGCCAGCGCACCGTTCAAGGTGGAGATTGGCGCCATGAAGGGCGAGGCCTATGGCGTAATCATGGGCACGGACTTCAAGTATGACAAGAACGGCAACAAGCTGATCGACGCCAACGGACGCTATATGTACACCGACGGCAACGTGAACTTGGGCAGCATCTTCCCCGACTTCACCGGAGGCTGGAGCAACACGTTCCGCTTGGGCAACATCGACCTGAGCGTACTCCTGGACTTCTCTAAGGGCGGCCACTACTTCTCCACGTCTTACCTCTGGGGAATGTATTCCGGTATGCTCGAAGAGTCTGCCGCCAACGGCATCCGTGAAAACGGTATCGTCCTCGAGGGCGTGCACGAAGACGGAACGCCCAACACGACCAAGATCACAGCCAAGCAGTACGGCAACGACCATAACTCAGGCCCCGCAGCGCAGAATGTGCTCAGATCGGACTACATCAAGCTCCGCGAGATCAACATCGGTTACACCATTCCGCTCAAGAAGAAGGACGCCTTCTTCAAAGCCGTACGCGTATCGGCCTACGGTCGTAACCTGGCCGTTTGGGGGCCGGATACGAAGCACTTCGACCCGGAAATGATCGTCACCGGCTCTGGAAACATTCAGGGTATCGAAGGCGGCGCACTGCCTTCGGTGGCGAACTTCGGATTCAACGTGAACTTGAAATTTTAACGACCTAAGAATTTGCAGTGATGAAAGCAACATATAAATACCTCGTTCTGCCCGTCGTGGCTGGTGTCTTTGCCCTTTCGTGCGAGAAGCTGGAAACGACGAACGTCGACCCTAACAACCCCGTAGAGGTTCCCTCGCACATGTTGATGAGCGGCGCCCAAAAGCACATGATGGACGACGTCTACGACAACTGGTTCAGCGCCCGCCAATGCCTTACCTACAGCCAGTATTGGGCGCAACGCAACTACACGGAGGAGGATCGCTATCAGATTCGTGAATCAGTGAACAACGGTTACTTCAATAGCTTCTACCGTAACCTTTACTACATGGATCGCATCATCGAGCTTAACACCGACCCGAAGAAGGCAGCCATCTCGGTCAATTATGGCAACAACAAGAACCAGATCGCAGCCGCCAAGATCATGAAGGTCTGGATGCTCTCCATCATCACCGACACGTGGGGCAATGTGCCCTACTCGGAGGCTGGCAAACTGATCCAGGACGTCTATCACCCCAAGTATGACGACCAGAAGGACATCTACGCCGCCATGATCCGTGAGCTGACCGAGGCTTCGCAGATGATCAACGTCAATGAGAAGGCCTTCATCGGTGGCGACATCATCTACAAGGGCGACGCCGCGAAGTGGAAGAAGTTTGCCAACAGCCTCAAGTGCCGCCTGTCCGTCCACCTCTCTAAAGTAGACAGCAACTGGAAGACCTACATCGCCGAGGCGCTCAAGGATGGCGTCTTCGAAAGCAATGCTGACAACGCCGCCTTCAAGTATTCCACCACGGGGCAGGACTACAGCCAGTTCTACAGAGGCTTTTTCGTCTCCCAGCGTAACGACTTCACCATTGCGCGGCCCTTCATGGACATCCTCAAGGGGCAACCCGATACGCTCAACAAGAAGTCGCACCCCTGGGCAGGCGTCGTAGACCCTCGACTGGAGGTCTACACCACGTCGCGTGATGGAAAATACATCGGCATCCCCTTCGGCATCGCCAGCGGTGATATGTCTTCTGCTTATCGCAACATAGCGCCGAGTTGGTACAGCAACCCGCCCATTCACCTCTCCAAGGACTTCGCTGTGCCCATCATGACTTACGCCGAACTGCAGTTCATCCTCAGTGAATACAAAGGATTCTCGGCCGATGAATACAAGACGGGCGTCCGCGCCTCCGTCACGTATTGGACCACGCTAAACGGCAAGCCCATCTCCACCGAGGACCTCGACAAATACGTCGACGCCGTCTCAAAGAAGGTGGACGCTGAGGCCGTAGCCCTCCAGAAGTACATCGACCTCTATATGAACGGCACCGAGGCTTGGGTCGAGATCCGTCGGACGGGCTATCCCGACCAGCTCATTCGTCCGGGTGAGGTCTCCCTCATCGGGCCTAAGGGTAACACGATCAAGTTCAACCCCCTCTCTGACACCAAGGGGATGATCATCCCCCGCGTGAAGTACCCCACGAACGAGAGTACGCTGAACGGCGAGAACTTCAACGCTGCCGTATCGAAGCTCGAAGGAGGCACGAACAACTACTACTCCAAGATGTATTGGGACGTTCGCACCGGCCCCTATGATCATCCAGCGAACAAGTAGCGGTGCATTGAACGACGAGAATCAGTCTGCGGGCGGGTCTGCAATGAAGCGGATCCGCCCGCTTTGCGTTCGGTGCGTCCCGAATTTCGGTGATTGCGCCAATCCGAAATCCCCCCTAATTGGGATTGTGACCCCCTACAGGCGCCTCTACTTTTGCGGCCGTTAATAACCAATAAAAACCTGACGAAATGATGAAAATGAAGCACCTGATGATGCTCGCGCTCATGGCGTGTAGTATGACAATGATGGTTGGATGTGGCGAAGACAAGCCTGAACCTATGCCGCAACCCCAGCCGCAGCCGCAGCCGCAGCCTCAACCGCAACCCAAGCCGGATCAAGGCGTGACGAAGAAGATGACCGTCGACGCCACGAATTATGCCGACTGGACCTACATCAACCTCGAAACGGGCGAGACGGAAGTACATCGCGACTTCAGCGAGTGGGTCTACTTCAAAGGTATGAAGCGCGACTCCGTGGTTAACCGAACACCCGGAAAGGGATCAGAGTCGGACGTGAAGATCAAGTGGCACATCGCCATCCACCGCTTTGAGGTCAAGACCAACGCAGGCGAAGCCGTTGCCACCACAGAGACAGAGCTGGACAAAGTGACCAGCCTGCCCGCCGCTGGCTACAAGCCTGACACCGTGGTCAAGGCGCGCGTGATCACAGACATGTCGAAGATGCAGCAAGGCCTCGTAGGCTATGCCGCTCAATCCAGCCTCAACGCCACCCTCGGCGGCTGGCTGATCCGAACCCCGACCGGCACCATGCCGCCCTACACCTACAAGCTCTCGGAGAAAGTCTACGTCGTGAAGTTCAAGAGCGGCGCCAACGCCAAGCTGAAGTTCACGGACTACAGCGACGCCACGGGGCAGAAGAACGGCGTCGTAACCTTCAGCTACGTCTATCAAGCGAAATAGTTCTGCTTTTTCTGGCCATTACTCCATCAGCGGCGCTCCCCTCCAACAGTGAGAGGCGGGCGCCGCTTTTTTGTGGCCCCTATTCGAAGGGGGGCAAACATCTCCTGCAATTTGTTTGGGCCTATCGTAGATGTACGAACATCTCCCGCAATTTGCAGGAGACAATTGTAGGGCTACAAACATCTCCCGCAATTTGCAGGAGATACTCCGTAGGGCTACGAACATT
>ERZ772993.828-NODE-828-length-13307-cov-42.048672_pt1 | contig 13307 bp, 10 predicted proteins | sample MGYA00580670_ERZ772993 | MGnify/ENA primary metagenome ERZ772993 (study PRJEB29015, sample SAMEA2737936) | human oral metagenome | biome: human oral; feature: human-associated habitat; material: dental | place: China | collected 2136 ... | reverse complement strand
CGTTGGAATCACGCCGATCGCCAAGTGTAAACCCCGCGCGAGCGGGGATGATCCTAGGATACTTGTTCACCCTCTGAGTCCTGGAGGGTAAACCCCGCGCGAGCGGGGATGATCCGCTAGGTCCCATTATACACGGCAGCCCCTCCCCGTAAACCCCGCGCGAGCGGGGATGATCCGGCCATAGGCCCCGCTGCAACTGCGGCACCCTCGTAAACCCCGCGCGAGCGGGGATGATCCCCTGATCGACTTCGCACGCTCGGACACCTTCAACGTAAACCCCGCGCGAGCGGGGATGATCCCGCCGGCTTTAGCGAGCTCCTCAATGCCGGACGGTAAACCCCGCGCGAGCGGGGATGATCCCCTGAAGTCCGCGAAGGCCGCCGGCTCGCGGTTGTAAACCCCGCGCGAGCGGGGATGATCCTCTAAGATGCAAACCGGCCGTGACGCGTTCATCGTAAACCCCGCGCGAGCGGGGATGATCCCCGATAATGAACGCAGCTTCCATCGCTCGGATCGTAAACCCCGCGCGAGCGGGGATGATCCCCGTCAATGGAGCCATCTTCAGCGATCCACGCCGTAAACCCCGCGCGAGCGGGGATGATCCCGACCAGGCCAGCGGCAAGGTCCGCACGGTTAAGTAAACCCCGCGCGAGCGGGGATGATCCGTTACTGCCCGCCTGGCTGAGCGTCCACACGTTGTAAACCCCGCGCGAGCGGGGATGATCCCCCATCCAAGGGTGCGAAGAACGCAATGGACGAGTAAATCCCGCGCGAGCGGGGATGATCCGTCGCCGTACTGGCCGATGTTCCACAAGCCGGCGTAAACCCCGCGCGAGCGGGGATGATCCTCACCGTTTTGTTCGGCCACACCTCGACGGTCGGTAAACCCCGCGCGAGCGGGGATGATCCCTGTCCCATGAGGCGACCGATAGTGAGGGTGCCGTAAACCCCGCGCGAGCGGGGATGATCCCGATCTGGTGCGCGCCGCACACCCATTCGTCGCGTAAACCCCGCGCGAGCGGGGATGATCCGTAGGACGCTATACTGGAGTCATCACCGGGAGGCGTAAACCCCGCGCGAGCGGGGATGATCCGTCTGACGACGGCGACGACAAGAAGGGCGACGAGTAAACCCCGCGCGAGCGGGGATGATCCGCCACCACTGATACGCTCACTGCTGAGCTGACTGTAAACCCCGCGCGAGCGGGGATGATCCCCGCTTGAGTTCCAGCCTGTACCGGGTCTCCCCGTAAACCCCGCGCGAGCGGGGATGATCCCGGAACCGCGGCTGACTGCACGTCAGCGCGGGGGTAAACCCCGCGCGAGCGGGGATGATCCCGGCTCGGCAAGGAAACCATCATCAACGAGGACGTAAACCCCGCGCGAGCGGGGATGATCCGCACCAGACGTAGCCGGTGTACTTCTCGAATGAGTAAACCCCGCGCGAGCGGGGATGATCCGGCGCTCGACGATGGGCTCGGGGCTGCCAACAGGTAAACCCCGCGCGAGCGGGGATGATCCCGACTCACCATCACCGAGGCCCTCGAGCGTCGTGTAAACCCCGCGCGAGCGGGGATGATCCGCGAGCAGCAGTCCGAGCCCTCGAGCTCGACCGGTAAACCCCGCGCGAGCGGGGATGATCCCCTGGCGCAGGTCAACACGTCGTTTCTCATCACGTAAACCCCGCGCGAGCGGGGATGATCCCGCCGGCAATACCAGGGGTGACAGCGTCGGAGAGTAAACCCCGCGCGAGCGGGGATGATCCCCCGCTCGCGGCCCACCAGACGCTCCAGCCCACGTAAACCCCGCGCGAGCGGGGATGATCCGCGGGAGAAGGCCCTCAGGCGCCTCGCCAGCCGGTAAACCCCGCGCGAGCGGGGATGATCCGGGCTCGTAGATCTCCTTGCGAACCCAATCCCGGTAAACCCCGCGCGAGCGGGGATGATCCGACTCAGTACGGTGTTGCGTCGCTGCCTAAGAAGTAAACCCCGCGCGAGCGGGGATGATCCCAAGTTCAATCTGCGTCCGACCACCGGCTACTCGTAAACCCCGCGCGAGCGGGGATGATCCGGGCCTCGAGAGCGGCGCTGTGCGCTTTGGTGCGTAAACCCCGCGCGAGCGGGGATGATCCCGATCTGGTCGGAACGACGCTGACCACGAAGGAGTAAACCCCGCGCGAGCGGGGATGATCCAGCAAAGGAGTCTTCTTCATGGATTGCCACCTCGTAAACCCCGCGCGAGCGGGGATGATCCCCCCCCTCAACTAGAACTCACGGCCCCCGCAACCGTAAACCCCGCGCGAGCGGGGATGATCCGATGGCTCAGGCCCAGGAGGCAACGGCGCCCCAGTAAACCCCGCGCGAGCGGGGATGATCCCAGCCAGCCGATCCATGACGCCAGGGCCGTTAGGTAAACCCCGCGCGAGCGGGGATGATCCGACACTGCCGACCGGGGCCTGGTCAAGGACCTGGTAAACCCCGCGCGAGCGGGGATGATCCCTGGTGAGGCGGTGGCGGTGATCTCATGAACGAGTAAACCCCGCGCGAGCGGGGATGATCCGTCGGGCGCCAGTATGTGGAGCCGCTGAAGCTGGTAAACCCCGCGCGAGCGGGGATGATCCCATGTTGAACCCGGCCCAGTGGGCGAGCGTGTCGTAAACCCCGCGCGAGCGGGGATGATCCCGCGTCACCGGAAGGGTTGTCGTACCCGTGGGCGTAAACCCCGCGCGAGCGGGGATGATCCAACCTGCGCGTTCTGCTCCATGCTCGCCGCCCGGTAAACCCCGCGCGAGCGGGGATGATCCCAACCACCGCCCCTCGCAGAGCGATCATGTTACGTAAACCCCGCGCGAGCGGGGATGATCCTACGTCGATGATTTCGACGCCAACCCCGAGATCGTAAACCCCGCGCGAGCGGGGATGATCCCGCGGCTGGCCGAGCTGCGCAAGATCAGCGACGGTAAACCCCGCGCGAGCGGGGATGATCCCCCGGTCCAGCAGGCGAAGTCGGCCGACCGGTAGTAAACCCCGCGCGAGCGGGGATGATCCTGAGATGACCGGCAAGTACACGTCCAGGCTGGAGTAAACCCCGCGCGAGCGGGGATGATCCCGCCGACATTAAATTCCAGGAAGCGCTCAAGAAGTAAACCCCGCGCGAGCGGGGATGATCCGCCTCAGCCGGGCGCCACAGAGACTGCGCAGGAGTAAACCCCGCGCGAGCGGGGATGATCCCTTCGAACGGGATGTCTACGACGGCAAGGTTCAGTAAACCCCGCGCGAGCGGGGATGATCCCCCCGCCATCCAGCCCGCGAAGTCGAACCCCTCGTAAACCCCGCGCGAGCGGGGATGATCCCGAAATCATCCACAGAGCCATGGGACAGATGAAGTAAACCCCGCGCGAGCGGGGATGATCCCTGGCGTACTTCTCATCCAGCCCGGCATCTGCCGTAAACCCCGCGCGAGCGGGGATGATCCACAGCAAGCTCAGCCTGCAAGCCAGCCGGCGCCAGTAAACCCCGCGCGAGCGGGGATGATCCCCTTTTAGGCTATCATATTCTTCAGGGGCGTTCGTAAACCCCGCGCGAGCGGGGATGATCCCGTTAACAAGGTTCCTGCCTCGGACCGTTACATGTAAACCCCGCGCGAGCGGGGATGATCCGCACTGCTTGCCGAGGCGTGCGAGGGGCACGTCGTAAACCCCGCGCGAGCGGGGATGATCCGGTCATCCTTCCCGCCCTGCGGAAGAGGGAATTCGTAAACCCCGCGCGAGCGGGGATGATCCCGATCTGGCTAGCGCGACGTTCGCGCAGGTCCAGGTAAACCCCGCGCGAGCGGGGATGATCCCAAGGACCTCGCTAACGCCTCCTTCTCCGCCGACGTAAACCCCGCGCGAGCGGGGATGATCCCTTCGCTTCGGTGACTTCGCCGCCGCCGCAGTAGTAAACCCCGCGCGAGCGGGGATGATCCGCCGCCAACCTTCGCGATGGTCGCGTCGTGCAGGTAAACCCCGCGCGAGCGGGGATGATCCAGGGTCAGGCCATGAGCCCACGCGGCGGGTTCCGTAAACCCCGCGCGAGCGGGGATGATCCCTGCGTCCAGTCCTCCGGCACGATGTGCACATCGTAAACCCCGCGCGAGCGGGGATGATCCCCAACAGGTCATCGCTGCGGGTCGAAGCCGCCGGTAAACCCCGCGCGAGCGGGGCAATTACTCATCACCCCTCAGCCCTCGCCCGACCATCTCAGCCTCCCCACAATCACACCAGTGATTATTCTTCCCGATCAACGCGAACTACACGAGCACCCCTCTCGCCTCATGATCTCTTCTCGTGCGTGCGCAGGCCCTGCCGGGTCCCGGATACCAGCAGAGTCGGCCCGGCCAACAGACGCCGCGGCGACGAACCGACGCGCGCCGTCGACAACCACGTCACCGCTCGGCTCCCGAGCTCAATGCCCCATGTGCTCCATTTCTTCTCGGGCATCATCCGCAGCAAGAAATACGGGCAAGACGGCAGCCTGCGCCTCCGCGGAGCATCGCTCTTCAGGCGATGCTCCGCCCGAGGCCTTCCCGCCCCTCTTCCACAGCACGACGGCGCAGCCCCCTCGGATCCCGAACCTCACGACCACCTACTGCACGCAGTAGCCTGGCTACCGCCCTCGACGCACCACCAACCGCTATCACCCGACCACAGGAGACCCCATGCGCGTACTCGCGGCACTGTCCGGCGGAGTCGACTCCGCTGTGGCCGCTGCCCGCGTTCTGGACGCCGGGCACGACGTCGTCGGAGTGCACATGGCCCTGACTCGCAACCGCGCCGCCACCCGCTCGGGCTCGCGCGGCTGCTGCTCCATCGAGGACGCCTCCGATGCCCGCTGGGCAGCCGAGATCCTCGGCATCCCCTTCTACGTGTGGGACTTGTCCGAGCAGTTCGAGGAGCGGGTCGTCGCCGATTTCCTCGCCGAGTACCGTGCGGGCCGCACTCCCAACCCCTGCGTGCGCTGCAACGAGCGCGTCAAGTTCGACGCCCTGCTCGAACGGGCCCTCGCCCTCGGCTTCGACGCCGTCGCCACCGGCCACTACGCCCGACTGACCGGGGGCGCCGCCACCGGCCACCCCGGCAGGACCGCTGGCCTGGAGCTGCGCCGCGCCGTCGACGCTGCTAAGGACCAGTCCTACGTGCTCGCCATCTCCGGACGCGAAGGACTATCCCGCGCTCTCTTCCCCCTCGGCGATGCCCCCTCCAAAGCGGCTGTGCGCGCCGAGGCCGAGCGCCGCGGCCTGCCGGTGGCCGCCAAACCCGACTCCTACGACATCTGCTTCATCGCCGATGGCGACACTCGCGGATTTCTCACCCGCAGCCTCGGCACGAGCAAGGGGGCCCTCGTCTCCCCCGACGGCAAGATTCTGGGTACGCACTCCGGATACTTCGGCTTCACCGTCGGTCAGCGTCGAGGGCTGGGATTGACCCGCCCGGCCCCGGACGGACGCCCCCGCTACGTCATCGAAACTCGACCCGCCACCAACGAGGTGGTCGTCGGCCCTGCAGAACTCCTGCACCGCAGCGCCGTCGACGGCCAGGAGCTCGTCCTGCTGGCTGAGCCGAACCCGCTCGGCGAGGGCGCCGTCGGCTGGCGGGACGTGACCGTGCAGGTGCGCGCTCACGGACGGTCCGTACCGGCCGACGTCGCCGTCGACCCGGTGGCTCGAACCCTGCGGGCGGATCTGCGCCAGCCACTGCGGGGACTGGCGGCGGGGCAGTCCATCGTCATCTACGGCACCGCGGACGCCGGCTCGGGGGGCGAACGGGCGCTCGCCCAGGCCACCGTCTCCCAATCTCGCTGACATAGCAGACCGGAGGGCGGTCAGCGCAAGGACATGTGCCGCTCGATCGCACGCACCGCCCACCAGACCAGCACCGCGGCGAGTAGCGGGCTCACGATGACACTTCCCGCACCCACGATCGCGGGATCAGTGTCCCCGCCGACCGATTCAAGGAACTCGGGCCACATCATGCGGGTCGTGAGATCTCCGGTGCCCACGTCGATGCTGAGGGGCAGGAAAAGGGTCGACACCAGACCGAGCAGCTGGTTGACCACGTACAGCACGACGAAACCGATCAGCGGCGCCCCGAAACCGGCATGGCTGTAACGCCCCTGGGCACCGATGCTCATAACAGCGGCGACCTCAACGATGAGCGCCGCGAAACCGATCAGAACGGAGACGATGAGGAACGTCGTCAGGCCCGGACCCGCAGCATGGGCAGCCGTGCGCACCGACTCCAGGATCTCGCTAAGACCGACCCCCTTACTGTGCGCCAGCGCGGCGCACCAGCCGACGAGACCGACCAGGGCGAACGCAACCGACATCAGCCCCATGAGGCAGGCGTAGAGGAGCTTGGCGGTCACGTGCACCCGGCCGCGCACCGGTACCGCCTGGGTGAGATAACCGCGCTGACCGTACATGGACTGCCAGTACTCGACCGCGATCTGAACCAGAACGACGACCGGCATCGCCACGAGCACCAGGGAGGCGGCAATCTGCATGAGCGCCGCCAGGCTGTCGACATCGGCCAGCAACCACCACAGCCCGAGGAACCCGAGCAGAACGACGATACAGACCCCGAGCGTGGCCGCATTGCGCCCCACTTGGGTGCGGATCTCCTCGGCGAAGAGCGTGCGAAGCATCAGCGGTACTCCTTCCGGAACAGGGCGTCCAGGCTCATGGAGTGAGCCTGACGCAGGTCGTCGGCGTCGCCGGCCAGCAGCAGGTGCCCGTCCTTGAGGAAGACGACCGAGTCGACGATCGGCTCGACGTCGGCGATCAGATGAGTGGAGATGAGCATGAGAGCATGCGGGTCGAAATCACGCAGGACGCCGTCGAGGACGATCTCGCGGGCGGTGGGATCCACACCGGAGATGGGTTCGTCGAGCAGGTAGACGCGGGCACGCCGGCTCATGGCCAGGGCGATGCGCAGCTTCTCCCCCATGCCCTTGCTCATCTCCTTGATGGAACGATCGACGGGCAATGCGAAGAAGTCGACAAGACGATGGGCCTTATCGGCATCGAAGTCGGCGAACAGGCGGGAGAACTGGGCGATCGCCCGCGGCGGCGTCATGCGCGTGGGCAAGAACTCAGCATCAGGCAGGAAGGACACGAAATCCTTGGACTGCGGTCCCGGGGCGTGTCCGCCGAGAAGCACCTCGCCCTCGTAGTCGGCCAGAACCCCGGCGAGGATCTTGAGCAGGGTGGTCTTGCCGCAGCCGTTGGGACCCATGAGACCGACGATGCGTCCGGCAGGCAGGGCCAGGCTCAGATCGTTCAGGGCGGACCGTCCGCGGTAGGTCTTGGTCAGGCGACGCACGGTGACCAGCGGCGGGGCCCCGTCCAAGGAGGCGATGACACCGGGAGGGGCATCGGGGCGCTCGGCATCCAGCGACGCGGCCGTCGGTGACGTACTCATGAGGTCTCTCCTGATTCCTGAATGGGATGATCCGGCCACCGTTCGGTCAGCACCTCGCCCGCCTGAGCGAGATCCATACCGATGGCGGTGACAGCGGTGATGAAGGTGTCCGCGGCGCCGACGGCGAGCTCGCGGCGGGTGGCATCGAGCACCCCGGTATCCGCGGTGACGAAGCGCCCGGCCGTACGCTCGGCCGTCGTCAGGCCGGAGCGGTCGAGGTCGGCCAGGGCTCGCTGGACGGTGTTGGGATTGACTCCGGTATCCGCAGCGAGGTCACGCACACTGGGGATCCGGGTCCCGGGGACCCATGCGCCGGTGACGATTCGCAGGCGGAAGTCGTCGACCAGCTGAATCCAGATCGGACGGGAATCGTCGATCGGCACGGGCCCTCCTCGGGTCGGATGGATAGGACACGGCTCATGAGCACAGCCGGACGGCCTCGTCAGACCATCTGTATGACTGCATTAATATAGTGACACAGACGAGCAGGGCCGTCAACCCGTCCGGCCGCCGCCTGCACCTGCCTGCGAAGTCGCCCCGCCCCACCCCCGGAACGCCCTGCACCATCGGTTCGACGTGTTCGGACACTCACGTCATCTCCCCCGTCCGCGGAAGAGTCGCGGAGGCCGAAACCAGGAAAGACTCACCTGTTATGCGAATTCCGAACGTGCACAAGAACGCGCCCGGCCCCGCCCGAGCGCCGTACCCGATCACTCGTCGACACCCTTAGTAATCCCCGGGATAGCAACGTTCTGAAAAACCGTTCACGCAACGTCCCACGATGACGTTGCCGACCGCCGGACACACCTCTACCTTGAATTACGTCATCAACCGAGCACCACCGATCGCCTCAGGGGAGGACCCATTATGTCGACCGTCACCGCCATCAAGTCCTGCGCCACCACCGCCTGCGCCTACAACCACGGAGGCTGCACCGCCTTCGCCATTACGGTCGGCGGCGACTCCACCGACCCGGCCTGCTCCACCTTCGTCAGCCTCGACGCCCGCGGCGGCCTGCCGGTGGCCGAGGGTCACGTAGGCGCCTGCCAGCGCCTGGAGTGCATCCACAACACCGATCTCATGTGCACCGCCGACGCCATCACCATTGGCGCCGACACCGCCACCTGCCAGTCCTATAAGGCTCGCTGACACCGGATATCCGATTCCCCGGGGCACCCGAGGAGCAATAAGACGACGGTGGGCAGACCCGTGACGGGTCTGCCCACCGTCGTGTCCACCGCCCGGGCTCCGCTACGGGAGCAGACCGCCGACTAGGGCATCTTGAACCAGGCTGCGCAGCCGCCGTCCGGCCTCATGAGCGCAGGTCGTTCCCGGAGGCAGGAGGATCTGGATGGTGTCGGCGCCCTCGCGTTGCAACCGCAGGAGAGTGACGGCATGCGGGGAGACGTCCACGCACAGCACCCGCCCCAGCAGAGCGGTGCACAGTCCCTCGGTCGACCGCCTGGAGCAGACGACACCGGGGATGGTGCCCTGCTCGACCCCCTCGCACAGCACCCCGAGCGCCTCCTCGCCAAGGGCCTTGACCTCGTCCTGGGCACTGAAGGTCTCGAAGGCGGACCACAGCAGGGGGCGAACGCCCTTGGCGTCGGGGTCGAGCACCTCCTCGATCGTGTGACCGCTGATGCCCATGGCGTCATGGACCATGATCCGACCGCTCTCGATGACGCCCAGACGTCCGCCCGGGGCGCTGGCGAGAGCGGCCAGATCCGTCAACGGATCCTCGCCGGTGATCGAGCAGTGGCAGCCGGCCACGGATCCGGACAGGACGGCGTCGCACTGGACATCGTCGAGCCAGGTGAGCATGCCCAGGAGGTGGACGGTCGCAGTGGTGATGCGCAGGCCGGGCTCGGCCGCCTCAAGGGTGACGTCGAGGCGCACCTCCACCGGGGACTCATTCGGCACGGAGACCATCGGATGCCCGACTGCCGGATGGGCGGCCACAATGATGCTGCCGGTCACGTCGAGCGCGTGGAGGACGAGCTGAGAGGGCGCACCGGCGTCGAGCCGGTAGGCGGTCAGAGTGGCGCAGCCCGCTCCGGATAGGAGGCGTCGCGCCATGCGACGCGACGCGATGGTGGTCTGCGGCGTGCGGTCCCCGCTGATGGACGTCACGGTTCCTCAATTCCCGGTCGTTGGGACTGTTGAGGGTAAGGCTAGCCTCGTCAGCCCCTCCAAGCGAACAGTCGGCCGCCCACCGGACGCCGTCCCGTCGCAGGGGCGTATAAGCGGGCCCGGCACGGGTCACGCTCGGTTAAGCGCGCAGCCGCTTCAGCTCATCGACCAGTTGGGGAACGACCTCGACGACATCACCGACGACCCCGAAATCAGCCATCTCGAAGATCGGAGCCTCGGAGTCGTCGCACACGGCCACGACGGTACCGGCGCCCTGGATGCCGCTGGTGTGGTGGACCGCCCCGGACACGCCCAATCCGATGTACAGGCGCGGAGCAATCGAAACACCGGTCTGCCCGATCTGGGCGGACCGTCCGATCCACCCCTCGTCGCAGGCCACTCGCGTGGCGCCCACGGCCGCGCCCAGCGGGTCGGCCAGCGAATGCACCAGCTCGAAGTCGCCGTCCACACCGCGCCCGCCCACTACGACGATGCGCGCCTCGGCCAGATCCGGCCCGGCGGCCGCGGCGGTGCGCTCCCGAGAGACCAGCCGTACGGCGGCCGCCTCCTCGCTCACCGAGACCTCAAGAGTCTCGACCGGCAGGGGTGCGGCGCCTCCGACGGCGACCTCAACGGACCCGGGCCGCACGGCCACGACCGGCGGATGCTCGACGTCCGCGGCCACGCTCACGGTGGTCGACCAGGAGCCGGACAGAACCAGCTTGGAGGCGCGCAGATGGCCGCCCGCCACGTGCAGGTCGGCGACGTCACCGGTGCAGACCGAGTCCAGAAGAACGGCAGTGCGGGCGGCGACCTCCTTGCCGCGGTAATCGCTGGTCACCAGCACCGCCCCGGGGACGACCAGGGTGACGGCGGCGGCGAGGGCGTCGGCTGCAACGCCGGCCTGCGTACGCTCCCCGCCCAGATCGGCCTCCAGCAGACGAGTGGCTCCGGCGGCGGCCAGGGCGGCGCGGGCGTCGTCGTCCACCGGCCCCGTGGCCAGGGCGACGACGTCGCCGGCGGTCAGAGTGCGGGCGGCGGTGGCGAGCTCGAGGGCGGGGCCGGTGGGGCGCGCGCCGTCGACGTCGACGAGCACGAGGACGGGTGCGTCGAGGGTCTCAGTCATGATCTTCTTGTCTTCCCTGTGTCTTGCCTGCGCGTCTTCGCCCGCGCTTAGACGAGCCTGTTGTCCACGAGCCAGGCGGCGAGCTCGCGCCCGGCCTCCCCGGCGTCGGTGCGGATGATGCCGGCCTGGCGGGCGGGCCTGGCTCTGGCCTCGACCACGTCGACGCCGGACCGGCGCGACTGGATCCCCAAGTCCGCCAGATCCCAGGTGTCCACGGGCTTCTTCTTGGCGGCGCGCATGGCGGCGAAGTTGGGATAGCGCGGCTCGTTGGCCTGATCGGTCACGGATACGAGCGCGGGCAGCGGGGCGGACAGGACCTCGGTCAACGTGCCGGTGGTGCGGGTGACCGTGATGTCCTCCGTACTCGCCTCGAAGGAGCTCGCCAGGGTCAGGGCGGGCACGTGCAGGGCCGCGGCGAGCGCCCCCGGCAGCATGGAGGTCATGGCGTCCAGGGCGGCCATGCCGGTGACGACCAGGTCGACATCACCCACGCCCGCACCGGACTCCACCGCGCCGATGCGTCCGACGGCGGCCGCGAGCGCATGCGCGGTGACCACGACGTCGGCGCCGGCCAGGTCGTCATCGCTCACCACGACGCCGGAGTCGGCGCCCATCTGCAGGGCGCGGCGGACGGCCTCCTCGGAATCCTCGGGACCCATGGTCAGGGCCACGACCTCGCCCCCCAGCTCCTCGACGAGGCCGACGGCGGCCTCGACCGCATTCTCGTCGAGCTCGTTGAGGACATCGTCCTCGCCGCGGACGAGGCGGGCGTCCTCCAAGCGGCGTTCGGACTGCACGTCAGGGACGTGCTTGATGCAGACCACGATTTTCATGCTCACAAGATTGCCATATCCGGGCGCCCGCGCCGATGAGCGCTGAGTCACGTGACCGTTCCGGCTGGCGGGGTCCGGCGGCCCCCCGCCCGGTCCGGTCGACCGTCCTGACCCGAACCGGTCGAGGCGTGTCCCACGCCTCCTCGAGTGGCTGACCCGCACGCGTGCACCGACAATGAGTCTCATGTCCCTCTCGCCAGAGCCACAACCGGCTGCCCTTGCCGCCTCCGACGCGGCGGACCGCACCCGTCTGGGCGTCTGCCTGACCTGGGACGGTGCCGACTTCGTCGTCGTCGCACCGCGCGCCGCCGCCGTCGACCTGTGCCTGATCGACACCGACGACGCCGGGGACGTCATCGCCGAACGCCGGGTGGGCCTGCACGGCCCCAGACTCGGGGTGTGGAGCGCCCACGTTCCCGGCGTGCGCGCGGGCCAGCGCTACGGATACCGGGTCCACGGACCGTGGGACCCCTCCGAGGGCATGCTGTTCAACCCCCGCAAGCTTCTGCTCGACCCCTATGCGCGCGCCATCGACGGCGCGCCGCAGTTGGGCCCCGAACTGTACGCGCATGCCGTCGAGGAGGATCTGTCCCCCACCTTCGTGCCCTTCGTCCCCTCCGAGCTCGACTCAGCCGGGCACGTCGCTCTGGGCGTGGTTACTGGCGAGCAGTTCGCGGTCGTGCCCGGCCCCAAGGTGCCCGACGGGCGCACCGTCGTCTACGAAACGCACGTCAAGGGCTTCACCCGCACCATGCCCGGCGTACCCCCCGAGCTGCGCGGCACTTACGCGGGTCTGGCCCACCCCGCCTCCATCGAGCATCTGCGCTCCCTGGGCGTGACCACCGTCGAGCTGCTGCCCATCCACGCCGCCTTCTCCGAGGCCTTCCTCCTCCAGCGGGGGCGCACCAACTACTGGGGGTACTCGACCCTGTCCTACTTCGCCCCGGAGCCGTCCTACGCCACCGCCACGGCTCAGGCGGCCGGCCCCCAGGCCGTCCTCGACGAACTGCGCGGCATGGTTTCGCTGCTGCACGAGGCGGGCCTCGAAGTGATCATGGACGTGGTCTACAACCACACATGCGAGTCGGGGGCGGACGGGCCGACCCTGTCCCTGCGCGGCCTGGACAACCGGGAGTACTACCTCCACGCCCCGCATCAGCCGGCCCAGTACATCGATGTCACGGGCACCGGCAACACGGTCGACTTCCGCTCCACGCGCGCCGTCCAGCTGGTGCTCGACTCCCTGCGCTACTGGGCCGGGGACGTGGGCGTCGACGGCTTCCGATTCGACCTGGCGGTCACCCTGGGGCGCGACGCCTCGGAGTTCCATCCCCGCCATCCCCTGCTCATCGGCATGTCCACCGACCCGATCCTGCGCGGCGTCAAGCTCATCGCCGAACCGTGGGACATCGGCCCGGGCGGCTGGCGCACCGGCCAGTTCCCTCTGCCCTTCCACGACTGGAACGATCGGTACCGCGGTACGGTGCGCTCCTTCTGGCTGCGCGACGCCTCTGAAATATCCAAGGGGCGTCTGGGCTCCGATCTGCGGGATCTGGCCACGCGCCTGTCGGGCAGCGCCGACATCTTCAGCTACGGGGAGCTGCCCGGCGGGCGCGGCCCTCTGGGCAGCGTCAACTTCGTGACCGCCCACGACGGGTTCACTCTGCGCGACCTGGTCTCCTACGACTACAAGCACAACCTCGCCAACGGCGAGGACAACCGCGACGGCACCGACGACAACCGCTCGTGGAACCACG
>ERZ772993.820-NODE-820-length-13366-cov-3.370445_pt1 | contig 13366 bp, 10 predicted proteins | sample MGYA00580670_ERZ772993 | MGnify/ENA primary metagenome ERZ772993 (study PRJEB29015, sample SAMEA2737936) | human oral metagenome | biome: human oral; feature: human-associated habitat; material: dental | place: China | collected 2136 ... | reverse complement strand
CCAATCAACGCACCTTGGATGAAGCTATCCTCTTTCTTGTTAAATTCCGTTCTAAAAAGGTTATGCATCGCCTGTTGGTCAAGAAGATCAATATCACCAGAAACAATGTTCTCCTTTATTTTTTTGACAAAATTGGAAATATCCCTGCCAGACATCCCCTCCGAGCGCGAAAGAACAAAATCCTCCAAGGCTCCTCCAAGATCATACTTTATATCGCCTTTCATCAGGTGATCGGAAAAGATGAGTTTCCGCATTGCCTTATCCGGCAAGGGAACAAGAATCGGCTCCCCCGACAGGCGGCTCTTAATCGCAGGATCGATTGCCTCAGGCCGATTCGTCGCGGCAATGGTGAAGATCTTCTGTGTCCCGGTCATCGCGCCATCCAATTCTTGAAGGAATTGGTTCACCATATCGAGTCCAAAGCTGTCATTCCCGATTCCCCCCATATCACGCGCAGGGAATACAGTATCCGCCTCGTCGATGAAGAGAATTGTCGGTGCATTCCCACGTGCCTCGGCAAAGACACGCTTCACCTTTCCGCTGGACTGCCCGACGTATTCCCCCTTGAGATCGGCAAGCGTTGGTGCCATGAAATGGCATTTCTTCTCATTTGCGAGGGCTTTAGCAATCATGGTTTTTCCTGTTCCCGGAGGCCCTGTCAGAAGGATCCCCTTGCGCGCCTGACGCCCATCAGATTCGGAGAGGAATGCATCCACCGCCTGCTCGATGACGATCTTTGTATCGTTGTCGAGCCGCACTTCCTGCCATGAGACGACCTCACTGATGGAGCGCTCTGCCCCATCGGCAAAATCCTCTGCCACTAGTGCCTGCGGGTTCTTCCGCACAACATCCCGTAGGACGCGCATGCAGGCGCAAAGAGATTTCTTCCCTACCGCCATGCTATGCGCGACCTCATCCAGCGCATTCCAATCCATACGATAGGAGTCATCTGTCGTCCGCAAAAGATAACGCAGATATGCCATCCGAATCTCCTCGGCAGAAGGACTCGCAACGAAAATCTCCTTCTGCTCAAAGCGATAGCGCTCAAGAAGCTCCATGTCTTTGAGTGTGATGATAACGCGCAGATTTCGCATACGCTCCCAGCTGCGCAATTCGCCAATCCAAGTGTTGTCCACGGAGTCACCGTAGAGATTGGAAATCCAGTCCAGATTCTCCAGGAAGAGTAAAATGCGCTTCGCTCCCTGCTTTAGAAGTCCATTGAGTCGCTGAATTCGAGCTGTCGTACTGTCCGCTTGCGCACGTGCATCCTCTGCCGCATTTTGAATGTCATTCCCCGCTCTTCCCTGTGACTCCTCAACTGGAGGCTTTTTCTTTGCATTTGCAAAGACTCCGCTCAATTTTGGCGGTGCAAGCATCTCTTCAAACGGAATTTCCTCCGCCTCATTCCGACCTTGCCGGAAGCATTTGAGATGATCCTTTCCATTGCACACATGGATATAGTAATCAAAGCTTTGCTCGCGCACCAAATAGTGCAAGGCTAGCGTATCGGATAGACTCATTGCGCCACAATAGATGTCATAAAAGAAATTATCGTTGATTCCGTCACCCGTCAAGAAGTGGATGTTCTGCCCCTTTGCAGCTTGACGCTCGATTTCATCGACAATCCGATGCTTATGCGCGTATATCATTTCCCATCCTCCGCGTCCTTGGGGAACTGTTTCAGCAACGCGCTCAGATCACGCTGAACTTTCGGTTCCGTGATCCTGTTCTCCTGATTCAGCTGCTGCAGTTCCTTTTTCAGTTGCCCAAGTGTCTTTCGCTTCTTATCTTCATCATCCTTCTTGCTCTTGATGTCATCACGTAGTTTGCGTTCCTCCTGATTGAGTTTCTCAATCGTCTTTTTCTGCTCCGCGCTGTCGTTCTCCTTGCGGAGTTTTTCAATCTCTCGTTCGAGTTCGGCTTTCTCCTTCCGATATTCCTGATGGCGCTGCGCTTCCTCTTGAAGTTTCTGCCGCTCTCTGCGCAGTCGCTCAAGATCGTCCATACAGTTGGAAAATTGCTCCGTAGCGCTTCCTGTTCGCTCACGTACCCATCGCAGCGTTCCTTGCAAATCAGGGATCATCGCATCAAGCAGATCGAATCCCATAATGAAATCATGGTCGCTCTTTGGCAGACGCACAAGAAGATGATGCAGCAAAGGCTTTGACAGTGGGTAGATGCGTGCCAGATTGTTGACCGCAATGTGCTGCTTCTCCTCAGGCAGCTGATCGAATTCCTGCACAACAACAGAGAGATGTGCCTCATCCAAGTACCAAAAAGTCTCTTCTCGATGATTTCCAAGAAGATTACTCTCCTCATAGGAAAGTTCCTGCATAAAATGCTCTATTTTCGGTTCAAATGCCATGATGCCTCTCCTTATCGTCCCTGCACCCGTTCGCCACGTGTCTCCTGCTTCTTCGCTGGAGTTTGCTGATAGAGAATGCTCACCCCATTCTTCTGTACATCCGTCATGGGGATCCCCATTGCGTGCATTTTCTGCATGATCGTTTTCCACTCTGCCCCGCACGTTCCTGTACGTGACTCATGATGGTCTACGTCGATGATCACATTGCCGTCATCCGAAATGCTGATCTTTTCAAAGTCGATGATTTCATCACCGACCGAACACAGGAGACGGAATCCATCATCCGGATTATCCGTGATCAATTCCGATCTGACATCATAGCGCAGCTCCTCCATCACACCTTGAATCGCCACCGTAAGTTCAACCTTCTTCAGCATCGACTCCTGGAGTTTGATCCCCTGATCTCTCAGTTCATTGAGAAGAACTTCGGCACTCTTCATCATCTCGGAGACTGCAAGGAAATCCTCCTGCGCCATTTTCGCCTGTGCATCACGCCGGAGCGCATCATACTTTGCACGCTGATCCGTGTTCCCGTAGGCAGCGAGGTAGTCAAGCAAGCGTGTCTTTTCTCCCTCTTCCCCATGGGCAGCGTAATCAATCGGCTCATAGAGCGTAATCCCCATCAGATCCTCAATCCGCTGCACGGAGTCCTCGGCATCATGCTTCTGCTGCGTCCAGAGCGCAACTCTTTCTTCCAGCTTTTTGGCAAAGTCCGCGGCCTTGCCATAGACTGCTGCAAACTTACGAAGTACGCACGCATCATCTTCCCTGACGAGAGCAGACACATCTGCCATCACCGTTTCATACTCCGCCTTCATGAATTTATTGGCCTGATCTACGGGAATCCCTGTGGATAGATCGTTGAGCTGACACCGCATTCCATCTGCCTGTTCACGATTTTTTGCCGCAAGATTCATCTGTTCCAACTGTTTCCCCAGACTCTGAAGCTGGGAAAGCTTGGCTCGCACATTGTTCAGTGTCTGTTTCTGCACCGCAGATGCCGCGGATGTTCGCTCCAAAATCTTCTGAAGCCGTGAACGTTGGGATTCATACTGTTTCAGAACCTCGCGTGCCTGTCGAAATTCCTCATCACAGTAATGACTCTTTGAAGCGATTGCCGAGCGTATCTGCGCCGCCTTTGCATCAATGGATTTCAGTTCCGCACGCACGGCGGCAACCTCTGTCTGTCCCGCCTTGGCAGCATCCGAACCAGCACGCGCCCCCTTGATCTCCTTCGCAAGCCGCGTCATACTCCGTGCAATCGTATCGACCTCTGCGCCAAACATACGCGAAGCGGCATCATCCACGTCTGTACGAACCGCATCTACCTGCCCTTGAATGGCGGACATCTCCTTTGAATCCTTCAGAATGGCAGAAATATCCTTCTCAAGCTGACTCTCATAGATGCCATTTGCTGCACGGCGCGCATGTTCACCCTGCGAGAGCACCGCCGCCACCTCACAGCTCTTTTTTCCGCTCATTGATAAATCTCCTTTCAACGCCTGCCAATCTGCGCCCAAAAAGCCTTTTGCATATCTTTCGCAGGAATCCCCACCATGAACAGTTCGTCCCCGCCGCGAAAAACAAACTCGACACTGCGATTCTTTGTCGCCTCTATGATCTTTCGATAGGGACGATACTTTGCGGACATATAGTGTATCACTTGATTATCCGAGCCACGGTAAATACTATTGGTGTTTTCATCCTCACGATATTCTCCATCAATCAGGAGATCAATATCTGCGAGAATTTCATCCACACTTTGACTTTTCCATGAGCGAAGCTCCGCCAGCGTATATCCCGTATAGACCATGATGTCGAGTGATGTCTGCTGGCGCACAAGATGAAATAATTTCGCCAGCCCCTCTGCCTGCAGAAACGGCTCTCCGCCACTGACCGTAATGCCCGTCAACTTTGGATTCACCATAAATTCAGCCAGAAGATCCTCTTCTGAAATCCAGTATCCGCCCGTATGGAGCGGCTGCCCCTCCGGATTGATGCAGCCTGCACAGCGTTTCCTGCAGCCCTGCACCCAAATAGCATAGCGCACCCCCGGTCCCAAAACGCGCGTTGCTGCTTCACGATGCATAAGATACAGCATCAGAGATTGCCCGCCTTGACAAGCGCTTTTGCGTAGACGTTTCCTGTTTTTGCCCACAACGACGGCACATAGACCTCTTGCGCATATTTGCTGTCACGATCACGAGAATTCGCTATGTTGACGGACTCCGCGCTATCATATTTCACTTTCTGGAAATTCTCTGTGATTGCCTGATTGCCGGGCTGACGATAGATGTCAAACTCCTTCTGCCAAAGGCTGCGATAGCAGTGGTTCAGTGCCTCATACACCCGCCGCTCACTGTTCGTTATGCTCTCGGGGCTCCGCTGCCTTGCTTGTGTTGCCACATCATACAGCTCCTTTGCAAACTCGATGCCCACACCAATCTGCTGCACAAGTGCAAAGAGGGGCTTTATCCCGCTTCCCTCAAGATGATATTTCTCCACGATGGGGCGAAATAAGGCACAAGATTGCAGTGCCTCAAGGATAGGCTGATAGAGTTCGTAGGGCTTCATACTCTCCGCATACCGCTGTTCAGAGGCCTCACATTCTGCAGCACGCTTCTGGGAAAGACTCTGTGCTTCTCTCAACTGGTCATCAAGGCGTTCTGTTTCTGATTGAAGCTCCGTAATACGATGCTCCAAGGAGTTCTTGACTTGCTTCCATTCCTTCTCCTTGCACGCCATCTGCTCCTCATGCAGGGCATTTAACTCGTCGCGTTCACGCTCCAACTGTGCCTCGCAGCTGCGCTGCTTCCCATTCAGCTCTTCTTCATGTGCGGATTGCAGACGAGCAATTTCTGCGCGATGATCTTCTCTGAGTTTTTGCTCTGCGGCAGAATGTGCAGCATCGCGCTCATTTGCTGTTTGTTGGATTTCCGCAAGACGCGTCTTCATCCGATCTATTTCCTGCTCCAAATCGGATTTTTGATTCACCAGCGTGTCATTGTCCTGCTGCACCCGGTTGAGTGCTGTCTCCAATCGTTTTGCATGTTCCCCCTCCGAGCGAACCTGCTTCTCTCTTTCACTTACCATGTCCTGCGCAGAACGTAGCCGCTGTTCCAGCTCTCCGATGATACGCTGTGCCTCCGTACGTTCATTCCTACGTTCTGTCTGCTCCGCCGACAGTTCTCTGCTCAGCCGATCACACTCCACACGGAGTGTCTCATCTGCCGCATTCTGCCGATCAAGAAGATCCTGCCGCAAGGAATGGATCTCTCTGCACAATGTTTCCTCTGCATGCGACAGTTGCTTCTCTACACATTCTGCAATCTCGAAGCGACGCGGTAGTTCCTCAATATTGCTGCGCAGTCCGCCAAGCAGCTGAAAACATCCCTCCCACTGCATTTTTTCCCATGCGACATAGACATTATGAGGATCGCCATAAGGCTCCTTCCATCCCATATTAGGGCCCTTGTCGCCATAGTACTCGACACTACGTGCAACACTGGTTAAAAGATCCCTCAGTTGAATAAACTGTTCCTCATTCATCTCCTCACCTCCCCAGTGCAATATCCTGCAGTTGAATCATCATCTCTGGCTGCACTTTCTCATCGTCCGAAGGGGCTTCACTGCGCGAGCCGAGGCGGAACTCAATCGTATCCTCATCGTAGACGCGCAGATAAAGTGTGCGTTTCTTCGGATCCGTAACAAATGCTCCCAGATCCTTTGAAGTTAGGCGTCTGCCGGACTCTTCGCCAATGGCACCGGATGTATAGTAAAGTTCGGCGCGATTTGTTGTTCCATCAATACGGTTAGCCTTATGCCATTTGCGTTCCACATCGTTTTTCCTCAGAACAACTTCAAATTCCTCTGTTCCTGCGTCCATATAGCCAACATTGTAGAGAAACGGCGGCAATGCCTCTGTATGCTTGATAGCGCTGTCATCAATGAAGTAGCGCCCCATATACAACTGTCCGAACGCAACTGCCGTCTTTTCGTTAACCTTATACTCCTCACTCTTTCCCTCTGCATTCTGTCCCGCACCAATGCGCTCAACATGGTAGTCCGGGAACACCTTGGCGAGGATCAGCTCAACAAGGCGCTGCTTCGAGGCATTGCCGCTGAGGAAAATCGTCAGATCATCCTTATTCGCCTTTGCTCCAGCGTTCTTCAAAGCATCATTGTGGGCTTTGAAACAGTGCTCCATCTCCTCCTTGAATGCCGCAATCGTGCGCTGAATTTCCTGTTCTAGGAACTCGTCCACGCCGCTCACCTCAAGCGACAGATCGGGCACATCCTCACCGCTCTCATTGCGCAGGGTCAGTACGTAGTGCGATGCGTCGGGGACGACGGCAGCACTTTCGCCTGCAAAGACCTGTGTCAGATTGCTGTTCACCAGATCTGTTGCCTTGAAAAGAGGACGTGCAAGATTTTCCTTCATGATGTTCAGATTCATCTGTGCGATCTCATCTCTGCCCAGAAGGCCATCAAAACCTTCTGGTCTAAGTTCGGTGAGAGGAAGCACAAATTTGATGCGATGCTCTTCCATTATCGCCCTGTTATCGCAGTAGATCTTATAGGCGAGCTTGTGGATCAGCTTTTCGCCCCCCACCTTGTCATCTCCGCCCACGCCAAGGATCTCAATAGCATGTTCAGCATAGTCCAGTTCATCATCTCCGCGAGCCTCTCGGAAGATACCAAAAGAAAAGTCCATCGTTCCGCCGCCAAGATCGTAGATGGCAAAAACCTTTGCTGTCGGATTAGCAGAAGAGATTTTGAGCTGCTTTCCAACGATTGCTCCGAGGCAGGCAATCGGCTCGGCATAGTCCATCGTCACTGAGACAAGCGGCTTTCCGTTGTACAATCCTTCACGAACATAGGCAGGAAGTGCGCGCAGGATTCCATATTCGAGAGCGGCACGAATTTTTTCACGTGTCTCCTGATCAAATTTTACGGGATGGGTAATCTGATACTTCGTATGAATCTTTCCTCTAGCGGGGTTGTTGATCGCCCGACTGAGAAGATATCCATAGAGTGCGATCGGGTTGAGTTTCTGATTCCCATAGTCTTTGAGATCATCCACAATCGTAATGGGACCCTGATTGTTCCAGTACGGAGTCAGCTTAACCTCCTGATCGTGGGCAAGCAACCACGGCAAAGATTTCAGTTGGGTCAGGATCGCCGCCATCTTGCGATGCCCATCCTCAGCGTCCACATCGGCAAAGACGTCCTCGACCGTATAGCCTGAGTCATACTCAAAGCCCCGCTCACTCTGCACATACTGCGGACGCGTCTTGAAGAAAGGCGGGTTTGGGTTGGTACTCTGCCACTGTTGGTAAATGTTATCCCAGTTGTAAATCATGAGGTTGGTCGGGTTCTCGTAGGGATTGTCTCCCTCCCGCACATCACGCTTATCTCTGCCCGACAGGGTGAAGAGATGGGGCTTATCCGCGCCCTTGACTGCCGCACAGGTTGCGGACGTACCAAAGTCGATGGAAACAACCCCCGTATCGACAAGCTGCAGGTCGACGCAGCCGTTATCCTTGACACGAGTATCGTGAACACATATCTTGATTGGGAAAGTATAGACCTGCTTGTGAATGGTTGAGCTGTCATGAATCTCGAAACGACCATAGAAGGTTGGGCAGGAGGATTCAATCTCATGTGTCTCGATCGCCTTCTGCAGCTGATTTGTATTGATATAAGCGTGGAAATTTCCACTCTCCTTCTGTTGGCGGATCTCCGTTTCAAACAATGGAGAAATATCCGTCCCGTCAATCCGATTCCAGTACAGACTGACCTTGCGCGTAAGATCGGCATAATCCTTTTGCGCAAGTTCCGAACAAATAAACTCAAAAACACGAAATCCGCTCATCCCCCAGACACCGATTCCCGGTTCACAGAGATTCGTCTGCGAAATTGGTGTCTCACCGAACATCAACGTCTCCGTAATGTCACTGTAGGAGAGTGTCGGAAAGTCTGTCTCCTCTTCCGGAAATCTGAAATACTCGGGCGGAAGGCTGCTCATGATATCATTTTCACGTTTTCGCCGCTCAAAGGACTTGTCGTCATCCTCAATGCCCTGTCCATCAAGAAGAAGATATTTGATGAATTCAAAATCCATCTCTGTTGTGCTGTGACTTTCACTGTGGAAGAGTCGGATCTCAATTTCATCTGGGGAGAATCGATTCAGATGAAAAGGCAACTGAACATAGCGAAGGCCATCCGTCTTCGTTTCCAGATTCTCCTCCTGATATTGTTTTACATCCCCTGCTTTATCCATATATCTAAGAAAGAATTTTTGCAGTCGATGTCCCTGTGGCGTCGTTACCTTTTCATTGTTTTGATCTGTCATGATCTCACTCCTATGTCCAAAAGATGTAATCTGAGCGCATTCTGATAGATGTGTCGCTCCTGTATCGAAGTCTGATGAACTTTCAAGAAATCCAAATGTTCAAGTGCCTGTTTGAGCGCATCGTCCGCTTGCTGCTGCAGGATGACTGAGCGGCGGCAGTGCCTGACATAGTCTTCGCCCGCAAACTGCTTCTTGCCAATGATCGCAATGAGTTTTTCCCTATTACATGACCCGTCTGGATTCATTGCGGCAGTGATGATGTCCTCGTACAGAACATAGCAATGATCCGCAGATCTTTCGATCAACTCGCGCAGGGTTTTCTGCAGTTTCGCCACCGGGGTTCCACCCCGCAGCGACTCTTCCAACATAACACCAAGATCGTCGGCGGATATACGAAGAGTACGCGCGAGCTGTTCCAGCCAGAGCAGCTTCTCTGCCGTCAGTTGCCCCTCCGCAGCCGCTGCATCGGTCAGCAAACGGAGATAGGCGTTCCTCACCTCCGGAGGATATACACTGAACGGATGCTTCTCAGAGAGTGTACCCAGCTTTACTTGACGCAGAAGCAGAAACTCCTTGATAAAGGAAAAGACAGCTGTCGGAAGCTCCTCATCCAGTACCCGTTCCTTATAAGATCCTGCTTCAATGCCATCCGGCGACCAGCATAAATCTTCGTATAAAAAGTGGCGGATCTGGGCGCTGCCGAACCGCAGAAGAACATCTCTCAGCGTCAAAATAAGAAAATCCTGATGGTTCTCCTCTCCATCATCCATATTCAGGAGATAGACGAGTATAGCTTCCTTGGGGCAGAACTCCTCATCCGACCTGAGTGCGGCCAGCGCTTTCTTCATATAGGGACAGGAGATCTTCTCCATGCGTGAAAAAACACGCGTCCCCACAAAATAACGTGGCACATCCTCCTCTGGCGACGGATACTCATAGTTTTCTGTGTATTTTCTTGCAATGGATTCCAATACAATGGAACGCAGACGAAAATCCAACGGAAAATATATGACATCCTTCGCTACACTCGGCAGAATATCCGAACGTACAATCTGCATCCGTTCCTCCACCTCTTCGATGGCAGGATAGAGCAGCAGACGCGGATCATTGCGGTCAATGACCGACATCATTTTGTCAGCCAAGCCCCTCACCACTCTTTTCCTCTGATCCGCTCTCTTCCTTCACAGCCCACAGAATGTGTTCACATTCCGTCGAAAGCAGTATTTCCGTACGCTCATCAATGCACGGGAAAAAAATCTGATATGCCTGCACGTCCATCCTCCTCACTGCGTTCCCTGCCCCTTCCAGAGAATACGGATCTCAATCCGCCGATTCTCCGCCGAAAGGGGCTGCTCTATATTCTTCAATCGCGTATCACCGTATCCGGCGACACCAATGCGATTTGCATACTCTGTTCCCATGGAGGCGAGTAATTCCCTACGCACATTCGCTGCACGCAGGGTAGAAAGCTGGATGTTGTCCGCAAAATAGCCGCCGCGATTCACGACCGTATGGATCATGGCTGGGTCTGTGTGCCCCTCGATCAGGAGTTCCATCATTGGATTCTCCGCCATATAACCTGTGAGATTTGCGGACAAATCCTTCACCAGAAGCTTCGTCTCCGGCGTAAGCTCCGCACTGCCAGAGTCAAATGTCACGGAGGTAAACTCCAACATCCCCGTTTCCGAATGCACCTTCACCTGTCCCTGTTCCTCATAGACAGTAAGCGCCGATTCGATCTTTTCCATCATCTCTCGGCGCTGCGCCTCCTGTGTAAACTTCGGCACAATCGCCGCCATAACGAAAAGCAGGAGCACAACAAGTACGACACTGGAGAACAAATCCGTAATCGAAATCCACGGATTACGCTTTACCTGCAATGGAATACACCTCTCCTTCATCACAGATTGGTATGCGTTATGGCTGCTTCATCATATCCGACCATGCAGCAAGAGTTCTTGTGATGGAGTTTTGGAGATCGGATATTTGTTTGGCAGTGTCTGTCTGCTCCTCACGTATCCTGTCATGGGCTGATAACAACTGTTCCTCGGTGCTGCGAAGAATATTTTGGAGAGTTTTTAGATGCTCGTTCACAAGCTGCTGAATCTGCGTACTCTCCTCCCCTATTCGCTCAGAAACGGGTTCTGCAAGCCTTGTCTGTATGACCTGTTCCAAATGCAACAACTGTTTCTCCCATGCAGCAATCTGCTGTCCACTGGTTTTCTGCTGGATTTCTGCCAGCTCCTGCAAGGGTTTGTGCAAATCTGTCGTCTGCCGAATCTCCTCCAACAGCCGTTTAATCTCTTTCGCCTGTGCATCTTCATGCGACCGTGAGGAAATAAACGCATCCAAGAAGGATTCTTGTCCCGTCTTTATACTTTCCTGCATTGCTGCAAGGCTCTGCTCTACGGCTCGGCGTGCTTCCGCACTCTCCTGTGCTCCCATACGCACTTGATCCGCAATACCGGTCGATACAATCTTCAGATCATCTGATATGCTCTTGTAGAGTGCTGTCCATTTTTTCTGCTCACTGTACCCAAGTTTCTGCATCTGATCGATCTGCGTATCAATCTTCTCCAATACAACGGAAAGTGTTTGTATGGTTTTTCCGATCTGCCGCGTCTCCGCCATATACTCATCATGCACTCTGCCCAGCTGAGATTCCAGCATCCCTTCGAATGCACGCTGTGTACGTTCGGCAAATTGATCCTCGTTCTTCAACATCTGCTTCTGTGACTCTGCTATATAGCGGTTCGCAGAGGACTGGATGGAATGCAGTTCTTCCTTGAACTCCTCTTGGTTCGTCACAAGACGGGAAATAAAGTCCTCCTTGACTTTCTGAAAAGTCTCCTGGCTTTCACGAATATTACGATCTACCGTTTCCTGTATAAGAACAACAGCATCCTGCAGCTTCTTCGTCTCATCCTTGAACTCCCGCGCCGTCTCGGTAAATGAAACCGAGGTATCCACAAAGCGTATGAAGTGTTCCTTTAAAAAATCCAACGAGGCATTCTGTTTCTCAAGCTCTCCAATCACACGCTGCGCAAGTGCTGTTTGCAATTTCTGCTGCATGGAGAACTGTGTCCCCAGCATCTTATTCTGTGCTGCGAGCAATGCACGCGTATCATCACCCTCGATTGCATAGAGGGCGGCGGTCAGCTCATCAATGACATCCTGACGCTGCGAGAAATAACTATCGACAAAGAAACGCTGGAAGATCAGTGAGAAGCAGACCCCCCATATTGACGTCTGGAATTTGAACGCGATGACACCAAGGACATCAATGAGCTTCATAAGGTCGACGGTATCCTCATGCAGAAGATCAGCTGCCCCCTGAATAGCAACACCAAGACCAAGAAAGGTTGCCAGAATACCAACACTGACAAAGACATTCGGAAGCTCTCCAATGCGACTCTCCTCATCGGTCAGAACGGCAAGTCTGGTCTGTAGAAACATCTGAGGGGACAGCTTATTTTGTATCTCCCCATAATCGCGCACAGCATTCTCTTTTAATTGGGAAAGTACTGCCCGACAATAACGCCGCCACTTGATTCCCAAAAGGAAGATCGCAATAAACACGATCAAAAAGATAACGGATAATGCTGCTTCCGGTATAAAGAAAAACTCGATTGTTTTCAGAAGCAAATTGTCCATCTAAGCTCCCCCTCATTCTTTCTACTCTGCCAACGCCGTTGGAGTTCTCATCCGCTTCAACGTCTCATCCATGGACTGTGCCAACTCGTCAAGTGCGTTTCGGATGTTCTGCACATGCGTCGTCTGCACAGGCGATTCATTCATCGGATCTGCCTCATCGCTCCCCTCTGCAAACTGCGATTCCAGTTCCGCGATGATCTCTGCGCCGCGCGCGGCGAGTTTTTCCTGCAAGGCACCGATGGATGTCTTGATTTCGGCATAGACGGCAGCGCGCTCCTCATCGCTGGTACACTCCTCCATCGCCCACTCCGCCTCGCGGCGCAGCTTCTCGCCGAGAAGGGCGATGCCGTCCACGTCGCGCAGTCCTTCGGAGCCGCGCTCCACACCATCATCATCCGCCTCCAACGCCGCAGCCACGCAGAGTCCGATGACCCCGCCCGCCGCAAGCAATAGTCCGTTCTTTACCCATGACATAGTGATCTCCTCCTTAAACATTTGATCGAAACTATGTCCAGTATACGTGATGAAAGGAGGAAAAAGGTCACCTGCCAGGCAACCTTTTCAAATTTACAAGAAAAATTATCACGATGTGAAAAGCTTTCGTTCTCTATTATAGTGTAATTTTCAGATATGGTAAAGTTTTTTCATCTGATGTTTAATGCAAAAAATTGCCATAACAAAGCATCATTATGAGTGGCATGAAAAAGCCCGAGGAAATCCGCACACCAAATATTCGTGGCGAAGTTTTCCTCGGGTGATTTTTTGAATCGAGCAACGACTCTCAACGGCGTGCGGCAGATACATCTTACAGCGCCAGAATCTCCGCTCGCGTCAACCCGCTCGACTTCTCGATCACTTCGATCGGAACGTTTAACGTGAGCAGGGAACGTGCCATCTCAAGCATTTTGCGTTGCCCCTCCATACGCCCCTCCATACGCCCCTCTTCCAATTTCTTCTCTCCGAATTTCTCCATCAGTTCGCACATGGTATGT
>ERZ772993.817-NODE-817-length-13406-cov-10.278481_pt1 | contig 13406 bp, 11 predicted proteins | sample MGYA00580670_ERZ772993 | MGnify/ENA primary metagenome ERZ772993 (study PRJEB29015, sample SAMEA2737936) | human oral metagenome | biome: human oral; feature: human-associated habitat; material: dental | place: China | collected 2136 ... | reverse complement strand
CGACGCAAAGAAAAGTAAGACGATCGTTGAGCAGAAGTCGCTTTTCAAGGATGAGGAGCCGACTTCGCAAGAAGATGCGGTGAAGAAGACCGAAGAAGTGGCTGCCGTCCAGCCAAAGCGACGCGGACGCAAGCCGAAAAAGGAAACAGAGCCGATTGCTGCTGCCGAGACACCCCATAGTGCCGATGGCGACAAGTCCACCATTGATGCCGGCATTGTCGGTGAACAAGCAAATGAGGCTTCGGAAGATGTTGCCGTAAACCACGGACAAGAAGAAGCAATCCCCGAAGCAGCCTTTGCCGCGGGAAGTGCGGACAAAGCGGATGCGGAGAAAGACAGCCTCTTGGAACAATTGCAAGCCAAGATCAACGATCATAACAGGGACAACGAAGGAACGTCCGAGTCCGCCCCGGAGGGTGTTTGGGCAGACGACCCCGGAGACGGTACCGACTTTATCACCGTGGTCGACCTGCCAATAGAAGATCAAGGGGCCGTGCCCAATTTCGACATGTTCGACAACCCCACGATGGGTGGCATCTCGCCTAACAGTTACCAACAGCCCGTTCAGTCACAAGGCGCGGAACGCTTCGACTTCACCGACCTCATCACGGCCAATGGCGTGCTCGAAGTGATGCCCGACGGCTACGGCTTCCTGCGCTCGAGCGACTACAACTACCTTTCTTCGCCCGACGATGTGTACGTCGCAACGAACATCATCAAGAAATACGGGCTCAAGACGGGAGACGTGGTAGCGTGTCACGTCCGTCCTCCTCACGAGGGCGAAAAGTACTTCCCGCTCACATCGGTGGACATGATCAACGGCCGGAAGCCCGCGGAAGTGCGCGACCGTATACCGTTCGAGCATCTCACGCCACTCTTCGCCGACGAGAAGTTCACGCTCTGCGGCGACCGTGCAACGACAAACCTCTCGACCCGCGTCGTAGACCTCTTTTCGCCCATCGGCAAAGGGCAGCGCGCGCTCATCGTGGCGCAACCCAAGACAGGTAAGACCATTTTGATGAAGGACATTGCGAACGCCATCGCTGCCAATCACCCCGAGGCCTACCTGATGATGCTGCTCATCGACGAGCGCCCGGAGGAAGTCACGGACATGGCCCGCACGGTGAATGCCGAGGTCATCGCCTCGACCTTCGACGAACCTGCCGAGCGTCACGTGAAGATAGCCGGCATCGTGCTCGAGAAAGCCAAGCGCATGGTCGAATGCGGACACGACGTGGTCATCTTCCTCGACTCCATAACGCGTTTGGCCCGTGCCTACAACACCGTCAGCCCGGCCAGCGGAAAGGTGCTCACGGGTGGTGTCGATGCCAACGCGCTCCAGAAGCCGAAGCGTTTCTTCGGTGCGGCCCGCAACATCGAGGGCGGCGGCTCGCTCACTATCATTGCGACAGCCCTCATCGACACGGGCTCGAAGATGGACGAAGTAATCTTCGAAGAGTTCAAGGGAACGGGCAACATGGAGCTGCACCTGTCGCGCAAGCTGGCGGAACAGCGGATATTCCCCGCCATCGACATCACGCGGTCCGGGACGCGGCGGGGCGAAAAGGCGCCTCCCGCGTGCTTTTAACGCCCCAGCCCCGCAGCCGCGGACCGCAAAACGGCGGAATGGTGCCAATCCTGTCGGGCGCGATCGCCACGAACGGCCTTAAAAGCACGCGGGAGGCACCTTTTCCCGGCACCCGACCCAAATCATTGGCGACGACATTCCGCCGATGGGTTGTCGCGGCCCGTTGTGGGGGAGTTTACCGTTTCGGCGCGCGGGACCGCCCGCCGGATCCGCCCGGGAAGGCGGCGGCAAGGCGGCACCCCGCATGAGACGGGGTGAAGCGGGCAGGGGCGTGCCCGTATAGGTGGTCGCCTCCGGCGCCCCGCACGAGGCGGGGTGAAGCGGGCATGGTGGGCCGAGCAGCGATGGCGGTGACCGCACCTGCGCCGGGCGGGGCGGCGGGAAGCGGCCGACGGGGCCCCGCTCACCAGTGAGGCTCCTGTGGGATCGCTGTGGTCGCGAACCTGCGACAATCCGGCGACAGTTTCAGGATAACCAGCCGGTAATGTGTGCACCGTACAACCCATCCGCTGATTCCTGAGAGGAACTCGCCATGCGCCTTTCCAAGATCGTTCTCGCCGGCGCTGCCACCGTGGCCCTGTCCCTGTCGCTGGGCGCCTGCTCGTTGTCCGTCAACGGCGCCGGCTCAGCCGACTCCGCTTCGCCAGAGGCCTCCCAGGCCCAGAACCCCGATACCGGCTCCACCGGCGCTCAGGGCTCGACCGGCACCGGCAGCGCCGGCGGCTCCGCAAGCGCCACCACCGGCTCGACCGGCTCCAACAACTCCACCGGGTCCGGCGACCACGACGGCGACGATGACGACGCCGATGACGCCCCCATCACCAACGCGGCCTGGAAGGAGATCCTCGACAAGGGGGAGCGCCAGACGGTCTCCGGCAGCCATGCCGTCCAGGGCTCGGGGTCGACCCTCAACCTGGTCGGCGACCTCGACATGCTCACGGTCCAGGGCGCCGAGAACACCATCGCCGCCGAGGACGTGGACACCCTCATCATCCAGGGATCGGACGTCACGGTCTACGCCCGCGACATCGACCACCTCCAGATCCAGGGCTCCAACGTCACCGTCCACTGGCTCGGGGACGACCCCGACATCCAGGACCTCGGCGCCGACAACACCACCGGAAGGCTCACCCAGTGACATCGGCGAATCCGGCGGTCCGCCCGTGATGCGGCCCGCCGCTCCGGCCTCGTCGTCGGTTCCATCACCGGCCTCGTCGTCGGCCACGGTCCTGCTGGTCGACGACGAGGCCCCCATCCGCAATTCGCTGGGCCCCTACCTGGAGCGCAGCGGCCACCGCGTCCTCCTGGCCGGCGACGGCGTCGAGGCGCTCGACCTGCTGGGCGCCTACGACGTCGACATCGTCGTCACCGACGTGCTCATGCCCCGCATGGACGGGCGCGAGCTCGTGCGCCGGCTCAGGGCCGGCGGGACCTGGACGCCGATCATCATGCTCACCCAGCTCGACGCCTCCTACGAGCGCGTCTCCGCCCTGGACGACGGCGCCGACGACTACCTGTCCAAGCCCTTCGACCCGGCCGAGCTGGCCTCGCGCATCCGCGCGGTCCTGCGCCGCACCCGCGGGATGAGCCAGCCGCTGACGGCGGCGGCGCGCCTGGTGGCCGGCGACCTCGTCCTGGAGCGCGCCAGCCGCCGCGTCGAGCTGGCCGGGCGCGAGCTGAACCTGACGCCCAAGGCGGTCACGCTCCTGGACTACCTCATGAGCCACCCCGGCGAGCTCCACACCCGCGACGCCCTCCTGTCGGCCCTGTGGGGCATCGACTTCGTCTCCTCCACGCGCGCCGTCGACCACCGCATCCGCGAGATCCGCCGGGCCCTGGGCGACAACGCCTCCGAGCCGGTCTACATCGAGACCGTCCCCTCGGTCGGCTACCGATTCCGCGCGCAGGTCCACGCATGAGCCGACGGCGCCGCCCCGCCCGGGCGGGACGGATCCCGGGGGCGGGCCCGGACCGCCCGGAGGCCCGCCCGGGCGGAGCGGGGGGCGGTATCGTCGGCAGTCGCGGCGGCAACGGGGAGGCCCGTCCGAGCGGGGCGGGGAGGCTTCGCCCCCTGCTGGTCTGGCTCGTTGCCGTCGGGATTCTGGCCGCCGCCGTCCTGGGCCTGCGCCTGGGCGCCGGCGACGTCGAGCTGCTCGTGCGGGCGCCCCTGTGGCTCGTGACCGCGCAGGCCGGCGGGCTGGTCCTGGGCGCGGCCGCCCTCGTGGCGGCGGTGCGGGCGCGGGGGGTGCGGGACGCCCGCCTGGCCCGCGCCCGCAGCGAGGAGGCGGCCCGGACCCGGCACCGCCAGTTCCTGCGGCGCCTGGACCACGAGCTCAAGAATCCTCTGACGGCGGTGCGCGCCGCCGTCGCCGACGCCTCGCCGGGGGCCCCGCCGGGCGTCGTCGTCAATCTGGAGGTCGTCGACGCCCAGTCGCGGCGCATGAGCCGCCTGCTCACCGACCTGCGCAAGCTCGCCGAGCTGGAGACGGCGTCCCTGGCCCTGGAGGACGTCGACCTCGCCGAGACGGTGACCGACGCCGTCGACGCCGTGGTGGAGGAGGCGGCCGGGCGCGGCGCGGCGGTGCGGCTGCGCCTCGACCTGCCCCAGGTGCCCTGGCCCCTGCCCCACGTGCGCGGCGACGGCGACCTGCTCTACTCGGCCGTCTACAACGTCGTGTCCAATGCGGCCAAGTACACCCCGCCCGGCGGCGTCGTCGAGGTGCGCGGGCGCGAGGAGCACGGGGTGGTGACGATCGAGGTGGCCGACACCGGCATCGGCGTGCCCGAGGCGGATCGCGAGCTCGTCTTCCGCGAGCTCGGGCGGGCCGCCAACGCCCAGGGCCTGCCGGGCTCGGGACTGGGGCTGTCGCTGGTGCGCACCATCGCCCAGCGCCACGGCGGGACGGTGCGCATGGCCTCCCGCGAGGGCGTGGGCACCCGGGTCTGGCTCGCGCTGCCCGTGGCCGGGCCGCCCGACGGCGGGCCTGTCGCATGATTGCGACACCGGGGCGACGGGGCTGCGACGGGGGCGGATATAGGTTTCGAGTGCGAGGAGCGGGGCCGTCGGGGACGACGGCGACCGGCTCCGACGATTCGCAAAGCCCTGCGAATGAACCCCATGACCGACCCGACCCAAGCCGGCCCGGCCCAAGCCGGCCCGGCCCAGGCCGATCCGATCCGATGATGGAGAACTCCCATGGCACTGAAGATTCGCGCCACCCGCGCCGCTCGCACCGATAGCGCCGCCGATGTCGCTGGCGCCGCCCGCGTCACCGGCTCCGCCAATGCCGCCGCCCGTACTGCCCGTAGTACCCGCACCGCCCGTGCGCTGCGCACCGGCGTCGCCCTCCTGGCCGTCCTCGGCCTGGCGGGCGTGAGCGCGTGCGAGGTGAGCCTGTCCGCCAGCGATTCCGCCACCACCGCGCCCGCGGGCGGCTCCCGGATCGCCACCGCCGAGGCCACCGGGGACGTCTCGATCAGGGTCGAGGCCACCGGGACCGGTGCGCCCTCGGGCGCCCCGCAGTCCGAGGCGCCCACGGCCGGCGCCTCCGGGCCGGGCTCGGCGCCCGGTGCGGGGATCATGCCCACGACCGGCCCGCGCGATTCCGCCACCGCCGGTTCGGGCGGTTCGAGCGGTCGCGCTGGCGCGGGTTCGGGCGGGGGCGCCGGCTCGGGCGCGGCGGCGTCGGACTGCTCCTGGCTCGATGAGATGGCCTCCTCCGCCACCCTCGTCTCCGCCGACTCCGACACCTACCGGATCGACCAGGTCAACAAGACCATCCGGATCCAGGACGACCTGACGACGCTCACCGTCTCGGGGTCGAACGCGACCGTCTACGTGAACCGCGTCGACAACCTCGTCATCGACGGCGCCAACGCCAAGGTTTACGTCTGCTCCGTGAACACCGTGACGGTCGACTCCGAGGCCGGCAACGCCACGGTCGAATGGGGAGGCGACGTCGCCCCCGTCGTGCGCGACTCCGGGGCCAATACCGACGTCGTCCCCCACCGCGACTGACCGGCCCCGACGCCCCGGTCCCGGGCCGGCTGCGCCGGGGCCCGCCGGGCCCGATACCGCACTCACCCGGCCCCGCGCCTCCCACATCCGCACGATCCCGATCTGAACCCCGACCATCCCCGGACCGTGAAGGGACCGCCCTGCGCACCCGCACGATCCCGATACCCATTTCACCCGGCCCCGCGCCTCCCGTCCAACCCGACCTTAAGCACCGCCCGACTCCCGCATCCGCCCGACCCGATCGGCGTCGTCGTCCCGCGACGGCGCGACACCGAATGAAACCGACCATCAAAGGTGAACAACCATGCAGCATCCCCATTCCCGGCCCCAGCGCCTCCGCCCGGTCCTGGCCCTCGCCGTCGTCCTCTCCCTCGCCGTGACCGCCTGCTCGGGCGGCGCCGACACCGCCGGTGCCCCGGCCTCGGCGCCCGCCCCGGCCCCGGCCGGGCAATCGGAGGCGCCGGCCCCGAGCGGGGGCGCCACCGCGGCTCCGAGCGGAACGGCCACCGCGGCCCCCACCGCCGGCAGCAAGTACGCCGTGCCCGGCTACGCGGAGGGGCAGATCCCGCCGGTGCCGCTGTTCGCCCTGCCCGACCTGTCCCTCCTGACGGCGTCGACCGGCGTCTTCACCCCGGACCTGACCAGGAATCTCGCCTCCCGCCCGGGCGTCACCGTCTCCCCGGCCCGCTGCGACCAGAACGGCGTCTTCAACGGCGGGTCCACCGTCGTGGGGGGTGACGGATCCTCTGTGACCAGCAATGGCGACGGCTCGGGCACCTACGATAACTCGCGCACCGGTGAGTCCATCGCCAATAACGGCGACGGGTCCGGCACCTACCGCAATGGCGAGGTCACCATCACCAACAATGGCGACGGGTCCGGCACCTACCGCGACAGCAAGACCACGATCGCCGTCAACGGCGACGGGTCGGGCACCTACCGCGACGACGAGATCACCGTTGCCATCAATGGTGACGGGTCGGGCACCTACACCAATTCGCGCACCGGTGAGTCCATCGCCAATAACGGTGACGGATCGGGCACCTACCGCGACAATGAGATCACCATTGTCAACAACGGCGACGGGTCGGGGAACTACACCAATTCCCGGACGGGCCTGTACGTCGGAAATGACGGCCGCGGCGAGGCTCAGATCAAGATCGACGGCGGCGATCTGCGCACGGTCAAGGCCGATCCCCTGATCCCGGTCAAGCCCCTGGGGAACTTCCCCACTCTCGACGCCATTCGGCCGATCGAGTCCTGCGGAACCGTCATCACGCTGGAGGACGGGCTGCTGTTCGACTTCGGGTCCTTCCAGGTGCGCGCGGACTCCGCCGAGACCATCTCGGAGCTGTCGGCGCTGCTCAAGGAGGCCGGGGCGCCGACGGCGCACGTCTACGGCCACACCGACTCGGTCTCCGACGACGCCTTCAACCAGACCCTGTCCGAGCAGCGGGCCCAGGCGGTGGTCGAGGCGCTCAAGGCCAACGGCGTGTCGACGAGCCTGGACGCGACCGGCTTCGGCGAGACCAGGCCCGTGGCGCCCAATGAGAACTCGGACGGCTCGGACAACCCGGCCGGTCGCCAGCTCAACCGCCGCGTGGAGATCTTCATCCCCGTCTTCTGAGCCGGCGCTCGCCCCCGGGCAGGTTCGGCCGCCTGAGGGGCCGATCTGAGGAGCCGGTGCGGGGCTGCCGGGAAGGACCCTGCGGCCCCGCGCCGCCGCCCTCCGAGCCACCGCCTTCTGAGCCACCGCCTTCTGAGCCACCGCCCGACTCGGGCGGACTCGGCCGCTTGGAGACTCTGGTCGGGTCGGTCAGCTCCATGAGGGTCCGCCCCGGGCGGACTCGGCCGCCTGAGGGGCCGATCTGAGGGGCCGGGCCGGATCCGCGACGACCCTGGGCCGACTTCCGGGCCGGCGTGGACCGAGCTCAGAGCGGCCGGGGTGCATGTTGAGCCCGGCTCACGCGATTCCGGGTCTGCTCAACGCAAACCGCCTCAGGGTCTCGGGTGGTGTTCCCACTGGGCGGGCCGGGTTCTTCTCGGGCTAGTCGCGGGGATGTTGTGTGGCCCTGGGGGAGCGCGGCCCTAGAGGTCTGCTCGGGCCGGTCGCAGGAGTATTGCACATGGGAGAGGAGGGCCCTCGCGGGTCGGCGGTGAGTTTTCCGCGTGATTCCGAGGTTTTCACGGATCGTCGACGTCACGGTGATTCTCTCCCATGTGCAGAGGGGACCCGTCTGCACATGGGAGGATTTCAACGCCGTTGAGCACCGGGGAGTTTCCGCATAATCTCGCGGATCTTCCGAGAGCGGGTCCCGGTCGAATGTGCGGCACCGTCCGACCGGCCCCGATGTTGCACAGCGGACTGGCCGTGCCCCGGTCGCCGCCCTCATGGGGCCGGTCGACCCCGATCATCCGGTTCATCCGGTCGCGTGGACCGCTGGGTGGCGGCCGAGGCAAGATCTGACCGCCGACCCCGATCGCTCGTCTGTGTGGGCCGCTGCCTCACTCCGGTTCGATCCCGCTCAAGTTCCGAACGTCCCACGCGTCCCATGCGTCTCAGTTGGGTCTGGTTCATCCCCTGTGGGACTCGCCCCCGGGGCGAGAAATGGCGCTCTGGGAGGATCGTTCCGCTCCGCACGCGACCGCGCTGCCGCCAGAACCGCGCAATCACGCGGAAACTCCCGGGCGCATCCGGGGTGCCGACCCGAACGATCCTCCCAGAGCGCCAGAACCCAGAAGTCGCCGGGGCTGCCGATTGTCCTCGGCCCGCTGCGTAAACCGATCCCGGCGGCCACCTGACCATAGCCTCGACTGATCCCGGTGCCGCAGGTTACCGGGGCCCTCCCGGATCCCGCGTCACCGCGCGGATGATGCGCCGGTGACGGGCAGGGGGGATGATAGGGCCGTCGTCCTCCTCACGGAGACAACGACCAGAAGCGGCGGAAGTCTGCCCGGGCGAGATGGGCGAACAGAGATCGGGGGAGGCGGACATGAGCGGTCCGAAGGATTTCAGTGCGACGGCGCGCGCCGTCACGGCCACGATCTGCGGCCAGACCGAGGTCGGCCCGGTGCGCCCGGGCAACCAGGACGCCATCGTCGTCGCCTCCGCCGTCGCCGCCGTCACCGGCACCCGGCTGACGTGGACCGGCCGGGTGCCGGAGGCGGGCGCGGTGGTGGCCGTCGTCGACGGCATGGGCGGCTACGCGGGCGGCGCCGACGCGGCGGCGCTGGCGGCCACGGCCCTGGCCGAGGCGGACCCGGGCCGGGCCCCGGAGGACTGGGACGCCTGGTTCGAGGCGCTGTCGGGCCGCATCACCCGGGCGGGCCGCGCCTGGGACACCCCGGAGATGGGGGCCACGGCGGCGGTCCTGGCGATCAGGCCCGCCGGACTGGTCATGGCCAATGTCGGCGACTGCCGGATCTACCGGGTGGCCGGCGGGCGCCTGGGGCGCATGAGCATCGACGACCGCACGCAGGACCCCGGGTCCTCCGCCGTCACCCAGGCCCTGGGCGGTTCGGCGCGGATCGACGCCCACGTGTGGGAGCAGGACCTCAAGGGCGGCACGGAGCGCTACGTGCTGTGCACCGACGGCGTGTGGGGCGCGCTCGAGCCCGCGGAGCTGCGCGGGCTGTGCGCCTCGGACCGCGCCCCCGACCGGGTCGTCGACGCCGTCGTCTCGGCGATCTACGCCCGGCGGGCCGGCGACAACTGCTCCGTCGTCGTGGCGGACATCACCTCCACCCCGGTCGAGAGCGTCCGCGGCCGCCACCTCGCCGCCTCCCCGGTGCGGTCGGTCGCCGTCGAGACGGCCCCCGCGGGCCGCGGCCGGAGGGCGGCCAGATGAGCGACAACCCCACCGTCCCCGAGCTCATGCGCCTCCAGGCCATGCGCGACCCGCAGGGGCCGATCCACTACGAGGGCGCGGCCCTGGACGAGGACTCCCTCGCCCGTTGCATCCGCGCCGCCGACTCGGGCGACGAGGCGGCCCTCGACTGGCTCCACTCCTTGGTCTGCGAGCACGCCCTCACCGCGTACGCGGAGGCCTCCGACTCCGGGCGCGCCGCCAGGGCCGATCACCTGCTCGGCCGGTGGCGCGACCAGGCCGAGGCGCTGACCGGTCCGCTCCCGGCCGACTACCAGGTCCTGGCGCGGCGGGCCTACCGCGCCGCCCTGCCCGAGATGTTTGCGATCGCCCTGCGGGACGGGGCGGGCGGCGCGGGCGCCCGCATGGCCGCGGCCGCCAGGCGCGCGGCGGCCGACGACGTCGGGGCCATGCTCTGGGTCCGCGACGTCGTCGAACGGGTCAATGCCGCCGCCGACGACGACCTGGGGACCCTCGCGGTGGCCCGGGCGGTCCTCGTCAGGGCCGCCGACGACCGCAGGGCGCAGATCGCGCGCCGGGAGGCCCAGGATGCGCGGTGGGCCCAGGAGGAGGCCGCCGCCGCTTCGGCGACCCGGGAGAGGGAGAGGATCGCCCGCCACAAGCGGCGCCTCTCGCGCCTGCCCGGCCAACTCTGCGCCCGCACCCTGACCAGTGCGATCTACTGCGCCCTGGCGGGATGGGCCCGGGCCGCGGTGGAGATCGGCTCGTCCTCGCCGTCGACCGACCTGATGCGGGCTTTCGCCCAGCCCATCCTGGTCGCCTGCCTCGTCAGCGCCGGCCTGGCCATGGTGGTCGACTGGTTCCTCGACAGCCCCAGTGGCAGCTTCAAGCTCCTGGCGACCTCGGCCGGTTTGCTCATCGGAGCGGGCGAGTGGGTCGCCTTCCTGTCCTCCTGGGTCAGCGGCACGACCGGCGACGGGGACCTGGGCCTCATGCCCTGGGCCTTCGGCATCGGCTGGATGATCGGCGGGGCGCTCGACTTCATCGGCAGGCGGATCACCCAGCGCCACCCGAAGAACCACACGAATCAGAGCATCCGCTCGGCGCGGTTCTGGCTGAACCTGTCCACGACGCTGGCGGCCCTGACGGGGATCAGCGCCCTGTTCGCCGACAACTGCCTCGGCCGGTGCCGCACCGAGGTGCTGGCGGACATGACCCGGGTCTGCCAGAGGGCCGACTTCCTGCACGCCGACGTCCTCGGAATCGGCTCCTCGGCAGCGGTCGTCGTGGCCCTGGCCGTCCTCGTCTGCTTCCTGCGCCTGGCCGCCCCGATCGCGGCGCGGGCGTCCCAGCCCCTGGGGGCGGCGATGGCGGCGGCCGTGCCCGTCCTGGGCATGATCACCCTGCTCGCCTACACCCCCAACCCGGCGAGCCTGCTGGTGGGCGGGATCCTGGGGGGCGCCTCATGAGCGCGCCCGACGGCGCGGCGGGCGCGGAGGCTCCGGCGTCGGGTGCGAGGACTCCGGCGGTGTCGGACGCCGGCGCCGGCTCCGGGCGCGGGAGGCGGTGATCGTGCGAGCCCCCCTGAAGAACCTCCTCGTCATGGCTCTCCTGCTGACGATCGGCCTGTCGCTGGCGCCGTACATCGTCGGAGTCGTCATGGACGTCTTCGCCGTCTCCGTGCACAGCGCCACGGGATGGGACCTGGGGGTCGGGTTCGTGGAGAACTCCCTGGGCATGTGACCCGGGGGCGAGGTGATAGCCGCCATCATGTTCCACGCGCCGATGTCGGCCGCGGGGCTGATCAGCGGCCTGTTCCAGGTGTTCCTGGTGATCGCGCTGCGCACCCTCGTGCCCCCGCTCCTCGCGGGGGAGAACACCGACTTCCGCGTCGGCAGGATCCTGGCCATCGGCATGGTGGACTCCCTCATCACCTGCCTCATCGCCATCGGCGTGAGCTGGTTGTTCTCCCTCGGAATGAATAACATGTTCACCAGCTCCGTCACCGGGACGTTCGCGCAGGTCCTCGTGGGAGTCGGGCTCCTGGTCGCTTTCGCGCTCGCGGCCCTGCACACCCTGGGATTCCTCCGCGGCGGCGACTCCGCCTTCAACTTCTCGATCATAACCTCCACGGGGCGCTTCGCCCTGACCACCTTCGCGCTCATCTCCTGGTCGCTCTACGGGCTGCTCGGGGCCCTGACGGTGGTCCTGTGCATCGTGGGCTGCGCGGTCCTCGCCGTGGTCGATGGCAGGCAGTCGGGCTACTGGTGAGGGCCTCGGCCCGTCCGACGACGACGGGCGGCCGGCCCCGGCCCTGCAGTATCCGTCCGCCTCACACGAGCCAGAAGGCTCCGTGCTCGGGGCAGACGATGCCGAGTCCGCAGGCGCGGCACCCGTCCCGCCACTGGCCCCGGCAGGCGGGGCACACGGTCAGGATGCGGTCGCACCAGCGACACTGGCCGTCGGCACGGACGCGGCGGAGGGGGTTCTTCCAGACCCAGGACACCCACATGTCACGCCTCGCCCTCGCCGCCCACGGTGCGGAGCCTGGGCCGCATCGGACTGGCCGTGGGCCGGCCGCCCTCGATGGCATCCAGGCGCTGCTCCAGGGCCGAGGTGACCTCGGGGTCCCCCGCCGCCTGGATGAAGGCAATGAGGTAGGTCTCCTTGGCGTCCTCGACGATCCGGTCGATGAGCTCGACCTCGTCCTGGAGGTAATCGTTGAGCATGGTCTCGCGGGCTTCGGCCGCTTCCAGGCGCTCCCGGAGATCTGCGTGCTTCTTGAGGAGATCCTGGAACCGGGTTCGCGCGTCGCGGGCCTCGTTCAGGGTCTTGCGGAGTCGACGAGCCACCGGGTGGTCCAGATATTCCATAATGCCGATCGCAATCGGGAAAACAAGCTGGATGGAGAACAGGCCGGCTGAGGTCAGCCAGTTGAAGACATCGGCGATGACGTTGCCGTTATTGGTGTCGGACGCCCCAGAGGAGCCGGTGCTGGCGTTCACCATCGCGTGCTGCCTCAAGCGCGTCAGCATGAGACAGACGGCGATCAACAGGATTGCGAATAGGAGAGTCGATGATATTCCCAGGATGCGGCGCTGATTCTGGAAGATGTGCGCAATCTGAGTGGCGAAGATGAAGATCACCGCACCCAGCACGAGGGCGATCACGACGGTCTCGACCTGGCCCATTCTGAGAGTTCCCAGCGCGAAGATGTTGAAGGCCACCTCTCCGGCGAAGGCGGCAATGATGATGATGTAAAGGAAGAACACGGGCCAGTCCGACTCGACCCTGGCAGTGGCCGCGGGGCCGAGGATGGCCGTGCACTCCTTCTTGGCGCTCTCGGCCTCCGCCCGGGCCCGCTCGGCCTCCTGCTCGGCCTCAGCCTGGACCCGCTCGGCCGCACTGATCGCCCCGATCACGCTCTGCTGATCGGCCCGGGTGCTGCGGATCCGCAGGTGGGCCTCGGTGACCTTCACGCGTCCCCACGCCTCCAATCGGCGGAGGAACTCCAGTGGCCGCTCCCCGGTACTCAGGGAGTCGGCGTCGTGGACGGGGCGGGTGGCATCGGCAATGCCGTGCTGCTCGGCCACGGAGAGCATCTCCGCGTGGTTGGCCGGGGTGACCGGCGTCTGGTCCGAAAATCTGCGGGCGTCGTCGTAGTGCAGGGACAGGCCCAGCTCAGCCGAATCGTCCCGACGGCGGCGGGCCCGGCGACGGCGGCGGAACCAACTAGTGAGTAGGATCATCGTGGAACTCCTTGACATCTGATTGCTTGCTGTCGGTTTGCTTATCGGGAGCGATGCGGTGCTCATCGGACGGCGGTTCGGAAATCGTCGGGTCGCCCCTGGGCGTTCTTCCCGGAGCCGCGGAAGGCCTTCCACTCCCAGGAGATGACCTCGGGGGTGTCGACGACCTGCGTGCGCAGCAGGGGGAGGTCGTCGATCCACTCGGAGCGGGGCCGGTAGGTGGG
>ERZ772993.816-NODE-816-length-13409-cov-15.025311_pt1 | contig 13409 bp, 13 predicted proteins | sample MGYA00580670_ERZ772993 | MGnify/ENA primary metagenome ERZ772993 (study PRJEB29015, sample SAMEA2737936) | human oral metagenome | biome: human oral; feature: human-associated habitat; material: dental | place: China | collected 2136 ... | reverse complement strand
TCGCGGCGGAGGCGAAGGCGACGAGGACCGCCGTTGAGCGGAGCCACCGGGAGTGACGGTCCGCCTTGCGCAGCGGGTCGCGCAGGGCCTCGGGCACCGACGCGAGATCGGGGCCCGGGCGGGAGGACAGGCGGACGGCGCCGAGGGGCAGGGCGAGGGCGAGCGCGGCGAAGGCGAGGATGAGCGCGAGCGCGGGCACAGGGGTCATGAGAACCTCTCTTGTACTGACAGCTTGGTACAAGTGTGCCGTCCGTGACCTTATTGTGTCAATAACTTGATACAAGATGGAGTGGCGGCGCCGGGGTCGGCCCGCCCGCCGCCGGGCCGCCCGCGCTCACGGCAGGACGGATGAGGCGACGACCTCGCGGCGCTCGCGGCCGAGAGGCTCGGCGAGTCTCCCCGATCTTCAGGCCGTGAAGAACCCGCCCGGCAGGCCGCGGGAGACGGCGGCCGACCCGTCGGCGCGCAGCAGCGCGAATTCGTAGGCGAAACCGGCGTCCGCCAGCGCCTGCGGCTCGGCGAGGAACAGGGCCGTGGCCAGGGCGTCGGCGCTCATGCAGTCCCCGGCCACCGCCCAGGACGCGATCACGGCCCGCGCCCCGCCCACCGGCAGCCCGGTGACGGCGTCGAGCAGGTGGTGCAGGCCCTCCCCCCAGGCGCGCCGGGCGGTGCCCGAGGCGCACAGGGCGCCGCGCGCGAGCTCGACGACCCCCACGACCCGCGGGTCCTCCTCGGTCGAGCCGGGCTCCTCCAGCCCCAGGCGCAGCGGCTCGGCGCAGCGCACGAGCAGGTCGCCGGAGGCGTCGACGAGGTACTCCTCGACGCCCTCCTCCTCCAGCCAGGCGCCCATCCGGTCCGCCAGGAGCCCCTTGCCGGCGGCGCCGACGTCGATGAGGGCCGCCCGGCCCAGGCGGAGCCGGTCGCCCTCGTGGGTCGCCAGTTCGGCCCAGGCGCCGCGCCCGCTCGCCGCCCCCAGGCGCCGGACGGCGCCGGCGCGCACGACGAAGGAGTAGCGCGGGTCGTAGCCCAGCTCGACCAGGTCCGCCCCGACGAGCGGGTCGAGCCGGCCCCCGGTGGCCCGGTGCAGGGCGTCGTAGAGGTCGAGCAGCCGCCCCGATCCGTCCGGCAGGTCCAGGACGACGGCGCCGTCGTCGTCGGACGGCAGGGCGCCGGCGGCGGCGCGGCTGACCAGGGAGTCGGGGCGGAATCGCGACCAGACCCCCTCGAAGGCGTCGATGCGCTCGCCGATCAGGCGGCGCAGGCCCTCCGGGAGGGGGCGCCGGGTGGACACGGCCCACCGGCAGCCGGTGGCCGTGAAGGCCCACCGGTGGGCCAGCGGCGACCGGTGGGCGGGGCGATTGAGACGAGACGTCATTATCAGACCTTTGACTCATAGGAATACGTCAGCCTAGGCTGTTCATTGCAGGTCAGCCTTACCTACTGACTGCGATCTTCATCCGTGTCGTGCGAAGGATCAATGGCCGCATGCCCTCATCGCTCACCGCAGCCCCGTCCGACCGGTCGCTCACCGCGGGCCCGCCGCCCCGGCGGGTCGGCCGCACCGCCCTCGGCGCCCTGACCGCGCTGCTCCTGCTCATCGGGATTCTCGGCCCGAGTGGACCGCACCCGAGCGCCTCGGCCGACGACGCCAACACCGACTTCGACACGTGGACCCAGGTCGCCCAGAACATCGGCACCGAGCTCACCGAGGCGGTGACCACCTACACCGGCGGCAACACCACCGGCGCGGCCTCCGCCTTCCAGCGGGCCTACAACTCCGGCTACGTGGCCTCCAATATGCAGCTGGTCACCATCGACCGCCTCGGCCAGGACGTCGCCACCACCGAGCAGCAGGCCTTCGAGGCCCTGCGCAAGGCCTCCTACACGGCCGGCAACGACGAGACCATCACGGCCGACGCCGCCTCGCTGTCGTCGGCCCTCCTGGCGGACGCGGGCAGGCTCGACGCCCTGTCTGACCTGCCCGGCCCGCGCGACTACGCCGCCCAGCGGTCCTCGACCATCGCCACCGAGCGCGCCTCGCTCCAGGCCAGCAGGACGCAGGTCAACGAGGGCCGCGGCGAGCGGACCTGGACCGAGGTCGCCGCGGAGATGACGGCCCTCATCAACTCCGGGGTCGACAAGGCCGCCAACGGCGACGGCGACGGCGGGGCCGACGACGTCAACAAGGCCTACTACGGGTACTACGAGAAGCTCGGCTTCGAGAAGACCGTCATGTCGGCGATCTCCGGGGACCGCGTCTCCGTGGTGGAGAACCAGTTCAAGGTGGTCCGCAAGGCCATGGTCTCCGGCGCCTCCGCCTCCGAGGTCCGCTCCGCCGCCGACACCCTCATCTCCTACATCCAGGAGGACGCCGCGACGCTCGACGGCGGCGCCGCCCAGAGCATCAGCCCGATCAAGGCCTTCTTCACCGGATCCTTCGGGCAGGCCCTCATCATCCTCCTGCGCGAGGGGCTCGAGGCGATCCTCGTGGTCGCCGCGATCATCGCCTACCTCATCAAGGTCGGCATGAAGGACCGCGTCAAGCACATCTACGCCGGCATCGTCCTGGGCCTGGTCGGCTCCGGCATCGTCGCCGTGCTCTTCGCCTTCCTGTACAACTCCGCCTCCGCCCACCAGGAGATCCTCGAGGGCGTCGTCGCCCTCGTCGCCATGGGGATGCTCCTGTTCACCTCCAACTGGATGCTGTCGAAGTCCTCCGTGGAGTCCTGGAACCGCTACATCAAGGACCGCACCGAGGCCTCCATCTCCGACGGCGGCTTCTGGGCCCTGGCCTCCCTGTCCTTCCTGGCCGTGTTCCGCGAGGGCGCGGAGACCGTCATGTTCTACGAGGCCCTGTTCACCATGGACCCCGGCGGAAAGGCCTCCATCTGGCAGGGCTTCGCGGTCGGCGTCGTGCTGCTCGTGGCCATCTTCCTGCTCATCCGCTTCACCAGCGTCAAGATCCCGCTGCGCCCCTTCTTCGCCGTCACCAGCTTCCTCATGGCCGTGCTCGTGGTCATCTTCGCCGGCGGCGGCGCCCACGCCCTGTACGAGGGCGACCTCATCCCCGGCACCTACGTGCCCGGCTGGCCCACCTACGACTACCTGGGCATCTACCCCTACCGGGAGACCCTGGGCTTCCAGGTCTTCATGCTCCTCGTCGTCATCGTCCTGTCCGTCGCCTCCGTGCTGCACCGGCGCCGCAGGGCCGCAGTCGCCGCCGCGGCCGACGCCGGGTCCGACGACGTCAAGTCCTCCGACGACTCCTCTGCGATTGAATCCGACGCGTCCGACGACGCCGCCGCGACCGAGTCCGCCGACGCCGTCGCCGGGTCCGACGCCGAGTCCGCCGACGACGCCGAGTCCGCCCCCAAGTCCACCACCGAATGACCGCCTCGCTTCGAGGACCGCTCAACTGAAAAGGAAGCCCATGCGCTCTGTCAAACTCGTCTCCGCCGTCGCGGCCCTGGCCCTGGTCGGCACCCTCGGCCTGGCCGGCTGCGGGTCCAAGAACGACTCCTCCAACGCCAGCGCCTCGGAGACCGCCAAAGAGGCCGGTTTCAATGAGAACCCCATTGAGCCCGACCAGGAGGCCGAGGGGCAGATCAATGTCGCCCTCGTCTACTTCCAGCCCGTCGATATGGAGCCCGCCGGCGCCGCCGGCCTCAAGGCCTCCGAGTCCTCCTTCCACATGGAGGTCGACGTCTCCGGACTCAAGGACAACACCCTGGGCTACGGCGCGGGCGACTTCGTCCCCGGTCTGACCGTCGACTACAAGATCGCCCTCAAGGACGGCTCCGGCACCCCCGTCACGGGCACCTTCATGCAGATGAACGCCTCCGACGGACCGCACTACGGCGCCAACATCAAGCTGGACCAGGCCGGGGAGTACACCGTCACCCTCACCATCCACAGCCCCGAGGAGAACGGCTGGGTCCTCCACGTCGACCCCGAGACGGGCGTCAAGGGCCGGTTCTGGACCCAGCCCATCGAGCTGACCTGGGACTGGAAGTACACGCCCCAGCAGTGGTGAGCCGCCCGCCGGCCCGCTGAGACCGGCCCCGTAAGATCTGCCGCGGCGACGCGCGACCGATGCGCCGCCGCGGCAGATTCCAGCGCTCAAGGAAGGACAAGTAAGGACCACATGCTCGCGCGCTACGTCTCCGTCGTCGGTGGGGCGACCCTGCCCTTCCTCCTGTACGCGGCCCTGGCCGTCATCCTCACCCCCGCCCTCGTCGAGGGCTGGCCCCGCGCCAGCCGCTGGCGCCTGGCCTCCGCCCTGACCGGCGCCGTCGGCGCCGTCGTCTTCGCGACCCTGCGGACCCTGGCCGTCATCTCCTCGCGCAGCGCCGTGACCATCCCCACCCTCATCACCTGCGTGATCGTCGACGCCCTGCTCCTGGTCGCCCTCGCGATCCTGACCGTGCGCCCGTCGCTCGGCGAGCGGGGCGTCATGCGCGGCCTCACCCAGGTCATCGGCTGCGCCGCCATCGCCATGGCCTTCTTCCGCGCCATCCCCGAGATCATCCTCCAGCTCACCGCCTTCATCGAGCCCGGCGAGTCCACCTTCTCCTCCGAGATGCTGCTGCGCGTCCTGGGGTTCCTGGGCGGATGGGCCGGCGTGGCCATCCTCGCCTTCATCTACTACCGCAGCGCCCGCCGGTCGCCCAAGATCCTCACCCGCGTCAGCCTGCTCGTCTTCACCCTGGTCTTCACCGCCGTCCACGTCCTGGAGCTCATGAACGTCCTGCACGCCACCCACCGGATGCAGTTCCACGGCTCCACCTTCCGCACCATGACCTGGGGCCGGAACAACGCCCAGGGCGTCATCCTCCTGACCGCCGCCGCCGTCTGGCTCGTGCCCATGGCCCTGGCGCTGGTGCGGGCCCTGGGCCGCGCCCCCGCCCAGGACAACCCCGCCCGCACCCGCGCCCTGCGCTCGTCGCGGCGGCGCACCCGCCGCTGGGTCCTGGCCGGCGCGGCGGGCTTCGCGGTGCTCGCCGTCACCCGCACCATCGCCGTCATGAAGGTCAACGAGGTCCCCGCCCTGTCCGACCCCGAGCCCTACGACCTCACCGACGCCGGGGCGCTCATCCCCACGTCCCTCCTGGCCGACGGCCACCTCCACCGCTTCGCCTACGACGCCTCCGGCGGAACCCAGGTGCGCTTCATCGTCATCCTCAAGAACGGCGGCGCCTACGGGGTGGGCCTGGACGCCTGCGAGTCCTGCGGGCCCTCCGGCTACTACGAGTCCGACGGCAAGGTCATCTGCAAGCGCTGCGACGTGGCCATCAACCCGGCGACCATCGGCTTCAAGGGCGGGTGCAACCCGATCCCCATCGACTTCACCGTCTCCGGCGGCACCCTCACCGTCGCCCGGGACGTGCTGGAGTCCAGTGCGAAGGTCTTCGCCTGACATGTTCCTCCTCAGGCTCCTGTACCGCTCCTTCACCCGTCAGCTGCGACGGCGCTCCCTCATCGCGCTGACGGTCGCCCTGTGCGCCTCCATCTGCGTGGCCATGCTCGGAATCGTGCTCGACGTGGGCGACAAGCTCAACGCCGAGCTGACGACCTACGGCTCCAATATCGTCGTCCAGCCCAAGGCGGACGCCGTCGTGTCCAACCTGTACGAGACCGACCGGGACGCGGCGCCCACCGCCCACCTCGACGAGTCCGCGATCCCCAAGATCAAGACGATCTTCTGGGCCTACAACATCGTCGACTTCAGCGCCACCCTCAAGGGATCCGTCAAGGTCTCCTCCTCCGGGGGCGAGGTGGACGACCTGAGCGTCACGGGCACCTGGTTCAACAAGGACCTGTCCCTGCCCACCGGCGAGACGACGGTGGCCGGCGTCACCACCATGCGCTCGTGGTGGACCATGGAGGGCTCCTGGCCCGCCGACGACGCCGACCAGGCCGTCGTCGGCTCCGACCTGGCCGGCCGCCTGGGCCTGAGCGCGGGGGACACGGTCACCCTGACCACGCCGACGGGCAGCCGCACCCTGACCGTCACCGGGGTCTACACCTCGGGCGACAGCGACGACGACACCCTCTACGCGCCCCTGGCCGTCGTCCAGGAGCTCACCGGCCACACCGGCCAGGTCGACCAGGTCGAGGTCAAGGCCCTGACCACCCCGGAGAACGACCTGTCCCGCAAGGCGGCCCAGAACCCGGCCATCCTGTCCTCCGCCGACTGGGAGACCTGGTACTGCACCGCCTACGCCTCCTCCATCGCCTACCAGATCGAGGAGGCCATCCCCGGCGCCGTCGCCAAGCAGGTCCGCCAGGTGGCCGCCGTCGAGGGCAATGTCCTGGAGAAGACCCAGACCCTCATGATCCTCATGACCGCCCTGTCGCTGGTGGCCGCCGTGCTCGCCGTCGCCTCCCTGACCACCGCCTCCCTGGTCGAGCGCACCGGCGAGTTCGCCCTGCTCAAGGCCATCGGCGCCTCCTCCGCCTCCGTCAACCGCCTCATACTGGCCGAGACCGCGGTCCTGGGCCTGGCGGGCACCGCCGTGGGGGCGCTCGTCGGCTCGGGGCTGGCCCAGCTCATAGGGCGGATCGTCTTCGGCTCGTCGATCACCATGCGCCCCATGGTCTACGTGCTCGTGGTCGCGCTCATATCCCTGGTCCTGCTCGTGGCCACGGCCTCCTCCATGCGCTCCATCCTCAAGATCCAGCCGGCCACGGCCCTGCACAGGAGGTGAGGACCGCCATGACCACCACTCCCGCCGCTCCGCGCCGCCGCATCACCAACCGGCGCATGTTCGTCATCATGCTCGGCCGGGCCCTGGCCCGACGGCGCTCCCGGGCCCTGGCCGCCATCGGCTCCTCCGCCGTGGGGGCCGCCACCCTGTTCTGCCTGGCCGCCGTGTGCCTGGCCATCCCGGCCCAGATGAACGCCCAGATGCGCCAGTTCGGGGCCAACCTCATCCTCGTCCCCCTCCAGGGGAGCTCGGAGGCGGCCACGGCGGGCGCCGGCGCGAATGCCGCCACCGCGCCGCCGTCTCCCGCCGGCGCGACTCCGAGCGCGAGCGCCACGGCGATCCCCTCGGGCGACGCCGCCGCACCGCAGTCCTCCGCCGCTGCGTCGCCATCCCCCGGCGCGGGCGACGCCGCGCCGGAGACCGCCCGGGTGAGCCCGCAGGCCGCCGCCGACGCCACCGCCGCCGTCGCCGCCGCGACCGGCTCGTCCACCACCCGCTCCGCCGCCTACCGCTACGAGACGGTCCGCATCAACAAGTCCCCCTACCTCGTGGGGGGGATCGACGTCGACGCGGTGCGCGCCCTCAACGGCCACTGGGAGATCGAGGGGCGCTGGCCCGGCGACGGGGAGGTCCTCATCGGCCTGGACGTCGCCGAGAGCACCGGCTTCAAGGTCGGCTCCACCGTCAACGCCGAGTACCTGGGCAGCGACGACCTGTCCCTGTCCTCCACCGTCTCCTCCAGCGGCGACACCGCCCAGGCCGCCGGCCAGGCGAGCTGGCGGGTCTCGGGGATCGTGGACACGGGTGGGTCCGAGGACGACATCCTCTACGTCCCCCTGGGTCAGCTCGAGACCCTCACCGGCAATGCCGACGCCGGCTACGACGTCGTCGAATTCTCCGTCGACACCACCTCCGTCACCGCCGCGGACGTCGCCGACGCCGTCAACCGGGCCGCCGACGCCGCCGGGCAGGGGGTGCGGGCCGAGCCGGTCTCGAAGATCACCAGCGGCGACACCCGCATCATCACCATGCTCGACACCCTGTTCTGGGTGGTGGCCGTCGTCGTGCTGGGCCTGACCCTGGTCGGCGTGTCCACCACCATGACGGTCATCGTCTCCGAGCGGCGCAACGAGATCGGCCTGCGCAAGGCCCTGGGCGCCTCCTCCAGGTCCATCGCCGTGGAGTTCTACACCGAGGCCGCCTGCCTCGGCCTCATCGGCGGGCTCATCGGCACCGCCATCGGGTACGCGCTGGCGCGGGCGGTGGGGATCGGGGTCTTCGAGCAGCCCATCGGGTTCTCGTGGTGGCTGGCGCTGCTCTCGGTGCTCCTGTCCGCCCTGGTCGCGGTGATCGCCTCGGCCGGCCCGGTGCAGGGCGCCACCCGTATCGACCCCGCCCTCGTCCTGAGAGAGGAATGACATGCCATCGTCCTCGTCGTCGGCCGCCGCCGACGTCCTGCTCCAGCTGCGCCACGTCTCGAAGATCTACGGCGAGCTCCACGCCGTCGACGACGTCAGCCTGGAGGTGCCCCGCGGCCAGTGGCTGTCCCTGGTCGGCTCCTCCGGGTCGGGCAAGACCACGCTCATGAACATCATCGGCTGCATGGACACGGCGACCAAGGGCTCGGTCCTGCTCGACGGGCGCGAGCTCGGCCGGCTCAACGCCGCCCAGCTCACCGAGATCCGCAAGAACGTCATCGGCCTGGTCTTCCAGCAGTTCCACCTCATTCCGCACCTGACCGCCGTCGAGAACGTCATGGTCGCCCAGTACTACCACTCCATGACCGACGAGAAGGAGGCCCTGGAGGCCCTGGACGACGTCGGCCTGGGCGAGCGCGCCCACCACCTGCCCTCCCAGCTGTCGGGCGGCGAGCAGCAGCGCGTGTGCATCGCCCGCGCCCTGATCAACCACCCCGAGATCGTCCTGGCGGACGAGCCCACCGGCAACCTCGACGAGGCCAACGAGCAGCTCGTCCTGGACATCTTCGCCCGCCTCCACGAGGCCGGGACCACGCTCATCGTCGTCACCCACGACGCGCACGTGGCCTCCTGCGGGCAGCGCCAGATCCTGCTCAACCACGGGCGCCTGGTGGGGGAGAAGCTCAACGACGGCACCGAGGGGCGCCGCAGCGCCGATATGCTCGACTTCGGGCAGAAGGAGGAGGACGCATGACGGATAGCAGCGCCCGGGCGCGCGGCGCGGCGGGAGCCCGGGTCGGGGGTCGCGCCCCAGGCCCGGCGACGGGGGAGGGCGCCCCGGCGAGGGGCGGTGCGCCGACGGCGGGCCCGCGGGCGCGCCGCGCCCTGGCGGTGGGCGGCGTCGTCCTCGCGGCGGCCTGCTCGACCGGCGTCCTGCCCGGCTGCGCCGCCGGGAAGGAGGTCACCCCCTCCAACGACGAGTACGCGGGCCGCGCCCAGACCGCCAACCCCGCCCCCGCCGGGACCGCCGCCCCGGCCACGACGGCCCCCGCCCCCGCGCCGACGGTGACGGGCGGCCCCTACGCCGACGGCCAGTACGCGGCCTCGGAGAGCTACGGCGTCGTCGACGGCGTCATCGAGGAGGACTCCATCGACGTCACCGCGACCCTGCAAGGCGGCGTCATCACCGATGTCTCCGTGACCGGGCACCCGCTGCTGACCCAGTCGCACGACTACATGCAGGGCTTCGTCAACGAGATCTCCGGCGCCGTCGTCGGGCGCAGCGTGGAGGACGCCCACGTCACCGCCCTGGCGGGGGCGTCGAAGACCTCCAACGCCTTCAACGACGCCATCGACGACATCGCCTCCCAGGCGGCCCGGGCCGCGGCGAGCACCACCGGGGCGGACGAGGCCACCGGGCCCGAGGGGGGCCGAGCAGCATGAGCGCACGAGGTTCTAGGAGGACAGCATGAAGAACTGGAGCGGGACCGAGGAGGCCTACCGCGTCTCCTTCGCCACCCTGTGCGCCGGGACGGTCCCGATGGTGCTGGACGCCGTGGCCGATGGACCCTGCGAGCTGCTCGACGTCGGCTGCGGCACCGGCGAGCTGGCCGTTCAGGCACGGCGGCGCGGGCACCGGGTGACGGCCGTCGACCCCGACCCCGCCATGGTCGCGCTCACTCGTGACCGGCTCGGGCAGGACCCGGGGACGCGGGTGCAGGTGGCCTCCCTGCCCGACCTTCCCTACCGGCAGGGGGAATTTGCCGCCGTGTGCGCGAACTTCGTCGTCAACCACGTGGGCGACCCTCGTGCCTGCGTGCGTGAGATGGCACGCGTGGCCGCCCCCGGCGCCTCGCTCGCCATGACGATCTGGCCCGCCGGGGGCGCCACCTGGGCACAACTGGTGTCGGCCTCCTTCCGGGACGCGCAGGTCGTGCCCGTCCCCGGCACCCGTCTGAGCGCGCACCTGGACTTCGAGCGCACGCCCGAGGGCCTGGCATCCCTGGCCACCCAGGCGGGCCTCGACGTCCTCACCGCCGAGGAGGTGGCCTGGACCTGGTCGGTGCGCCCCGAGGACCTGTGGGCGGGGATCGCCGGAGGGGTGGCGACGGCGGGCCAGACCTTCCTCGCCCAGACCCCGGCCGTCCAGGAACGGGTTCGCGAGCGCTTCGAGGAGCGTGCCGCCCAGGCGGTGGGCCCCGACGGGCTGCTCCACCTGCCCAGCCGTGCCGCGCTCGTCCTCGCTGCGAGGGGCTGAGCGCCGCCGGGGGCCCGCCCCGGTCGGCCTGCCCACCCCCGTCCGGGTCTTGAGAGCCCGCCTCCCGACGCACCCGATGTCCCATTCGTCACCCGGGTTCCTCCCGTCGCGTGACAGCGGGGCCTGCGGGGCGCGGGCTCGATATGGTGGGGGCATGCCCGCATCCGTCACCTCATCGGACACGCCCGTCCCGGCCGCCCCCGCGCCGGTCGACGTCGAGCGCGTCGTGGCCTGCGTGCGCGGGCTCGGGCTGCGGTTCTTCCTCGACGACGAGGGGGACCTGGGCATCCCCTGGCGCTACGTCACCGTCCACGTCATCTTCCAGGACACCCGCGCCATCCAGCTGCGCGGCGTGTGGCACCGCATCGCCGACACCGACCACCTGGCCCCCCTGCGGCGCCTGGTCGAGGAGTGGAACGCCACCCGGATCGGCCCCAAGACCTACCTCACCGTCGCCGACGGCGGCATCGTGCGCCTGCACGGCGAGGTCACCTACCCCCTGGAGGCGGGCATGACCGACGCCCAGCTCGAGGACTTCGTCTTCACCGGCTGCCGCCTCATCGTCGCCTTCATGCGCGAGGCCGAGGAGCTCTTCCCCGACCCCCTGCGCGGCAACCTGGAGCCCTGAACCCATGAGTCCCGCATCATCCCCGCGCCGCATGCTCTCCGATCTCATCGCGCGCCTGTTCGGCCGGCACCGGGGGGAGCGCTCCGCCCCGGCCCCGCCGCGCCGCGCAGCGCCCCGCCGCGCCGGGGCGCGGGACGGGACGAGCACCGGGGCGCGGGACGACGGCGAGGAGGTGGTCGCCATCGTCTCCGTGCGCGTCCCGGCCGCTTCGCACAAGCTGGACAAGCCGGACGGGTCGGACGAGCTGACCGCGGCGCTGACCCTCAAGCGCGTGGAGACCATGCTGACCGGCCCCATGGGATACGGCGTGCGGTGGCACGAGGAGCAGGGCCACCCCTGCCTGCTGGGCACCTGGGACACCTTCCCCTTCGTCATCGAGGAGCCGGAGGGCCACAAGGGCTGGCTGCTGATCTCCGGCGACTGGGAGGAGCCGATCCGCTCCTCCCAGCGCGACGAGATCGCCGCCTCCGTCAACGACTGGAACCGGGACAAGTTCTTCCCCACGGTCGCCCTGGTGGAGAGCCCCCTCGGCCCGGTGGTCCGCGCCACCTACCTGACGGACCTGAGCTCCGGGGTGACCGACACCCAGCTCAGGCTCCACCTGGACACGGCCCTGTCCTCGTGCACGCAGGCCCTGAGCCGGGTCGGCCCCCTCCTGCCGGAGATGTGAGGGGCGCCGCCGTGAGCGCCCGCGCCGTTGGCATCGGCATGGACGGCGACGCCGGTGCCGCGCGGTCCGCGCCGGTGCGCGTGGCCGTCGTCGGCCCGACGGCCAGCGGCAAGTCCGAACTCGCCCTCGACCTCATCGAGGCCCTCGCCGTCGACGGGGCTCCTGCCATCGATGGGGACCGGGGCGCGAGCGGGGCCTCCGCCGTCGAGCCCCGAGCTGCGGGCGGGGGCCTCGCCGTCGACGGGCCCCGGGCTGCGGGCGGAGACTGGGGAGCCGAGGTGGTCAATGCCGACGCCTCCCAGCTCTACCGCGGCATGGACATCGGCACCGCCAAACTGCCCCTCTCCCAGCGCCGCGGCGTGCCGCACCACCAGATCGACGTCCTGACCGTGCGCGAGGAGGCCAGCGTCGCCGCCTACCAGGTCCGCGCCCGCGCCGACGCCCGCGCCGCCGAGGCCCGGGGGGCCCGCGTCCTCATCGTCGGCGGCTCCGGGCTGTACGTGCGGGCCCTGACCGACGACCTGGACTTCCCGGGCACGGACCCGCAGATCCGCGCGGCCCTGGAGGCCCGGGCCGCCGCCGTCGGGGGCCGGGCCCTGTGGGAGGAGCTGCGCCGGGCCGACCCAGCCGCCGCGGAGCGCATCGAGGCGGCCAACACCCGCCGGGTCGTGCGGGCCCTGGAGGTCCTGGCCGTGACCGGCAGGCCGTTCTCCGCGACCCTGCCCCGCTACGAGGACCTGGTGCCCACCGTGCACCTGGCGCTGCGCCCCGAGCGCGCCGCCCTCAACGCCCGCATCGATGCGCGCGCCCGGGCGATCTTCGACGCGGGCCTGATCGAGGAGGTGCGGGCCCTGGTGGACGAGGGCCTGGCCGAGGGGACGACGGCGCCGCGGGCCATCGGCTACGCCCAGGCCCTGGCCGTCCTGGACGGGACCATGAGCCGCGAGGAGGCCGTGGAGGCGACCGCCGCGGCCACTCGCAAACTCGCCTCCCGCCAGATCAAGTGGTTCCGGCGCGACCCGCGCGTCCACTGGATCGACGTCGCGCTGGAGCCCGGGGGCGACTGGGCGCCCGGCGAGCGCGAGCGCGTGACGCGTCGGGCCCTGGAGCTGGTGCGCGCGGGGGAGCGGTCGGCACCTCGCCGGTGAGAACGTCCGCGGCGCCCGGAGCCGGTGCGCGGGGGAACGGGCCCTGGCGCCGGGCCCCGTTGACGGGCATCCCCGATGAGTCCCGCCGCACTGTGGACGTTGACGGTCCGCGGGTGCCATAATGACGGGGAGCCGCCCGGCGTACCCGGACGGCTCCCCAGGAAACTGGGATGTTGAGTCAGCGCCCCAACAGGACGTTGATCAGAGCTGCAAGGGCCCAGATCAACGGCGGAAGCGTCTGCAGCAGCGTCCGCCAGATCTGGGCCCTCTGCGCGCCCGTCATCCCCTTGCGCGTCCCCGCCCTGCGGCGGCGGCGCCTCCGGTTCTTCGACGACATGCCCAGTCTCACCCCCTCTCGGTACGCACTCCCGGCAGAACTGTGACTGCGTTGATCCGGGGTGGTGCCGTGGAGGCGGAACCACCATGGCACACCCGGCGCCGGGCGCGCCAGTGACGGGGGGCTGGCCGCATCTCAACCTCGCGTGGCTCCCAGGGCCGGCGCCGCGGTCCGCGAGATCGCCGGGTAACCCGCGAGCACGTCACTTAACCCGCGAGCACGTACCTCTAGCAGACGTTCTCGC
>ERZ772993.815-NODE-815-length-13435-cov-17.373543_pt1 | contig 13435 bp, 9 predicted proteins | sample MGYA00580670_ERZ772993 | MGnify/ENA primary metagenome ERZ772993 (study PRJEB29015, sample SAMEA2737936) | human oral metagenome | biome: human oral; feature: human-associated habitat; material: dental | place: China | collected 2136 ... | reverse complement strand
CTTCCCATGCCGTGCCGGGTTGCGTTGGTGCGGCTGAGTCCGGTGAGGATGCTGCTCCGACCTCTACGCCGGGAGGTACCCCGTGATGGCCCCCGCAACTCACCCCCTGGCATGGCACCAACTCCGTTTTGCCTTGCCGCTCGCCCAGGACACAGCGGTCGGTCTGGTGGAGCGCATCCTGGCAGATAGCTCGCTTGGTCGGGTGGTGCTGGAGCTGCGCGCCTCGAGTGGTCAGGCGACGTGGGTGGTGGGCTCGGCTGCGGGTGAGCGGTTGGTCTCTCTGGTGCGTGAGCTGGTGCCGGGCTGCCGGGTGTCTCGTGGATGCTCGCGGCGGGCGGTGGATCAGGCGGTGGTGGTGTCGGCCCGGCCGGTGGGGACGGGACTGGCAACGGAGCGCCTCAGCGCGGTGGTGCGGGCCGTCTTGGCTGCTGTGGCGGTGACGGCTGAGGGTGAGGAGCTGGTGGTTCAGCTGCAGCTGGGGCGGCGCTTCTCGCCGCAAGTACTGGGGCGGGTGGAGCCGCAGGGTTGGCTGGAGCTGCTTGGCCTCGTTCCGATTCCGTCTCTTAGTGGTGAGCGGGGTCGGCGGCTAAAGGCGCAGGTGGGGCGGCATCGGGCGGCGGCGTGTCTGCGCTTGGGAGTGCGGGCGGCCTCGCCGCTGCGCCAGCGGACGCTGCTCCAGGGGTTACTCGGGGCGCTGCGCCTGGTGGAGGGGCCGGGGGTGCGGCTGCGCGCCCGCACGGAGCACCCCGCCAAGCTTGATGGGGTGCGGCGGCCGTGGCGGGCGGGGCTGGAGCTTGGTGCAGGAGAGATTGTGGCGATGGCGGGCTGGCCGGTGGGTGAGGGGGCGCTGCCGGCGACGCCGTCGGCTCATCCGCGGGTGCTGCCGCTGCCAGCGGCGCGTGAGACGCAGCGGGCGTTTGCCACGGGGGTGGCGGATCAGGCGGGTGAGCGCCTTGGTATCTCGATTGGTGATGCGCTCTACCACACGGTGCTGCTGGGGCCGACGGGGGCTGGTAAGTCCACTGCCTTGGCGCATCTGGCGTTGGCCGATATTGCGGCTGGTCGGGGTGTGCTGCTGATCGATCCGAAGACGGATCTGGTGGCAGACATTCTGGCGCGCATCCCTGAGCAGCGACGGGACGACGTGGTGGTGATCGACCCGACTAGTAGCCGCCCGGTGGGGATCAATCCGCTGGCCCGAGCGCAGGCAGCGCGCAGCAGCGCATTGTCGCCGGTGGGAGGTGGTGTGCCGGGTGGTGGTGCGTCGCCGGAGCTAGTAGCAGATACGGTGCTGGCAACGTTGAAGGGGGTGTTCGCTGAATCCTGGGGTGTGCGGGTGGAGCAGGTGCTCTCTGCGGCGCTGGTGACGCTCGCCCGCACGCCGGGAGCGACCTTGGTCGATCTACCCCTCTTGCTGACCAACGCGGCGTACCGCCAGCGGCTCATTGCGGCCTCGGGGGCGGATCCGCTGGGGACGGGGCAGTTCTGGGCGGCCTATGAGGCACTTAGTGAGGCGCAGCGTCAGCAGTGGGTTGGGCCGGTGCTGACGCGGCTTCAGCCTTTCCTGATCCGCCCGCACCTACGAGCCACGCTGGGGCAGGCCGCGCCGTCGTTCGACCTGGGGGAGGTGTTCACGCGGCGGCGCATTGTGCTGGTCAGTCTCAACAAGGGGGTGCTGGGGGCGGAGTCGGCTCGGCTGCTCGGGTCGCTGCTGGTGGGCCAGCTCTGGCCACTCATCCTGGCCCGGGCAGCGGTGGAGCCATCGCGGCGGCATGTGGTCAGTGTCTTCATTGATGAGGTGCAGGACTACCTGTCGCTGCCGGGCAGCCTGGCCGACGCCCTGGCCCAGGCCCGGTCACTGGGCGCGGCCTTTCACCTGGCGCACCAGTACCGCGGGCAGCTGCCCGCGGCGCTTAAAGCGGGGATCGATGCCAATGCGCGCAACAAGATCATCTTCTCCCTGAGCGCGGCAGACGCGGCCGAGCTGGCCCGTCAGGCGATTGACCTGGAGGCCGCCGACTTCCAGCTGCTACCGCGCTTTGGCGTCTACGCCCGCATCATGCACGACGGGCGGGAGAACCCCTGGTGCCACGCCACCACCCTGCCACCGACCCCACCAACCCAGGACGCCCTGGCCCTACGCGCCAGCAGCCAGGCGCGCTACGGCCAAGACGCCGCGCAGACTGAGGCGGCCCTGCTCGCGCGAATCGGGCAGCACGGCGAGACGACCGGTGATGACGTGGCTCGGATGGCAACGGACGACGCGACAGGTGAGCGCGGGGGAGAAGCCACGAACGACGGCACTGGGCCAGCGAATGGCGTACCTGGCTCGACGCCTGGTGTGGTGTTCGGCCGCCGACCAGATAGGCGGAGCGGAGGAACAGTATGACGGGCGGAGGGATTGAGCGTGCCCTCCGCATCGCGTCGGTGGCGCTGACGGGCCGTTCCTCAATCCGCAGGAGTGTGAAAACCGATCGCAATGAGCGGTTTTCAGCCCAGCGCAAGAGGTCGGTATTCAGTGAATGCCGACCTCTTACAGCGTTCCGGAGGAGGGAGGGCGGCCCGGGCAGCGCTTCAGACACCATCGGGGCTACGAAGTTCGCTGCGAAGTATCGCCCCTATCTGGCCTCTGCGCTTGTCTCCACCACTGGCTTGCCGAGACGCGTCGGGAGACGAATCGCCAGACGCATCGCTGCAGCGAGCAGGCGAGGCTATCGGCGCAGTGGTGCGGCACCGGCGCGGTTACGGGAGGCGACTGATGGCCTCTTCTGGCCATCACACCCACCACTGACAACAGCCCCAGCCTCACAGCCTCTGGCTCGCAGCAGCGACTCGATCACACACATGACGATCACACAGGAGGAAACCGCAATGAACACAGCGATATCGGAATACGCGAGCGTCGGGACAGATACCGATCTGGCAGTGCCGACGTCCGCGACGACACCAACGACGATAAAGGCAGCAGCGACGACAGAGGCCGAAGCAAAGCGGCCGGTTCCCACGCGGATTGGCCGCGCCCAGCTGCAGGCGATCGCCGAGCGGCTCGATGCCACCGATCGGGCGCTGCTGGCGCTGCTGGCGGCCCATCGCTATGCCACGACGCGCCAGCTGGCGCAGATCACCGAGCTGTCGGGGCAGTACGGTTCGGCCCGTTCGGCGCTGCGACAGACCAGCCGGCGGCTGCGACGTCAGCACGGGCTGGGGCTGGTTGCTCACCTGGCGCGGCGGATTGGTGGCACGCGGGCCGGCTCGGCGGGGTACGTCTGGTACCTGACAGCAGCGGGGCAGCGCCTGACTGCCGCGGGGCAGCGCCTAACGGACGAAGGGCGCGGAGCGCGGCGGCGCTTTCAGGAGCCGTCGCCACTGTTCCTCGCTCATACGCTGGCGATCACACAAGCGCGGGTCGTCATCGAGCAGGCCATCCACGCCGTCGGTGGGCACCTGGCCCGGCTGCGTACCGAGCCGGCCTGCTGGCGCTCCTGGCTGCGGCTCGGTGGGGCGCTGGGCTGGCTCAAGCCGGATCTGGAAGCAATCACGGCGACGGATACGGGCGCAGAAGATCACTGGCTCCTCGAGGTCGACCTGGACACCGAGCATCCAGCGCGGCTGCTGGCCAAGTGCCACGACTACCAGGCCCACCTGGCCAGCGGCACCTTCCAGGCCCAGCACGGCTACTACCCGCAGGTGGTCTGGCTGCTGACCAACCAAGCGCGAGCTGGCCGCCTGGCCGAGCAGATCGCCGCTGACCCGGCGCTGACCCCGGGGTTGTTCAAGATCACCGCCGCCCCCGAGCAACTCGCCGCCCTGATCCAGCGCGGTCCATGACACGCTAAAAACACTCCACCCACCCTGACGTTCTCCGTGCGCTGCTTTCTCCGCACAGGGAACAGTGCTGCAGAAAATAATGCAGCGTCAGCAGAACATGGCGCAATAGCGCGGAATAGCCGCTTGTGCGGGATCGGTGAGATCGCTTATCGGGGAATATATAACCAGACTGGACTTTTCCGTCCATCTGAGCGTCAATAGAAAGAGGAGAAACACAAAATAACGGATAGAGAGTAAGGAATACGAGAGGAGGACACCGATGACAACACAAACCAGAACGAATACGCCAGATGAGCCACATGAGCCGGCGGCGGTGCTAGATGCTGTACCCGCTACCGCACGAGGCGACAGTGGAACGAGCACTGGGCCGATCGCCATCTTCTACGGCGCCGCCCGCTACCCCTTCGAGCTGGCCCGGCAACGGGATCTGGTTGAGGACTACGCCGAAACGACCGGCCTCAACCTAGTCACCGAGTTCCACGACCGACAGCAGCGCCAGGACGGCCTGAGGATGCTGCTCGATGCCTGCCAGCGCGGTGGAGTGGAGTACGTCATCACGGCGAGCTGGCCCACCCCCAACCTCACCACCACCGAAGCAGACGCGGTCACCGACCAGCTCGCACAAGCTGGCACCCACCTGGTCTGCCTCAACAGCTGGCGCCCCGGCGACGGCACCCCACCCGCCTGGTGGAACGACGAAGAAGGCGCGTGGATGCGACAGCTCGACGCGCTGAGGGAGGAAGAACGCCGACAGCACAGCCAGCCTGGCGAAACCGGCGATTCCCGCAAAGCCAGTGCCACCAGCAAAGCCAATGAACAGCATGAGGAGGTGCACCATGCCTGACGCACTCGCCCCCGATCCCTTCACCGCTATGGCCGCGCAATTGACTCCCAAGCGGGCCGTCTCATACATCCGCGTCTCCACCCGTGAGCAGGCTCAGCGCGGCGGGTCGGAGGAGGGCTTCTCCCTGCCCGCTCAGCGGGAGGCCAACAAGCGCAAAGCCCAGTCCATGGGTGCACTGGTGGTTAAGGAGTTCGCTGACCGCGGTGAGTCGGCTCGTAGTGCGAACCGCCCTGAGCTGCAGAAGATGCTGGCCTACCTCAAAGAAGATGGTGGGATCGACTACGTCATCGTCCACAAGCTCGACCGGCTCGCACGAAACCGGGCGGACGATGTAGAGATAAACCGGGCGTTTGAGGAGGCGGGTGTGCGGCTGGTGTCGACGTCGGAGAACATCGACCAGACGCCTGGTGGCATGCTGCTGCATGGCATTATGAGTAGTATTGCTGAGTTCTACTCCCGTAACTTGGCCAATGAGGTCATTAAGGGGATGGGAGAAAAGGCCAGGAACGGCGGGACACTGGGCAAGGCGCCGCTCGGCTACATCAACGTGCGTGCCAGGGATGAGAATGGGCGGGAAGTCCGCACCATCGCCCTGGATGAGGGGCGGGCACCGCTGATCCGGCTGGCGTTTACTGAGTATGCGACGGGGCAGTGGACGACCAAGAGGCTCGCTGCGCACCTCCATAGCCATGGCCTGACGACTGTGCCGACGGCCCGTAAGCCGGCCAAGGCGGTGACGGGTGCCCAGCTGCATCGCATGCTGCGCCACCCGTACTACAAGGGCATCGTCACGTTCCAAGGCGTGGAGTACGCCGGGGCACATGAGCCCTTGGTGGATGAAGAGACCTGGAGCCAGGTGCAGGCTGTGCTGGACTCCCATCGCTTCGGAGAGCGCGAGCGTCAACACAACCACCACCTCAAGACGACGGTGTACTGCGGCCTGTGCGGGGCCCGCCTGCTGGTGCAGAACACGCGCAACAGCAAAGGCGACCTCTACCCCTACTTCATCTGTGCCAGGCGCCAACGAACCCACGACTGCTCCTTCCGCGCCGTCCTCATCGACGTCGTCGAAGAGCGCATGAGTGACCTCTACCGGACGATCCAGCTCAGCATTCAGGATCGCCAGCTGGTAGAGCAGTACGTCCGGGAGGAGCTACGGCACCTTGAGCGCGACAAAGATCGGACGATCCGCTCCCTAACCACCAGGCGCACCAACATCGAGGACAAGCGCCGCCGCCTGATGCATGCTCACTACGAAGGAGCCGTCCCCCTGGAGCTGCTCCGGGAGGAACAGACCCAGCTCACGAGCGAGCTCGACCACATCGAGCGCCAGCTGGCCGCCTACCAAGCCGACATAACCGAGGTGCGGCAGCGCCTCATTCAAGCCCTTGACCTCCTCGAAGACTGCCACCGCCTCTACCAGGCAGCACCCGCCCACCTGAAGAAGCTGCTCAACCAGGTGTTCTTCCAGCGGGTGCTGGTCAATCCGGCGGTGGATGAGGACGGCCGAGTCATCCTGCCGGATAATGGAACGAATGATGGCAGAGGCAGGAGCGTGGCCGACGCAGCAGCTGGCGACTGCCCGATAGGGGAGAATGACGGGCCATTGCAGCGGGCCGCAGCACCGCGCCTGCTGGCCGACGCAAGCAGCGACGCGAACCTGGCAGCCGACCTGCGGCGGCCCTTCGACTGGCTGACCAGCCGACGAATGCACAACGTCGCACGACAGCACCGTGCGACCTTGTTGCAAGGCAACACACGAGAAAACCGGGACAAGCAGGCGGACTGCCCGGTCACCACCGTCTTCTCCAACGACGAAGCGCTCACCAGTGGTGGTGAGCGCTTCGCATCCTCAACAAACAACCCAGGCCGTGTTACTCATGACCTAGGTTTGGGTAAGGCTATCGTGGTACCCCCACTGGGATTCGAACCCAGGACCTTGTGCTTATCAGGCACGACACGAGGTATAAGCTCGCTGCTCTAACCGCTGAGCTATGGGGGCGTGGCCGCGACGCCGACGGCGTCGAGGAGGCCGACGCTGCCAGCGCCGGAGGGGCCCGGCAGCGCGGAAGTAGGTTACCCCAGATGGCGGCTGCGTCGGTCGTTTTCCCGACTGTGTTCCGGCGGCGCCCCCGGCATGTGGACGGCCTGGGCCACATCGACGTCGTCAGGTCTTAGGAATCCCCGGCCTTGCCGCTAGCCTGGTCGCATGAGTCACACCCCTGCACCCGCATCCTCTGAGGCCGGACGCGAGACCTCTCGGAATACCCCGGAAGGCTCCTTGACGGTTGGCGACGTCGTCGCCCTTGTGGAGGCGGCCGCGCCTCCCGGCCTGGCCGCCTCGTGGGACTCCAACGGGCTCATCTGCGGAGATCCCGCCGACCCGGTGCGAAGCATCCTGCTGGCCGTCGACCCTGTAGCTGCCGTCGTCGACGAGGCCATCGACTCCGATGTCGACATGATCATCACCCACCACCCGCTCTATCTGCGCGGGACCGACCACGTTGCGGCCACCGATCCCAAGGGCCGCTCCATCCACCGCCTCATCCGTGCCGGCATCGCACTCCTCAACGCCCACACCAGCCTCGACGCCGCTCACGGGGGAGTGGCCGAGGCCCTCGCCGACCGTGTGGGCCTCACCTCGGCCTCCCCTCTGGAACCAGATCCGGCCTCCCCGGACCAGGGCATCGGTCGCATCGGCGTGCTCCCACACCCCGTCACCCTGCGTCAGCTCGCCTCCGACGTCGCCGCAGTCCTGCCCGACTCGGCGCCCGGCCTCCTCGTGGGTGGGGACCTCGACGCCGTCGTCGAGCGCATCGCCGTCTCAGGTGGGGCGGGAGACTCTCTTCTGCAACGGGCTCGTGAGGCAGGTGCCGACGTCTTCCTCACCGCCGACCTGCGCCACCACCCCGCCTCCGAGCACTTGGAGGAAGGTCGCCCCTACCTTCTGTGCGGAACGCACTGGGCCACCGAGTGGGTCGGTCTGGAGCCCCTCGCCCGCCGGCTCGAGGAGGGAGCCCGTTCCCATGGGGGCTCATTGGCGGTCCAGGTCTCCCGCATTGTCACGGACCCCTGGGTACTGCGCCTGTCCACCGGATCAGACCGGGCGTGAGAGGATCATGAGAGGATTCGCAGCACCAACCTGTACGCACCTGAAGGAGCACACGCCGTGACAAGCGCACCCATTGCCCAGCAGCGCCTTCTCATCGACCTCCAGGACCTCGACTCCCGCCTGGCACGGCTGCGTCACGAGCGCAAGCACCTTCCGGTCCTGGCCCGTATTGAATCGGTCATCGAGCGCCTCAAGGCCAATAAGCGAGCCGCCATTCAGGCCGATGCCGCCCTCAGCGAGGCCAAGGCGCAGGCCACCCGCAGCGAGGACGAGGTCGCTCAGGTGGTGCGCCGTGCCGAGGTGCTGCGCGAGCGTCTCCACTCCGGCAGCAGCGCGGCCCGTGACCTGTCCGCCATCCAGGGTGAGATCGACCAGCTCGGCCAGCGCCAGTCGGCTCTCGAGGAGGCGCAGATCGTCGCGATGGAGGCGCTCGACTCCGCTCGGGAGGAGTCCGAGCGGCTCAGTCGGGAGGAAGCCGAGATCCGCGCCGCCGGACGCGAGCTCACCGCCAAGCGTGACACCGAGTTCGCCCGCCTCGATGAGGAGATCGAGTCCCTGGAGAACCAGCGAGCGGACCTGGCGGGCACCATCGAGACGGTGCTGCTGGCTGATTATGAGGCTGTTCGCACCTCCACCGGGGGCCTCGGCGCGGTGGCCCTGCGGGGACGCGCCGTTGAGGGCGGTGCCGTCGAGATCAGCCCCCAGGAGCTGGCGCGGATCGCGGCCGCTCCGAAGGATGAGGTGATCCACGCCGAGGAGAACGACGTCATCGTCGTACGGATGGATATCTGACAGCAGCGTTTCAGGACGGGGCGCATCTGCCTCCGGATCCCCTATCCGCTGTGCACGGTGGCGTGACTGTCCTCAACGAGTCACCAGGGTGAGGACTCGTCGCCCCTGCCGATCCGCCTCGGAGACCTCGACGTCGTCGACGCTGTTCAGTCGTGCGGCGAGAGCGGCGACGTCGCCCGCGTGCGCCTCGGGCGACAGGGTCCCGGCGGCAACGGCACTGAGAAGCGCGCCGGTGAGGAGCCCCCGAGCCTGCTTCGCCATGTGCGAGACCACCTTGCGGGAGCCATCGTTGGCGACGCGTACCACTCGCACCGTCATGACCTCAACACCGTCGCTGGCAGACGGCTTCCAGGCGGCCGCATAGTCGGCTGACCGACAGTCGACCACCAGGCCCGGTGCGCCCCTGTCCTTGAGCACCGGGGCGAGGTGCGGTTTCCAGAATGACGGGAGTCGTCCCGGTCCCGGCAGCGATGCTCCCATCGACAGTCGGTGGTCGGGCACCGGATCGGTAGGGGAGAGCGCGCCCCACAGGCCCGAGAAGATGACGCAGTGGCGCTCCAGGGCGCTGCGCCCCGTCGTCTGCGCGGCGATCGACTCGAGGTTCGCGGCCTCGTACAGGACTCCGGTGAACAGCTGATAGGCGGGTGCGCAGGGCGAGGTCTCCAGCGACAGGTTCGTCCTCGTCTGCTCCGCGCTACGCGGTCCCAGCCCCAGAACGGACGCGGCGTCAGGACCCCGGCTCACCTCGGCCAGTGCGGACATCACCGTGCGTCGCGGTGCGGTGAGCCGCTCGGCGTCCAGGAGCGAAGCGAGGTCCAGTGACGGGCCGCTGCTCGGAGCGGTCTTCCCCTCGGAGGGAGGCAGCAGGATCAGCATCCGCACATGATAAGACGTGACGTACCTGCCGAAGGTCGGGCCTTCGTCAGGTACGTCAGGCACTCGGGCTCCGACGGCGCGCCATGCCGCTATGCTGTCCCGTGCGGACGAGCCGACCGGGCGGCCGCGGTACCTGTCATCGCCCTTGTGGTGGTGCAGGGCTGAGGAACGTCCGGGCTCCACAGAGCAGGGCGGTGGCTAACGGCCACCCGGGGTGACCCGCGGGACAGTGCCACAGAGAGCAGACCGCCCACCGCATGCCGGTGGGTAAGGGTGAAAGGGTGGGGTAAGAGCCCACCAGCGCGACGGGTGACCGCCGCGGCTCGGTAAACCCCGCCCGGAGCAAGACCGCACAGCTGGCGCTCGAGGGCTGCTCGCCCGAGTCAGCGGGTAGGTCGCACGAGGCCACTGGTGACAGTGGTCCAAGATGAATGGTCGCCACCGCCCGGGCCGGTAACGGCGGGCGGCAACAGAACCCGGCGTACAGGTCGGCTCGTCCGTCTCACCTCGACCAGTACATGAGGGTGGGGCCAACCAGAATCGTCTGGTTGGCCCCACCCTCATGCGTCAGGTGAGCGGCTCACTTTGCAGCCACGTACACCTCATCGTTGCCGGAGAACCCCGTGACGGCAAACACGCCCTTGCCGTCATTGGCGGTGGCCTGATCCACGAGGAAGACGAAGTTTCCCTTCGCAGAGCCCCCGTCTCGAGGCATGTCCTGCTGGTTGAACATGGAGTCGTCGATGAACGACTCGCTTCCCGAGGTGTTGCCGTCGTGGGAGTAGTCGATGTGCAGATCGTACTTCTGGTACTGTCCCTTGCCCTTGTAAGAAATTTCTACCGGGACGCGGATGTAGACCTTGCCGGCGGGCGGGTCCTGGTAGATGTACTTGTTGGCAGCCTTGATGTCCTCATTCGCGTTCCACTCAACCGCCCCGATGCTGACGGTCACCGTGGCGTTCGGGTCGTCAGAGATCTTAGTGGCTTTGAACTCGATGGAGGACTTGGTGGGATCGATGGGGTTCTTCGGGTCCGACCCGGGGCCGTCGCTTCCCTGTGACGAATCTGCGGACGCTCCGGCAGACGCACCTGAGTCCTTGGGCTTGTCCTTCGTTGACGAATCCTGCTTACTGCTCTGCGAGGTGCTCTGGCCGGCCTTGTTGGAACCACCATCGTCATCAGAGCCACTCATGGCCCACACGACACCGCTGATGACGAGTACTACCACGAGTACCGCGGCGCCGGTCCAGAACCACCACTGCTGGGTGATCGGCTTGGAGCCGCCCCCGGTCCCTCCCGGTCCTCCGATGGCTCCAGGCTGCCAGTTGCTGACAGGAGGCTGCGGGCCTCCAGGAGCGCCTTGATTCTGGAACGGTGTGGGGGACTGGGCGTAGTCCATGTTGGCTGCATACGGACTGGGGCCCGCCGCCGGGCCGGCGTAGTCACCCGAAGGGGCTGAGGCGGACAGGCCGGTCGGGTCGGCAACCGGAGCGCCGGTGCCCATCTGTGCCGTCGGGGCGGTTGATACGGCCTGGGTCGGCGCCCATGCCGGGTCGGCCTCCGTGGCCGCGCCCGCAGCCGAGGCGGCTGATCCGCTGGAAGGGGCGGAGTCGTCAACCCAGATCTGCCAGCCTTCGGGCGCCGGCCCCCATGCGGGGTCAGGCTGCCAACCCGCGGGCGGCTCGAAGCCCTCTGGCGGCGCGGGCCAGTTCGGTGGTGGATTGAAGCGCAAAGCCATGTGAACCTCCGGAAGGGGAAAGGGCGGGACTCGCTGCGCGGCTCCCTGGAAACGGAACCGACACGTCCGCTGCCCACGGACGATACGTCGTCACCTCGTTATCAGGCAACGTGGACAGACGTGGATGAACAGAGAATGGGACACTTTCGGATGGGGAGTTCTGCCCTGCACCCAGGTAACTCAGGGCAGTGTGAGGATCTCGGCCCCGTCGTCAGTGACCACCAGGGTGTGCTCGAACTGCGCAGTACGGGAGCGGTCCTTGGTGACCACCGTCCAGCCATCGTCCCACTGCTCCCAGTCGATGCTGCCGAGCGTGAGCATCGGCTCGATGGTGAACACCATGCCGGTCTCGATGACGTCGTCGTGCAGGGGGGCGGCGTCGTAGTGGGGGATGATGAGGCCGGAGTGGAACGCCTCCCCGACGCCGTGTCCGGTGTAGTCGCGCACCACCCCGTAGTCGAAGCGCTTGGCGTAGGCCTCGATGACCCGGCCGATGACGTTGACCTCGCGACCCGGCTTGACTGCTTTGATGCCCCGCTCCATCGCGGTGCGGGTCCGGTCGATGAGCAGCTCCGTCTCAGGGTCCACCTCGCCGACGGCGTAGGTGGCGTTCGTGTCTCCATGCACTCCACCGATGTAGGCGGTGACATCGAGGTTGATGAGGTCGCCCTCGTTGAGACGGGTCGAGTCGGGGATGCCGTGGCAGATGACCTCGTTGATCGAGGTGCAGATCGACTTGGGGAAACCCATGTATCCCAGGCAGGAGGGATAGGCGCCGTGGTCGCACAGGTACTCGTGCGCGATCCGGTCGATCTCGTCGGTGGTCACCCCCGGGGCGATCGCCTTGGCGGCCTCGGCCAGGGCGCGGGCGGCCAGTCGGCTCGCCACCCGGATCCGCTCGATCGTCTCGGCGTCCTTGATCTCCGAGGCCGTCACGCGCTCGGGACCGTCGTGAAACATGTACTCGGGACGCTCGATGGATGCAGGAACATGCCGTTCAGGACTGAGGGTTCCGGGAGTGAGCGTACCGCGTGGTGCGCGGTCGGCCAGTGAGGCCGAGGGCGCAGGGGAAGCCGAAGAACTCATGGTGTCAGCATAGGAGCAGACGTCCGACTCGGGGGACTCGTCCTTCGTCCTTTCAGACGAGGCGCTTAAGACCTCTTCCATGTGCGTGACAGGTCTTGTCACCGTCAGGCGCTGAACCAGTGCTTCTCAGCCGGGAAGGAGGCCTCACGCACTGCGGCGCCGTAGCCGGCGGCCGCCTGTTGCAGTGCCTGGCCGACCTGACCGAACTGGTGGGCGAAACGCGGTGACCACTCCGTCATCCCGGCCATGTCCGTCCACACGAGGACCTGACCGTCGCAGCGGGCACCTGCGCCGATACCGATCGTGGGGATCGCGAGCGACTCGGTGACGCGCGCGGCCAGAGGCTCGGGCACCATCTCCAGAACGAGGGCGATCGCCCCCGCCTCGGCCAGCGCACGCGCGTCGGCCAGCAGCTCCTCTGCGGCCTCGCCGCGCCCCTGGACCCGGAAGCCCCCGAGCATGTTGACGCTCTGCGGAGTGAATCCCAGGTGCCCCACCACAGGGATGCCCGCCTGGGTCAGCGCGCGCACACTTGCCGCCCGGGGCCTGCCGCCCTCGAGCTTGACGGCGTTGGCCCCCGCCTTCATGAGGCGCACCGCGCTGTCCAGCGCCTGCTCAGGGCCTGCCTCGTAGGTGCCGAAGGGAAGGTCGGCCACCACGAGTGCGCGCTTGGTTGCCCGCGCCACCGAGCGCGTGGCCACCACCATCTCGTCCAGCTCCACCGGCAGCGTCGAGTCGTGCCCGAGCATGACGTTGCCGATCGAGTCGCCCACCAGCAGCATGTCGGTTCCGGCCGCGTCCAGGATCTGGGCGGTCACGGCATCGTAGGCGGTGAGCATGACGAGCTTGGTGCCATCGTGCTTCGCTGCGGCGAGGTGATGAACACGCACGGGCTTGCCGCCTCCGACGGCGACGGAGGATCCGTAAGGGGACTCGGGTGTAGCCATGGGCCCGAGGCTACCCGAGGTCAGGGGGAGGCTTCGGCGCGCCGTTGAACTCGTTGTGCCGCCTTCACCGGGGGCGATCTTCGAAACCTGCCCGACGCACCCGCGCACTAGGCTGGTCCCAGGTAAGAACGTCTCAGGCGGATATGCGGCCGAACATGCCGTCGGCCCGCTGCCGCACCCCACGCTGAGGAGGCACCATGGACAAGCAGCAG
>ERZ772993.814-NODE-814-length-13438-cov-44.667563_pt1 | contig 13438 bp, 9 predicted proteins | sample MGYA00580670_ERZ772993 | MGnify/ENA primary metagenome ERZ772993 (study PRJEB29015, sample SAMEA2737936) | human oral metagenome | biome: human oral; feature: human-associated habitat; material: dental | place: China | collected 2136 ... | reverse complement strand
ACCCCATGATCCGTTCCCAGCGGATGATGCTGTACGTGATGCCGGTGATCTTCGCCGTGTCCGGCGTCAACTTCCAGATCGGTGTGCTCGTTTACTGGGTGGTCTCCAACCTGTGGACCATGGGCCAGCAGTTCTTCACCATCCGCAACATGCCCGCCCCCGGCAGCGAGGCCGAGAAGAAGTACCGCGCCCGCATCAACGCCAAGCGGGCCCGCAAGGGACTGCCCTCCCTGGAGGAGGAGGAGCGAGCCGAGGCGATCGCCAAGGCCGAGGCCGAGGGGCGCACCGGAGGTCAGCGGGTGCAGCCGGTGCGTAAGAACCGGCAGAAGAAGTCCGGCGGTCAGGGCGAGTCCCGCAGTGAGGACGTCGCCGATGACTCCGATGTCGAGCAGCTCGAGGACACCGATGAGGACAAGGACTCGACCTCGTCCAAGAGTGGTGGCCTCAGCGATGAGGAGATCGCTCGACGTCGTTATGAGCGCCGTGCCCGCCAGCGGCGCGAGGCGGCGGCCCGACGCAAGGCCCAGGCCAAGAAGAAGCGCAACCGCTGATACGTGTTCAGCGGCCAGATAACCCGGTTCCCATCACAGATACGGATGACATGATGAGTGAGCAGCACAGTAACGACTCCTCCCACCAGGCGGCGGATGAGGCCGTGAGCAGCCCCGTGAGCAACACCGTCTCGCGCCTCGAGGAGGAGGGTGAGATCGGTGCCGACTACCTCGAGGAGCTCCTCGACATCGCCGACCTGGGCGGTGACATCGATATCGACATCGATCACGGGCGCGCCTCGATTGCCGTGGTCGCCTCCGAGGAGGGTGACGAGCGCGAGCTCGCCGACCTCGTTGGACGCGACGGTGAGGTTCTCGAGGCCGTTCAGGAGCTGACTCGCCTCGCGGTCCAGGCGCGTACCGGCAACCGCTCCCGGCTCATGCTCGACATCAACGGCTACCGCGCCGATCGACGCACCGAGCTGACCAAGGTGGCTCAGGAGGCGGTCACCAAGGTCCTCACCTCGGGAGAGGCCGTCAGCCTCGAGCCGATGAACCCCTTCGAGCGCAAGGTGTGCCACGACGTCGTCGCTGCCGCCGGACTGGTCTCCGAGTCCGAGGGTGCCGAGCCGCACCGCTACGTCGTGGTCCTGCCTGCCGATGAGGAGGGCGTGGACGACGCCGCCGAGGACGCGGCCGACGACTCCGCTTCGGAGCAGGCCTGAGCATGAGTGAGGAGCAGCGGGCCCAGGTGGAGGAGCCGACGGCGGAGATGCGGGAGATCTTCGGGGTCTCCTTCTCCGCGGCGGAGCACTTCGCGCAGATGCTCGCTGAGGAGGGTGAGTTGCGCGGTCTCGTGGGGCCGCGCGAGCTTCCCCGCCTGTGGAGCCGGCACATCGTCAATTCGGCGGCCGTGGTTCCCTTCCTGCCGGCTCGGGGAAGCGTGGCCGACGTGGGATCCGGGGCCGGCTTCCCCGGCATTGTCGTCGCGCTGCTGCGCCCCGACCTCGACGTGACGCTCATTGAGACGATGGAGCGGCGCACTCAGTGGCTCTCCGACGTCGTCGAGGAGCTGGATCTGGACAATGTGACCATCCGGCGGGCCCGGGCTGAGGAGGTCAAGGACCGCTATGACGTGGTGACGGCTCGCGCGGTGGCGAACCTGTCCAAGCTCGTGCGGCTGACGGCGCCCTTGCTCCGACCGGGGGGCGCCCTGCTGGCTCTCAAGGGCATGAGGGCGCAGGATGAGGTCGACGACGCCAAGTATGTCATTAAGAAGGCGAAATTATCAATCGCGACCGTTCATGAAGTCGTCACTGCTGGCGACGAAACGACGGCTGTGGTTGAGATTCGTCGCCCGAAGAGCCGTTGAGATACGGCGCGCGTTCGGTGTAACGCGTAAGGATCGACCTGCTCGCGTAGACTCGTAACTGCCCGACTGGCTCGGGCTGTTGGGTCGCCGTCCGAGGAGAAGCAGGTTTGTCCGGATCGTCTATCTTCGATCAGCTCCAGGCCGAGCACCTCGCGTTAGACGAGGTAGCGGGTGGAGAGTTCCCACATCCCGAGCGGACTCGTGTCATCGCAGTCGCCAATCAGAAAGGCGGCGTTGGAAAGACGTCGACCGCGGTGAATCTTGCGGCGGCTTTAGCTGAAGGTGGGTTGCACGTTCTACTCATCGATGCTGACTCTCAAGGTAATGCCTCCACTGCACTGGGGGTGGAGCATGATGAGGACAGCGCCTCCATTTACGACGTCCTCGTTGACGCCATGCCGATCAAGGATGTCGTCGCCAAGACGCGATTCTGCGAGTCCCTGTGGTGTGTGCCTGCGACTATTGACGTGGCTGCGGTTGAGATTGAGCTCATCTCCACTGCTGAGCGTGAGTCACGTCTGCGGCGTGCGTTGGTGGACTACCTGGTTTCACGTGAAACGGATGGTCTGGAGCCCCTTGACTACGTCATCATTGACTGCCCGCCGAGCCTCGGCATTATGACGATCAATGCCTTCGTCGCTGCTGACGAGGTTCTTATTCCGATGCAGGCCGAGTACTACGCTCTCGAAGGTCTCGCCCTGCTGACGCGCTCCATTGACAGGATCGCGCGGATTCACAATCCGGGACTGGGAGTCTCCATGATTGTGCTCACCATGTTTGACGGACGAACCACCCTGGCCCGTGAGGTGGAGTCCGAAGTTCGTTCCTATTTCCCTGATGCGACGCTGGACACCAAGGTGCCACGTTCCATCCGTGTTGCCGAGGCCCCCTCCTTCGGTGCTCCTGTGGTGTTCTGGGATCCCCGGTCCACCGGCGCAATTGCGTACAAGAAAATGGCTCGTGAGGTCGCTCTGCGGGGCGCTCCCCGAATTGAAGGCGAGGAAGCCTGATGGCTCAGAAACGGCGCGGACTGGGACGAGGTCTGCAGGCGCTGATTCCCGAGGCGCAGAAGGAGAAAGTGCCTGCTGCGTCTCGTCCTTCCGATGTGTTCTTCCCCGACTCGCGGAAGGATGAGTCGGGTGATGAGGATGCGGCCTCCCAGGCCAAGCATGACGCTCCAGAGCCCGAGCCGGCCTCCGAGGCGCGCAGTACTCGCGATCTGACCGCCACTCTCCTGGCACCGTCTCAGCGGAAGCGTGGATCCAAGAGTCGCTCGACTCGTTCAACGACCGCATCCAAGACAGGTGCTCAGAACAAGCAGACGAAGCCGGTTTCACGTGAAACCACGCCAGATTCGACGACCGATGCGAAGGTGACGGAGAAGAAGACCGCGAAGAAGTCGTCTTCCGCCGGCTCCCCGAAGCGGAGTACATCGGCCGCACCGAAGCGAGCCACCAAGAAGGCGACGAAGGCAACGCCCGTAGCGGTGGAGAAGCCTTCACATGAGGCTTCGACGGTTGAAGACGTCCAGGAGGAGAGTGCTTCGACGTCGGTTCCTCAAGCGGAATCAACGCCGACGCAAGTGGTCCCCGATGTTTCACGTGAAACGGAGGAGGAGCAGCCTGTGGTTGCTGATCATGGGAACTCCGATGCCGAGGAGGAGAGGACCGAGGAGGACCTGGCGGCGGCCTCGGCTGATGCTGGAACTGAGACGTCCGAAGGGACCGATGCCGACGAGGAGACGGCGGATACAGGCGCCGATGATCTCGTTCCTGTCCCTGGTGCCCGCTTCGCTGAGATCCCGGTGGGGCTGATCCACCCGAATCCCCGTCAGCCCCGTCAGGTCTTCGACGAAGAGGACATCGCCGAGCTGGCGGCCTCGATCGCTGAAGTGGGTCTGCTGCAGCCGATCGTGGTGCGCCAGGTGCCGACTGCTCCGGGAGAGGAGCTTCGGTATGAGCTCATTATGGGTGAGCGGCGTCTTCGCGCTTCCAAGGAAGCCGGACTGGAGACTATTCCGGCGGTTGTTCGGGACACCGACGACGTCGACCTGCTGCGTGACGCACTGCTGGAGAACCTGCACCGCGTTCAGCTCAATCCCCTGGAAGAGGCCGCGGCCTACCAGCAGCTGCTGGAGGACTTCCAGTGCACCCACGCGGAGCTCTCCGAGCGGATCGCTCGGTCTCGTTCCCAGATCTCCAACACGCTGCGTCTCATGAAGCTGCCGCCGCTGGTGCAGCGTCGGCTTGCTGCGAATGTTATTTCCGCTGGACATGCTCGTGCGCTTCTGGGTCTTCCCAATGCGGCGGAGATGGAACGACTCGCTCAGCGTGTGGTTGCCGAGGGACTGTCAGTGCGCGCCACGGAGGAGCTGGTTGCGCTGCATGAGGAGCCTGAGCCCGGACCGGACCAGCCAAGGGTCTTACGTGCTCGCAGCACACCTCTCCCGGCGCTTTCAACCCGGCTGTCCGATGCCTTTGACACTCGCGTCAAGGTGACCCGTGGAGCGAAGAAGGGGCGCATCACCATTGAGTTCGCGGGCGATGAGGACCTCGCCCGGCTGGTCGATGCCCTGGCGCCGGGGACGTCTCTCGATGAGGAGTAGCCTGCTCTGATCCTGTGATTCACGGTGGGGCCGAGACTTCGATTGTCTCGGCCCCACCGTTGTCTCTGATTGGGATGGGTACTTGGCTCGTACGCGGTGGGTGTCTACGCTGTGTTTCACGTGAAACACGGCGGCACTCATCGTTCGTGCAATGGCTCGGAGTGAACTCAGGGCGTCACCCACGGCGCCGAATGTTGATTTCGTCGGTCCAGCGTTTCACGTGAAACATGTGGACACCGAGTTGTCCCTCATTGCTGAAGTGCGCAGACAACGACGAAAGGTAGACGGGTCGACGCAGGAGTGGTGCGTCTCCTCATGACGGCTGAGAGCTTGGGAGGTCATCGCATCTGAGACGTTGGTGAGAATGGTGCTTGCCGCTTTCGTGAAGCGTGCATAAGTCCTGACCCATGCCTCCCGCCACTCGCTGAGTGGGTCGACCTGGGGAGGGGGCGGCGCCGGTGTTGGCCTATCTCCTTGGGCCGCTGCGCGGATGCCGAAGAGGCCAAGTAGATGAGCGCTGTCGACTCGGGCTGAGAACGCTGGGCCTCGCCTCCATGAACCGGCAATGTCGATCAAGTACGCGGCTCGGCGTCCGCAGCGCTGACCACAACGGTCCTGCCGTCATAGTGAGAAGGGAGCGTCGCTGGAATACGAGCTCTGTTTCACGTGAAACCAGCGTTGGCCACTGGTTCGCGGCGTAGAAACGGTATCGATGTGAGCTCCGTGAACGTCAATGCTTCGTCAGAAGCTGTCGTTGGCTCAGCCCCAGATGATGAACAACCACCCCCACGCTCCTATCCGAGCAGCGTCTGAGAAGTGAGGAGACCAGGAATGGACAGGTCCTAGCACTCCCAAGGTTTCACGTGAAACACGGGAAGGGGTTGTCGCGATACCGCGGAGACTGTGTTGCGCGTCCGTATCGAGGCGTAGCGGTGTTGGTCGACGCGGTTCTCAGGCAGCTCTAGAGGAGCGCGTATGACAAGGAGCAGAGTCACGACGCCTCCCGCGCGGCGTTGTACAGGTGATGGCTCGGACGAGGCTATACGCGTATGCGCTCTTCAGAGTCGTTGCCAGGTCCGCTCGGAACCGGCGTGGGTTGCTCGCATGGATTCACGGACACGGTCAATGTCGGCCTCGTCAGCGGCTCAAGAACGGGGTCGTTGGGTCCTGAAGTGCGGGGCACGTCGTCATGAGCCGATGCATCGTTGATTGCTCCGGCACTTCGGTTCCGAGGCTCATGCGGAGCCTGCGGATTTCCTTGGTTTCACGTGAAACCGAGGGTCGACGTTCTTCCCCTCCCCGTGGGGTAGGGGTGGTGCTCTGCAGGGCATCGCAGCTTCATCGCGGTCCGACAGATCGGCGGCAGGAGATTGCCGCTTCTCAGTGGGACTCACAACCGCGGCGAGATAGTGCCCTCGATTCGTCAGCCATGAACGGCAGATGAGGGCGCACAAGGGAACTCATACGGATTACTCGGGATCGCCGGTTTCACGTGAAGCCGGCCGGGAGATGATGGAGGATAGTTCTCGTCGAGGTTCCTCTAATCGACGTGCTGCGCGCACGTCGTAGCCGATGAGGTGTCGGTCATGGCATCTCAGCCCCTTCCCCGGGGGAGGCGTTGGTTCGCTTTCCAACGGTGGGGATTGCTTGTGTCTCCTACGTCCCCTGTAGTGCTTTGGTTGGTGCACCAGGCGCGGCGTCGAGGGTGGAGTTCTGCATGGTGGGCAGTGCTGAGGCGTGGATGGGGCTCCTGGCTACTCACAGGCCTGCTGGGCGTGCCACTCAGCGACAAGAGCGGCACCGTGCCTACCTATCCTGGGAGTGCAGTCCGCGGGGGTGACGTCGGCGCTCTGCCATGACGCCCACACCATGCTCGTGAGTCGGTTTCACGTGAAACCAATGGTGAAGCATCCGACGGCAGTGTTTCGTGAGACGTCTGCAGACGTCTCCGAGACGCAGAAGACGTGATTCCAAGCTGCTGGCTGAGACGTGATGGCCTCTCCCTTCTCGGACAGGTAGGGCATATGCCGTAGCACGTGAGGACCAACCTGATGCCGATTCTCTGTGCCCGGCAGCGGTCTTCCGTTGAGTAGGTCGTGCCCGGTGGGGTGGAAGACGTCCTGCTGCCGTGGAAGAATCTGGTAGATGCATCGGCTTTGGTCGGGGCGGACCGAGTGCTGCGCGTTGGAGATACACGGCGAATCTGATTGCGACAATGTGTGCCTCCGGACTGACGTGGACGGTATGGCGGCGTTCCCCGGGGGGCTGGGGCCGGTTTCACGTGAAACCGGAAGAGAACCGGCTGAGGCCTGCTCTCGTTCATCATCTTCCTTGTCCGCATGATGTCAGTACACATGTGGTTTGCAGCGCGCGAGTGACAGCCGGCCTACCAGCCTCTTACCCGGGGGGATAACGCCGGTCTCTCGCCAGAGACGAGGATGAGGATGACGCGTTACTCGCCATTCTTAGTGGCGTGACGTTCAGGAGCTCAGTGTGAGGCGCGGGAGTTGTGCCGAGCATTGCCGGTTGGTCTTGAGGACAGGAGCAAGCCGCTGGGCTCCTCCGGCCGAACCGAGCATGTACATGAGTTCTGCGCTTGTGCCGGGCATGTTTCACGTGAAACCGCGGCGATTCGCTGAAGAGTCGCTTTCGTCCGGATTCGGCCGGCGGACGTCACGGCAGTACATGCGGGAGTTCATACTGGCGTTCGATGACGGGATGCTCAGGTGTCCCCCGGGGGAGGTATCGCTCGTCCCCGAGCGACGAATACGGTGAGAGGGTCCCACACACGCTCCGACTTGAGGAACAGAAGTCTGCCGTGCGCCTAGTCGCATACGCCGAGTGCTGGTGCTCGGCGCGGAGCCATGCAGCAGGTGGCTCGACTCCTTCACTTGGATTGTGAATGCGCCGCCTCCGCATCGGCGCATGAGGTCGACCCCGCCGTGGACGCTATAGCGGAGTCCTGACCGTGCCGACGCTATACCAACGCAATGGCTCGGAGCACGTTTCACGTGAAACCACGAGATGAACAGGGTAGGTGGCACGCCGAGCGTTTCGATTCAAGACGGCAGCCTGGAACGCATACAGATCAATCGGAACTACGAACGGTATCGCGGGCTCGCTGATCGACCGGACGCGCGGGAGATCGGAGTGGATGCTCCAGATACCGGAGGCCATCGGTGTTGATCTCGTTCGTCAGGCTTCGTAGGCAGGCACTGGAACCTCTGGGGCCTTTGGAGCCCTTCCCCAACTGTTCCGAAAGGGGTCGTCACCGGGGTTCGCCCACCCGCTCTCGGGGTAGGAGGAACAGAGGACGGTGATCGCCATCGTGCACTAGCAACGCGCCGCTCGGTATGGTGCGTAGCGCTGGGGAGCAGGACCGGGGCTGGAATGAACATGAGCGCGATCCATCCGAATCCGATCTATGGTGACGGCACCTGTTGGCTTGGAGTACCCCTACTCCGGGGATGACTGCCCCTGATGAGAACCGTCGGGTGTCAGACCGAGCCGGGCCGTAGCCGGATAAGCGGCCACCATTTCAGTTGGCACCGGGCCCCTCTCCCGTCATGACGCTGAGGCCCGTATGCGCAGGAATCGAGTAAGGCTGCGGCCGACGGCAAGTTTCACGTGAAACCAAGGGAAGCAAATGGAACTTGATGGTGGGTGGTGGTGTGTATCCGAGTTGTCCCTGCGTCGATCTCGCCGTTGGCAATGCCCCGTGCCGACGATGAAAGCCGATTCGCGTCCGGCCCTCCTGACTCCAGCTCTCCTGTGTCGCCTTGTCACAGCCGCGCGGCCCTCGTCATCGCAACGCTGGGCAGACCGGCTGCGTCACCGCGCTTCAGGTCCTCCCCGGGCTCTCTCACGGCACACGATGAACTGGTGAATGGGAGAAGGGTGCGTCCTCAGTGGACGTGGCTGAGGCACGCTAACTGGTCGTTGGGCGCAGCAGACGCCTGGTTTCACGTGAAACATGATCGCGTTGCGTTGAGCTTGCGTGCTCCGTTTCCCGATTTTCCGGCGCCCCTGTCTGCGCGATGACGTCCATACCTGTGACCCTTTGGGCGGCATTGTCTGCCGTGCTTTGCACTCGAAGCACATCAACGAGGGTGGCGGCGCCTTGCGTTCAACGCACGTTGCTCCCCAAACGAAGGATCTGTAGAAGCCCATCCCTCGGCGCGGGATGCGGAAAACTCATAAGCAGGTTTCACGTGAAACGGCCAGGATTCCGTATGTCCCGACACTCTGTCCTTCCGGTGCGATACCAGTACCGATCGTTCTGGCGGGATATCGAGGCAGGTCCGAGCGATGCCAACCCCTACCCCGTTCCGAGAGCAGCCTGCCTCGACGATTGTGCTGCAGATGTGTTGCACCAGGCAATGACGCACGCACACCGCATCCGGTTTCACGTGAAACTGCAGGCTCTCCGGTTGTTCGTAATGGAGCGTCGTTGAGAGGAAGATGTCGATGATGGTATCCGCTCGACGCCCTGCGGACCGTCACGTGAAAACAGCGGTGGCTCCACTCATATCGAGTGGAGCCACCGTTTCACGTGAAACCGAGCTGGCGTTACGGATGAACCAGAGGGTTCCTGACCAATGCGTCATACAGGTTGTCCAAGGAGCCCTCGGCCTCTGCGGCAATGGGCAGCAGGGAGGTCTCCGTCATTCCAGGAATGACGTTGACGTCGATGAACCAGGGAGTCCCCTCGTCATCGAGAATGAGGTCGGTGCGCGAGAGGTTGCCCAGCCCGAGAGTGGTGTGAACCGTGATAGCGGTCGTCTTCACCTTCTCGATGACCGCCTCATCCAGCCGAGCAGGCACGAAGTACTCCGAACGGCCCGGGTTGTACCGTGCATCAAAGTCATACTGCCCGTCGGTGACGACTTCGACAGGGGGAAGAGCACGCGGCCCCTCTCCTGTGTCGACGACGGAGACCGCCAGCTCCGTCCCGGCGACGTAACGCTCGATGAGGGCGCGCTCGTCGTAGGCGAAGCACGCCACCATTGCGGAGCGCAGCTCGTCGGCGGTCGATGCGTAAGAGACACCAAGGCCGGAGCCTCCCTGATGCGGTTTCACCACCACTGGCAGCCCCAGATGACCCGCCACGACGGCGAGAACCTCCTGGGCCCCCAGCTGACTGAAATAGGACTGTGGAAGCGTCAATGAATCAGGAGTAATCACTCCGCCGGTGCGAACACTCGCCTTGGCGGTCGGTTTGAATGAGGCCCGCTGGCAGCCGTCGGAGTGCGTGCCGACATACGGCAGTCCGAGGGAGATGAGCACATTCTGAAGCCCCCCGTCCTCCCCGGGGCCGCCGTGAACCAAGGGCCACACGACGTCGGGCCCGAAGGTCTTGAGCGACCCAATGGTGCGTGCATCGATGTCCAGGACGAGGACGGTGTGCCCGAGGTGCTTGAGTACCTGGGAGACACGATGCCCCGAGCGCAAGGAGATCTCGCGCTCATGGCTCAGTCCGCCGGCGAGCACAGCGATACGGAGTGGAGACTGGTTCATCGTCAACCTCAGATCTGGTCGGGTGCGGGCGCGTGGACGCCCTCGGACGGATGGGGACTGTGGGTGGGCCCGAACAGGCTCAGCAGCTCGAGATCGCGGGTCACGACACCGGAGAGCCGGCGCACCCCTTCACGGATCTCGGCGGGCTCGGGGTAGCAGAACGACAGTCGCAGGTGATCCTGCCCTGCCCTGCCGCCGGCGTAGAAGGCCGTCCCGGAGACGTAGGCGACCAGGCTCGTGACCGCGCGCGGCAGCATGTCCTTGGCGTCGAGTCCCTCGGGAAGCCGTACCCACACGTAGAAGCCGCCGTCGGGTACGTTCCAGTGGCACATGGGCAGGAACTCCTCCAGCGCTGAGACCATGGCGTCGCGCCGCTCCTGGTACATGGCCCGGAAGTCTACAATCTGCTGCTTCCAGTCGAACTGCTCCAGGTACATGGAGATCGAGAACTGACCCACTGACGACGGGCACAGGATTGCCGCCTCGGAGGCCAGCTTCATCTTCTCCCGCACGGCCGGCGGGGCCACCGCCCAACCCACGCGGTAGCCCGGGGCGAAGATCTTGGAGAAGGAACCCAGGTAGACGACGTCGTCGGGTGCGAGGGTCTTGAGCGCGGTGTAGGTCTGCCCCTCGAAGCCCAAAAGACCGTAGGGATTGTCCTCCACGATGAGGATATGGTGGCGTCGGCAGATCTCCACAACCTGCCCACGGCGCTCCTCGGCGAGGGTCACTCCGGCGGGATTATGGAAGTTGGGGAGGCAGTAGAAGAACTTGATACGGCGTCCTTCGCGTTCGAGGCGGACGATCGTCTCCTCCAGCGCCTCCGGGACGACGCCCCCGGCATCAATGGGCACCTGCTGCACATCGGCCTGGTAGGTCGCGAAGATCGACAGTGAGCCGACGTAGGTGGGCGCCTCGGTCAGCACGACGTCGCCGGGGTCGACGAAGAGCTCGGTGATGATGTCGACGGCCTGCTGAGAGCCGGTGGTGACGATGACGTCCTCGGGATCGGCCCTGATCCCCTCCAGGGCCATGACCTCGGTGATCTGCTCGCGCAGCCGCGGCAGTCCCTGCCCGTTCCCGTACTGCAGCGCCCGGCCGCCGTCCTCGCGGATCATCCGTGCAGTGGCCTCGGCCAGACGCTCCAGTGGGAGGTCCTTGAGGTTGGGCATGCCGCCGGCCAGGGAGACGACCTCGGGTCGGGAGGCGACGGCGAACAGGGACCGCGTCTCCGAGGCACGCAGTCCGTGGGCTCGTGCCGCATAGCTGTCCAGCCACGGGTCGAGTCGGTTGCCCTTCACCTGGTTACTGCTCTCACTCACCTGCGGTCCTTCCTTGGTCGCCATTGATGCGTCCGTGGCCCTAAGTCTGCCACGGACCCAGCCGTGCTCAGCAGCCAACGCGGGCTGGAGTATTCCGCGGTGTTTCACGTGAAACACGCTCCTCACCTCATCGCTGGGACGGTGCGCGCGCCGGACAAGGACGCGCCGCGCATCGTGGGTGCGATGCGCGGCGCGGTGAGGTGTCAGTAGCCCTACGGGCCGACCTCGGTCAGCGTTTCAGGGCGCGCTCCTCGATGAGGGCGCGCAGAGGAGCCTCCTCGTTGTCGATCGTCTCGACCTTCTGGGGCCGGGCAAGCAGATCAGCGACGACGTCGGGGGTCTCCGGCTCGCTCCCGAGCGCCTCGGCCACCGTCTGCGGGAACTTCGCGGCCTTGGCGGTCTCCATGACGAGTGTGGGGAAACCGGGCTCCATGACGCGCAGAGCGACCGTCACGCCGTCGGCGGTGTGCGGGTCGATGAGCCGTCCGGAGCGCTCCTTGACGGTGCGGATGGCCTCCAGTCGGTCGGCGTGTGTGGACGTGCCGGCGACGAAGCCGAACTCCTCGCGCAGGCGTGGGAGCTGATCGCACAGGTCGAGTGTGCCGGTGGTCTCCAACTCCGCCCAGCGCTGCACGAAGGCCTCGGGGCCCAGCAGTGCCCAGATGAAGCGCTCCAGGTTGGAGGCCTTGGAGATGTCCATGGAGGGGCTGGAGGTGGCCAGGGTGTCCTCCGCGGAACGGGGTCGGTAGATGCCGGTGGTGAAGAACTCCTCGAGCACGTTGTTCTCATTGGTGGCCAGAATGAGGCGGCGGATCGGCACCCCCATGGACCGGGCTAGGAAGCCGGCGTAGATATTGCCGAAGTTGCCCGAGGGCACGCAGACATCGATGCGGTAGCCGGCGCGGCGCCCCTCCTCCACCGCGTCGGTGACCCGCAGCCAGGACCACACGTAGTAGACGGCCTGCGCGGCGATCCGGCCGATGTTGATGGAGTTGACGGCGCCCAGGTGATGAGCGGCCTTGAACTCGGCGTCGTTGCTCAGGGCCTTGACCAGCGCCTGGCAGTCGTCGAAGACACCGCGTACCGCGATGTTGTGGATGTTGGCGTCCTGGAGGGTGTACATCTGGGCGCGCTGCACCGGACTCATACGGCCGGCCGGCGAGAGCATGAAGACGCTGACGCCCTCCTGCCCCCTGAAGGCGTGCTCGGCCGCCGAACCGGTGTCGCCGGAGGTGGCGCCCAGGATGTTAAGGACCTGTCCGTGCTTGGCCAGCACATAGGGAATCGCCTGCCCCAGGAACTGCATGGCCAGGTCCTTGAAGGCCATTGTTGGTCCCTCGGACAGGCCCACGAGGGTCAGGCCGTCGGCGACGTCGTCAAGCCCGGTGACAGGGACGACCGGCTGGGGGAACCTCCCCTCTCCATAGGCGGCCTGGGTCAGCTCGGCGAGGTCCTCCCGGGGAATGTCGGTGGCGAACAGGCCGATGACTTCCGTGGCCAGGTCGGCGTATCCCAAGGGTCGCCAGGCCTCGATCTGCTCGGGGCTCAGGGCGGGAAGGCGGCTCGGTACCGCCAGGCCACCGTCGGGCGCCAGGCCCGCCACAAGAACGTCCGTGAACTCGGCTGCCGCCATCTGGCCACGGGTGGAGATGTACTGGGTGTGCTGCATGTGCCGCCTTCTTGCCGTGTCGCATGCCCTGGTGCCGCGTGCGAATCCGGTGCGATTCTACGGGGCCGTGACGGCGGGTGTCAGATGAGGTTGGCAGACCGCCCGATGACGGAATCAGACATCAGACAACCCGTAGGACAGTGTCACGCGCATCGGCCCACCAAAACGCCTGAGTGGCGGCTCGGTGGGCCGATACGTGAGAGTTGGAGGGAGGGCGTATGCCCTGGGCTCAGGCCAGGACCTTTTCCACCTCGGCCTTGAAGGAGGCCTTGGGGCGCGAGCCGGCGAACTGGTGGAAGACCTCGCCGTCGCGCACCACCGCGAAGGTGGGGATGGAACGCACGCCGTAGGAGCGGGCCGTGGCCGGGTTGGCGTCCACGTCGACCTTGACGAACTTGACCTTGTCGCCGAAGTCGGCGGCGACCTCGTCCACGATCGGCGCCATCTGGCGGCAGGGGCCGC
>ERZ772993.808-NODE-808-length-13492-cov-10.745851_pt1 | contig 13492 bp, 10 predicted proteins | sample MGYA00580670_ERZ772993 | MGnify/ENA primary metagenome ERZ772993 (study PRJEB29015, sample SAMEA2737936) | human oral metagenome | biome: human oral; feature: human-associated habitat; material: dental | place: China | collected 2136 ... | reverse complement strand
TTCATGTTTATATGAGTTATTATAAGTAGTTACGGCCTTGCGGCCGGGTAGTCATGCGCCTTCGGCGCGGTAGTTAGGGGCTTCGCCCCGGTAGTTCGAAGTAGTTATCGGCCTTGCGGCCGGGTAGTTGAGGTAGTTAGAAGATCTTCCATTGACTACTTCTGACTACCGCGCTGAAGGCGCATAACTACCTCTAAACTACTGGGCGCACCGCAGTGCGCCCCTACTACCGTGGCCGAAAGGCCGCATGACTACCGGTCGATGATCAGTTTGATGTTCTTCTCTTCGGTGCGCGCGCCCATCCATTGCGAGAGCTTGCGCTGCTCGTCGGGGGTGAGTGCGTTTTTGACTTTGACGTAAACCAAAAGCACGGTGTCCGGCTTGTCTTGGACGGTGTTGGCGATGATGGTCGGCGTGCAGGCTAAGCGCTCCACTTGCGGATAGAGCACACGCAGCTCGGGCGTCAGCGAGAGGGCCAGGTGAGAGGCGCGGCGATAGCGATCCACGGTGTGCTTGAGCGAATCGATCTGTGCGGCTTGTGCCCGGACGAGCTCCTCGTTGTTCTTGTAGAGATCCTTCATCAGGACGCTCTTCAGCTCGTTGATGTCTACATCGCTGCCAAAGCCTTGCTGTATGTTCAGGCCGATGCCACCGAGGCCATAGTCCGTCATGCGGGCGCGGGCGGCTTCGATCATCATGTCTGGCACTTCGTCACCGAGCAAGACGACGTTGAGCGCTTTGCGTCCTGCGGTGTCGACAGCGACGGTTCGGCTGAGGACTTGCGTGTTGGGGAAATCCAGTTCTTTGTTGACGAACGACCTTACCTGCTCGTCAAAGACGGTGTTGCGGAGGACGCGATAGGTGAGGTAAAGGCTGGGGATGATGGTGCAGGTGACGATGATCATCATGTAGCGCCGAACGACCATAGCGCTCTTCTTGTCGAGGAACTCCTTGTTCGGATACTTCAGCACCCGCACCACGATGTAGGTGGAGAGGCTGATGAAGACCGTATTGATGAAATAGAGGTAGAAGGCGCCGAGGAAGTAGCTCAGGTTGCCCGTCGCCAGGCCGAATCCGGCCGTGCAGAGGGGCGGCATGAGGGCGGTAGCGATGGCTACGCCGGGGATGACGTTACCCTTCGACTTGGTGGAGCCGGCCACGATGCCGGCCAAGCCGCCGAAGAAGGCGATGAGCACGTCGTAGATGGTCGGTGAGGTGCGCGCCAGCAACTCGCTCTGCGCCTCGCTGATGGGCGAGATGAGGAAGTAAATGGTGGCGGTGACGACGCTGAAGAGCGTTGCCGTAAGGTAGCTGCGCAGGGAGCGCTTAACCAGGTCGAAGTCCGTGATGCCGAGGCCCAGCCCGAAGCCCATGATGGGGCCCATGAGCGGGGAAATCAACATGGCGCCGATGATGACGGCCGTGGAGTTGGTGTTCAGCCCGAGCGAAGCCAGGAAGATGGCGAAGATGAGGACCCAGAGGTTGGTGCCGCGAAACTCGACGCCTTTTTTCAGCGATTCGATCGTTTCTTCTTCGTCTTCTTTCTCTTGTCGCAGATCAAAGTGGCGGCTCAGGAAAAACTTGATTTGTTGCAATAAGGGAGTTTCCATTGTTGAACTTAATTACGTGTGATTAATGCTATGTAGTGATGAATTCTATCTCTGTGAATGATGGCCAATCGAGCGCTTGTTTGAGGCCGGGGAAGTCTGCCTGGTACCCGGCATACTTGGCTGGCGTCCCTGACGCCCTGCGCAGGCCTCTGCCGAGGCCGGGGAAGTTTGCTTGGTACAAGAATGAGGTGGGATTTGCTTTGTACCTGGCCAAACTTCGCTGGCGGCCGCAGCCGCCCCAAACGAGCGCTTGATCGGGGTCGCCGTGATGGGGCTTCATGCCGCCTTCCTCCTTCCATGAATCAACGGCAGCTCGGAGAGCGGCAGGTCGCGTTTGATGATAATGCCGACAAAAACAAGCAGGAGCGCGGTGCGATAGACCATGCGCCAGACCGTGTTGTCGATCTCTGGCCACATGCCTGCGGCGAAGAAGGCGGCGGCGAGCAGGGTGTAGAAGGCAGCCGAACGGAGGTCGTAAGGCACGGGGTAATACCGCCGCCCGACGAGGTAAGAGAGCACCATCATCAGCAGATTGCTGGCAAACGAGGCCCAGGCGCAGGCCATGAAGCCGAAGCGGGGCACGAAGAGCACGATGACGGCTACGGTCATGACGCACCCGGCCGTGGAGAAGTAGGCGCCCCACTGGGTGCGGTCGGTCAGCTTGTACCACACCGAGAGGTTGAAGTAGATGCCGAAAAACAGCTCCCCGAGCATGACGATGGGCACGACGCTGAGGCCGGCGTAGTAGCGGGCGTCGACGTAGTGCTTGAGCAGGTCGAGGTAGAAGGTGACGCCGAGGAAGATGACCCACGAAAAGATGATGAAGTAACGCATCGCCTCGACGTACGAGCGGCGGTTGTCGGCGTCGCGGGTCTTGGCGAAGACGAAGGGCTCGTAAGCGTAGCGGAAGGCTTGGATGAACATGACCATCACGACGGCGATCTTGAAGCAGGCGCCGTAGATGCCCAGCTGCGCGTCGGCCTCGGCCTTGTCGGCAAAGAGGAAGGGGAAGAGGATCTTGTCGGCCGTCTGGTTGAAGATGCCGGCGATGCTCAGGATCAGGATCGGGAAGGAGTAGGCCAGCATCTGTCGGAGGCGTGCCGCGTCGGGGCGGGCGCGGAGGCCGGGCATCATGTCGGGCAGCAGCATGAGCAGCGTGGTGGCGGTGGTAAAGACGTTGGTCAGGAAGATGTATCCGATGCCGTAGCCCGGGCGGTAGAACCACGCGATCCACTCGGGGTGCGACTCGTTCAGCTGCGGACAGACGACAAGGAAGAAGATGTTCAGCACAATGTTGAGGAAGATGTTGGCCAGTTTAATGGCGGCAAATCGCACGGCTTTGTTGCGGTATCTGAGGTAGGCGAAGGGCAGGCAGCAGAAGGCGTCGACGGCCACAATGCCGGCCATCATGCCGACGTATTCCGGGTGCGCTGCGTAGCCCAGTGCGCCACTGATAGGCCCGAGCAACATCCACGCCGCCACCATGAAGAGGGCTGACGTGAAGCCTACGCTATAAAGCGCCGTGGCATAGACGCGCATCGGTTCGCGCTCCTCCTGCTTATTGACGAAGCGGAAGAAGCCCGTCTCCATGCCATACGTCAGGATGACGAGCAGCAGTGCCGTCCATCCGTAGAGGTTCGTCACCACGCCAAACTCATTCGTGTTCGCCAGCACCCGCGTGTACATCGGCACCAGCATCCAATTCAGGAAACGCCCCACGATGCTGCTCAGCCCGTAGATCGCTGTCTCCTTCGCTAACCGTTTCATTCCTCCGGCCATAATCTCATTCAACTAACAACTAAAATCAATCAAGTGCCAAACCAACTTAGCCGGCGGCCTCTACCGAGGCAGGGAAGTTTGCCGGGTACGTGATAGAGATGATCGTGTACCAAGCCAACTTGGCCGGCACCCCTGGTGCCTTGACTTTCTTTTGCTCCTTTTCTTGTGTCAAGACAAGAAAAGGAGATAGGGGTTCAGGAGCAACGCCCCTGATCAAAACAGCGAGCCTTGCGACGGCGTCGGCACCTTGCCCAGATGCTCATACGCCAGTTGCGTCACCTCCCGTCCGCGCGGCGTACGCTTCAGGAAACCCTCTTGAATCAGGAACGGCTCATAGACCTCCTCCAGCGTGCCCGGATCCTCGCCGAGCGCCGTGGCGATCGTTGTCAGCCCCACCGGTCCGCCGTTAAACTTATCGATGAGCAAGTTCAGGATCTTGTTATCGATCAAGTCCAGTCCGTAACGGTCGATGTGGAGCGCCTCGAGCGCATAGCAGGCGATCTCGCGATCTACGCGTCCCGAACCCTTCACCTGCGCAAAGTCGCGCACCCGGCGCAGTAGCGCGTTGGCGATGCGGGGCGTGCCCCGACTGCGTCCGGCGATCTCCTTCGCCGCATCTGTGTCGCAACCTACGCCGAGGATGTCCGCACTGCGATGGATGATCCGCGTGAGCGTCTCCGTGTCGTAATACTCCAAGTGCATGTTAATGCCGAAGCGTGCCCGGAGCGGTCCTGTCAGCAATCCGCTGCGCGTCGTGGCGCCGACGAGCGTGAAGGGTGCGAGGTCGATCTGTATCGAGCGCGCGCTGGGCCCCTTGTCGATCAAGATGTCGATGCGATAATCCTCCATCGCTGAATAGAGATACTCCTCTACGATGGGGCTAAGGCGGTGGATCTCGTCGATGAAGAGCACGTCGTTTTTCTCCAGCGACGTCAGCAGTCCGGCCAGGTCGCCCGGCTTGTCGAGCACCGGCCCAGACGTCACCTTGAAGCCCACGCTCAGCTCGTTGGCGATGATGTTCGAGAGCGTCGTCTTGCCCAAGCCCGGAGGGCCGTGCAGCAGCACATGGTCGAGCGCCTCTTGACGCATGCGAGCGGCCATGACGAACACCTTCAAGTTCTCCACCACCTCGCGTTGGCCGCTGAAGCTGTCGAACGAGAGAGGGCGCAGGGCGTTCTCATAGTCGCGCTCCGTCTCCGGCGTTGTGCCGGCAGCCTTGCGTATGTCGAATTCAGCCATAGGTGTGTGTTAGTTACGAGTGATGAGTTACAAGTTACGAGTGGGGCGTTTGCGCAGCCCGCGCAAGTTTCGCGGCGTTTGCCGGGGCGTTTGCGCAGCCCGCGCTGGGTCTCGCGGCGTTTGCCAGGACGTTTGCGCAGCTTGCGCTGGGTCTCGCGGCGTTAACAGAAAAAAGAGGGGGAACAAGCCCGCAAAGAGCTGCTCCCTCTCTCTTCTCCCAAATCGTCGGATGTCTACCCTCTACCCTCCATCCTCTACCCTCTATTAGAACTTCACGTTCCGCATGTCGCCCGTTTCGATGAACGCCCGATGGAAGGCGAAGCAAGCGTCGAGGCTCTGCGGTGTGTGGCCCTTGACACCGCGGTCGAGGTAGGCGTGCAGCAGCGGACGATACTCGGGGTGTGCGCAACGCTCGATGATCTCGCGGGCACGCTGTACAGGCGACTTGCCGCGCAGGTCGGCCACGCCGTACTCCGAGATGATCACCTTCACCGAGTGCTCGCTGTGATCCATGTGCGACACCATCGGAACGAACGAGCTGATCTTGCCATCCTTCGCCGTCGAAGGCGTGGTGAAGATCGAGACGTAGCCCGAGCGCGTAAAGTCGCCCGATCCGCCGATGCCGTTCATCATCTTCGTGCCCAGCACGTGTGTCGAGTTGACGTTGCCGAAGATGTCGGCCTCCAGTGCGGTGTTGATCGTGATGACACCGAGTCGGCGCACCACTTCGGGATTGTTCGAGATCTCCTGCGGACGGAGCAGCAGCTTGTCCTTGAAGAAGTCCAGACGGGAGTAGATCTCGCGCAGCGCCTCATGGCTCACGCTCAGCGAGCAGCCGCTGGCGAACGTCACGCGACCTTGATCCATGAGCTTGATCACGGCGTCCTGAATCACCTCGGTGTAGACCGTGAAGGGCGGGATAGATTCGTTTTCACCCATGCAACCGAGCACAGCGTTGGCTACGTTGCCCACGCCACTTTGCAGCGGCAGGAACGACTTCGGCAGACGGCCCGCCTTCATCTCGCCCACGAGGAAGTCCGACACGTTGCGGCCGATGGCCAGCGTGACGTCGTCCAGCGGGGCGAACTTGCTGCCGTCCGGCTCGCAGTTCGTCTCCACTACGCCGACGATCTTCTTCGGGTCGACCTTGACGAAGGGTTGGCCGATGCGATCCGACGGCTTGTAGACGGGGATCTCGCGGCGCATGGGCGGATCTTCGGGCTCATAGATGTCGTGGATGCCGCGCAGCTCCTTCGGGTGGAAGCGGTTCAGCTCGATGAGGATCTTGTCAGCCATGCGGCAGATGGTCGGCAGGATGCCCACGCCCTCAGCGGGAACGATCTCGCCGTCTTCCGTCACGTCGACGGCCTCAACGATAGCCACGTCTACGCGGCCGAGGAAGCCGTAACGCAGCGACTGCGCCAGCTCCGAGAGGTGCATGTCGAAATACTCTGCGCCGTGGGCGTTGAGCAGCGTGCGCATGTCCTTGTTCGATTGGTAGGGGGTGCGGAATTTCACAGCCTCGGCGCGTGCCAATGCACCGTCCAGGTGGTCGCCGGTAGAGGCGCCGGTGAACATTCCGATTTTGAAGGGTCGGCCCTCCTTGTGTTCCTGTTCTGCCCGTCGCGCGATGGCTTCGGGGATGACCTTCGGACAGCCCGCAGGCGTAAATCCGCTAAATCCGACGTTGTCGTCGTGTTTCACATAAGTGGCGGCTTCTTCCGCCGTGATGAATTTCAGTGACATGATTCTGTTTCTTATTTAAGTAGATGTGTATTTGCGGGCAAAGATATGGATCGGGAGTAATAAGGGAAGGATGGAGCCCAGTGGCGCACCGCCGAGGGCGCTATTCCGTGCGAATGGCCCTACACTTGCACCCGTTTTCAATCCCCACACAAACATGACACATGATTTCCTACGCGTTGCGGCCGGTGTGCCGCGACTGAAGCCGGCTGATTACCTGTTCAACGCCGACCAGATCATTACGATGATGCGCAAAGCATCCAAACGGGGCGTCGACATCATCGCCTTCCCCCACATGGCCATCATGGGCAGCACCTGCGGCGATTTGCGTTTTGATCAGCGCTACAACGAGGGAGTGAGGTTTGGGCTGCTCGGCGTCTTAGGGCTAACGGGCTCCCTCCCCATCGTCGGTATTGTCGGCGCACCGCTCCGCGTCGGCGATTGCATCCGTGAGGCCGCCGTCGTTTTCCAGTCCGGGCGGATCCTCGGTGCGGTGGTTGACGGCGGGCCGGGCGAACGCTTCCCCACCACGAATGTGCAGATCGCTGGCGTCTCTTTCAACGTCGGTTCCGAGCTGCGTTTTCGTTGCGAGACCTTCACGTTTGCCGTCACGCTGGGCGACGACCTCTTCCGTCCGGTGTCCACCAGTGCCCAGTGTGCTACGGAGGGGGCCAGCGTGCTTTTTCACCTCGACGCCATGCCTACGCAGGTCGGCCGACACGATGCGTTGCGCGACGTCGTGCGGGAGCACTCCCGCCGCTGCATAGCCGGCTGCGTCTACGTCTCGGCCGGGCATGGCGAATCGTCGACGGATCACTTCTTCGACGGCGAGGCTTTCATCGCTGACCGCGGACAGATCCTCGCCGAGTCGGCGCCTTTCTCTGCCGACGAGCAACTCCTCATCACCGAGGTGGATCTCGCCGCCTTGAGCCATGACCGCTTCCGCAGCCCACACTTTACGGGGCGCAACCCCTTCGCTCCGCAGGCCCAGCGCAGCTTGCTGGACACCATCCCCTTCGAGGTGCACACGGACGACAGCCCGCTCAGGCGCACCATTCCCCCGCATCCCTTCGTGCCCGAAGATGCCACCGCACGCGATCGGCGTTGCCGCGAAACGTTCCGCATCCAGTCGCAGGCACTGGCCGAGCGACTCCGCCACATCGGTCTGCGGCGCGCCGTGATCGGCATCTCTGGCGGACTCGACTCGACGCTGGCGCTCATGGTCGCCATCGCCGCCTTCGACCTCTTGAAGCTGCCCCGCGAAGGCATCATCGGCGTCACCATGCCCGGCTTTGGTACCTCCGACCGCACGCACGACAACGCCCTGGCCCTGATGGCGTCCGAGGGCATCACCCTACGCGAGATCTCCATCCGTGCCGCCTGCGAGCAACACTTCCGCGACATCGGCCACGACGGATCGCCCGACACGACTTACGAGAATGCTCAGGCGCGCGAACGGACGCAGATCCTCATGGACCTGGCCAACATGGAGGGCGCCCTGGTGGTCGGCACGGGCGACCTTTCGGAGCTGGCCCTCGGCTGGTGCACCTTCAACGGCGACCACATGTCGATGTACAGCGTCAACGCGGGCGTGCCCAAGACGCTCGTCGGCGCCGTGGTGCAGTGGTTGGCCCGTCGCACCAAGCGCCCCGAGACGCGCCGCGCCCTCCTGGACATCGCCGAGACGCCCATCAGCCCCGAGCTGCTCCCGCCCTCCCCCGACGGCGCGCACACGCAGCAGACGGAGCGCACGCTGGGCCCTTACGAGTTGCACGACTTCTTCCTCTATCGCTTCATGCGCTTTGGCGACGCCCCCCGGCGGATGCTCTTCCTGGCCGAACAGGCCTTCGGCAGTCGCTACACCCGCGTGGAGTTGCTCGGCGTGCTGCGCACCTTCCTCCGCCGCTTCTTCGCCCAGCAATTCAAGCGCAACTGCATGCCCGACGGCCCCGCCATTGGCTCCATCAGCCTCTCTCCACGCGGCGCCTGGCAGATGCCCTCCGATGCCTCCTCCGCCCTCTGGCTGTGCGCGGTGGAGGAGATGGAGAAAGCGATGAAGGAGGGTGAAAAATGAAGGTGGCCATCACCATCACCCGCAACGGCACGCAGGGCTACGTCTGCACCTGCGATTATCCCTTTGTCCATTTTGATCTCGGGGGCTGCGGCGCCACTGTGGACGAGGCCAAGCAGGATTGCTTCACCTTTTACGACGAGATGCGACGCGAACACCCCGCCGATCGCCTCCCCGACCTCGAGGTGGAGTGGGTCTATGATCTGGCCCGCACCCGTAGCGATGCGGATCTTGTGGATGCGGCAGTGATGGCCTGACGGAAGGCCTCCCTGTTCATTGTTTTTCGTCGAATACCACCCGTTTTCAGTCCCCTGATCCCTCAATCTCGGTAGAGAGAAAATGGTTTTTGAGCGGAATCCCGAGATGCTGGTTTGTTACCATTTGGTTTTAGGTCAGTGTCTCGGGATTCTTTTTTGAGTCAAAATGGTTTCGGATTAGATGGCATACCATTCGATGTGTTGCAAAACTGTTTCGGATCGGATCGCGTGCAATTTGATGGAATGCAAAGCTGTTTTGGATTGAATAGCATGCAATCTAATGCGATACAAAATTGTTTTGGATCGGATGGCATGCGATCTGATGGGATACAAAATGTATTTGGATTGGATGGCATGCAATCTGATGAGATGCAAAATTATTTCTGGTCGGATGGCATGCAATCTGATGTGATACAAAATTATTTCAGATTGGATTGCATACCATTTGATGGGATACAAAAAGGCGCAAATACATATTTCATGTAAATTTGCCGGAAACAAAGCGGAGATATACCGCTATGTGTAACCACTCTTATGATACAGAAAATGAAACAGATCGAAAGCATCTACATGGCCCGCATACCGGGCGGGGCGCACTTCCTGTTCGTCAACAATGTGTGCGAACGGGCCGAGGCGGACGCCAAGATCAAGGTCGGCGCTAAGGCCGAGCTCGAGGCGCTACGTGCGACGCGCGATGAGGAGGACGCCGCGCTGGCGCTGTCGCGAAAAAGCCTCCTCTCGGACACGATCCGCGAGGCCGACAAACGTCGGGAACAGCTCTACATCACGCTCCGCAACATCGCCAAAGCCTATCGCAACTACCCCGTCGAGGCCGAGGCTGCGGCGGCGCGGCGACTTGTGCAACTGCTCAAGGATTACGCCATCAACCCCCGCATGCAGCGCGATGCAGAGACGGGACTCATGGTGCACCTCCTGGACGACCTGGCCGGACGGTGTGCCGCCGATGTGGCCACGCTTCGCCTCGGGCCACTCGTCGAGGCCCTCAAGGAGGTCAACGAGCAGCTGCGTAGCACCACCGAGAGACGGTCTGACGAGCGGTCGGCCTACGTGGTGGGTCGGTTGAAAAAGGCGCGAAAGGAGGCCGATCGGGCTTACAGCGCGCTCGTCCGTAAGGTCAACGCCCTGGCCGTCGTCGGCCGCGCGGAGGATTACGCCGCGTTCATCGATTACGTCAACACCGAGGTGGCCCATTACCGCCGCGAGGTGATCCCGCCGCGCAAGAAGAAGGAGGCCCCGCTCGAGGCCGATCCCACATCCGCCCCTGCCGATAGCGGGGCGTGACGCTACTTTTGCGCGCAGAAAGAATCACAACCTAAACCCCTCATTAGACTTATGACAACGAACCAACCCATGGCCGCGCTCTTCGATTTGGACGGCGTGGTCTTCGACACCGAACGGCAATACACCGTCTACTGGCAGCAGGTCGGGCGACGCTATCACCCCACCCTCACGGACTTTGCGCAGCGCATCAAAGGGCGCACGCTCGTGGAGATCTTTCAGGAGTATTTCGACGGACAGACGGAGGCGCAGACTGAAATCAGCCGTGGGCTTGTCGATTTTGAATCCCGTATGCACTACGACTATATCCCCGGCGTGGAAGCCTTCCTCGACGAGCTGCGTCGGCACGGTGTGCCGCGGGCCGTCGTCACCAGCTCGAACCGCGCCAAAATGGCCTGCGTCTACCGCGCACGGCCGGAGCTGACGACGCACTTCGATGCCATCCTCGTGGCCGAAGATCTGGGTCGGTCTAAGCCCCATCCCGACGGCTATCTGCGGGCGGCCGAGCGTCTCGGCGTGGCGCCGGAGCGTTGCGTGGTGTTTGAGGACTCGTTCAGCGGACTCGAGGCTGGCCGACGGGCCGGAGGGGCCGTGGTGGGTTTGGCGACAACGAACCCGGCCGAGGCGATCGCCCCGCATTGCGATCGGGTGATCGACGACTTCCGCACCTTCACGGTCGGCGATATGGTGTCACTCCTTCAAACAATAAACAGACGATGAATACATTCCCCTTCTTCATGCCTGAGGAGAAACGCGAGTTCTTCTCCGCTTACCGCCGACTGCTCTCGGGCCTCTCGTCCTGCCTCAAGCCGGAGGACGCGCCCAAGATGAAAGCGCTGATCCGCCGCGTGGTGGCCCTCGATTGTTACGGGCGCGATCGCAACGGCATCAACGGCCTCCTGCGCAACATCAACACGGCCGTCATCGCTACGCACGACATTGGCCTGAAACGCACCCCCGTCATCGCCCTCTTGCTCTATCGCCCGGTGATGAAGGAGGCCATCACGCTCGATGAGGTGGAGCGGACGTTCGACGCCGATGTGGCGCTCATGATCCGCCGCCTACTGAAGACCTCCGACCTCTACGCCCGCAACACGGCGGTCAATTCGGAGAACTTCCACCACCTGCTCTTCTCCTTTGCCGAAGATGTGCGCGTGATCCTCGTCATGATTGCCGACCGCCTCTGCATGATGCGCATGGGCAAACAGATCCGCGACGACAACGACCGCATCCGCCTGGCCACCGAGGTCTCCTACCTCTACGCCCCGCTGGCGCATCGCCTCGGCCTCTACACGATCAAGAGCGAGCTGGAGGATCTGTCGCTGAAATACATCGACCCCGACCGCTATCAGTACATCAAGCAGAAGCTCAACGAGACGAAGCGCTCGCGCGACCGCTACATCGCCGAGTTCATCCGCCCCGTGCGCGAAAAACTCGAGCAGGCGGGCCTGCACTTCGACATCAAGGGGCGCACGAAGTCGATCCATTCGATCAACAATAAGCTCAAGAAGCAGCACGTCGAGTTCGAGGGCATCTACGACCTCTTCGCCATCCGCATCATCCTCGACACGTCGCCCGAGGCCGAGCGGTCGGAGTGCTGGCGGGCGTATTCGATCGTCACGGACATGTATCAGCCCAACCCGAAGCGCATGCGTGACTGGCTCTCGGTGCCGAAGAGTAACGGTTACGAGAGCCTTCACATCACCGTCTTAGGGCCGGACAAACGCTGGGTAGAGGTGCAGATCCGCACGCGCCGCATGGACGAGATCGCCGAACGCGGTCTGGCTGCGCATTGGAAGTATAAAGGGGTGAAAGAGGAGCGTGGGCTGGACGAGTTCCTGAGCGACGTCCGCGCCATGCTCGAGACGCAGTCGGCCGACCCGATGGACTTGATGAAGGAGTTCCGCACGGACCTCTATCAGGACGAGATCTACGTCTTCACGCCCACCGGCGAGGTGATCAAGCTGGCCAAGGGCGCCACCGTGCTCGACTTTGCCTTCGCCATCCACTCCAAGATCGGCTGTGGGTGTATTTCGGGTAAGGTGAACGGAAAGAATGTGCCCATCCGACACACGCTCCAAAACGGCGACTCGGTGGAGGTCGTCACCTCGCCCACGCAATCGCCCAAGCGCGACTGGCTGACGTTCGTCAAGACCTCCAAAGCGCGATCGAAGATCAAGCAGGCGCTGCGCGAGGAGTCGGCCAAGGCGGCGGAGTATGCCAAGGAGCTGCTGCAACGACGCTTCAAGAACCGTAAGATCGAGGTCGAGGAAGCGCTGCTGATGCGTTACATCAAGAAGTGTGGCTACAAGACGGTGACGGATTTCTATGTCGACATGGCCGAGGGCCGTCGCGACGCAAACACGGTGATCGAGGAGTACCTCGAGCTGGAGCGCCGCGAGCATGGCGAGACGTCCGAACACGCGGAGATCCGCAGCGCCGAGGAGTTTGTGGCGCCGTCGGAACCGGTCGAGTCGCGCAGCGATGTGCTCGTGATCGACAAGAACCTCACGGGCGTGGAGTATCACCTGGCCAAATGTTGCAACCCCATCTTCGGCGATCCCATCTTCGGCTTCGTCTCCACGCGCGGCATCAAGATCCACCGCACGAACTGCCCCAACGCGCAAGACATGCTCAGTCGCTTCGGCTATCGCACCATCCAGGCGCGCTGGAGCGGCAAGGGCACGGACGGTTACGCCGTCACGCTCCACATCGTCGGCAACGATGATCTGGGCATCGTCACCAACATCACGTCCGTGATCAGCAAAGAGTCGGGCGTCATGCTCCGCTCCATCAATATCGATTCCGTGGATGGGCTTTTCCAAGGCAACTTCACCGTCACGGTGAAGGACACGGCCTCGCTCAGTGTCCTGACGAAGAAGCTCCAGGCCGTCCGGGGCGTGAAGAATATCGAGCGACTAAACACGTGATTCGGCTGCGCTTGCCTGTTGAGTCGTTTGCCTGTTGAGTTGTTGAGTCGTTTGGGTCGTTTATCCGTTGAGGTGTTAGATTGTTGAGAGATTGAGTAGTCGTTTGTCTTCGCGCAAATTGCGCAGCCCCAAACAGGCGCCTGTTTACTCTCGCGCAGGCCTCTGCCGAGGCAGGGAAGTTTGCCTGGTACAAGAAATGGCGGCGATTTATCCAGTACCCGGCCAAACTTCGCTGGCGGCCACAGCCGCCCCCCAAACAGGCGCCTGTTTACCCTCGCGCAGATTGCGTAGCCCCAAACAGGCGCCTGTTTACTCTCGCGCAAATTGCGTAGCCTCAAACAGGCGCCTGTTTAGCTTCGCGCAGATTGCAGGACATCGAACAGGCACCTGTTTACCCTCGCGCAGATTGCGTAGCCCCAAACAGGCGCCTGTTTACTCTCGCGCAAATTGCGTAGCCTCAAACAGGCGCCTGTTTAGCTTCGCGCAGATTGCAGGACATCGAACAGGCACCTGTTTACCCTCGCGCAGATTGCGTAGCCCCAAACAGGCGCCTGTTTACTCTCG
>ERZ772993.805-NODE-805-length-13507-cov-14.689712_pt1 | contig 13507 bp, 10 predicted proteins | sample MGYA00580670_ERZ772993 | MGnify/ENA primary metagenome ERZ772993 (study PRJEB29015, sample SAMEA2737936) | human oral metagenome | biome: human oral; feature: human-associated habitat; material: dental | place: China | collected 2136 ... | reverse complement strand
CGTCGGCGGCTCCCTGGAGGCTGGCCCCGGTCCCGCGGGCGGCTGGCGGGTGCGCATCGCCGTGCCCGCCCCGGCCGCGGGCGCCGCGGCCGAGCGGGGCGCGGCGTGAGCGCGGTGATCCGCATCGGCCTGACCGACGACGAGCCCCTGCTCACCGCGGGACTGGCCATGCTGCTGGGCGCGCAGGGCGACATGGAGGTGGTCTGGCAGGCCGCCGACGGCCACCAGGCGCTGCGCAGGGCCGAGTCCGACCCCGTCGACGTGCTGCTGCTGGACATCCAGATGCCGGGGCTGGACGGCCTGGACACCACGCGCCGCCTGGTGTCCGGCGGCGCCCAGGGCCGCATCATCATCCTGACGACCTTCGACACCGACGGCTACGTGCTGGGCGCCATCGAGGCGGGCGCGGCCGGATTCCTGCTCAAGAGCACCGCGCCCGAGCGGCTCGTCGAGGCGGTGCGCACGGTGCACGCGGGGGACTCGGTCATCTCGCCCGGGCCCACCCGGCGCCTGCTGGGCGCGGTGCGCCGGGGCGCCCCGGCGCCGTCGGACCCGACGGTGCGCGCCGCCCCGGCCCCGGGCGCTGCGGGCGGCGCGGGGGAGCTCGCCGGGCTGACGGGGCGCGAGCGCGAGATCCTGCGGCTGGTCGCCATCGGCCTGACGAACCGGGAGATCTGCGACAGGCTGTGGGTGAGCATGCCGACGGTCAAGACGCACGTATCCCACCTGCTGGCCAAGACCGGCTCGCGCGACCGCGTCCAACTGGTGCTGCTGGCCCTGCGCTCCGGCGTCGTGCGCCTGGACGAGGTCCTGGCGCAGTAGGCCCCGCGCCCGCCCGCCGCCGACGTCGGCTCACCGCCGGCGCGCGGCCGCCTTCATCGCCGCCACGAAGTCGCCCAGCTCGGCCTTCATCGCCGCCACCGCCGCGGCCAGCGCGGCCGGGTCCCCGTCCGGACCCGCCGCCGCGGCCAGCGCGGGCGCGTGCGCCTCCACGATCTTGACCGTGGCCGAACCGCTGATCGCCCCGTCGGCCCCGGCCGCGATCGCCTCGGCCACCTGGTCGGGCCGCGAGATGCCGAAGCCCAGCATGACCGGGGCCGCCGCGTCGGCGCGCAGCCGGGCCACCGAGGCGGCCAGGCCGACGGTCGAGGCCGCGCGCTCGGTGCCCGTCACGCCCGCGCGCGAGACCGCGTAGACGTATCCGCGCGAGGAGGCCGCCACCGCGTCCAGGGTCCGGGCGTCGGCCGAGGGCGGGGCGATGTAGACCGCGTCGACCCCGGCCGCCGCCGCCGCGGCGGAGAAGGCGTCGCCCTCGCGCACGGGCACGTCCGCCAGCAGCACCGAGTCCACCCCGGCCCTCGCGCACTCGGCGTAGAAGTCCCGCGGTCCGAGGGAGAAGGGCACGTTGCCGTAGATGAGCATGCCGATGGGGATCTCGGGGTGGCGGGCGCGCACCCGCGCCACCACCGCCAGGGCGTCGGCGAACCCCGTCCCCGCCTCCAGGGCCCGGATGTGGGCCCGCTGGATCGTGGGGCCGTCGGCCACCGGGTCGGAGAAGGGCGCGCCCAGCTCCAGGGCGTCCGCACCGCCGTCGATGAGCGCCTCGACGACCTCCTCGCTCAGCTCCGGCGTGGGGTCGCCGAGCATGACGAAGGGGACGAAGGCGCCCTCGCCGGCCGCCCGCAGCCGGGAGAACATTTCGGAATAGCGGCTCATCTCAGGCCTCCTGCCTCGCCGACGACGAATACCGGGTGCGCCCGCCCATCTCCTCGACCACGGCCGCGGCGCGGGCCACGGCGCCGTCGGAGGAGAAGGACCCGCCCAGCCGCATGCGCACCTGGTCCAGGTCCTTGTCCCCGCGCCCGGACAGGCACACCAGCAGGTGGGGGGCCGGGGCGCCCGGCGGCGTCCCCCTGGCGATCTTGAGGGCCTGGGCCAGGGCGTGGGCGGACTCCAGGGCGGGGATGATGCCCTCGTGGCGCGACAGGGCGACGAAGGCCTCCACGGCCTCGTCGTCGGTGATGCCCACGTAGCGGGCCCGCCCCGTGTCGGCCAGCCAGGCGTGCTCGGGGCCCACGCCCGGGTAGTCCAGGCCCGCCGAGACGGAGAAGGACTCCTCGACCTGCCCCTCGGGCGTGCGCATGAGGTAGGAGCGGGCCCCGTGGAGGATCCCGGTCCGCCCGGCGTTGATGGGGGCGCCGTGACGGCCCGTCTCCAGGCCCGCTCCGGCCGGCTCCACGCCGATCAGGCCGACGCCGGCGTCGTCGATGAACTCGCTGAACATGCCGATGGCGTTGGAGCCCCCGCCCACGCAGGCGATCACCTCGTCCGGCAGTCGCCCCGTCAGGGCCAGCACCTGGGCGCGGGCCTCGCGGGAGATGCAGCGGTGGTACTCGTGGACGATGGTGGGGAAGGGGTGGGCGCCGGCCGCCGTGCCCAGCAGGTAGTGGGTGGTGGCGAAGGACGCCGTCCAGTCGCGCAGCGCCTCGTTGACGGCGTCCTTGAGGGTGCCCGCCCCGCTGGCCACGGGCACCACGCGCGCGCCCATGAGCTCCATGCGCTCGACGTTGGCCGCCTGGCGCACCACGTCGGTGGCGCCCATGTAGATGGTGCACTCCAGGCCCAGCAGGGCGCAGACCATGGCGGTGGCGGTGCCGTGCTGGCCCGCTCCGGTCTCGGCGATGATGCGGGACTTGCCCATGCGCCTGGCCAGCAGCGCCTGACCCAGGACCTGGTTGCCCTTGTGGGCCCCGCCGTGGACGAGGTCCTCGCGCTTGAGGAGGATGCGGGCCCGGCCCTCCAGCGGCAGGGTCCGCAGCTCGGTGACCGGGGTGGGCCGGCCCAGGAAGCGGCGCATGAGGTCGTCGAGCTCGGCGGCGAAGGACGGGTCGGACCGGGCCTCGATGAAGGCGTCCTCCAGCTGGTCCAGGGCCGGGATGAGCAGCTCGGGCACGTACTGCCCGCCGTAGGGGCCGAAGTAGGCGGGCAGCCTGGGGTGCGCGTCGCGCCCGCGGGGCGGGCGGGCGGGGGCCGGCGCACCGGCGTCGTCGGCGCTGGCGGGCCCCGACGCATTGCGGCCGGTATCGGTGTCGGCGCCGTGCGGGCCGACGGCGGGGCCGGCGCCGTCGACCCCCGACTGCCCGCCGGTCCCGGCGGGCAGGGGCACGGCGGTGGCCAGGGCCTCGGCGAGGGCGCCCGGGTCGGGGGCGCCCGACAGGGCCGAGCCGATGAGCAGGGCGTCGACCAGCCCGGCCAGGCGGCGCACGTCGTCGGCGCCCTCCACGCCCGACTCCCCGACGAGCACGACGCCCGACGGCGCCAGCGGCGCCAGCTCCTCCGTGCGGGCGATATCGGTGGCCAGGGTCCGCAGGTCCCGGTTGTTGATGCCGATGACGCGCGCGCCCAGCCGCGCCGCCCGGTGCATCTGCTCGGGCGTGCAGACCTCCGTGAGGACCTCCATGCCCAGGTCCGCGGCCAGGTCGGCGAGCTCGCGGTAGACGTCGTCGGGCACCACGGAGAGCATGAGCAGGATCGCGTCCGCCCCCAGCGAGCGGGCGGCCAGCACCTGAACGGGGTCGACGACGAAGTCCTTGCACAGCACCGGCGCGTCCACCGCCGCGCGCACGGCCGCCAGGTCCTCGAAGGAGCCGTTGAAGCGGTCGGGCTCGGTGAGCACGGAGACGGCCGCCGCCCAGGGGGCGTAGGCGCGGGCGAGCCCGGCCGGGTCGTAGTCGGCGCGGATGGTGCCGCGCGAGGGGGAGGCCGCCTTGCACTCCATGATGAGGGCCGGGCGCGGGGTGGCGCCCTCGCCGGAGCGGGTGCGCAGGGCGTCGGCGAAGGAGCGGGGCGAGCGGGGCGGGGGCGCCTGGAGCAGGTGGCCGAATCGCTCGCGCAGCTCGGGGATGCGCGCCGTGCGCGCCTTAACGATGGAGTCCAGGACGGTGCCGGTGGCCATGAGGCGCTCGTCGACCGGCCGGCGCTCGGGGCGGCCGGAGCGACTGGCGCGCCCGGGACCCCCGGGGCGGCCGGTGGCGTCCGCGGCGGCCGGGCTCATCGGGCCCCCTCCCCGGCCCCGGCGGCGCTCGCGGCCGCCGCGGGGCTCGCCGCCCCGGCCCCGGTCATGGCCTCCAGGTGCTCGGCCACCGCCCCGCTCGCCAACTGGTCCAGGGCCATGCGGGTGCCGTCGGCCAGGTTGTCGGCCGGCCCCGCCAGGTAGAGCAGGGCCCCGGCGTTGACGGCGATGGCGTCGCGGTGGGCGGGCCGTCCGCGCCCGGCGAAGACCTCCCGCAGCAGCCGGGCGTTCTCGTCCGGGTCCCCGCCGAGCACGTCGGACAGCTCCCAGCGGCGCACGCCCAGCTCCTCGGGGGTGACCTCGTAGGCCTTGACGCCGCGGGGGGTCGCCTCGCGCACGAGGGTGGTGCCGTGCACGGCGATCTCGTCGGTGCCGGCGCCGTGGACGATGAGGGCCCGCTTGCGCCCGAGCCTGACCATGGCCTGGGCGATCATGTCGAGGATGGCGGGGTCGGCCACGCCCATGAGCTGGTAGGTCAGGTGCGCCGGGTTGAGCAGGGGGCCCAGCACGTTGAAGATCGTGGGGGTCGCCAGCGCCCTGCGGATCGGGGCCACGTGCTTCATGGCCGGGTGGTAGGCCTGGGCGAACAGGAAGACGAAGTGGTCGCGGGCCAGGACCTCCACCGCCTCCTGCGGGCTCAGGTCCAGGGGCAGGCCGAGGGCGGCGACGACGTCGGCGGCGCCGGTGCGCGACGACACGGCCCGGTTGCCGTGCTTGGCCACGCACACGCCCATGGAGGCCGCCACGATCCCGGCGGCGGTGGAGATGTTGATGGTGCCCGCGCCGTCGCCGCCGGTGCCCACGACGTCGACGAGCGGGAAGGGCACCTCGGGGAAGGCGCGGGCGGCCCCGCGGAAGGCCCCGGCGGCGCCGGCGACCTCGTCGGCGGTCTCCCCGCGCGAGTGGAGGGCCGCCAGCAGGGCGGCGGTCTCGGTCTCGGTCAGGTCGCCGGCGCCGAGAGCGGCGAAGACGACGCCGGTCTCGTCCTGGGTCAGGCGCCTGCCCTGGATGACGTCGCGCAGAAGACGGCGGGCGTCCTCGGCGTCGGCGACGGCGGCGGGCGCGCCGGCGACCGGCGTACTCATGGCGTTGTTCTCCGCGGGTGCGGTGGTCATGCGATCTCTCCTGAAGGGGTTGGTCGGTTGGTGACTGGCTGGTGGTGGACGTGTGGGAGGCCGGGGTCCGGGGACCGGAGCGCGGCCGGGGCCTCGGGGGCGGTCTCCGGCCGGGGCCGGGCGGGGCTCAGGGGCAGCCGGCCAGGTCCTCGGTCAGGGCCCGCAGAATGCCCGGGCCGTGCGGGGTGAGGACGGACTCGGGGTGGAACTGCAGGCCCACGACCGGCGCCGAGCGGTGGCGGGCCGCCATGACGACGCCGCCGCCGGCCGGGTCGGAGTCGCCCGTCACCGCCAGGGCGACCAGGTCGTCCGGCAGCGCGCGGGTCCCCAGCGAGTGGTAGCGGGCCACGTCGAGGGGCCCGCCGCCCAGCGGGGCGAGGGCCGGATCGGCCCGGCCGGCGGCGGTCACCTCCACGCGCACGCGGCGCCCGTGGACGGCCCCGACCCTGCCCACGCTCCCGCCGCAGGCCTCGACGATCGCCTGGAACCCCAGGCAGACGCCCACGGTGGGGACGCGGCGCGCCAGCGCGGCGTCGAGCAGCCCCATGAGGCAGCCGGCGTCGCGCGGGTGCCCGGGCCCGGGCGACAGGCACAGCACGGGGCGCCGCCCGCGACCGGCCTCGGCCGCCGAGGGCTCCAGGGCCTCCAGGACGGCGGCCGCCGGGACGGTGTTGCGCCAGACCTCGATGTCCGCGCCCAGGGAGGCGAACTGGTCGACCAGGTTGTAGACGAAGGAGTCGCGGTTGTCGAGCAGGACGACGCGCATCTCAGGCCTCCCTTCCGGCGGTGGCGGCGGCGCGGGCAGTGGCGCCGGCAGGACCGGCGTCGGCGCGAGCGGTGCCGGCACCGACGGCGCCGCCCGCCGCTGCGACCGGGCCGTTACTGTCCGCCGCTGCGGCCGGGCCAGCGCCCGCCGCCGCGACCGGGTCGGCGGCCGGCTCGCGGTCGACGACCAGGCGCGCGCCCTGGGCGGCGGCCACGGCGGCCAGGACCGCGCTCGCCTTGTGAACGGTCTCCGCGGCCTCCGCGGCCGGCACGGAGTCCGCGACCACGCCCGCGCCCGCCTGGACCAGGGCCCGCCCCCCGCGCACGAAGGCGGAGCGGATGACGATGCAGGTGTCCAGCTCGCCGTCGCCGCGCACATAGCCCACCGACCCGCCGTAGGAGCCCCGGCGCACCCCCTCGGCGGCGCGGATGAGCTCGGCGGCCCGCAGCTTGGGCGCGCCGGTGAGCGTGCCCATGGTCATGGAGGCGCGGAACGCGTCCAGGGCGTCCAGGCCGGGGGCCAGGGTCCCGGCGACCTCGGAGACCAGGTGCATCACCCGGCTGTAGCGGTCCACGCGCAGCAGGTCGCGCACGCGCCGGGTGCCCGGCGCGCACACGCGGGCGACGTCGTTGCGGGCCAGGTCCACGAGCATGACGTGCTCGGCCACCTCCTTGGCGTCGGTGCGCAGCTCCAGCTCCAATCGCGTGTCCCGCTCGTGGTCCACGTCCCCGCGCCGCGTCAGGCCCCGGGGGCGGGTGCCCGCGATGGGGCGGATGGCCACCTCGCCGGTGGCCGCCGAGTGCAGCAGCGCGGACTCGGGGGAGGCGCCCAGCAGCTGGAAGTCCGGCGCGCCCAGGTAGAACATGTAGGGGCTCGGGTTGGCCGCGCGCAGCTCGTGGTAGGCGGCCAGCGCGTCCGGGCAGGGCATGGTGAAGCCCCGCGAGGGCACCACCTGGTACACCTCGCCGGCGGCGATGGCCTCCTTCATGGTCTCGACGACGGCCGCGTAGCCGTCGTCGGACAGCGTGGGGACGGCGTGGACGACGTCGGTGCGCCCGGCCCCGCCGCCGGCGGGCGCGGCGGCCGCGGGCCCGCCGTCGTCGGCGTCGGATCCATCCCCGCCGGCGGGGATGGCGACCGGCGCGCCCGCGTCGGTTCCGCCCCCGCCGTCGAAGGCGTCGATGGCGGCGGTCAGCTCGTCGAGGCGGGCGGCCAGGTCCGGCTCGTCGAGACTGGCGCCCACGAGGGTGGCCCGGGCGGTGGGGTGGTCGATGACCAGGATGATGCGCGCGTCGTAGAAGAGGTAGTCGGGGCAGGTGTTGTCGCCCATGGCGACGTCGGGCAGGGTCTCGAAGGTGGCGAGGTAGTCGAAGGCGACGACGCCGGCCTCCAGGGGCAGGTGCGGGTGGTCGACCTCGGCGCCGGCCAGGACGCGCAGGGGCGCGATGGTGGAGGGGGCGGTGAGGCGCTCGCGCTCCTCCAGGGCGCCGTCGTCGGGGGCGGGCGGGATGGTGAGGGTCAGCGAGTCCGGGGACGCGCCGCCCGGGCCGGGCCCGGCGACGACGTAGTCGGCCAGGGCCTCGCGCAGGCGGGCCAGGGCGGCCCGGCCGTCGGCGGGGGCCTGGGGGAGGGCCTCGACGGTGACGGTCGGGCCCTGGCAGGTCAGTCGCGCGCAGGCCTCGAGGACGGCGATGGTGGTGCGCGAGACCTTGGTGGCGATGTCGACGCTCTCCAGCAGGACGGTGTCCAGCGGCCGGGCGCCGGAGCCGTCGTCGGTGGTGGCGATGAGACCGGCGGCGGCGAGGTGCTCCAGGAGGCGCCCGCCGTCGTGGGCGTAGCGGACCGTCCGCGTCAGGACGGTGGGCGGCCGAAGCGTCATGTGGTGCCTTCCTGTCGGTGCCACCAGGACCCGCCCCGAGCATGCGAAGAGCCCGCCTGGTGGCGAGCTCGTGGTTCCGGTGCCTGCTTACGCGGCATGAGTGGCTCGCCCATCGGGGAGCCACCACCACTGGCGGGTGCGGAACGCTGTCATGGTGCGAGCCTAGGGGCCGGGGGCGGGGATGACCAAATCGTCGCCCGTGTGCGGGCGACGATTTGGCGGCTCAAAAAGGTGGCCGGCGCATATCTTTCACCCCCGGCTCCGCACCCCTTCCGTCCCGAAGTGGCGCAATGACGCCATTCCCTGTGCACGCGGGAGTCGGCGCGCATCCGAAAGTCACGCGACGGCCACCTTTTTCCGCCCCGCCGACGCCCTCGGGCCGAGACGGCGGGGCTGCCGGAGGCTCCGACCGTACTCAGGGCGTCATCGACCGCGTCCAGATCACGGTCGGGGTGGCCGCTGGCCAGGATCCCCGCGGGAGCCGCCGCGCCGGGCCGTCCACTACGCCTCTTCTCGTCTGCTACGCCCCTTCACCCTCCGCTGTACGAGAAAAAGGGGCGTAGCGGAGGGCGGAAGAGCGAAGTAAAGGGAAAGGGGCGTAGTAGACGCGATCCCGCCGGGCGAGTCCCCCGGCACGGCGGTGGTTCCCGAGGAACTCTTCCTCGACGGAATTGTCTTCGCCTACTGTGCGGGTGGAGTGCGGTCGCGGTGGGGCGCATGGGGCTCCTGGGACGATCCGGAGCGGGGACTTGTCCAAATCTGTTGCAAAGGCGCCCCGGGCCGGGATCGGCCGCGAGAAGAAGCGCGGAATATCAACGATTCTCCTCCGGCGCTCTGACGCGATCGGGGCCTTTGCAACAGATTTGGACAACTCGCCGTCCAGATCCCCCGGGAGGGGCTCCTCGCGCAGCTGCGCGAGGCCGTCGAGGACCGGCCTTCCGGGCGCCGGGCGGCGCCCGGACCACGAAGACGATGGTGGCGGTGGTCGTCCAGCCCCTTCGGGCGCCCCGGGCGGCGCCGACGCGCTGCCGTCGGCGCGGAACGCACCGCACGAGCCGCGCGATCGCGCACATGTCATGAAATTATGACACGACGCGCATGTCATGATATTGTGACGAGATGGTTTCGTCCGGCATCCCCACTCTCGGCGATCTGGGCGCGGCGCTCCGCCGTCATCGCCTGGCCGCCGGCCTGACGCAGGCCCAGCTGGCCGGGCGGGCGGGCGTCTCGCGCCAGTGGGTGAGCGAGGTCGAGGGCGGCAAACGGGCGGGCGTGGAGTTCGGCGCCGTGCTGGACGTCGCCGGCGCGCTCGGCCTGGAACTCGTCCTGCGCGACCGCCCCGCCCCGCACTCGCCGACGGCGGCGGACGGTGGCCAGGACGCCCTGGACGCCCACCTGCGCGCACTGGGGCTGCTATGAGGTCCCTGTTCGTCATTCTCGATCGCAGCGTCGTCGGCGAGCTGATCCAGACCGACGGCGGCGAGCACCGCTTCTCCTACGTCGGGGCCCGGACGGCGCCCATCTCGCTGTCCATGCCGGTCGACGGCGGTCAGTTCCGCCATCGCGTCGTCGACCCCTTCCTCGAGGGGCTGCTGCCCGACCAGGCCTCGGTCCGCGAGGCCCTCGCCGCGCGCTACGGAGTCTCGCCGCGCAACCCCTTCGCCCTGCTGGAGCACATCGGCCTGGACTGCGCCGGGGCCGTGCGCTTCGCCGACGCCGAGCACCTGACGCGGGCCCTGGATGACGACGGCGAACTCGTGGCCCTGAGCGAGGAGGAGATCGGCGCCCGCCTGGCCGCCCTGGAGGAGGGGCGGGAACCCTCCTGGATCGCGCCGGGGGAGGGCTGGTCGCTGGCCGGCGCCCAGACCAAGATCGCTCTGCGCCGCGAGGGGGGCCAGTGGTATGAGGCCAGGGGCTGCGAACCGACCACCCACATCCTCAAGCCCGGCATCACGAGGATGAAGGAGCAGGCCCTCGACGAGCACCTGTGCCTGACGACCCTGCGCGAGATCGGCATCCCGGCGGCCCGGACGCGCTACGCCCGGCTCGGCGGGCGCGAGGCCCTCATCGTCGAGCGCTACGACCGGCTCCGCGAGGGCGGGCGGGTCCGCCGCGTCCACCAGGAGGACCTGTGCCAGGCCACGAGCACCTACCCGCGGCGCAAGTACGAGGCCGACGGCGGCCCCGGCGCGCTTCGGATCATCGACCTGCTCGCCCGGTGGGGCGATCGCGACGGCGCCTCCATCCGCCGCTTCGTCGACGCCCTCATCGTCAACGTCCTGCTGGGAGCCCCCGACGCGCACGCCAAGAACTACTCGATCCTCCATGCGGGCGACCGCCGCCTGCTCGCCCCCCTGTACGACCTCGCCTCGGGCCTGCCCTACGCCCGGAGCGGGGCGCCCCTCGGCCCCCCGGGGGGCGGGGCGCCCTGGCGGACCTCCGCCATGAGCATCGGCGGCGAGCGCGGGCTCGCCCGCATCGGGGCCGCCCAGTGGGAGCGCCTGGCCGAGGACGCCCGGCTCGGTTCGCGGGCCCGCATGCAGGGGGCCGACGTCGTCGCCCGAGTCGCGCGGCTCGCCGACCTCCTGCCCGACGCCCTGGCCACCGTCATCGCCCGCGAACGCGCCGACAACCCCGCCCTGGAGGGCAAGCGGCTGCCCGCCCTCCTGCTCGACGCCGTCGGCCGGCGCTGCGCCGGGGCCCGCGACCTGCTGCGGTGAGCGGGTCGCGGCCCGCCGCGTCGCCCGCCCACTCGGTCCGCCGCGGGTGGGGGTCACGCGGCCCATCGCGGTGGCCGGATCGCGGTTTCGCCCGGGATGGCGCAGGAGCGCCGGGCGGGCCCCGCCGCCGGGGCCGATGGTGACCAGGCGGGTATCGCGGTCGGGGCCCGGCCATGGGATGATCCCGGCGTGAGCTCCCCACTGCTGTCGGTCGTCGTCCCCGCCTACAACTCCGCGGACTTCCTCTTGGCGTGTCTGGAGACCCTGGTGGTCCCCGGCGGCGAGGTCGAGGTCGTCGTCGTCGACGACGGCTCGTCCGACGCCACCGGCGAGGTCGCCGAGGGCTTCGCCTCCGCCCACGAGGGCTTCCGGGTGATCCGCCAGGAGAACAAGGGCCACGGCGGGGCGGTCAACACCGGGGTCGCCGCGGCGACGGGCACCTGGATCAAGGTGGTCGACTCCGACGACGCCCTCGACCCCGCCGCCCTCGCACGGGTCCTGACGCAGCTGCGCGAGTGGCGCGATCAAGGCGTGGAGCCGGACCTGGTGGTGACGAACTTCGTGTACATGCGCGCCGACCGCCGGCCGCACCGCCATGCCGTGCGCTACCCGAGGATCCTGCCGCAGGGGCGGGTGGGCTCGTGGAGCGACGTGGGCCGCTTCCGGCCCGACCAGTACCTCATGATGCACGCCCTCATGTACCGCACCGAGGTGCTGCGGAACTCGGGCATGCGCCTGCCGGAGCATTGCTTCTACGTCGACAACCTGTACTCCTTCGAGCCCCTCATCCACGTGGACTCCCTCGTGTACATCAACGAGGACCTGTACCTGTACACGATCGGGCGGGAGGGGCAGTCGGTGTCCGACGAGGTCATCGTGACCCGCCTGGACCAGCACGACCGGGTCAACGCCCTCATGCTCGAGGCCATGCCCCGCACCGGCGAGGTCGGCCCCGAGCTGGAGGCCTACCTCATCCACATCTACCTCATGAGCTGCGTGGTCATCACCACCATGGCGCTGCGCTCGAACACGCCCGCGAACCTGGCCATCAAGGATCGGCTGTGGGCCCGCATGGAGAAGCAGCGGCCCGACGTCTACACGAAGCTGCGCCGCAAGACGCTGGGGCGGGTCCTGCACCTGCCCGGCCGGGCGGGGCGCACGGTCCCGGTGCTCGGCTACCACGTGGCGCGCCGGGTCCTGGCCCTCAACTGACCATCCCGGCCGCCCCGGCCGGCGGGCCGCCCAGCGCTGCCGGCGGGCCGACTCGGGGCGCCGGCGGGCCGCCCGGGGGCGTCGGCGAGGAGCCCGACGGCGCAGCGCCCCGGCCGTCCCGGCCGGCGGATTCGACAAGGCGCCCGCGTCCCGCACAATTGGGCCCATTGCCCCGACCGGGGCCCGCACCCCGCCCCGGGAGGACAGGACCGTGAACACCGATCTCGTCGTCGTCGGCTCAGGATTCTTCGGCACCACGATCGCCCAGCGCGCCGCCGAGGAGCTGGACATCGGCGTGCTCGTCGTCGAGCGCCGCGAGCACGTGGGCGGCAACGCCTGGTCCAGCCCGGACGAGGCCACCGGCATCGAGGTCCACCGCTACGGCTCGCACCTGTTCCACACCTCCGACGAGCGCGTGTGGGCCTACGCCAACCGCTTCACCGGCTTCAACGGCTACGAGCACCGCGTGTGGGCCAACCACGGCGGCGAGGTCTACCCCCTGCCCATCAACCTGGGCACCATCAACCAGTTCTTCCGCGCCGCCCTCGGTCCGGCGCAGGCGGCCGCGCTCATCGCCGAGCAGGCCGGGGAGGTCGTCGGGGAGCCGGCGAACCTGGAGGACAAGGCGATCAGCCTCATCGGCCGGCCCCTGTACGAGGCCTTCATCCGCGGCTACACCGCCAAGCAGTGGCAGACCGACCCGCGCGAGCTGCCCGCCGCCGTCATCTCCCGCCTGCCGGTGCGCCTGACCTACGACAACCGCTACTTCGCCGACGCCCACCAGGGCCTGCCGCTGGTCGGCTACGGGGAGTGGATCTCGCGGATGCTCGACCACCCGCGGATCGAGGTGCGCACCGGAGTCGACTTCCTCACCGATCCCGACGTCGGACGGCGGGCCGTCCTGGGGCGCGTGCCGGTGGTCTACACCGGGGCCGTGGACCGCTGGTTCGACGAGCGCTTCGGCGCCCTGGGCTGGCGGACCCTGGACCTGCGGACCGAGGTCGTGGACGTGGGGGACTTCCAGGGCACCGCCGTCATGAACTACTCGGACGCCTGCGTGCCCTTCACGCGCATCCACGAGTTCCGCCACCTGCACCCCGAGCGCTCCGGCCCGGCCGACGCCACCGTCATCATGCGCGAGTACTCGCGCATGGCCGGGGCCGACGACGAGCCCTACTACCCGGTGAGCACGGCCGCCGACCGGCAGCGCCTGGCGCGCTACCGGGAGCTGGCGGGGATCGAGAGGGAGACCAACCGGGTCCTGTTCGGGGGGCGGCTGGGCACCTACCAGTACCTGGACATGCACATGGCCATCGGCTCGGCCCTCCAGCGCTTCGAGACCGTGGTGCGCCCCTGGTACCGGAACCGGTCGTAGCCGCCGGGCCGGGCGGCCGGGCGGCCGGGCGGGCCGGCGGGGCCGACGGGAGTCCGAAAGCGCTCGCGGCCCGCGGCCGGGCGGGGCGCGCGACGCGGCCCGCCGGGGCCCGGGCGGCCGGAGGCCCGTCGGATCTCACGGGCGCGGCCGCGGGCGCCGGCGCCTCTTCGTGGGACACTGGCCCGGATGTTCCGCGGCCGCCGCCCGGCGGCCGACCACCAGATCACGGAAGGCACTCGTGTCACCGATCCCCACGCCGGAGCAGGCCGCCACCGTCGCGCCCGCCGCGACGCCGTCGTCCCAGCTGCGCAATTTCTGCATCATCGCGCACATCGACCACGGCAAGTCCACCCTGGCCGACCGCATGC
>ERZ772993.804-NODE-804-length-13508-cov-11.032706_pt1 | contig 13508 bp, 16 predicted proteins | sample MGYA00580670_ERZ772993 | MGnify/ENA primary metagenome ERZ772993 (study PRJEB29015, sample SAMEA2737936) | human oral metagenome | biome: human oral; feature: human-associated habitat; material: dental | place: China | collected 2136 ... | reverse complement strand
GGCTCCCCTCGCTGAACAAAATTGCCACTCATAGCGATAATTTTCAGACCAGAAGCCTGCTCCAGCAGGTATTTATGCCCATTATGAAAAGGATTAAACTCTGCGATAATACCAGTGATTGTCATCTCATTTCTCCGCCACAAAGAACCAGCGAGCGCTCTTGTCAGTCGGCTCCTTGTCCTCAAAGTCCGCGTAAACCTTGACATTCTTAAAGCCAGCCTGCTCCAGCAAGATATCATAGGTCAGAATCTCATAGGTCCGCTCCTCATGCACCTCATCGTGGCGCGTGAAGCGACCATCCTCGTCTTGGACAAAGAAGGTCAACTCATGCACGATGGAATGAGGCGGTTCGTCCGCATAAGAATCCCAGACCATGGCAAAAGTTTCAGCATTTTCATGATAAGAATAACCTGGAAAAACCTCGTCAATCTGGTAAATCGAGTGCACGTCAAAGATAAAGCGACCGCCCTCATTTAGATGCTGGTAGACTTGAGTGAAGACCTGACCGACATCGACTTCGTCCTCCATATAGCAAATCGAGTCCGAATAACAAGTCACCAAGTCAAACTGACCGACTCCACTCAAATCCAGCATATTGCCCTGGATAAAGGGAATGTCCAAACCGGCATCTCTGCCACGCTTCTCTGCCAAATCCAGCATTTCCTGACTCAGATCCAGCCCCGTCACATCAAAACCAGCCTGCTTAAAATAAATGGACTGAATGCCCGTACCACAGGCCAACTCCAGCAGTTTTTTCTTATCCTTGGGAAAATGACGCAGGCTGAACTCCGTCCACTTCTCATACAAAGAATCATCCATAATCGCATCGTAAACCGACGCGAAGGTTTCATAAGTTGCCATACTTTTCCTTTCAAAAATAGCCCAGCCAGCAGGCTGACTGAGCCGAATTCTGCTTTCTGCCTAAGGGCAAAAAATCACTTGTTCTTTTCTTCCAATAAGGCAGCAACATCCACACCAGTTGCTTCATGCCAGAGCTTTTCCAGATTGTAATGGGCCCGCATTTCCTCAGAAAAGACATGGACAACGATGCCGCCCAAGTCTAATAGTACCCAGCCACCAGCTGAGTCACCCTCAACATGGCCAGCAGAAACACCAGCCGCAGCAGCTTTCTCACGGATATTTTCAGCGACCGCGTCAAGCTGACGACTGTTCATAGAGCTGACGATGACAAAGTAGTCTGTCACAGTAGTCAGACCTTGCAAGTCCAAAGCCACAATATCTTCTGCACGCTTTTCATCGGCCGCCTTCACGACCAGTTCCAATAATTCTTGTTCTTTCATAGTTCCTCTTTAATTTTCTTTTATTTCCTTCAAATATCCTACAAAGGCATTGTAGGTCTCCAAGGTCTGCGGATAGATGGGCATCCCCTTATGTGCTAGATGCTCCACCGTCCTTGCTGTCTCATAGGCCACCGCTTGGTTGAGCGACCGCTGGGCCAGCTCTCTTGCCTTGTCCACTCCCGGGAAATCTCGGTTGTGCTCAATGTAGTCGGCGACATAGACGACCTTGTCCAGCTCAGACATGGTGCTACTGCCCACTGTATGAATCTCGATAGCTCGCAGAATCTCAGCATCTTCGATGCCTAAGTCTTCCTGAATCTTGTAAATGCCCACCATGCCATGCCAGACATTATTGCCCCAGTTTTTCAGGTCAGGATCCAGCTGGTATTTGTCAATCAAGGCCAGAAATTCCTCATCCGAGACCTTTTTCGCATAGTCGTGTAGAAGGCCTGCCAGACCTGCTTTTTCGACGTCAAGACCGAAGCGCTCCGCTAATTCACGGGCAGCCTTTTCCACACCTAGACAATGCCGCAGGCGTTTCTCAGGCATGACTGTTTCCATCTTAGCCAGCAAGGCCTCACGGCTTATACTGATATAGCTTTCATAGGTCATCGGTAAAGCCCTTCTTTCTCAATATAGTCTAAGACTGGCTGAGGCAGCAGGAAATTAGGAGTCCGTCCCTGAGCCAGAAAATCCCGCACCATGCTGGAGGAAATATCCATAAGAGGGACATCCACCCAGATGACAGGGTAAGAAGTCCCCGCCTTGTAGCGCGGCCGCTGAACACCGACAAACTGAACCAGCTCAACCAGCTCATCAATCCGGTACCACTTAGGCAGATAGTCCACCATATCTGCACCGATGATAAAATAATAATCTGTATCTGGATGCTGCTCTGTCAGGAGCTTCATGGTGTCGTAGGTATAAGAAATTCCCTTGCGCTCCAGCTCAATGGTTTCTATACCTAAACCTTCAATACCCTCAATAGCCAGCTCCAGCATTTTCAGTCGATGCTGCTCATCGATGGTCTCTTTCTTATCCACATGAGGCGGCTCGTACTCTGGCATGAGCAGGACCTGATCCAAGCCTAACTGTTGGCGGACCTGATCCGCCACGACCAAATGAGCATGGTGGACAGGATTGAAATTCCCACCTAAAATGCCAATCTGCTTGCGTTTTTTATCTTTAACTTCTGGTTCTAATTCCACCTTGGTAAAAGGGGTCAGTAATTCAATAGCCATAGGCTGACATCTCCACAGAAATTTTTCCTTAAATTTGCTTGACTTTGACAGAAAGTTTGCGATTTTCCTTCTTGCTGGACTGCTTGTAGAGGATTAAGATCCGGCCAATCTTCTGCACCGTATCCACTCCGATTTCCTCTTCCAGAATCTCAGCAACTTCATGGATATTCTCATCTGTATTCTGCAAGAGCGTAACCTTGATTAATTCTCGTGCGTCCAGTGCTTGACGGACGCTGGTTTTGATTTGGTCATTGAGTCCATTTTTCCCAATCTGAATGATAGGTTTGAGACTATGTGCCTGACTGTTGAGAAAGGCCCTTTGTTTACTTGTTAATGCCATAGTTTTCCTTATTCTTTTAAAAATAGCAGAGCTTATACTCAAAGAGTATTAGTCTTGCCCGCACATGAGATTTCTTTCCAAATCAAATGAATACCGTTTCTTTTGAAAATCTTGGACATAGTACCTCATCTTTGTTTTCCCTTTTTGAATAATGCTATGTCCTTCCGCTTCCAGCAGCCCTCTTTGTACTTCAAGGCCTCCAGGATACTTCGCATTGACTTCCCCGCCTGACTTGAGCACTCGCCAATAGGGGATTTTGGCATCTTCCTCAGACCAAGCGACAATCAAAGCAGCAATACCTGAAAAAAATGGAGCACTATTATCCTGTCCAAAGTGAGTACGCAAATCAGCCAAGGTAACCACTTTGCCGTATGGTATTTGCTGAATAGCTTCCACATATTTTTCTGGTGTGATAAAAGTTGACTGGGTCATACATCCTACCTTTCTTAGATAATCGCCTTGCGCAAGACCACGTCCACTCCTTTTGGAGCCCAAGCCGCAACCTTGGCTCTGTCATTGACGCGAATCCAGCCCAGACCAGAGAAGACGATATCCGTCTTGTCCTTGATGGTAAATTCATGCTTGACCAGGGCTGGAAATTCTTCCTTTTCCTTGCCAACTGGTGGCACTAGTAGACTGCCAACATGCTTGTCATAAAATTCGCTAGCACCTTGCAACTTGGTACGGTGGAGCTTAAGCTCATTGTCAAAATAAGCCGTGAAGCCCTGCTTGTCACCTGCCACAAAATCAAAGCGACCTAAACCACCCAAAAAGAGGGTTTGCTCAGGATTGAGCTGGTAGGTTTTGGGTTTGATTTCCTTTTTGGGGCTGACATATTTGAGATTCTTAGCAGAAAGATAGTGAGCCATCTGGTGACGATGGATGATACCCGGCGTATCATAGATATGACTGCCATCTGCCAAAGGAATCTCGATTTTATCCAGAGTTGTGCCCGGGAAGCGCGAAGTCGTGATAATATCCTTATCGCCCGTGATTTCCTGAATAATGGCGTTAATCAAAGTGGACTTGCCTACATTAGTCACGCCAACCACATACACATCACGTCCCTTGCGGCAATGCTCGATTTTGTCAATCAAATCCTTAATGGCCTGCTTGTTTTGAGCAGAGGTCAGAATGACATCAACTGGACGCAGACCCTCTTCGTGAGCTCGCTCCGTCAGCCATTGGGTCACCTTACCATCCTTGACTGACTTAGGCAGAATGTCCTTTTTATTCCCGACTAAGAGTACATCATTTCCTGCTACAAAGCGAGGCAGGCCGGGGATGACCGATCCATTAAAGTCAAAAATATCGACAACATTAACGACCAAGGCATCGCTATCTCCAACCTCATGCAGAAGCCGCAGAAAATCATCATCCGTCAGCTGGACATCGCTGATTTCATTATAATGGCGCAGGCGGAAACAGCGCTGGCAATAGAGTTCGCCTGTCTCCAAGCCTTTTTCTAGGGCCGACTGAGGCGTGTAGCCTACCTGGCTCTTGTCTTCTGTCTGAATAGTGGCTCCGCAGCCGATACAGAGAAGTTCTTCCATGCTTAAATTCCTTTTTTGTATTGAATTGGGCCGTATTTTTCAGTGATTTTCTTGAACACACCGCGTTCACGCGCCCGATTGATCTGAGTCTTGATAGAGTCGTGCTCGACCAGCGGTTTGACCAAAATCGAGCGAATCCCAGCCCGATGCGCTGCCCGAATATCTGTCATGAGCTGATCGCCCACCATGACCACTTCATTTTTTTCAAAATGAAAAAGCTTGAGCGCCCGGTCAATGCCCCAAGTGAAGGGTTTCATGGCCCAGTAGACATAGTCAACTTCAAACTTTTCAACGGCTCGCTTGACCCGTTTTTGGTTATTATTGGACACCACGATAATCTGAATGCCCGCGTCCCGCAAATCATGGAGCCACTTCTTCATCTCTGGGGTCCCATCAGGATTATTCCAAGCAATCAAGGTGTTATCCAAGTCCACCAAAACCGCTTTGATACCCTGTCTTTTCAAACTCTCTACTGTCAAATCGTAAACCGCCTCGACCGCAAAGTCGGGCATGTAATCTTCAATCGCCACATCTCTCTCCAAAAATCGTATTCTCATTATTATAGCATAAAATGGGCTTTTTGGCACCTATAACTCCATTTCTTCCAAGAGCCATTGGGAGATTCTCCCTTCTCTATTCTCCAAGCAAATGAAAACAGCTCCCCAATGGGAAGCTTTATTTTAAAATGGGCAAAATTCATGCTCATAAGACCACTATCTATTTTTTCCGCTCTCTAACTTTTTTTCATGAAGTTCTTCAAGATCGAGAATAATACCAGTAGCACCCTCTGCTTCACCTATTTTTATATGAAGAACCTTAGAAAATTTCTGAAAATCCTTCTCCTCAACACCTGGGGCAATGCGAATGTCAACAGATTGCCATTTACCATTTCTCTCTTCGTAGCCTACTAAAGCAACTAGAAAATTTGTCCCTACCCTCCACTCGTCTACTAAAAACGGTGCTATACCACCAAATAAACTATCATAATATGTAGGATTAGGTGCCGCAAATACTAAAATATCTTCTCTCTTAAGCTCTCCATCAACACTAGCTAAGGGGATTTCATCTACATGCTTAAATATCGGTAGAGCTCTTTCACTCTTTAATGAAGCGACCATTAAAGAACTGTTGTATATTGAAGCTGGATTCATAATTTTATCATAACTGTAGGCATACTCCGCAACCATACAAAGAAGGAAAATGAAACACAACGGAATACATGTAAGTGATAATACGAGTTTTTTTCTTTTGACCAAAAAGTCAAATGAAATATAGATAGGAAAAATGGATAGAACCAACAAAAAGACGAAAAAAACGCCAAATACTTTCTCAACATGACCGAAAGCAATCTCCCACATTTTTTGATGATATAAGTTTAGATATTCTTCCACTATAACTCTCCTAACTCATAGAATTTTTAGTTTGAGCACAAGCACTCTCCCTGATTTTTGAATGCTCATAGATAATTGCTCACCAGTCATATCATTATATCATCTTTCATACTTTTTAGCACCTATAGCTTCAAAGCTTACAAAAATGGCAAAAGATGCTATAGTAGATATAAGAATAATTCTCTTGGAGGTGCCTATGGCAAGCAAGGATCGAGAAATGAAAGCTGTTTCTCCCTTTTTGCAAAAAATCATCAACTGGTCGTCCATCATCGGGGCTGTGGGGACAGTGGCCTTTTGCATCTGGGCCTACTATGCAGGGATCCTCCAGTCCAAGGAAACCTTGTCTGCCTTTATCAGACAAGCAGGCATCTGGGGACCACCTCTGTTTATCTTCCTGCAAATCTTGCAGACTGTCGTGCCCATTATCCCTGGTGCCTTGACCTCTGTTGCTGGCATCTTTATCTACGGGCATATCGTCGGCACTATCTACAACTATATCGGCATCGTCATCGGCTGTGCCATCATCTTCTATCTGGCTCGTACCTATGGACCAGCCTTTGTCCAGTCCGTCGTCAGTCAGCGGACCTATGACAAGTATGTGGGTTGGCTGGATGAGGGCAATCGCTTTGAGCGTTTCTTTATCTTTATGATGATTTGGCCTATCAGCCCCGCTGATTTCCTCTGTATGCTGGCGGCCCTGACCAAGATGACCTTCAAAAAGTACATGCTGATTATCGTACTCTGCAAGCCCATCACCCTCATCATCTACACTTATGGCCTGACCTATATCATTGATTTCTTCTGGAAATTGCTAACAAAATAAAACCCAAAAACATTAAAAATCGAGAGTGGGACAGAAATCGGTGATTCGTTAGAATTCGATTTCGTCGTCCCACCTCCGCACAGTTGAGTAGGGCTGTAAAAGCTGATGAAATCAGCGTAGTAGAGCCCACTCAACCACTGCGTCTTGCTCGACAATCCAAAGACAATTGAGAGGCTAGGACTTTTGTCCCAGCCTCGATTTATTTATTCTGAAGATACTGATGTTGTGGGGTGATCTGCAGATGATGCTGACGGTGTCGGAGCTGGAGTAGATGCAGGCGCAGAACTTGCTGGCGGCTCACTGCTAGCGCTCGGCTCAGGAGCGGTTGGTGTCGAACTACTATAGTTAGCACCGCCATAATTGCTCTCCGTTGGTTGGCTGTAAACCGGCTCATCATGCTGATAAGTTGTTGAAGAGCTAGAATTAGACGCACGTAGGCTTCTGCCTCCCATCAAATCTTCATACAGTACGGCATTGGTTTTCAGAGTCTTAACTGAAGACAAGCCCAATGTTTTCCGAATCAGATTTTGCATTTCCAGCAAATGATCAGACGTAACCAGCTGATAGCTACCGCCATCAGCCAAGGTAGCATCTTCCCCACGTAATTGTTCAGACTGAATGCTTCTAAAGGCGTCTTTGTAGCCCAATAACTGAGGGATACTTCCCGCATCCAGCGCTACATTGGTCTGCATATTCTTGCTGACTGCTCGCAAAATAGCTTGATAATGGCTGATACTATTGAGACTGAGGACCTTCTCAACGACCTTTCGGATCACCTCACGCTGACGTTTCTGACGACCGTAGTCACCCTCTGGATCCTGGTAACGCATGCGGGCATAAACCAGAGCCTGGTCTCCATTGATCAAATGCTTGCCTGGCTCGACAGTTGCAGTATATTCCGGTTCATTTTCTTCAATGGAAATCGGGAAATCAAAAGTATTGTTGACTTCAATACCGCCAACTGCATCGACTAGCTGAACCAGCCCTTGCATATTGATCATCACATAACGGTCAATATGGATGTTCATCAATTTCTCAATGGTCGCGATGGCTAATTCTGCACCGCCATAAGCATAGGCGGCGTTTAGTTTAGCTTCTGTCGTTTCGCCTTTTTCATCGATTTGAGTCAGTATATCCCGCTCCAAACTCATCATGACTGTCTTTTTAGTCTGAGGATTGACAGATAGGAGGAGCATGGAGTCGCTATTTCCCTTCCAGGTATCAGACCGCGAGCCGCTTCCTGTATCTACCCCCATCAGTAAAATCGTCAAGGGCTTGGTTTCCGCAATAACGTTCGTCTCATTCCCAAACCCCTTGTAAGTATGGGACAAAGCGTCCGTTGACTGATTGTAAATAGTCCAAGCATAGCCTCCTACTCCAATAGCAGTTACAAGCAAAAGGCTCAAAAACATTCGTACAATTTTTTTAAACATATTTCATCAATCTATCAGTTTTCCCATCAGGTAAACATCTAGAAATATCCCTTCTCTTAAATAGGCCCCTCTTTTTTGCAGGCCTTCGATTTCAAATCCTAATTCTTTATAGAGATGAACAGCTCGCTCATTTCTAACCTGAACAGTCAGTTCCAAACGGCGAAGACTACTTCCATTTTCTGCCCAATCCACAGCTTCTTCTAACAAGATACGACCGAGGCCTTGATTCCAAAAGGCTTTTTTGACAACGATAAAGACTTGTCCAATGTGGCGAATCCGCTCATGAAAATCCGCTGTGATACTGACAATCCCAGCGATTTCATTATCAATCAAGGCCAAGAGATAAAGCTGATTATCCGACTCAGCTTGGCGCTGAATGAACTGAACCATCTGATCTTCATCCATCAAAATCCCAGCCTCATCCAAGGTCATGTAGTCTGACTCGGCTCCGACTTGATTTAAAAAGCGAATCAAGTCAGCGGCATCTGTCTTTTCCGCCTCCCGCAAGACCAATTCAAACTCAGCCATGCAGCAATTCCTCCAGCAGTTCCTGAGAACGGCGCCCCTGACTTTCAAAGACTAGCTCGCGGCCGTCTTCTTTCTTTAGAAGAGTCAGCTTCAGATAATCATCTGGTAAACTTTCACCTAGCAATTCTCCCCACTCGATGACCGTAACTCCCTCACCAAAGAGAAAATCATCCAAGTCAATCGAGTCTGGATCTTCACCAATCCGATAGACATCTAAGTGATAAAGCGGCAAACGTCCTTCATACTCGCGAACAATGGTATAGGTCGGACTTTTGATCATCTGCTTGATGCCCAGACCTTGAGCCAAGCCCTTGGTAAAAGTTGTCTTGCCTGCACCCAAGTCTCCTGTCAAAACCAAAACATCTTGCTCCTGAAGCAAGCTGCCGAGACGCTGGCCCCAGTTGATTAATTCTTCTTCATTATGACTAAACATTCTTTTATTATACCAGAAGATTTGCGTTTGCGCTCAATTTTCTAATAGAGAGAGCAAAATGTTTGAAAAAAATTAGATGAGCCCTCCAAATCCTCCGATCAAAGCAGGTCACTCACTTTCATATTGAAAGATAACTAGGACATTTCCTAAAAACTTTTCTTACAAAAAAGAAGCTGGAAGATTTCCAACTTCTTAGTGTTCTTAAGATAAAGCTAGGCTGATAAAGTTAAGGATGAAAAGTAGATTTAAGATCCAAATCATCGGATGCACATCCTTAGCTTGACCTTTGATGACTTTCACAAGAGCATACATGATAAAGCCTGCTGCAATCCCGTTTGTGATGCTGTAAGTGAAGCCCATGAAGATGGAGGTAAAGAAAGCTGGAATAGCTTCTGCCATATCATCCCACTGGATATTTTTCAAGCTGCCCAGCATCATAATCCCAACGACAATCAAAATTGGCGCAGTTGCTGCTGTTGGAACGATGGCCAAAAGTGGACTAAAGAAGCTAGATACTGCAAAGCAGACCGCTACAACCAAGGCTGTCAAACCAGTCCGTCCGCCAGCTCCGATACCAGCTGCAGACTCTACGTAAGTAGTAACGTTAGACGTTCCGGCAATTGCACCGATAGTCGTTCCGATCAAGTCTGAGTACAAAGCCTTGTCCAAACCTTCTGACTCATGGTTTTCACCAGAGCTTGCGACGATCCCCACTTTTTCACCAGTTCCGATCAAGGTACCGATGGTATCAAAGATATCCGTTAGAGAGAAGGCAAGGATAGCCATAAATGTCTGAGGCAGGCGTGCCGTATCAGCAAAGAGAGCTCCCAAGCCTTCTGGACCAACCGCCACCCCGAACACTTGTCCAAGTTCTTTCAGAGCCGTTGACAGATTGTGCTGACTGAAGTCAATCGCAGATAGGTTTACCAAGCCAACAGCAATCGCTACGACTGTCGTTGCAAAGATAGACAAGATAATGCCGCCTTTGATGCCCTTAATCACAAAGAAAACTGTAATCGCTAGACCAAGTAAAGCGAGTAAAACTGCTGGATTATTAAAATCAACTAATCCCGGAGTCGCAGCTGAGTTTGCTGTAATAGCAGCTTTGGCTTGGTCAGCTCCCTTACCAGCTACTACATAGTTGCCAGGATCGATTGAAAACTTCAACAGTCCGGCATTTTTAATCCCTACATAAGCTAGAAAGACACCGATACCAGCAGAAATAGCTGAACGCAGAGCTGATGGAATAGACTCGATAATAGCCTTCCGAATCTTAGTCAGGGTAATAAAGAGCGAGATCAGACCACAGATGAAGACCATGCCCAGAGCCTCTTGCCAAGTATAGCCCAGACTAAAGACAACCGTGAAAGTAAAGAAGGCATTGAGCCCCATACCTGGCGCCTGTGCGTAAGGGAGGTTAGCATAAAAGGCCATCATGAGCGTTCCAGCAACGGAACCGATGATCGTAGCCAGAAAGACACCTTGAGCTGGCATACCCGTTTGCGACAGCATGGCTGGATTGACAAAGAGGATATAGCTCATAGCAAAGAAAGTTGTTAACCCAGCGAGAACTTCCGTACGAACATCCGTACCGTGCTCCTTGAGTTTAAATAATTTATCCATTATAGATAATCTCCTAAATTGTTTTATGGCAACTGATTAAAAGAGAACTCCTGATTTTCTTTAAAACAGCGCTGCTTATTCGTTATTTACGAACAATACTATGATTATACTCAAAAACATTCACTTTTTCAACCCTAATGCTCCAAAAAATACTTTAAAGTGTCTTATTTTTTATTTTCTCTGCTTAAAAAGAGCAAAGTCATGATTTGGATAAAGGTAAATCCAAGGATAAATACTAGACGATCCTTCTGAAAGGTCTCCAGTAGCTTTTGGACAACTAGCTGAGTCCGCGTCACCAGATCCCAGGAATTGAGACGATCATAACGACCGATATAAATGGCTAGACTCGACAGATAAGACAGCCCTGCTATCACAAGCATATCCAACCACCAAGTCCACTTCCAGCGCTCGCGCAAAATATTCCAGCTTTCAATCCCGCAGTAAACGCCAAATAAAATGCTCGGCACAAAAGCCATAAATAGGCGCATGCTGACAGGGTTCCACAGGGTATCTCCCACCCAAGTCATGTGCACCAAGTCTGTCAGCATATAAAAAGTATTAGGATAAAAGGCCAGCCAAACCACTAACAAAAGTGGATAAAGCCATTTCTGCTTCTTAGATATCGTCGTTAAGACCGCAGCATCATAGGCAATTAAGGCCAGAATCATATTCCAGATCAGGTCCGGCCCCTGAACCGTAATTCCCTGAATATACACGACAAATGCAATGAGTAGGAAAAAAATATGAATCAAAATTGGTTTACGCATACAAGATTTCCCCCTTTACTCCGATTCTCTTCACTCATAGACATCAAACGACCTAACTCGTTTTAGCTATTGAGGAAACATTATACCACAACTTGTGGCATTTATTCTTAATTCTGTTATAATAGACTTTACGATACTTAGCGAGACTATACGAGGAAAAAGAATGACGAATAAAGTAATTGCTGTAGATTTGGACGGAACCTTGCTCAATTCTGAGAGTAAGCTATCTGATTTTACCAAAGAAACCATCAAAAAAATATCTGCTAAAGGACACAAGGTCATCATCACTACCGGCCGTCCTTACCGCATGGCTCTGGACTTCTATAAGGAATTAGAGCTGAATACCCCCATGATAAACTTCAACGGCTCTCTGACGCATATCCCTGAGCAAAAGTGGGAATTTGAACAATCCTTGACCGTAGACAAGTCTTTCTTACTGGATATGGTCCAACGAAAAGAGGAAATTGAAGCTGACTTCATCGCTGGTGAATACCGCAAAAAATTTTACATCACCAATACCAATGAAGAAATTGCAGATCCCAAGCTCTTTGGCATTGATAATTTTAAGCCAGAAAATCAATTTCAAGCCCAGCTAGTCACTAAAAATCCAAATGCTATTTTGCTGCAAACCCATGCCACAGACAAATATGCTCTAGCTGAAGAGATGAATGCCTTTTACCAGCACGAACTCTCCATCAATACCTGGGGCGGCCCGCTCAATATCCTTGAGTGCGGTCCTAAAGGTGTTAACAAGGCCTTCGCCCTCCAGTACCTGCTCAACATCCTCAATGTCGATCGCAAGGACCTGATTGCTTTTGGTGACGAGCACAATGATACCGAAATGTTGGAATTTGCGGGAACAGGCTATGCCATGAAAAACGCCAGCGAAACCCTGCTGCCTTATGCCGACCAACAGCTTGAACTCACTAATGACCAAGACGGTGTAGCCCATAAACTAACTGAGCTCTACTTGTAGAAATCAAATAAATCAAACAAATATAATTTGAACCGCATCCCGACAGTCAGACTCTTTCTGTCTAACTGTTGAGATGCGGTTCATTTTTTAAGGTAAATTTTTCTACTTAACCAACGCTTCTATTCTACTTTTCCACCTTCAACGACGAGGTCATCTACTTTTGCAGCATCACCGTAGGTTGGATGAAGAGTCTTTTCATAAGCCTTGTGGAAGAAGTTTTCCTTGCCCAATTTTTCAATGTCTTTATTGATGAAATCAAGCAACTCTTTGTTTCCTTTTTGGACTGCTGGTGCGATGGTATCTGGGTCACCGAGAGAAGAAATCCCCACTTCATATCCTTTATTTTCAAGAGCCCAAGCTAGAACTTCAGTATTGTCAGTCGAGAAGGCATCTCCACGTCCATCCAAAAGAGCTTGGTAGGCATCACTGTATTGGTCATATTTTTGAAGTTTGACTTCTGGGTGATTTTTCTCAAAGTAAGTTTCAGCGGTAGTTCCTTTGGTAACAATCAAGGTCTTGCCTTCAAGCTGTTTAACATCTGTGATAACACCTTTCTTAGGAGACACAACACCCAGTGAAACCTTCATATATGGAAGGGCAAAGTCAACTTGTTTCTTACGTTCGTCTGTGACGGTAAAGTTGGCAAGAGTGATGTCCACCTTGTTAGAAATCAAGTATTCCGCACGGTTAGCAGCATCGACAGAAACGTATTTCACCTTAACACCGAGGTCTTTGGCCAGCTGATTTCCCAGTTCGATGTCATAACCTTGGTAAGAACCGTCGTTGTCTACATAACCAAAAGGTTTCTTATCTCCAAATACAGCAATTCGAAGTTCACCACTTTTTTTGATTTCCTCAATAGTGCGAGCTTTGGCAGTAGTTTTGCCAGATGAGGAAGTAGCATTTCCGCCTGAGCCACAAGCTGTGACAAAGATAAGGGCAAAGGCAAGTGCCAAAACAGTTAAGAGTGATTTGAGTAGTTTCATAAGAATCTCCTTTATAAATATGAGCCAAACTGGCTAAAGTCAAAAACGTTTAAAAATTCTTGTGCTCGTTTGGTTTGTGGATTGGTAAAGAAGGACTGAGCCGTTCCTTCTTC
>ERZ772993.798-NODE-798-length-13578-cov-3.726466_pt1 | contig 13578 bp, 17 predicted proteins | sample MGYA00580670_ERZ772993 | MGnify/ENA primary metagenome ERZ772993 (study PRJEB29015, sample SAMEA2737936) | human oral metagenome | biome: human oral; feature: human-associated habitat; material: dental | place: China | collected 2136 ... | reverse complement strand
TACACAAATTCCTTTGGCAAAAAGACATCGCCCTTCCGTCCGTTATCCTTGCGGATTTCAGAACCAACGCCATCCTCTTCGGCATCGGCGGCATCATCTTTTGGCAGATAGCCAGCCTGATCATGTCCCTGTTCCTGCTTATGCCACAACCGCAAACATGGGCGCAATGGCTGTTTGGCGTCATCTTCTTCGCCGTCTTCTTTGGCTGTAGTGCGGCGGATTATTACCGCCGCCAGCGCCGCAAATTCGGCCTGCCCTCATGGCAGGAAATCCAGAACACGCCCGGTGACAGCAAACCGAACCATAAAATCCCCCAACCATAATCATATAAACCCATCCGAAACATCCCGTGAACAAACTGGTCTTTTTTATCGCGCTCCTGAGTATCTTCGGCAGCGCCCACGCTGCCGGGGGACTTGACGCCGATGCCCAATCACGCCGCGACTTTCTCGCCAGGCAGGCCACCAGGCTTGCCGCAGGCGACACGAATGCCGTTATCGCCACTACCGCATCCATGCAAGTCAACGGCAATCTTGTCATCGCCCGCATCTGCGAGAACGAAAGCGACCGCCAGATACTCGCCCTTTGGAGCCACACCCTGCTGGCGCAGAACAACACCGCACCATTGGCACAACACCTCGCCCAACTCGCCCGTGGCGAAGACGGCAAAGGCGACGCCAGCGCCCGCTTCAACGACAGCAGCAACGACTACCGCAACGCGCGTACCCTCGGTTGCTACACCGCCGCACTCAATCACGCCCTGCAAAACACGGACGATGCCGTCGCGCGCAGCGAAGCACTATTGGCACCGAGCACCCAGGCGGCAGACCACAGCGACATCGCCACCCGCCTGCGCGCATTCGCAAGCCCGCCCGATGCCACAGCCACCGCCATTGCCGCCTTTGAACAAGGCTGGCAAGCGGACAACGCGGCGCAACCGTGACGCGCTCCCGCCACAGCGGGATAAAACCAAAGCGCGACGCCCATAAAAAAAACCGCCCGCAGGCGGTTTTTTCACAAAGCGCGAATCACGGCGCGGCGGGCGCGGCTTCCTTCGCGCTGGCCTCCTTTTCCTTCGCCACAAACGCCTGCGCGTCGGCGAGGGTGCCGAGGTTGGTGACTTTGCGGTAGCCCATGCCGTTCAGCACCTGTTGCGCGACACCGGCGCGGCGGCCGCTGCGGCAGTAAACGTAAATGTCGGCGTCGTGGTCTTGGGTGATCTCGCTGATTTTTTGCGAGACTTCATCGACCGGGATGTTCACCGCGCCGTCGGCGTGCGCTTCGGCAAATTCTTCCGGGCTGCGCACGTCAATCAGGTATTGCTCGGCAGAGGCGGCGAGGGAGGCGGCGGCGAGCAGGCTGCCGAGGACGAGTTTTTTAAGCATGAAGGGTCTCCGTGGGTTGTTGAAAAGGCGGGCAATGTTACGGGGCGGGCGGAAAGCGGGCAATGGCGCGGTGTCGCAGGATTTTGCTTCGCCGTCGCGCAGTTGCCCCGTTATGCGGAAGGCGATACCATAGCCCGCCTCAATTCCTACCTTAATATATCCCCATGTTTAGTAAAGATATGACCATCGCGGGCTTTGATGATGAACTGGCCGCCGCCATCCGCAACGAGGCGCAACGCCAGGAAACTCACATCGAACTGATCGCTTCCGAGAACTACGCCAGTCCGCGCGTCATGGAAGCACAGGGCACCTGCCTGACCAACAAGTACGCTGAAGGTTATCCGGGCAAGCGCTATTATGGCGGCTGCGAAAATGTTGATATTGTTGAGCAATTGGCGATTGAGCGCGCCAAGACGCTGTTTGGCGCCGATTATGCCAACGTGCAGCCGCACTCCGGTTCGCAAGCCAACGCCGCCGTTTTCCTCGCATTGCTGGAAGCAGGCGACACCATCATGGGCATGGATCTTGGCCACGGCGGCCACCTCACCCACGGCTCGCCGGTGAGTTCGTCCGGCATCCTTTACAACGCGGTGCATTACGGCATCGACGTCAAGACCGGGCTGATTGATTACGACGCGATGCAGCGCATCGCCAGCGAGCACAAGCCGAAGCTGATTATTGCCGGATTTTCCGCCTACTCGCAGGTGCTGGATTTGCAGCGCTTCCGCGAAATTGCCGACAGCGTCGGTGCCTATCTGATGGTCGATATGGCGCACATCGCCGGCCTTGTCGCGACAGGCCTCGCGCCGAACCCGGTGCCGATTGCCGACGTTGTCACCTCCACCACCCACAAAACCCTGCGCGGGCCGCGCGGCGGGCTGATTCTGGCGCGCGCCAACGACGCCATTACCAAAAAATTCAATTCCGCCATCTTCCCCGGCATCCAGGGCGGGCCGCTGATGCAGGTGATTGCGGCGAAAGCGGTCGCCTTCCTCGAAGCGCTTGACCCTGCCTTCACCAAATACCAGGAGCAGGTGCTGGACAACGCCAAGGCGATGGCGAAAGTCTTCCTCGCGCGCGGCTACGAACTCGTCTCCGGCGGCACCAAGAACCACCTGATGCTGATTAACCTCGTCAACAAAAACCTCACCGGCCGCGCCGCCGACGCCGCACTCAGCCGCGCCTACATCACCGTCAACAAAAACGCGGTGCCGGACGACCCGCAACCGGCCTCGGTCGCAAGCGGCATCCGCATCGGCACGCCCGCCATCACCACGCGCGGCTTCAAACAGGCGGAAGCCAAACTGGTTGCCACCTGGATTTGCGACATCCTCGACGACATCGACAACGAAGAAGTCATCCTCGCCGTGCGCGAAAAAGTGAGCAAACTCTGCGCCGAATTCCCGGTGTACGGCTAACGGAGCGGAGCGCGACCCTTGCATTGCCCCATCTGCCACCGGCCTGACACCCGCGTCATTGACTCGCGCCTTTTGAGCGACGGCAGCAAAATCCGCCGCCGTCGCGAATGCACCAACCCCGCCTGCGCCACCCGCTTCACCACCTACGAAACGGCAGAAATCTCGCTGCCGATGGTCATCAAACAAAACGGCGAGCGGCAGGCGTTCTCGGCGGAGAAACTGCGCAACGGCCTGCTGCGGGCGATTGAAAAACGGCCGGTAAGCGTCAACAAAATCAACCAGTTGATAGAAGACATCGAAAACCGCCTGCGCATCAGCGGCGACCGCGAAGTCGCCTCGCGCCGCATCGGCGAATGGGTGATGGCGGGGCTGAAAGACATCGACCACGTCGCCTACATCCGCTTCGCCTCGGTCTACCGCAAGTTTGCCGACATCAGCGGCTTCCGCGAGGAGTTGGAAGCGCTGCTCAGGGAGAAGAACCCGTCTTGAGCTGGAAGATCAAGCGGCGTCTGCGCGAGCAGTTGGAACGCGAGCACGGCTATTTTTCGTTTCCGACGGGCACGCGGCGCGCCTTCGCGCTCGTATACCCCAATTCCTACTTCGTCGGCATGTCGAACCTCGGGCTGCACATCATCTACGACCTCTTGAACCGACGCGGCGACACGGCGTGCGAGCGCTTCTTCCTGCCGAGCGACGAGGAACAGCGCGAGCATGAGCGTACGGGCACGCCGCTTCTGAGCCTGGAGAACCAGCAGCCGCTCCATCGCTTCTCTTTGATCGGCTTTGCCGTCTCCTTCGAGATGGACTACTTCAACCTGCTGCGCATCCTGCAGCTTGGCAAGGTCAAACTTCTGGCGGCGGAGCGCGGCGAGCAGGATGCCATCGTCCTCGCGGGCGGGCCGTGCGCCACGTTCAACCCCGAGCCGTTGAGCCTCTTCGTCGACGCCTTCGTCATCGGCGAGGGCGAGGTCGTCATGCCGGCTCTGATGGACGCATACGATGCCGCCGTGCGGCAGGGGCTTTCGCGTGCCGAGCTTCTGCGCGCCCTCTCGAAGGTCGAGGGCGTCTATGTGCCCTCGCTCTACGCGCACGACTACGATGCGTCGGGCCGCCTGTGCGCCATTCGCCCTGCGGCGGGCGCTCCTTCGCGCGTCACGCGCCAATGGGTGCGCGATCTCGACGAATTTCCCGCGCACACCGTCGTCGTCACCGACGATACGGAATTCAACCTTTACCTCATCGAGACGGCACGCGGCTGTGGCAGGCACTGTCGTTTCTGCATGGCGGGCTACTGCTTTCGACAGCCGCGCAATCGCTCGCTGAAGGTCTTGGAAAAGGAAGTCCAAGAGGCGAAGAAGTACGAAAAGCGCATCGGACTCATGGGAGCCGCCATCTCGGACTATCCCGAGATCGACGCTTTGTGCCGCGACATTCTGGCAGAAAATCTCGGCATGTCCGTCGCCTCCTTCCGCGCCGATTCCGTGACCGAGGAGCTTGTCGCGTCCCTTTCGAGGAGCGGGCTGCGCACGATCACGCTCGCCCCCGAGGCGGGCAGCGTGCGCATGAGGAAGATCATCAACAAGGGCATCGAGGAGGAGCATCTCCGCCATACGGTCGATCTTGCTCTGCAGGCGGGCATCCGCCAGTTCCGTCTCTACTTGATGATCGGTCTGCCCTACGAGGAGGAAGAGGACATCAAGGCCATCGTCGATATGACCGTGCGCCTGCATGAGCATATCCGGGCGAAGAAGGAGCATGCGCAGATCACCTTGAGCATCAATCCGTTCATCCCCAAGCCGTTCACGCCCTTCCAGTGGCTGCCGATGGCGGACGAGAAATGGGTCAAGGATGCGATGAAGACGATTCGCAAGGGGCTGGCGTCCTACAGGAGCATCCGCATCATCGCCGAATCGCCCAAGAGCGCCTATGTGCAGGGCGTGCTCGCGCGCGGCGACCGCCGCGTCGCTCGCGCCCTGCACCGCGCCTTCCTCGCGGGCGGCGCGAAATCGTTCAAGCGTGCGCTGAAGGAAGAGGGGCTTTCCTTTGCGGATTTTCTGCAGGTGCGGCACGCAGAAGATGCCGTATTCCCGTGGGATGTGCTCGACATGGGATTTCCCAAGCAGTACCTCTACCGCGAACTGCAGAGGGCGGCGGCGCTGCAATATACGAAACCTTGCTTTTCGGGATGCACACGCTGCGGCGTTTGTGATACAATGGAGGAGAGACATGTTTCAGCTCAGACATAGCGGCGGCCTTTGGCGCGGCTCGTTCTCGCTCTTTCCCGAGGAGGGGCTGGCGCACGGCATTTCCACGCGCTTGGGCGGCGTCTCGAAGCCGCCGTTCGCCGCGCTGAACATGGCGCTCCACGTCGGCGACTGCGCCGCGGACGTCTCGGAGAATCGCCGTCTCTTTGCTGAGGCTCTGGGGCTTGACGCTGCGCGGATCGTCACGCCGCGCCAGGTGCACGGCGATGAAGTGCGCCTTGTCCGCGCCAGCGATGCGGGCATGGGCGCGATCCGCTATGACGACAGCGTGCCCGCCTGCGACGCCCTGATGACGGCGGAGGCGGGACTGCCCTTGCTGCTGTGCTTCGCCGACTGCGTGCCGCTCCTCTTCTTCGACCCTGTGCGCCGCGTCATTGCCGCCGCTCATGCGGGCTGGAAGGGAACGGTCGCCAAGATCGGACGAAAGACCGTGCAGCGCATGGCCGAGACGTTCGGCTCGCGTCCGCAGGACATCCTCGCGGGCATCGGCCCCTCCATCGGCGCGTGCTGCTTCGAGGTCGGCGAGGAGGTCGCGGCGGCTTTTCGCGCGGCATTTCCTGAAGCGCCTGAGCTTCTTTCGCACTCGCCCGAGGGAAAGCGGACGATTGACCTGTGGGCGGCCAACCGCCTGCAGCTCGAAGCGGCGGGACTCCTTCCCGCGCATATCGACAGCGCTGACGTATGCACGAAGTGCAATGCCGGACTCTTTTTTTCCTATCGCGAAGAGCACGGGACGACGGGACGCTTCGCCGCGTGGATCGCCTTGAAGTAGTTTGCAGGAGGTAAGCAAGTTGATCGAAGAGAATCTGCATGAGGTCTTGCGCTCCATCGAGGAGAGCAGGGCGAAGAGGACGATTGCCGACGCGAAAGAGCCTGTCCGCCTCGTGGCGGTGACGAAGAATCACGGCGTCGCCGAGATGCGCGAGGCGATCGCGCATGGCGTGACGGACATCGGCGAAAACCGCATACAAGAAGCGCGGGAGAAGTTCGAAACGCTTGAGCGCACGGCTGTATGGCATCTCATCGGTCACTTGCAGAAGAACAAGGCGAAGTACGCCGTGAAGCTCTTCGACCTCATTCATTCCGTTGACACCTTGGAGCTTGCCGAGGCATTGGACAAGGAAGCGGGCAAGATCGGCAAGCGGCAGGACGTCCTCGTGCAGGTCAACCTTGCCAAAGAAGCGTCGAAGTCCGGCATTTACGAAGAAGACTTGCAGCCTTTGCTCGAAGCTGTCGACGCACTGCCGCATCTGCGCCTTCGCGGTCTGATGTGCATGGCGCCCAACTACGACGAAGTCGAGGAGACGAGGCCGCTCTTTCGCCGCATGTATGAAATTTTTCAAAGGACAAAGGAGTTTCCCTGGAAAACGGCGAATATAATATATTTGTCAATGGGTATGACACATGATTATCGGATCGCTGTGGAAGAAGGCGCCAATATCGTTCGTGTCGGCACGGCCATTTTCGGGCCACGTCAATATTGAGGAGGGAACAAGATGGGCTTCATTGATAAGGTGTGCGGAAAAATCGGCCTGATCGATCCGGAAGACATCAACGATAAAAGGGATTTGCGCGACGAAGACGACGATTTTGCAGAGTTTGACGAGATGGAGCGCGAGGAAGCGCCGGCGTCGAACGTCGTGAACTTCCAAGCGGCAGCGGCGAACGCTGCGATGAACAATGTCGCTGCCTACAAGATGAAGGTCGTCGTCATCGAGCCGAAGTCCTTCGACGATGCGCAGCAGGTGGCGAACTGTCTGCGCGAGAAGCGCCCCGTCGTCATCAACTTTGAGAACACCATCGAGGAGGACGCCAAGCGCATCACGGACTTCATCAGCGGCACGATCTACGCGCTGAACGGCGAGATCAAGAAGGTCAGCAACAACGTCTTCTTCTGTGCGCCGAGCAACGTCAATATCTCCTATTCGGAGGACAAGAAGTCGGTGTCGACGGAGATGCCGTGGCTGAAGAAGTAGGGCGGCGGCGATGAAACTTGCATTGATCGGCGGCGGCATGATGGCGGAGGCCATCATCGCCGGCGTTCTGCGCGAAGAGGTGCTTCCTGCGGAGGCGGTCTTCGTCTCCGAGCACAAGGCGGCGCGCGCCGAGGAATTGAAGGAAACGTACGGCGTGCAGGCGTTCTGCAGCGCGCAGTCGTTCCTCGGCGATATGGACGTCGTCATTCTCGCCGTCAAGCCGAATGCGGCGGAAGCGGCTCTCTTGGAAATTCGCGGGGCTTTGCGCTCGGATGCCGTCCTCGTGTCCATCGTGGCAGGACTGCCGCTTCCTAAGCTCGAAGCGCTGCTTCCCGGTCAGCCCGTCATCCGCGTCATGCCCAATACGCCGCTCGCCGTGGGCGAGGGAATGTCTGCCTATGCGCTCGGCTCGCGTGCGGGCGCAGCTCACGAGGAAGCGATTCGCACGATTCTCGCGGCGGCGGGAAAGGTCGTCTGCGTCAAGGAGTCCTTGATGGACGCCGTCACGGGGCTTTCGGGCAGCGGGCCGGCCTTCGCCTTCCTCGTCATCGACGCGCTCGCGGACGGCGGCGTGGCGGCTGGGCTTTCGCGCAAGGACGCGCGTCTTCTGGCGGCGCAGACATTGCTCGGCTCCGCCAAGATGGCGCTCGATACGGGCAGGCATCCCGACGAGCTGCGCGATCAGGTCACGTCGCCTGCGGGGACGACCATCGCAGGACTGCGCGTCCTTGAACAGCGTGCCGTGCGCGGCGCATTCCTTGACGCCGTCTTGAGCGCGGCGGAAAAATCGAAGTCTTTAGGGGAATAGGAGCACTATGTCGAATCGGGAAAAAATCCTGCGTTTCTATCGCGGCTCGGAAGGCGAAGAAACGGCAGTGAAATTAGTCGATGCCGCAGAAAAGGCGATGAAGAATCAAAAGTTCCGCCTGACGGCGTTCCTCGACCCCTTCGGGCAGGAAATCGCCGAGGTCGTGGCGGCGAACTTCGAAGGTCTCGCCGTCTCTTTCAACGGCGGCTATGCGGGGGCGGAGCGCCAGCGTGCCGTCTTTCAGCATGAAGATTTTCGCGGCACGCCCTCTTGGGAAATCGCCGTCGTGGAGGCGCAGTGGAAGGATGCGTTCGCGCACATCTCGCATCGAGACGTTCTCGGCGCGATCATGGGGCTCGGCGTCGAGCGCGAGATCATCGGCGACATCCAGATTCAGCAGGGCGCGGCGCGTATCGTCACGGCAGAGAACATGGCGGATTTCCTGCTGACGAACTGCGTGCAGTTCGGCGCAGCGCATGTGACGTGCTCGCTCGGCGAACTTTCCGCCCTCCTGCCGCGCGAGGAGCGCTGCAAGGAGATTCGCGCGACGGTCGCCTCCCTGCGCGCCGACTCGATTGCGGCGGCGGGCTTCGGCATGTCGCGCAGCCGGGCTGCAGCGGACATCGCGGCGGAAAAGCTCAAGCTCAACTGGCAGTCCGTAAAGAGCGCCTCCCAAGCCGTCAAGGAGGGCGATGTGCTTTCTATGCGCGGCAGGGGACGGCTTGAAGTGAAGGAGATTCGCGGTCAGACGAAGAAGGGGCGCATCAGCGTGCTCCTGCACCGCTATCTGTGATGACGAAACGAGGTTTCTCTAAGAGAAAGGACTGAGGCGGTTCTCGTGCCGATTTTTTTGAGCATTTGCATCGTAGTCTTGGATCAAGTCGTGAAATTCCTTGTCGCCCATGAGATGTTTCCGGGAATGTCAATCCCCGTCATACAAGATGTCTTTCATATCACGTTCGTTTTGAATCCCGGCGCTGCCTTCGGCATCCTCGCCCATCAGCGCTCTTTTTTTATCGTCATGGGCATCGTCATCGTCATCTTGGGCGGCCTTTTCTCGCCCTACATCCGCCGCCAGTGCCGCATCTTTCGCTGCGGCACGGCACTCCTGCTCGGCGGCGCCCTGGGCAATCTGATCGACCGCGTGCGCTTCGGGCATGTCATCGACTTCTTTGATTTCCGTATATGGCCGGTCTTCAATATCGCGGACATCGCCATCGTCGTCGGCGTCGCGGCCATCATCTACGCCATCCTCTTCAAGATGCACCCTGCGGAGGACGCTTGACATGAAGGAACGGCTGATCGTCGACGAAGGGGCTGCGGGAGAACGTCTCGACCGCTTTCTCGCCGGCAGGGAACTGGAGGTTTCGCGCTCCCATATCCAAAGGCTGATCGAAAGCGGCTGCGTCCTCGTCAACGGCAGGACGGCGAAGGCGAACGCCAAGCTGCGCGAAGGGGATGCCGTGGAGACGGAACTTCCCGAAGCGCAGGAGTTGGAGATCCTGCCGGAAGACATCCCCTTGGACATCCTCTACGAGGATTCGGACGTCATCGTCATCAACAAGGCGCGCGGCATGGTCGTCCATCCGGCGGCGGGAGCAGCGGACGGCACGCTCGTCAATGCGCTGCTCCATCACTGCGAGGACTTGTCGGGCATCAACGGCGTCATACGTCCGGGCATCGTGCACCGGCTCGACAAGGACACGTCGGGCGTCATGGTGGCGGCGAAGAACGATCGGGCGCATGTCGACCTCGCCGAGCAGATTCGGGAGAAGACGGCGCAGCGCATCTATCGGGCGATCGTCTGCGGCACGATCGCCGAGGACAGGGGCGAGATCCGTGCGCCGATCGGCCGCCATCCGACGGAGCGCAAGAAGATGGCAGTCGTGCCGGGCGGCAAGGAAGCGACGACGCTCTTTCGCGTCGTGGAGCGCTTCCCTGCGCACACGCTTGTCGAGTGCCGCTTGAAGACAGGGCGCACGCACCAGATTCGCGTCCACATGGCATATATCGGCCATCCGCTGCTCGGCGATCCGAAATACGGCAGGAAGACGCCCGATATAGCGGGGCAGGCGCTTCATTCCTGCGAGCTCTCGTTCACGCATCCGCGCACGAAAGAGCGCATGACATTCGCGGCAGAAATGCCCGAGGATATGAAAGCGATCCTTTATGCCTTGCGGCGAGGGCGCTGAAACGGCTGAACACATGGAGAAGGCAGGGCAGTTGATGGACGAAAACGCCATCGAAGGACAGAAAGGGGCGGGATGATATGGCGACCTTGGTCGACAAGACGGTTCTGATGGATGAAGATGCGATCCGCCGCGCACTCACGCGCATTTCGCACGAGATCGTGGAGAGGAACAAGGGCACGGCGGGAATCGTCCTCGTCGGCATACGAAGCCGCGGCATTCCGCTCGCGGAGCGCATCGCAGCGGCGATTGAGAAGATTGAGGGAACGAGGCCTGCCATCGGCGTCCTCGACATCACGCTGTACCGCGACGATCTCTCGACCCTCGCGTATCAGCCCGTCGTGCGCGAGACGGAGATTCCCGTCGACATCACGGGAAAGACCATCGTGCTCGTCGACGATGTGCTCTACACGGGGCGGACGATCCGCGCGGCGCTCGACGCCCTCATTGACATGGGGCGTCCGAAGAGCATCCAGCTCGCCGTCCTCATCGACCGAGGCCACAGGGAGCTGCCGATTCGCGCCGACTTCGTGGGAAAGAACGTGCCGACCTCCTCCAAGGAGGAGATTCGCGTCATGCTCGAAGAGCACGACGCAGAGGAGCGCGTCGTGCTTGCCGAGAGGCAGGAGGCGTGACATCCGTATACGAAAAAGAGAAGAGGCTGCAGCGCCTTTGCCTGCAGCCTCTTCTCTTTTTCGTATCGTATCTCACAGCATCGCCTTGTATCGCGCCTGCTCCTCATTTGCCGTACATGCGAGCGAGCGGATTGTCCTTGAAGATGTTTCCCTGCTCGATGTAGCGGTGCACCATCTTCTCCGATTTGTGGCGCGTCTGGCGCATGATGGTCAGGGCGTCGACGTCGTGCTGCGCGGCGCTCGTCGCGAAGCCTCGGCGCAGGCTGTGCCCGGCAAAATCCTCCTCGCTGAGGCCGGCTTTTTTGATGTACTTCTTGACGATGAGCGCCACGGACTTGTCCGAAAGCTGCGTATCGCGCAGTTCATGATTGCGCTTGAAGGGGCGGAAGAGCGGCCCTTTTTTGATGCCGCTGAGGGAGAGCCACGCACGCAGCGCACGCACGGCGCAGATTTCCTTGTCGGGCGCATAGGGGATGCCGATATAGCTTCCCTTGCCGAGTTGGTCGCCCTTCGATTTGCCGATGAAGACGACCATGCCTTCGGCGGAGAAGCTGACATCCTCGACCGTGAGCGCGACGAGTTCCGAGCGGCGGAACGCTCCTGCAAAGCCGAGGAGGAGCAGCGCCTTGTCACGAATCGAGGCCTCGTCCGTGCCGAAGCCGTCGGCGATCAGATAGAGCGTCTCCAAGAGGATCGGCGCCTTGCCGTGCTGGAAGGTTCCCTTCTCCCTGCGGATGGCGGACATGGCGTTTCGCACGAGTCCCGAGTGGGCGGGATTGTCGCGCTTGTAGCCGGCAGCGATGTGGTTCTCCGAGATGGCGGTGACGCGGCGCGAGACCGTGTTCGCCTTCGCATTGTCTGCGAGGTCGTTGATGTAGTTGACGATGGTCTCCGGCTCTGCGGGCAGGGAAGCAGTCTGGTGATGCTCGCACCAGTCGGCAAAATCGTTCCAATCGCTCGCATACGATTTGATCGTATTGAACGATTTGCTCTTCTGCATGCGCCGCTTGCTCTTGGCGGAAAGTTTCTCATTCTGCTCGACCTTCTGGTTCTTGGCGAGCAGGAAATCGTCGCGTACATCCATCACAAAACACCTCATGCGTCAAAGTTCATTCAGCAGTATCACCATTATACAGGAATCTCGGATTTTTTCCAGATGGAAAAAGCGGATGCAGATCGATGGCTTCGAGGTGCATCCGCTTTCTTTTCGGGAAAGTTCGTGAAGTCGGCTTCTTCTCCCGCAGCGCCAAGCTTACTGCAGCGCCGTCTTCAGAGTTTCCATGTTCTTCTTCATGGTGTCGATGTAGGCATTGAGTGCCTGATCGTTCGCCTCGCCTGTGACGACGGGATCGAGCGTGTAGATCTTCGCGCCTGTCTCGCGCGCGATGGTTTCAGCGGCGCTCGGCGAGTACTGCGGCTCGGTGAAGAGAACCTTGACGGGCAGTTTCTTGACCTGCTCGATCGTCGCCTGCAGCTCGGCGGGCGTCGGCTCCGTGCCCGGCTCGCGCTCGACGACGCTGATGATGTTGAGGCCGAATTCCTTGGCGAAGTAGGGGAAGGCTTCGTGGAAGGTCACGATGTCCTTGTTCGGCACCGTGTCGAGTTCGGCGTGCATCTCGGCCTTGAGCGCTTCGAGTTTCTTGATGTAGGCCGCAGCGTTCTTCTCATAGGCATCGGCGTGCTTGGGATCGGCCGCCTTGAGCTGCTCGGCGATGTTCTTCACCTGCAGGATGGCGTCGGTGACGCTGAGCCAGACATGCGGATTCTCTTCATCGTCGTCTTTCAGAAGCTCGATGCCCTTGGAGGCGTCGATGATCTTGAGGTTCTTCTGCTGCTCGACGACCTTGTCGAGGAAGCTCTCCATGCCTGCGCCGTTGATGACGAAGGCATCGGCTTTTTCAAGCGTCTTCATGTCCTCGGTCATGAGCTGGTAGTCGTGCAGGCAGCCCGTCTGCGGCTTCGTCATGTTGGTGACGGTCACGCCGTCGACGCCCTGCGTGATGTTGATGGTGGCGACGTACATGGGGTAGAAGGATGTGACGATGTGGAAGGAGCCGTCCTTGCCGCCTCCCGCCGTGTTCGTGCCGCCGCATCCCGTGAGAAGCAGGCAGAGGGCAGTGAGCAGGCAAAAGAACATGTTTTTGCGTTTCAAAATAATGACCTCCTGTGCATGGGGAAACGTCATAAGCAATTTCCCGTGAGTAGTAATTTTACTATTTGATAGAATAGCACAGGAGATTTCATTTGACAAGCTTATTTTTTGTTGGAAAGAGGGATTCAGAGGCCTTTCTTTTCACGGCACTCTTGACAGATGCCGTAGAATTCAAAGATGTGTCCCGTGATGAGGAAGCCTCTTGCCTCGGCTTCCTTCGTGTAGGCTTCCTGCATGGGACAGATGTCGATGCATTCCGTCTTGCCGCATTCCGTACAGACGAGGTGGTGATGGTGATGACCTGGCTCGACGATCTCGTAGACGTTTCCCGCTGCGCGATAGATTTCATGAATAACGCCGAGATTCGAGAGGAGCGCGAGGTTGCGATAGATCGTATCGAGAGAAACATTGGAATGCTTCTTGCGCACGGTGGCAAGAAGCTGCTGCGCCGTGGGGAAGGGATCGCATTCATGGAAAGCGTCGAGGACGGCGCGCCGTTGCGGGGTCAGCTTGTAGCCTTTGGAGCGTAGGAGTTCCAGATGATCTTCAGTCATGACATCCTCCTTTTGTCGAGGGTATACACGGTTTTTCTCATCATACCATAGGAAGGCGGAAAGGGATAGAGTGCGGAAGAAAGAATCGTTGGGCAGATGCTTTGTTCTGTGCTATAATAGTCTTCACCATGCAAGAACCCTTATAGGCAAAGGGTTCTTGCCTTTTTATTTACCGTTTGTCTACAACTTGCCTACAA
>ERZ772993.797-NODE-797-length-13584-cov-3.154335_pt1 | contig 13584 bp, 10 predicted proteins | sample MGYA00580670_ERZ772993 | MGnify/ENA primary metagenome ERZ772993 (study PRJEB29015, sample SAMEA2737936) | human oral metagenome | biome: human oral; feature: human-associated habitat; material: dental | place: China | collected 2136 ... | reverse complement strand
CAAGTGAGGAATCGGCTGTTTGCCGATTCCTTTTTTGTGTTATAGATGAGGCTTTGGCTTTGCGGGAGCGCGGATATGGCTTGCTCGTCAAGGAAGCGATCATTGCAAATAACGATATTGTGGTTATCTGCGACAAAAAATAACCACAGTATCGTTATTTTTGATATAATAGCTGCAAAGCTTTTGCAAAAAAGGAGGGATTTGATGATCACCGACGGACTTTCCTATGTCTCCGTCCTTGTGTTCTTCGCGTCCGTGGTTCTTGCTGCCGAAAGGGTGACGGGGTGGGCGGTCTTTCGCTTCGTCCCCGGCGTCGTCTTCATCTACATCGGTTCGATGCTGCTCGCTACGCTCGGCGTCTGGAGCATGGCGGCGACGAAGCCCGTCTATCGCGAGCTTTCGCCGCTCCTGACCTATGCGATGATCTTCACGATGCTCCTGCGCTCGGATGTCCGCAAGATCTTTCGCATCGGCCCGCGCATGCTCCTCGGCTTCTTCGCTGCGACCGTCACGATCGCAGCCGGGTTCGTCGTCGCCTTCCTCGCCATGAAGGATCATCTCGGCGCTAACGCGTGGATGACGCTCGGTGCACTCTCCGGCTCATGGATCGGCGGCTACGACAATATCATGGAGATTCAGACCGCGCTGCACATTCCGGTGATCGACATGGAAGGTGCGTTCATCGTCGACTCTATCGACTATACGATCTGGGTCCTGTTCCTCTTCTGGCTCGTCACGCTTGCCCCGCGCTTCAATCGCTGGATGGGAGTGGATACGGCGAAGCTGGACGCCGTATCGCAGGCGATCGAGGACGATGATGCGAGGCGGACGGGAGATATTTCTTTTCAAGGAATCTTCTTGATCTTTGGCACGTCGCTCCTCGTTTCCTCCGTTGGCGCAGATCTCGGCCCCTTGCTTTACGTTGCCATGCCCTTTCTCACGCAGTCCATCTGGACGATTCTCTTCATCGCGGCCTCCGGACTCATCGCCGCCTTTTCTCCGCTCGGGCGCATTGCCGGCTCCATGGAGGTCGCAAACGTGATGCTCTACTCGCTCATCGCGCTCATCGCCTCGCGCACATCCCTGCTGCAGTTCGGCGATGCGCCCGCCTGGGTGCTCGCGGGCTTCATCATCCTCGGCGTGCACTTCCTTCTCATGGCATTGATCGCACGCATCTTCCGGCTCGACATGTTCACGCTGTGCATATCCTCGATGGCGAATATCGGCGGCGCAGCGTCAGCGCCGATTCTCGCGAGCCTGTATTCCGGCGCTTTGATCCCCGTCGGCATATTCCTGGCGATCCTTGGACACATCATCGGCACGCCGCTCGGACTGTGGATTGCACGCTTGCTGGAAATGCTCGTTTGAAGGGGGGGACGTTATGGAAAAGAAGAGAACCTGTCGCTGGGCGACGATCGGCTGCGGCACGATCGCGCATGAAATGGCGCAGGCGCTGCAGCGGCTCGGACGCGGCTTCTGCGCTGCAGCGGGGCGCACGCCGCAGAAGGTGAGGGACTTCGCGGCAGAGTTCGGCATAGAAAAAGCGTACGATACGCCGGCGGCTCTCTTCGCCGACCCGGACATTGACATCGTCTACATCTCGACGCCGCACAATACGCATGCGCCCTACATCATGCAGGCGCTCTCTGCGGGCAAGCATGTGCTCGCGGAAAAGGCTATCACGCTCAACGCGCGTGAGCTTGCGGCGGCGTCCTCCCTCGCTGAGGAGAAGGGACTCGTCCTTGCCGAGGCGATGACGATCTACCACATGCCGCTCTATCGTGCGCTTGCCTCGCGCATCGAGGCGGGCGAGTTCGGCTCGCTTCGTCTCGCGCAGCTGAGCTTCGGCAGTTATAAGCCTTACGATATGGAAAACCGCTTCTTCAATCTGCGTCTCGCGGGCGGCGCACTCCTCGACATCGGCGTCTACGCTTTGTCCTGCGCACGTTTTTTCCTCGCGGAAAACCCTGAGGAAATCGTCTCTCGGGCGCGTCTTGCACCGAGCGGCGTCGACGAGCAGGCGGTCATCGTGCTTAAGAACAGCGTCGAGGAAATGGCCGCCATCACGCTGTCCCTTCATGCCAAGCAGCCCAAGCGAGCAGTGTTCTCCTTCGACGGCGCTTATATCGAGATCTGCGACTATCCGCGTGCCGACCGTGCTTCCATCATCTGGGCGGCGGATGGACGCCGGGAAGACGTCGCGGCGGGCGAGACGGAAAAAGCGCTCGATTACGAGGTTCTCGCGATGGAGCGCGCCGTCCGCGGGGAAGGAAACGAGATGCGCCTTGACTATACGCGGGGCGTCATGGAGATCATGACGAAGCTGCGGGCGGACTGGGGCGTCAAGTACCCCGAGGAAGAGACGGCTCAGAAAGAGTTTGAGGTGAATGAATGAAATACCGCTATTATCTGTTTGATTTCGACTATACGCTTGCAAATTCGGAGAAGGGCATCACAGGCTGCTTTCATACGACACTCAAGCGGCTCGGTTACGACGACGTGCCCGACGAGGCGATCCGCCGCACGATCGGCCTGCCGATGGACGAAGCGATCCGCCGCATTGCGGGCATCGAGGAGGCGGCGGAATGTGAGCGTTTCCTCGTCAGCTATCGCAAGGAGGCCGACAAGGAGATGACGCCGAATACGCATTTCTATCCCGAGACGCTGCCGCTCCTCGAAAAATTGCGTGCGGCAGGCGCGAAGACCGCCATCATCTCGACGAAGACGCGCCATCGCATCATGGAGAAGTTCATCGCTGAAAATGTCACGCATCTTCTCGACTTCGTCATCGGCTGCGAGGACGTCGAGACGTTCAAGCCCTCGCCCGAAGGCATTCTCGCCGCCTGCCGCCGCTTCGGCGCGGCAAAGTCCGAGGTCATCTACACGGGGGACAACTTGGTCGACGCCGAAGCGGCGCAGGCGGCCGGCGTCGACTTCGCCGCCGTGCTCACGGGCACGACGGAAAGAGCCGCCTTCGAGGCGCTGCCGCATGTGAAGATCATGAAAAATCTCGCCGAATTGCTGGCATAGCGAAGTGGAATTGAACCGCTTTGGACGCGCATGGCCGAACATGCGAAAAGATGGCGGCCATCGCTCTGTGCCTGCCCGGATTGCTGCGATGTATTGACGCAAATGCAAAGAACGAATAACCGCCGCGCTTTCGCGCGGCGGTTATTCGTTCAGGCACGATTCTTTCGTCATTCACTTCTCATCCGACTTTTTTTCGAGACTCACCGTCCCATCGGATTCTCCTCCTTTCCGAGTAGTCGGGGCTGCGTCTTCATGCCCCTTTGTGCGCAGGTACCGGTCACTTCATCCGCCGGCCTCTTTTTCCCCCTTTGCTTGCTTTCATTATACAGTAAATGGTTTGACTTGTCAAGATTTTCTGACGATTTACTGTAAAAATCCAACAAGTCAAACCCGAGGAGCAGACCGATGGACTTTTCATGTAAGAGGCGCGCACAATCCCTGCAAAGGAAGCACTTGCGCGTATATTGAGTTGAGAAAAGTCCAAGCGCTCCGTTTGCAAAAGCCGCTTTTCGATCATCGGCTTCGCTTTGCCGCCAACTGCTGCTGCTGCTTTGCTAGATCGAGGAGCGCCGCCTGCCGTTCGCGCCGCTCGCGCTCGATGCGCGAGGCGACGTCTTCCGCCTGTGGAGCATCCTCGACCGTATGCTTGGCGATGTCCAGGATATCCGCCTGCGCCTGCGTCCTGTCTCCCGCGATGCGTGCGGCGATGTCTTCAGGCGATTCCTCAGCAGATGCAGATTCCCCTGCTGCCGCTTCTTCCTCGCGCTTTCGCTCTTCCTCCTCCGCTCGACGCGCTGCCTCTTCCGCTTCAGCTTTCTTGCGCGCCTTCGCCTCGGCCTTCTTCAAGCGCCGCTTCGCCTGCTCCGACATATACTTCTGCCACTCCATCGGATCGACCTCGATCAGGCGCGGCTCGGCGATGAACGCTTCATATTCAATGGAATGATTGCCCAGGTAGACCTTCCTGCCTGTTGTCACATGCTCCTTTTCCATGGCATAATCTCTCCCGTTCCCTGGAATCGCTGTATCGTGTGCGGGGCGAATCCACGACCGCCCGCTCTCTGCCGTACGCTCTGCAGAGAAAACCCTTTTGCTATAATTCCCCGTCGATGATTGGAAATCCTTCTTTTTTCTATAGGCGATGCTAAGATTTTCTGATAGAATGATGATGGACGATAAAGGGGAAGGCCAGAGAGATTCGGGTAGTTCTCCGAAAGGCGGTGCAATATGACCACAATCGACAAGGCGGCGCTTCATATTCTCGACGCGGCGGGCTCTTCGCTTCTTTCGGCGGCGGAGCTGCCGCTTACGGGCGAGACGAGCGAATACCTTCTCGCGCATATCGAGAAGAGCCGCAAAAGTCCCGACAAGAAGGCGGGGACATTTTACGAGGACAGCGAGTGCAGGAAGGAAATCGCCGCCTATCTTGCGGGCGAGAAGGATTTCCTCGCCTTTTCGCGCACGCTGGCAGAGAGCTTTCTGCGTGCGTTTTCCCACGCGGCGGAGGCGGCGAGCATGCTGCTCTTCGTGCTCGAAGTGCACGAAGATGAGCGGCGCGAGCTTGTGATTTTCCTCTGCCGCAGCCATGCAGGCTTTTCGCCTGCCGTCGTCGATACGGAGAGCGGGCTTTCGGCAGAGCTTTCGGCATGCGGCTCCCTTTTGCCGAGCGCGGCGGCGACGATGGACGAGTTCGCCTTCGTCGATCTTTCGACGCTTGCCGTCCATGTGCGTGCCAAGCGCTACAGCGTCGACGGCAACGCCATCTTCGTCCTGCCCGAGCTTGTCTTGGAATGCGGACAGGCGCCTTCGGCGCGCGAGGCTTTGAAGAAGGCGAGCGATACGGCGAAGAAGGTCGCCGAGGCCTACGGCGGCGATGCCGTGGAGACGGCGGCTGCCGTCAAGTCCTTCGTCGCGGGCGAGCTTGCCGAAAAGGATGCAGTGAATCCCTTGGAAGTTGGCCGAGAGGTATTCAAGGGCAATCCCGCCATGCAGGCGGACTATGAGCGGGCGATCGAGGAAGCGGGATTCGCTGCGCCCGTGGAGATGGACAAGGAATCCATCCTCAAGAAGATGAAGAATCACAAGCTCAAGACGGACACGGGCATCGAGCTTGTGATCCCGACGGACTACTTCGACAACACGGAATTCGTCGAGTTCCGCCGCGGCGAGGACGGCACGATCTCCATCACGCTCAAGCAGATCCAGAATATCGTCAATCGAGGGTGAGAACACTTTTCTACTGCTTAGGGATAGACAGAGTGCGACGAATATGCTACATTCAAAGTAGGATTTTTCCTACTTTTTGAAAGGAGTTTTTACGATGATGGCAGCAACTGCGCCGGATACGTTTATAGACAATGCCAAAGTCATGGCAAAAGGACAGGTAACGATTCCGAAAGATGTACGGAATGTTCTGGGGCTGGATCACGGAAGCCGGGTCACTTTTATCGTAGAAAAGGGCTCGGTTCGTATGGTAAATTCCGCTGTATATGCTATGCAAGTACTGCAAAATGAGATGCTCGGCGAGGCGCAAAGGGCAGGTCTGACATCGGAGGAAGCGATAAATGCCATGGTCACGGAAATCCGCAGCGAAGGGGAATGATGCGAAATGCGCGTGATGATTGATACCAATATATTGATTTCGGCAATATTGGGAAGCAAAACGCCATTTCAAGCATACTGTAAAGCTGTATCCTATCCGAATTGTGGGATTGTGTGCACGCAGAATATTGATGAGTTAAGGCGCGTGTTCAATCGGAAATTTCCTGAGAAAATCTCTGCGATGGAGCGCTTTTTGGCAGTTGCTCTCTATGGAATCGAGATTGTTCCAATTCCCGATGAATCCGTGAAAGAGGAACGTCGGATAAGAGATACAAAGGACCGTCCGATTCTGCGAGCTGCTGCGGCAGCAAACGTGGATATTATACTGACGGGAGATAAGGACTTCTTGGAATCCGGTATAAAGCAGCCGAAAATTATGACGGCGGTAGAGTTTACAGCAAAGGAAGCGCTATGAAGGACAAAAGAATCCAGGGCGAGATTCAGAATCTCAAGCCGCATATCATGCGAGAACTGCAGAGCCTCTACGATCTGAGCGTGCCGGTCGGGCAGCTTTCGACGAAGGAGCTGAACGAGAGGCTCATCGCCGTCACGGAGGAGATCGGGCGCGAAGTCGCCGTCTACGTCGACCGCAAGGGGCGCATCATCGAAATTTCCGTCGGCAACACGTGGACGGTCGATTTGCCCGCCGTCGATGCCCGCTCGGAGGTGCGCCTTTCGGGCGTGCGCTGCATCCATACGCATCCGAGCGGCGATACGGAGCTCAGCGATCCCGACATCTCGTCGCTTCGCCGCCTGCGCTTCGACGCGATGGCGGCCATCGGGCGGCTCGCGGGCGAGAGCGTCGGCTGCCTCGGCTTCTTCACGGGCGAGAAGGAAGAGGACGGCACGCTCGAAGTGCAGCTTTTCGGCCCTGTGCGCGCCGATCATCTGAACCGCATCCGCCTGACGCCGCTCATCCAGAGCATCAACAAGCGTCTCTCAAGGGAGCGTACGCAGGCGACGGACGATGAGGAGGAACGCGCCGTGCTCGCTGGGATCGCGGCGCCCATGACCGGCGCTCTGTGGACGACGGAGGATTCGCTCGCCGAGCTGGCGGAGCTTGCACGCACGGCGGGCGCGACCGTCGTCGGCACGTTCATCCAGAAGAAGGCGAAGCCCGACACGGCGCTCTTTTTGGGGCGCGGCAAGGTCGAGGAGATGGCGATGTTCATCCAGAACGAGCGTGCGACGCTCGTCATTTTCGACGATGAGCTTACGCCGTCGCAGCAGAGGAATCTCGAAATGGCGCTCGGCGTGAAGATCCTCGACCGCACGGCGCTGATCCTCGACATCTTCGCGCAGAGAGCGCGCACGGCGGCGGGCAAGCTGCAGGTCGAGCTGGCGCAGATGAAGTACAGTTTGCCGCGCATCTTGGGACAGGGACTCGTGCTCTCAAGGCTCGGCGGCGGCATCGGCACGCGCGGCCCCGGCGAGACGAAGCTCGAAGTCGACCGTCGCCGCATCCGTCGTCGCATCCACGACATCGAGGGTGAGATCGAGCGGCTCAAGAAGGAGCGCTTGCTGCATCGCGAGCGCCGCCGCGCCGCACGCATCCCCGTCGCCGCCCTCGTCGGCTATACGAACGCCGGCAAGTCGACGCTCTTGAACGCCTTGACGGGCGCAGAGGTCTTCGCCGAGGACAAGCTCTTTGCGACGCTCGACCCGACGACGCGCTCTCTTCGGCTCGCGGACGGCCGCGAAATCCTCGTGACCGATACCGTGGGCTTCATTCAGAAGCTGCCGCATACGCTCGTGCAGGCCTTTCACGCAACGCTCGAAGAGGTCGTCGAAGCCGACCTTCTGCTGCATGTCGTCGATGTGTCGAACGAGGCTGCCGAGTTCCAGATCGAGGCCGTCACCGAAGTCCTCAAAGAGCTTGGCGCAGCCGAAAAGCCCATGCTCTATGTGCTGAACAAGCTCGATCGCCTGACGGACGGCGCAGGCGGCACGGGCGGAGTCGACGCAGCGGCGCAAGTCGACACGGCAGACGATGCGAGGCACGAGGCAGCGGGGAGTGATGCGGCGGGCGGGTTTTCCGAGGGAGAGATTCCGTCCTTGGAAGAAGCGCCTTTGCCGCCCGCCGTCCTGCGCCTCCTGCGCGGCCGCGAGGGCTGCGCCATCTCTGCGAGGACGGGCGCGGGGCTTGCCGCTCTGCAGGAAAAGATCGCCGATTTCTTCCGCACGGGCGAGGTCGAGCTTACGCTTCATATCCCATTTACGGAGAACGCAGCCGTCACGCGCCTGCACGAGGCGGGGCGGGTGCTTCATACGGATTACGATGAGCGCGGCACGCGCGTCCGCGTCCGTCTGAGCGAAGAAGAAGCCGCTCGCTTTCGCCGCTATGAGATTTCGTAATTATAAAAAGTCTTTTGCCCTTGCTGCAAGATAGAGGGGCAGGTTCGTGATGGCGCCGTCCTTCTGATAGCCAAGCCGGGAAAAGCGCAGTGCACACTGCGGCGCTCGGGCTGCGATATAGCGTTTGAACGACGGCGCCGCCTTGCGCTTTCCGCCCTTGACTTCCACGGGCACGATCTCCATGCCGTTTTGCAGCACGAAGTCGATCTCGCTGTTCTTGTCGGCGTAATAGCGCGGCGCGAGCGGGAATTGACCGCGAAGCTGCTGCAGGATGTAGTTCTCTGTCAGCGGCCCTTTGAATTGGAAGTCGCTTTTGAGGAGAATCGCACCGTTGTCGACGCCTGCCATGTGCTTCAGCAGCCCCGTATCGAAGAGGAAGAGCTTGAATTGGTCGAGCCGGTCGAAGGCCGCTAGGGGATGCTCCATCTTGGAAACATTGCAGACGCGGCTGAGGATTCCTGCCGAAACGAGCCATTCGATGGCCTCTTCAAAATCACGCGCCCTGCCGCCCGTACGCACGGCGCCGTACATGAACTTCTCGTTCGCCTTGGCGAGCTGGGAAACGATGCTTCGGAAGACCAAGAGGATGCGCGCACTGTTGACCTTGCCGTTGTGCTCGGAAAAATCGTTTTCGTAAATCTCGACGAGTTCATGCTGGATGCGCGCGATCTGCAAGGGATCCTTCGCTTCCTGCCAGGACGCGACGCATTCGGGCATGCCGCCGATGATCAGATAATGGTCGCAGGCTTCAAGCAGACGGTTGTGGAAGATTTCCTCAATCGGCTGCCCTTTTTGTATGCCCGCGTAATAAGCGTAAAGCGCCGGATTCGTCGCGGCAAGAAATTCATCAAAGGTCAAAGGCCCGAGATCGAGCAGATTGACCATGCCGACAGGATACGACTTCGGCTGGGCAAGGAGCGTCCCGAGCAGGCTGCCCGCCGCGATGGTCGCATAGTCGCTCGCTTTTTCCTTGAAGTATTTGAGTGCGTTCAGCGCTGACGGGCATTCTTGAATTTCATCGAGAATCAGCAGGGTCTTTTCCGGCTCGATTTTCCTGTTCACAATCAGAGAGAGCAGTTCGACGATGCGATGCGGGTCTTTGTTCGTTTCAAAGATGGACTTGAGCGCCTCGTCCTCGTCGAAGTTGAAATAGACGAAGTCTTCGTATGCGGTCCTGCCGAATTCTTTCATGAGCCAGGTCTTGCCGACCTGCCGCGCTCCCCGCAAGACGAGCGGCTTGCGATGCTTGCTGTCTTTCCACTGCTGCAAGGCGGCCATGGCATTGCGCTTCATGCGGAACGCCTCCTTCCTCGTTCGATTGCATTGTCCTGCCACTGGAAAGCCAAGCTCCAAAGGGCGCAGGGATTCATGCAGGACAAGCATCACGATTTTCTTCATAATATAACTGTATTCTTGCACGTTTTTCTGTATTCCACAAGCCCTTTTCGCACGTTTTTCTGCATTTCATAATATATTTTTGCACATTTTTCTACAAAACTGCGATGAGAAGTTTTATTGAGAATATCTTGCGACATAAGTCGTCCTTGGGCTTGACTTCTTGGACTTTCATAGTACACTAAAGAAGATGCCGCATTTTCCGAATCATGCGGCGATTTTCCAAACTGTATGGTCTCGCCTTGGGCTTGACCTCTTGGATTTCCAATCAAAGGAGATGTTTTTCCATCATGAAAAGCGAGTATTTGCGAGGCATTGCCTACGCTCTGCTCTTCGCCGTTCCCGCCTATGTCCTCGGGAAGTTCTTCCCCATCATCGGCGGGCCTGTCTTCGGCATCCTCCTCGGTATGTGCTTCGCGCGCCTTGCGCGTCCGAAGAACTTCGAGGCGGGCATCAGCTTCACGGGCAAGAAGATCCTGCAGTATGCGATCATCCTCTTGGGCTTCGAGATGAACCTCTACCATGTTCTGTCGGTCGGCTCGCAGTCGCTCGCCGTCATGGCGTCGACGCTCGCGACGGCATTTCTCGTCGCCTGGGGCGCGGGCAGGCTCTTGGGCGTCGAAGGTGATGCGCGGACGCTCATCGGCGCGGGCACGGCGATCTGCGGCGGCTCGGCCATCGCGGCGGTTGCGCCCGTCATCGGCGCGAAGGACAAGGACATCGTCTTTTCCATCTCGACGATCTTCCTCTTCAACGTCATCGCCGTCTTCATCTTCCCCTTTCTCGGGCACTTCATGGGCATGAGCGACCTCGGCTTCGGCATGTGGGCGGGCACGGCGATCAACGATACTTCGTCCGTCGTTGCGGCCGGCTATTCCTACAGCCACGAGGCAGGCAGCTATGCGACGATCGTCAAGCTCACGCGTGCTTTGTGCATCGTGCCCGTGTGCCTCGCCTTCGCGCTCTTCGCGGCACGCGATTCCAAGGCGGAGGGCAAGGGATTCAGCCTCAAGCGCATCTTCCCCATGTTCATCCTGTGGTTCGTCGTCGCTTCCATCGTCAATACGACGGGCGTCCTGCCCGAAGCGCTCTCGCACTTCCTCGGGGAAGCGGGCAAGTTCGCCATCGTGCTCGCCATGAGCGCCATCGGTCTCAACACGGACTTCGGGGCGCTCCTCAAGAACGGCGTGCGCCCCATCACGCTCGGGCTTTTCTGCTGGATCGCCGTCGCCGTCGTCTCGCTCATCGTGCAGCATTTCATCGGTATCATCTGATACACGTTTATAGAAAAAGACGGCGGGATTGTACACGGGAAGGCGGCCGTTTTTCCAAACGGCACGGACATATCTTGCGCCTGATTCATTATCCACACTGTCCACAATCCTGTGGATAAGTTCTGCACAGAGCGGCTGATGGTTGATTTTTCTTGCGAAATCAGCGACTTTTCCACAGGGTTTATGCACAAAGTGGACAAATCTGGGGATAAGTTCCGAAAACATCCATCTTGGAAGGAGGCCCTATGGTATCCGAATGGGAAATACTCTTGCGGCTGACGCTCTCGTGTGTCCTCGGCGGCGTCATCGGCTATGAGAGGCAGTCGCGCCGCAAGTCGGCGGGGCTTCGCACGAACATGCTCGTGTGCCTCGGCTCGTGCCTCGTCATGCTCATCTCGACGGCGATCTATCAGAGCGTCGAGGGCAGGACGAACGCCGATCCCGCACGCCTTGCGGCGCAGGTCGTCAGCGGCATCGGCTTCCTCGGCGCGGGCGCGATCATGAAGGAGGGGCTGACGGTCACGGGGCTCACGACGGCGGCAACGCTCTGGGTGGTCGCGGGCGTCGGTCTTGCCGTCGGCGCGGGCTTCTATCTCCCGGCGGGCATCACGACCGCCATCGTCTTTCTGATCCTCGGCAACCTCTCGCGCCTCGATGCGTGGGTCGACCACGATCACACACTGACGCTCTCGATTCACACCGTCGACCGCCCCGGGCAGATCATGCGCATCAGCGCCTGCATCGAGGATCTGCGCCTGCGTTCGCGCGGCGTCAAGGTGCGGACAGACGAGGACGAGGCGGAGACGGACGGCGCGCGGCGCATCTACCTGACCTTCGAGGTCTATAACAGCGAGCATCTGAAGTCCGCCTTCATCGTCGATGCCCTGCGTCAGATCGACGGCGTACTGCGCGTGGATGTCGTGTGAGGCTTGACGCAATGGGCGAAATATTGTAAAATAAGCATAGAAAAAGGGCACTGCCGATGGACGGCCGCCCCCGTAATATTTGGGAAGAAATATCCGCCTACTGTTGGGAAGCGTTCGGCGGATTTTTCTTGTTTATAACTTGATCACGAGGATCAAGGTGATGAGCAGGATGAGAAAAACAAACATCTCATAGATACCCATACAATCACCCCCTTTCGGGGGTAAGATTAGCCGCCTACCGTTGTGCAGTGCCTAAAGCCAGTATATCATGTGTTCACAAAACATGCAAACGAAAAGCCCCCGCGCAGGGCAATGTCATTAAGTTAAGCCCCAACCTCGCCAAACAGTCCCCTCTTCATTTTTGAGGGGGCTTTTTTTGTTGTCCTTTTTCGGCGGACATTTAATAAAGAAGATGGAAGCCATTTCGCTATTGTCGAAAATCACTCCCCACCGTCACAAAACTCAGTCACCATCTTGTTGAATTTCGAGACCCCCGCATACGCACTGGCGTAGAGGGCTATTTGGGTCATTTTCAGGGCCGGGAAAATTTAACACCCCCATCGGGAGAGTTTTGGGGAGGAGAATCCGCTTGCCGAAAAGAATATACTAGAACAAAAGTTGTTCTGGCATTTGACAGGCGGTTTGAGCCTGTCAGCGATTTAATCGAACAGATAGACTAATAATCGTACATGGAGGGATATTCATGAGTAATGTAGGCGTAACAGACGCCCCGCTGCTTAGTATGGACGAGGACTTGTTTTCCGTAAAGCCTTACGTCACGGGGCTAAGCAGCTTCATAAACACCTGCGAAACGCCGATGACCATTTCCATCCAAGGAGACTGGGGCAGTGGCAAGACAAGCATGATGAACATGATAAAAGAGAATATGCTTGATACCGTCTGGCCTATCTGGTTCAATACATGGCAGTTCTCCCAATTCCGCATGGGTAATGGCTTGGCCTTCTCCATGATTGATGTCCTGATAAAAGGTCTAGGTGGCAAGAAGAACGTATTGTCTACCGTCGCAAAGGGGGTTCTTGGGTTCACCCGTAAGGTAGCTTGTGTAGCCACGGACGCTGTTGTTGGTGGAGAAGCAGCAGGCATGATTAGGGATGTTACCACCCCGACCGAGGACGTGGACGTTGCTCAAGAGATATTACGCCTGAAAGAGAACTTCCAAAAGCTGGTGGACGAGAAACTAGCCAAAGAGAAAAAGAACCGTGTGGTAATATTCGTAGATGACCTAGACAGACTGGAGCCAGCCAAAGCCGTAGAGCTTCTGGAGATTCTGAAGCTGTTCCTTGACTGCAAAAACTGCGTGTTCATACTTGCTGTGGATTATGAGGTGGTTACGACTGGGATACGGGAGAAGTACGGGGATAATGTAAGTGCCCAAAAAGGAAGGAACTTCTTCGACAAAATAATACAGTTGCCATTCAAGATGCCCGTCGCCCATTATTCCGTAAGCAAATATGTGGGCGATATGATGAGCAAAATCGGAATAAGCGTCGAAGGCAATGATAATGAGCTGTTTACGGCTCTTATCAGGACATCCATAGGATTCAACCCCAGAGCAATGAAACGATTGTTCAACACCTATCAGTTGTTGGATTTTGTATCTCGTGGAACCGTGATGAACATTCCGAACAACATCAGGCAGAGGATATTGTTCACAGTGGTCTGCTTGCAGACTGGCTTCGAGGAGCTTTATACCTATCTGGTTTCAAACGATGTTGACGCACAAATCCTACAGGAATTATCGGGGACTGGCGACAACGACGATATATTCGATGAAATCCTCCCCAAGGATACTCCAGTAAATATGCTCCAAGAAAAGAGGGCCAGCATACAGAGATTTATGCCCCACTTCATAAAGGCTCTGCAAATAGATGATGATGAGACCGTATCGGAAGAAGAGTTACGCAACTTGCGGGTAATCTTAAAGAGTTCCTCCATAACGTCCATAAACAGCTTGGAAACGTCTGCAATGGAAGATGAAGTAT
>ERZ772993.795-NODE-795-length-13587-cov-11.605823_pt1 | contig 13587 bp, 11 predicted proteins | sample MGYA00580670_ERZ772993 | MGnify/ENA primary metagenome ERZ772993 (study PRJEB29015, sample SAMEA2737936) | human oral metagenome | biome: human oral; feature: human-associated habitat; material: dental | place: China | collected 2136 ... | reverse complement strand
GGCAGACCGCGTTGAACGGGCCGGACGATCCGCGAACGGCGGGAGGGCCGGGCGGGTCGGCCGTGCCCGGCGCGCCGGGCACGGCGCCGGAAGGAACGGCCGGCGCGAGGCCGTGGCCCGCCGTCGTCACACTGCCCACCGACGCGCCCGAGCGCGCCGACGAGCTGCTCGACGTCGTCGCCCGCTCGCTGCGGGTGCGGATCCGGCCACCGTCGCCCGCGGCGGCGCCCCGGCGACCGCCCGCCCACTCGCCGCGAAAGCGCTGACGGGCGGACCGGGCGTCCATCCCGGAAGTCCCGCTGGTGGGGACAAGCCCTGACGGGCGGACCGAGCCTCCTCCCCCGGCCCGCCCGCCGGGGCCGTGCGGGACCGGAGCGTCAGGAGACGGTGACGCTGCCGGAGACGGCCCCCGTGGCGGCGCCGCCGTTGGCGGTGGTCACCGTGATCGAGGAGGTGGACCCGGCGGCGATGGCGCCGTCGGAGCTGGTGGCGTCCAGAGTGAGGGCGAGCTCGCCGCCGTTGGAGCCGGTCTTGCCCCAGCGGTCCTCATCGGCGGTGGCCAGTCCCCCCGGGGTCTGGAGCGTGCACTGGGTGAGGGTGGCCTGCGAGGAGGTGTTGGTGACGTAGAGGATCGGCACCGCCTGGGTGCAGGTCAGGCTCACGCCGGTCATCACCAGGGTGGACACCTCCTTGGCGGCGTCGGAGTCGGCGGCATCGCCGGACATGGACTGGTAGAGCATGACGCCGCCCGTCTGCGAGGCCGTCACGAGGGTGGAGTCGGTGACGGTGGCGTGGTTCTTGCCCTCGACGACGACGGCCTGGGCGCCGTTGGCCGTCCCGGTCAGGCCGGAGACGGTGATATCGCCGGTGGAGTAGATGCAGGGGGAGCCGTCGCCGCTGGTGGTGAAGGTGTTGGCGCCGTCGACGGCGACCGTGCCGGAGCCGCGGTCGGTGGCGACGGCGGCGCAGTGCGCTCCCCTGGTTTCAATGGTCAGGTCCGAGCCGTTGATGACGCCGGCGTAGGTCGCGTGCAGGCCGCGGGAGGACTCGCCCGTGGTGGAGATGGCGCAGCCGGTGACCGTGGCGGTGGCGGACCCGGTGGCGACGACGGCGTTGGAGCCCGAGGAGCTCGTGGTCAGGGTGGTTTGCCGCACGGTGGCGGTGGAGCCCTCGCCGACGACGACCACGGCGGAGTTGAGGCCGTAGAAGTTGTAGGAGTCGTCGACGCCGTGCCGGCCGTCGGTGGAGGCGTCGCCCGATTTGTTGATGCGCGCGTTGGTGATGGTCAGGGACCCGCCGCCCACGACGAGGAAGACCGCCTCGTCGGCGTTCGTGGACTCGAAGGTCCCGCCGTCGATCGTCGCCTCGATGCCGTCGACGATGTGGGCGCCCGACAGGGTCATGGTCTTGTCCCCGATGGCGCCGCTCCAGGAGCCGGCGGACAGGGCGGTGCTGCTCGCCGACGCCTCGTGGTACTCGGGGGCGGCCGCCGCGGTGGTGACCGCACTGACCGCGGTGGCGCCCGAAGCGGCGGAGCCCGGGGCCGGGCCCGTTGCCGGCGCGGCGCCCGCGGCGGCGCCCCCGCCGCCCGAGGGACCGCACGCCGCGAGCGCACCGGCGATGGCCAGACCCGCACCGCCCAGGAGCATGCTGCGCCGGCGCATGGCGCAGTGGGTCCCGGTGTCGAGGGCCGCGAGGAGTTTCACGAACGAAGGGCGGGCGCGGGTGCCGGGGGCCGCGGATCCCCTCGTCCCGGTCGCGGCCCCGGCGCGGGAGACGGTCCCGGAGCGGGAGGCGACCCCGGCGCGCAGGGCCGGGGAGCGGGGAGGATCGGCGGAACTCTGATCAATGGTCATGGCGGTGCGTCTCCCTTCTTGTGCGGGCCGGCGTCCGGGCGGGCGCCGATCGGCGGGGCCGCCCGGGCTCCGCCGACGCTCTTAGGCTGTCCAACGGCTCTGTCGAGCGGGCAGGCGCCGTCCATGACTGCGCTGTGAGAGCGCGGCGTCCGGCTACCGCGGGAGGTGCGCGACCGCTGTCAAGACAGCTGCCGGGTCGAGTCGGCGGCGCCCGACTACCGTGGGGGCATGACCGCTCACGTCTTCTCCCTCGTGCCCGCCGCCTACGTCATCCTCCTGCGCGAGAGCGGGAGCGGGCCCGAGGTCCTCCTCCAGCTGCGGCGGGGCACCGGCTACATGGACGGCCACTGGGCCTGCGGGGCGGCGGGGCACGTCGAGGCGGGCGAGTCCGTGCTCGACGCGGCGGTGCGCGAGGCCCGCGAGGAGATCGGCGTCGTCGTCGACCCGCGGGCGCTGGAGCCGCTGACGGCGATGCACCGCAGCAACGACGTCGGCGGGGCGGCGCTGGAGCAGCGGGTCGACTTCTTCTTCGCGCTGCGCCGGTGGGAGGGCGAGCCGGTCGTGCGCGAGCCCGCCCGGACGGGGGGTCTGGCGTGGTGCCCGCTCGCGGGACTGCCCGAGCCGGTGCCGCCGCACGAGCGGGCGGTGCTGGAGCTGCTGCGGGAGTCGCCGGCCGGGGGCCGGGCGGTGCCCGCGATCACGACCTTCGGCTTCGCGCCGGGCGAGGACATCGACCTCTACCGCCGCGCCCGCGAGCACTGAGCCCTCCCAGACCCGCGATCTCATCGACAACCGGCGGGGGGCCGCGCCCGCGAGCACCGAATCCTTCCGCGTTCCGCCGGGACCGGGCCCGGGGCTCGCCTCGGCGGCCTCTGCCCCGCTTTCCCCGGGGGCCGGGGGCGAAAAGTGGCGCTCTGGGAGGATCGTTCGGACGACCGCCCCGGATGCGCTCGGCGGTTCCCGCATGATTCCGCGGTTCTTGCGGCGGCGCTGTCGGGTGGGTGCCGGAACGATCCTCCCAGAGCGCCATTTCCCGCCCCCATCGTCTCCCAGACGAACGGGGTGCGAACCCGCTGAGACGCATGGGACTCTTGGGACTGGCTCGGACGGGGGCCTGTCCAAATCTGCCACAAAGACCCTCCGCGGCGGGAGCGGCCGCGGAGGAAAGCGCGGAATATCAACGATTCTCTTCGCGCGCCCCGGCACGATCGGAGCCTTTGCAACAGATTTGGACAACGGCCGGGCGAACGGGACCCGGAATGGCCGGCGGCTAGCGGGGCGCGGACCCGTCGAGGCGCGGGGTCAGACGCCGAGGAACTCCATAATGGCGGGCAGCTCCCGGCGGGCCTGCACCAGTCCCGCCTCGTAGGCGCCCACGACGCGGTCGTAGCGCAGCTCGCCGTTGGCGATCGGCATGCGGTCGGGCCGGAAGAGGTACACGCGCCCCTCCCGCTGCCCCTGCTCCAGGTCCTCCAGGGTGCGGTTGTAGTTGGCGGGCCGGCTGATGATCGCCTCGGCCACCGCGGGCCGGCGCCGGAACAGGCGGCGGTAGACGCCCGGGCGCTTCTCGGCGGGCTTGCGGTAGCCGACGGGGCGCGTCATGACGACCAGCATCTTCTCGTAGCCGTCGGCCGCCGCCGCGTCGGTGGCGAAGCCCCCCGTGGACCCCAGCGCGCCGTCGAGGTAGGGCACGCCGTCGATATGCACAATGGGCATGAGCACCGGCATGGAGGAGGAGGCCTGGCAGCGCGGCAGCAGGTCCTCCAGCTCGTCCATGTCCTCCAGGCCCCAGTAGACCTCCTCGCCCGTGTCGCAGCGGAAGGAGCCGATCCGCACCGTGGCGGGCGCGGCCTTGAAGGTGGGCCAGTCGAAGGGGAAGAGCTCGCCGGGGGCGGAGGTGTGCCGGTAGATGTGGTCGGAGTTGAAGTAGCCCCGGCGCCGGATGAAGCTGCCCCAGCCGCCGGCCTGGGGATCCGTGGTCAGCCCGACGAAGGCCTCCCGCGTGCGCCACAGGTCGCGCGAGACCATGTTGACGGTGTTGGTGCAGCCCGCCGAGATCCCCCCGACCCACGGGAAGAACAGGCCCGCCTCGAGGAGCACCTGGACGAGGGCGGCGGTGTAGGTGCCGCGCATGCCGCCGCCCTCGAAGACGAGGGCGACGTCGTCGACCCGGGTCGTGATCGGCGCCGGGGCGTGCTCGGGGAGGCCGTAGGGGACCGGTCGGGTGCTGCTCATCGCGGCCAGCCTATCGGCGGGGGTCGGCGCGGGCGGGGCGGTCTCGGACAGTGGCCGACACCGGCGCCCCCGCGCAGGGGCGGGGCGTGGTCCATGTCGTGCAGCAGCCGGCGGAACCCGGGGGGCGCCCCCGCGCAGGGGCGGGGCGTGGACGGCGGGAGGAGCGGGCACGTAACGTGCGTCTCATGACCACGCCGACCATCCTGACTCCCCTGCCCATGCGCGGGCGCACCGCCCGCAACCGCCTGTGGCTGCCGCCCATGTGCATGTACTCCGTCGAAGCCCACGACGGCGTCGCCACCGACTGGCACGTCCTGCACTACGCCACCCGCGCCGCCGGCGGCTTCGGCACCGTGATCGTGGAGGCCACCGCGGTGACCCCCAACGGCCGCCTGTCCCCCGCCGACCTGGGCCTGTGGGACGACGCCCAGGTCCCCGGCCACCGCCGCATCGTCGAGGCGATTCACGCCGCCGGCTCCCTGGCCGGCGTCCAGCTCGGCCACGGCGGCCGCAAGGCGGGCACTCCCCCGTGGCGCCCCGACGACGCCGCCGGGGCCCGCACCACCACCATCGAGGGCTGGGACCTGGTGGCGCCCAGCGCCGTCGCCTACCCCGGTCACGCCGCGCCGCGGGCGCTCACCGGGGAGGAGATCGCCGCGACGACGGCCGCCTTCGCCGACGCCGCGCGCCGCGCCGTGGCGGCGGGCTACGACGTCGTCGAGCTCCACGGGGCCCACGGCTACCTCATCCACGAGTTCCTCTCGCCCCTGTCCAACACCCGCGACGACGAGTTCGGCGGCTCGCCGGCCGGCCGGCGCCGCTTCGCCCTCCAGACCGTCCGGGCGGTGCGCGAGGCCGTTGACGACTCCACGGTCCTGGACATCCGCCTGTCGGCCACCGACTGGACCGAGGGCGGCCTGACCGGCGAGGACACCGCCGAGCTCGCGCCCCTGCTCGTGGCCGCGGGCGTCGACGTCCTGCACGTCTCGACCGGGGCGAACGCGCCCGCGCGCGTGCCCGTGGGGCCCGGCTACCAGGTGCCCTTCGCCGCTCAGGTCAGGGCGGCCGTGGCCGGGACGACGACGCCGGGGGGCGGCGAGCCGGTGGTCGTGACGGTCGGCCTCATCACGGAGGCCGCCCAGGCCGAGCAGATCGTGGCCACCGGGCAGGCCGACGCCGTCGCCGTGGGCCGCCCGGCCCTGCGCGAGCCGTACCTGCCGGTGCGCTGGGCCCACGACCTGGGCGTCAACGACTGGCGGGCCGCCGGGCTGCCGATCCAGTACTGGCGCGGCGCCTGGCGCTGACGCCCGTTTTGACGCGGCCCGGCGCCACCCGCGCAGTAAGGTTGGCGGCTCTTCTCGGAGTTCGAGAAGAGCCGCCAACGATCATTCAGCCTTATCTCCCCGGAGGGGCGCTGGGGCGGGGCGGCGGCGCCGGCCCGGATGTGCGGTATCGGGCCGGTGGAGGCGGTGCTGCACATTCGACCGGGACCGGCCGGCGACGGATCGGCGGAATCATGCGGAAACTCCCCGGCGCTCAACGCCGTTGAGATCCTCCCATGTGCAGAGAGGGTCCCTCTGCACATGGGAGCCCGTCCGCTGAAAACCAGCATTCTAGTAAAACCCCGTAATCATGCGGAAAACTCGAAGTCGACCCTCGGGGGCGGCCCTCTCCAATGTGCAACACCGCCGCACGGGCCGGGAAGAACCGCGCTGACCCGCGCCCGGGCTCTCGCAGCCTGACAACACCCCGCAACCGGCCCGGGAGGAACCCGGCCTCCGCCCCGGCCGGGCCACGCGCCCCGTTCGACCGCTCTGCGACAGAGGGTCAGGTCACCGCCGGACAGGGCGAGCGCCCCGCCGCCGGTTAGATCGCTCTGCGACAGGGGGCGCAGGGGTCACAGCGCGTCGAGGTAGAGCCAGCGGCCGGCGCGCTTGACGAAGCGGCTGCGCTCCTTCAGCTCGTCCTCGACGACGCGCCCGCGGCCGTCCCCGGTCAGGAAGCGCGCCGTGAAGGCCACGACCGCCTCCTCGCCGTCCGCCGCCCCCGCTCCCCCGCCGACCGTCTCGCGGACGGTCAGGCTCAGCCACCGCGTCCCGGCGTGGCAGTAGGGGCCGGGCGGGCGCGTGCGCGGGTGCCAGGAGCGGAAGAGGTGGTCCTCGTCGCCGACGACGAAGGCGCTGAAGCGCGAGCGCATGAGCGCCTCCGCGGTGGGCGCCGGCTCGCCGTCGAGCACGGGCGAGCAGCAGTGGGCGAAGGCGGCGCCCGAGCCGCAGGGGCAGGGGTCGGCGCCGCGCACGCCCCCGCTGCGCACGCCACTGGCACTCCCGCCGCCAGCGTTCCCGCCGTTCCCGCCGCTCCTGCGGGCCGCGGCCCCCGCCCGGCCGTGAGCGGCGCGCCCGCCGCCGACGCCCCTTCCAGCGCCGCCCCCGCGCGCCCGGCTCACCGGCCGACCCAGTAGGCCAGCAGCGCCTGCGCCAGCCAGGGCCCGTCCTGGACCCCGCACATCTCCCGTTGGGAGTGCATGGACAGCAGCGGCTGGCCGACGTCGACCGTGGTGATCCCCAGGCGCGTGGCGGTGATCGGCCCGATCGTGGAGCCGCAGGGCACGGCGTTGTTGGACACGAACTCCTGGTGGGGCACGCCCGCGGCGGCGCAGGCGCGCTCCCACGCCGCCGCGCCGACGGCGTCGGTGGCGTAGCGCTGGCTCGCGTTGATCTTGAGCAGGGGGCCGTGGTTGAGGCGGGGCCGGACGACCGGGTCGTGCAGGTGGGGGTACTGGGGGTGGACGGCGTGGCCGGCGTCGGCGCTCACGCACAGCGAGCGGGCCAGGAGGGCCTGGCGGGCGTCGCCCTCGAAGCCCATGACGCGGGCGAGCCGGCCCAGGACGGATTGGAGGAAGGGCCCGGCCGCCCCGGAGCGGGTCGCCGAGCCGACCTCCTCGTGGTCGTTGGCGACGAGGACGACGGCGTCGACGGCGGCCTGCGCATCCCACTGCGCCCCGTCCCGGCCGCCGCCCCCGCCGGCCAGGGCCTGGAGGGCGACGAGCCCGGCGTGGACCGAGGTGAGGTTGTCCAGGCGGGAGGAGGCCAGGAACTCCCCGTGCCGCCCGAAGCGGGCGGGGGCCTCGGTGGGGAAGGTGAGGACGTCGTGGGAGGCGAGGTCGGCCGGGCTGATTCCGGCGAGCTCGCACAGGTGGGCCTCGACGGCGCCGGGCTCGCCGCGGGAGGCGGGGTCGTCGAAGCGCGCCGGGCCGGCCGGGTCTTCCGCACCGGTCGGGCCGGCCGAGCCGCCCGCACCGCCCGGGCCAGTCGCACCGCCCGCACCGCCCGCGCCGGTCGGGGCCCCGCCGCCGGCGACGGCGTCGTCGATCAGGCTCCACAGGGGCAGCAGGTGGGCCTGGCGGTCGAGGCGGAGGGAGTCGTTGACGCCGCGGTCCAGGTGCGGGGCGACCTGGGCGACGCGGGCGACGGGCCCGGTGCGCACGAGGTGGACGGCGCCGTCGCGGGTGACGAGCCGGCCGGCGAGCCCGAGCTCGCGGTCGAGGAAGGAGTTGAGCAGGGGGCCGCCGTAGACCTCGGCGTTGATGAGCTGGTAGCCGCAGCCGCTCAGGGCGGCGGAGGGCTTGAGCTTGAGGGCGGGGGAGTCGGTGTGGGCGCCCACGATGCGCACGCCCGTGCGGCCGGTGGGGCGCTCGGGCAGCATCCAGGCGATGAGGGCCCCGTCGCGCACGACGCAGCCGCGCCCCGGCAGGTCCCGCCCCCAGGCGGCGGTCTCCTCGACTCTGCGGAAGCCGACGGCCCCCAGGCGCCGGGCCGCCTCGGCGGCGGCGTGGTAGCTGGAGGGGGAGGCGGTGACGAAGTCGATGAGGCCGGCGGTGTAGGCGTCGACGTCGGTGAGGGCGGGCGGGGGCGCCGACGTCGAGGCGCCGGGGGCGCCGGAGGCGGGCGGAACGGGCGGGGTCGTCGGAGTGGTCGGCATGCGCCCCAGTGTGGCACCGCCGCGGGCCCGGGCCGGGAGCGGGCCGGTCCGGCAGTTCCGCAGCGCCGACAGTCGTACCCCGCCCGGCCCGGCCGCGCCGACCCTCCCGCCCATTCCACTGGCGGGGACGGGCGGTGCATGACGATGATGAGCAGCATGAACGCGCTTCCACCCATTCCACCGGCGGGGACGGGCCCGATCCGCGCCGTCCTCTTCGACGCCGACGGCGTCCTCCAGATCATCGGGACCCCGTGGCGCCGGGCCCTGGCGGAGGCGGGCGGCGAGGAGTTCGCGACCCGCCTGCTGGCCGAGGAGGGCCCCACCCTGGAGGGTCGGCGGCGCCTGCTGCCCTTCCTGGAGGAGCTGGCCGGGCAGCTGGGCCTGAAGTCGACCGGCCGCGAGCTGCTCGAGCTGTGGAGGCGGGCGACGCCGGATGCGGCCGCCCGGCGCCTCGTGACCGACCTGCGGGCGGCCGGCTACCTGACGGTCCTGGCCACGAACCAGCAGTGGGAGCGGCGCGAGTGGATGCGCGCGCACCTGGACTACGACGGCCTGTGCGACATCGACGCCTACTCGTGCACGCTGGGCGCGGCCAAGCCCGACCCCCGCTACTTCACCGCCGTCCTGTCCCTGGCCGACACGCGCCCGGACCGGGCCCTGTTCGTCGACGACAGCGCCGCTAACATTGCGGCGGCGGCCTCACTGGGGATCCGCACCCTGCACCATCCGGTGGACGCGGGCGGGGCGGTCCTGCGCGACGGCGTCGTCCGGGCGCTGTCCGCCCCCTGACCGGGCCCCGGCCGCGGGCCGCCCCGCCCCGGGGCGCCGCTGCGGCCGCTCCCGCGAGCCGACCGCGGTGGCGAGGGTCCTCCTGAAGGAGGAGTGAGATTCATCCGCTGGGTCTTGGCGGATACATAGGATTCACGACAGACTCGGCCGAGGGGCGGCGCACGGGCGTCGCGGCAGAGAGGACCGGAATGACGCGACTCACACAGGCGACCAGCTCCGCCGGCACCGCTTCCGCCGCCGGCGCGCGGCCCGCGGAGGCGCTCGCCGGCGGGACGGGGAGCCTCGGCGGGACGGGGGACGCCCGCGGGGCGGAGCCCGCCCGCAGGGCCGCCGTCGCCCGCGAGCGCATCAACCAGCGCCTCGACGACCCCTCCCGCCGCGCCCCCCGCGTCTTCCGCCACGCGATCCGCCGCCTGCACCGACTCCTGCCGCGGGCGCTGCGCCGCCTGGTGCCGGTCACGTTCATCGGCTACGCGTTCATCAACGGCTCGGCCTTCGTCCTGGACATCTCCCTGCTGTGGGTCATGTACGAGCACCTGCACTGGTTCTACCCGCTGGCGGTGAGCGTGGGCTACGCGGCGGCGGGCCTGTACTCGCTCATCCTCAACCGCTGGCTCAATTTCCAGGCCCGCGGGCACCTGGCCGCGCAGGGCTCCCGCTACCTGGTGGGCCTGGTGAGCCAGTACGTCCTGTTCATCCTGGGGCTGTCGAGCCTGCTGCACTGGGCGGGGGTCAACGCCGAGCTGGCGCGGGTCATCTCGGCCTGCTGCGAGGGCGTCTACCTGTACACCCTCATGCGCCTGTGGGTCTTCCGCGGCACGCCGGAGCCGTCCGACGACGAGCCGGACGAGGGCGGTCCCGACGGCGCGCCCGCCCGCCCCGCGCAGGTGAGCTCGGCCGCCCTGTGAGCCGCGCCCGCGCGGGCCCTCCCGGGCCGGCAGCGGCCGCCTCGGCGACGCCGCGCCCGCTGTCGGCCCACTCGCCTCACCACAGGGCGCGCGCGGTCTCGGCGGGCCCGTCGAGCTCGGTGAAGCCGGCGTCGACGACGGACACGGGCCTGCGCGCGGCCTCCCACTGGTCCCGGTCGGGGAAGACCGCGCGCACGCGGTAGCCGTCGCGCGCCCAGGCCCGGCGCAGCCCCTCCGGCATGAGGGGGCTCTGCCAGGCGAGCTGGGCGGCGTGGGCGACCTGGGCGCAGAGCTTGCCGCTGGTCATCGCCTCCAGGGGCGTGACCTCGATGGTCACCAGCGCCCCGGTGGACGCCGACTCGGAGCCCAGCTCGATCGGCGGGGCCGGCGCCGCGCCGTCGGAGCCGGCCGCGCGCTCGATCGCGGCGGTGACGGCCGCGGGCGGCGGGGGCAGCCGGTCGCCGTGGGGGAAGTGGGTGCCCTCGACCTGGGTCTTGGCCAGGGCGGGCGGCAGGGGCCGCACGGGGCCGGGGACGAGGGCCCGCGCCTGCGCCGGCGCCCAGCCGGTCGGCCCGTCCTGGGTGATGGTGACGCCCGGCAGCGCGCCCACCTCCTCCCAGCGGCGTCCGCGCGCCCGGCGGACGAGCTTGCGGATCCGTCCGTCGCGCCAGTGGGCGACGGCCTCGTGCCAGGGGCCGCCCGCGGCGGCCTCGGGACCGGCCAGGAGGGCGACGACGGCGCGGGCGGCGGCCTCGGCCACGTCGACGCGGCGGGCGGGGTGGACCTTGTCGTAGTGGACGGCGATCTGCATGCCCCAGGGCGCGGCGGGGTCGACGGGCCCGTCCGCGAGCGCGGTCAGGGGCGAGACGGGCGCGGGGCCGGGCGAGCCGGGCGCGGCGAGGGGGCTGTCGGCGGGTGCGGGCACGGGACCGACCCTAATGGACCGCCCCCGCCCGTTGCGCGGGCGCCCATCCGGCAGACCGACGTCGCGGGCGTCCTCGGGACCGCCCCCGCCCGTTGCGCGGGCGCGTCGGGGCGGCGGGTGCGGGGCGGTACGGTCGGCCCCATGATCCAGCCGCCTCCGCCGCCCCGGACGACGCCGCCGGGCGCCCGGCCCGACGCCCCCGCCGCCCCGACCATGACCAACGGCGCGACCGTTCACGGCAGGGGCGGCGTTCCCGGGCTGCGCCACCCCCGCGAGATGGTCCTCGTCTACGTCTGCACGGGCCTGACGGTCCTGGCCTACGGCGTCTGGGTGTACGTCCTGGTCCGGATCGCCATGACCTCCCCCTCCATCAGCGTCACCTCCGCCTACTCCCTGCTCACCGGCGGGCTGGGCGGCCAGCTCCTCCTGTTCCTGCCCGCCATGCCCTTCGTGATCTGGGTGGGCCGCGCCCTGCTCTACGCGGGGATGCGGGCCTCCGGGGTCCAGATGAGCCCCACGCAGTTCCCCGAGGGCTACCGGATGGTGGTGGAGGCGGCGGCCGCCTTCGGGATGCGCCGGGTGCCCGACGCCTACGTGATCCTGGGCAACGGGACGGTCAACGCCTTCGCGGCGGGCCACGGCCTGCGCCGCTACGTCGCGGTCCACTCCGACCTGTTCGAGGTGGGCGGCGCGGCGCGCGACCCGGAGGCGCTGCGCTTCGTCATCGGCCACGAGGTCGGGCACCTGGCCGCCGGGCACGTCTCCTTCACCCGGCTGATCTGCACCCGGCTGGCGGGGCAGATCCCCCTCATCGGGCCGGCCCTGTCGCGCGCCCAGGAGTACACGGCGGACAACCACGGGTTCGCCCTCGCCCCGCGGGGCGCGGCCGGCGTGATCGGCCTGCTGTCCGGGGGGAAGTACCTGGGCGCGCAGGTCAACCTCCACGCGATGGCGGACCGGGCCGCCCGGGAGCGGGGCCTGTGGCTCCACCTGGCCGTGTGGGCCGCCTCGCACCCGGTGCACACCTGGCGGGCCCACGCCCTGCGGGACCGCAGCGCCCCCGGGCGCCTCATGATCCGCCCGCCGGAGTCGACGGCGTGGTTCCCGCCCGTCCAGCCGACGGGCCGGCAGCGCTCCGGGGAGTGGCCGACCCCGGACCAGGCGCTCGCGGCCCTGGACTCCACGGGTCCGCGCACGCGGGTGGAGGAGCAGTTCGGCCGCTACCCGGGCGTGGACTACGACCAGCCGCGCGACGTCTGGCGCCTGGCGGATCCGACTCCGGCGCCCGCACGGGCGGCCGGGAGCCGGTCCGGACCGGATGGGCCAGCCGCCCCGGACGGGCCGGGCCCCGGGGGCCGCCCGGCGTCTCAGGGCCTCTGACCGATGCCGCGCAGGCGCCCGAGCCCCCGGATGACGAGGGCGACGGCGAGGATGTCGCCGACCCCGCAGGCGCTCCGCGTCCACCAGGTCGACGATCCGCGTCCACCAGGACGGGTCGGCCGGGCCGGGGAATCGGACGGGCGGCGGCCCCCGTCGTCGGCGGGGACGGCGGCTTCCGCCCGCGCCGTCCCGGGGGCAGCGGGCGCCGACCCGGGGCCCGGGAGGGACAAACCGGTGGGCCGGGGAGTGCGGCCCGGTCTCGACGGCGGCGCCCGCCCGCGGCCCCGAAACCGGGTTCCGGTCTCACTCGCCTCCGGGTTCGCCCGCGGTCTCGGGGGCGGGCTCGTGGACCATGACCACGCCCTGCCCGCCTTCGAAGGTGACGCCCGCGTACTCCTCGACCCGCTCCGCCTGCGTGAAGCCGACCGCGAGGTGCAGCCCGATCGAGGCGTGGTTGTCGGCGTCGACGACGCTGACCACGGGCTCGCCCGGGTCGAGGGCCGCCACCGCGTCCAGCACCGCGCCCAGCAGCGCCCGGCCGATGCCGTGGCGGCGGGCCTCCGGGTCGACGACGAGCCCGGAGACCGTCCACCTCTCGGGGCGCCCGGCCCCCGGGTCCCCCGGCAGCACGAAGGCGCCGGAGAGCGCGACGGGGGCGAGCCGGTCGTCGCCGACCTCCTCGGTCCCCGCCTCAGCCTCCTGCTCGACCGGCATGAGGGCGAGCAGGAGCACCGGCAGCGCCTCGATCATCCGGGGCGCCTGCGCCAGGGCGTCCTCGACGCCGGTCCCCCGCAGCGCCAGCAGGCGGGCGACGCGGGCGACGTCGTCGGGCGAGGCGGGGCGGATCACGATGCTCGTGGCGGATCCGCCACGGGCCCGGGGGGAGTGGTCGGCGAAGTCGTTCACGGGGCCAGTCTTCCACGGCGCCCGACGACGTCCCGGGGCGGGCGGCGGGCCCGGTGACGGTGCGGAAAGCGCGGGCGGGCCCGGCACCCGCGATCGTGGCCGTCGGCGGGCCCGGCGACGGCGGAACGGCGGGATCCCGCCAGGGCCCGTCGTCCCCAGACGACCCCGGAAGGACGGTTATCCACAGGGCTCGACCGGGGGCGTGGACCGGGGGCGGCGCCCGTCCCTACCCTCCGATCACCAGCCCCGGAGAGGAGAACCCCATGTGCCCCGCCAACCGCCGTCGCCCCGATCCTCCCGCCCGTCCGCGCCGGCGCGCTCATACCGGCGCCGCTTTCGGCCTGGCCGGGCCGCGCGCCCGCGGCGAGGACCTGGACGAGACCGCCGTCATGGAGATCGCGCTGGCCATGCGCGAGAAGCTGGCCGCCGTGGGCATCACCACCGAGCTCGCCCACGGCGAGTCCGGTATCGAACTGCACGGCACCGGCGAGTACGAGACGATGGTCAGTTCCCTGGGGCCGACCGTCTTCGAGCTCGCCGGTCATGACCGCAGCGAGTGGGACCGCATCCTGGACGTGCGCGTGGACCAGGCCGTCCGGACTCTCGC
>ERZ772993.792-NODE-792-length-13615-cov-16.744100_pt1 | contig 13615 bp, 7 predicted proteins | sample MGYA00580670_ERZ772993 | MGnify/ENA primary metagenome ERZ772993 (study PRJEB29015, sample SAMEA2737936) | human oral metagenome | biome: human oral; feature: human-associated habitat; material: dental | place: China | collected 2136 ... | reverse complement strand
GCAGGCTCGCGCGCAGGTCGATATCCGCCCAGCCGGACGGAAGGATGAGCTCTATTTCACGCATGGCGGCTCCTATTGGTCATTCGGGGTGCTGGACGAGGTGCGGGCGGCGGGAGCGGCCGGATGGCCCGGACGCTCGCGGGGCTCGGCGCGGTCACCATCCGCCACCGCCTCCGCCGCCCCCGGCGGAACCGGCCCCGCTGCTGGACGCGGACGCCGTCTGGGGATCCACGCTACCGGTGGTGACGAGGTTGTAGAACTTCGGGATCGTGAAGGAATTCCACGGGGTCTTGTCCGTCTTCCCCCGGGTGCCCATATCGACCGCCACGTCGATGCCGTATCGGAGCGTCTCATTGGCGGTCTTCTTCGAGACTTCCTGAACAGTCGTCCTGGCCACGGTCCGCACCGCATTGGCCGCCGTGGTCCGCGCCGCATCGGCTCCGGCGGTCCTGAAAAGACCCTTCACGGCCTCACCCGGGGCGCTCAGAACCCTATTGGCCGCCTCGGCGCCGCTCTTGACCTTCGAGACGACGGTGGACAGGGCGCCCTTCGACGCCGAGGATGCGCCCTTGACCGCACTTTCCACGGCGCCCTTGGCGGCGGAGGCCGCCTTCCCCACGCCCGCGAAGGAGGCCGCGGTCGAGACGACGTCAACGCCCGTGCGCAGAAGGAATTCACCCCAGCCCATCTTCCCATCGGCGACCTTCCCCGCATTGACCGCCAGATTGACGGCCGTCGTGGCCGCGGACACGGCCGCCCCGGCATACATCAGTCCCGCGAGAACCGGGGCGGCCGCCCCGCCGGTGAGAACCGTGACAACCCCGGCCACGATCGTGGCCACCGCGATGATCGTACTCAGGTTCTTGAGAAACGGCTTGACGTGCTCCTCAAGCCACTTGCCGACATCGGAGATGACATTCTGGACCTTCTCCCAGAACGTGTCCTTGAGCGGGCTGTTGCGGCTGGTCTCCCGCAGGGCGTCGGCGGCCCTGTTGCCGGCCTCGTCGCGCTCCTTGATGACGGCCTTGAGCCGCTCGCGCGCCTGGGCGATCCGCCCCTCCGCCGCCGCGCGCTTCGACTGGGCGGCGCGGTAGTCGGACTCGGCGCGGGAGCGCTCCACGGGATTCGTCGTGCGCTGGTGGCGGCAGTACTGCTCCCACTCCTCTTGCTTCCACCGGCGCCGATCCCCCTGGGCCTCCTGGGCCTCCTTGAGGATGGGCAGGGACTTGGCCTGCGCGCCCTCCAGGGCGCCGGCGTAGGTCTTGAGCGCGCCGGCGGCCCCGGAGCAGCGCGAGCTGGCCTGCTTGATCTGGACGACCAGGTCCTCGCAGTCGCTGCGCAGTGCATCGATGTGGTGGCTCTTGCCCTTGAAGGTGATGGCGTTGAGCCGGTCCCTCGCCGTGTTGATCGCCTCGGCCACATCCGCGTAGTTCTGGGCGGCCTGCCGGACGACGCCGGGGTCGCCGGGGATCGGGTCCGAGGACGCCAGCGGATTCCAGTCGGTTGGACGCGCCATCAGTTCTTCTCCTTCTTCGCGGCCAGGCGCTCGCGCAGGCGCCGGGCCTCGTCGTTGCGCCGGACCTCATCGCCCGGGTTGGCCCCGCCGCCGCGGGCGCCCAGCGCGCTCATGCCGGCCGCCAGGCCCATGCCGCTCATCATTCCGGCGTCGCGCGTGCCCGTCGTCGAGCCGGACGGCTCGGAGGCGGCCGACGGCGCCGTCGTGGTGTCGGGGGCGAGGTCCTCGGCGGCCGGGGGAGTCGGCGCCGCGGTGTCGGCGGGCATGTCGACGGGGCCGGCGCCCACGCCACCGGAAACCGGCAGGTCCGGATCGGTGAGCGAGCCCGGGCCCGGGTCGGTGAGCGGATCCGAACCGGTGAGCGGATCCGAGGAGCCCCCGTCCGACGATCCCGGGCTCGACGGGAGGGGATCCCCGGCGGCTCCCGGCGCGCCGGCGTCGCCCGAGGCCCCGGTGGCTCCCGGCGCGCCAACAGGGCTGCTGGGAGTGCCGGCGTCGGCGGGCTGGACCTTGACGTCGTGGATCTCGGGGACGGCGCCGTCGGAGTCGTCATCGGCGTCGTCGGAGCCGATGTCCGCGCCGTCCACGCCCAGCAGGCGCTGAAGGATGGAGGCGCGGTCCTCGGCGACAACCGGCCCCGCCGCCGCGCCCGTCCCGTTCCTCCTGCCCTCGGCCAGGGAGCGGCGCAGCGCCTCGGCGGGGTCGGCCTCGCCGCCCTGCCCGGACCCGGCGGCGCCCGGCGCCGTGTCGCGGCGCCCCAGGAGCGTGGCCAGCGCCGTCAGGCCGATCCCCGAGACGCCGGCGACATTGAGCGTGGTCTCGCCGCCGTGCGCGGGATCCAGCGCCACGTCGACCAGGTTCCCCAGGACCCGGCGCACCCGCTCCAGGTACTCCCTGTTCGTCCCGGTCAGGTTCGCCTGGGCGGCGCCTCCCTGGACCTGGGCGACGCCGGCATCGCCGGCACCGGGATCGGTCTTGTGCAGGTTCGCCTGGGCGGCGCCCCCTTGGACCTGGGCGACGCCGGCATCGCCGGCACCGGGGTCGACCTTGTGCAGGTCCACGGCCCCGGCGGGCACCTTCACCTGCGAGATGGACACGAGGTCGCCCTTGTCGTTGTAGACCGGCTGGAGGTCGGCGATATCGCACACGGTGCCGTCGGGGGTCACCACGGTGGTCACCTTCGGCGGCGGGCCGGCCTCCCCCATGAGCGTGCCCACGCCCTCCAGGTGGCCGAGCTTGACCTGGCGGGTGCCGTTGATGACGACGTTCGGCAGCTTCTCGTCGGTGGTGGTGTCGTCCAGGGCGGCGTTCCCGCCCTTGCCGGTGACCTGGGAGGGATCCTTGGCCGGGCCGGTGGTGGTGTCGTCCAGGGCGGCCCCGGAGCCCGGGTTCGTCAGCTGGCTGGGGGCGGTGTAGCCGGGGGTCCGGGGGTCCTCAAGGCCGCCTCCGCCGCCCCCGCCCCCGCCTCCACCGGGAGCGGCGGGGGCGGGGCTCGGGCTCTGGCCGCCCTGACCGCCGCCGCCGTCCTGGCCGCCGCCCTGATCGCCCTTGTGACTCTCGTTGTAGGCGTCGGCGATCTCTTTGTCGATCCGGTCGAAGGTGTCCTTGCTGGCCTCGAAGTTCTGGCGCAGCTTCTGAACCGCCTCGGTCAGCTTGCGGCGCTTGGCGCGCCAGTCCCCGTTGAAGTCCCGGTAGGCGCCCGCCAGGCCGGAGTGCCCGACGGCGTCGGCCACGGAGTCCTTTGTGTTGGTCATGGAGTCGAGGCCGGACTCGATGCGCTTGAGCGAGGCGATGGCCTGGACGTAGTCGTCGTGGATGAGCAGGAGACTCAGCTCCGACATCGTGGCACCTCCTGGAGTGGTCGTGAGCGGGTGGGGTTGCGGATCGCCCCCACGGTAGGGGGCGGGTCCGCGGGAAGTCGATGGGGATCAACCCCCGCGGCCGGACCGGGCCGGGCGGGCCGCGGTGCGACGGCGCGGCCGCACCACGGGGCGGTGCGGGGCGGTCAGGTGTCCATGAACGGCACCTGCACCTTCGTGGCCTTCGAGGCGTGGATCCAGAAGCCGCGGCCGATCGGCATCTCCCCCTGGCGCACCCGCGGCGTGTCCGTGCGCAGGATCATGGAGCCGTCGGAGGAGTCGGGCTGGAGCAGCAGGCCCGTGCGCGCGGCGCGCATCTCCGCGGGCAGCGACCACATGGAGTTCCAGGCCGAGATGTCGCCCTCGGCGACCACGAGGTGGCCGTTGCGCTTGATCTTGCTGACGGCGTCGGTCACGGGGGTCTCCAGGGGCGTCTGGATGATGTCCTGGCACCCCTCGATGAACAGGGCGATCGTGGGGCGCCCCGGCTCCGCCGGCACGACCAGGCTCGGGTCCAGCAGGTCCAGGATCTCGCGGATCCCCTCCTCGGTGGAGGCCGTGCTCTCCCACAGGTCCTGGACCCCGTCCAGCGGGCTGCGGCGCGGGGCGATGCGCACCAGGACCACCCCGCCGTCCCACTCCTTGATGGACGTGGCGATCCAGCGCAGCGCGTTGGTGGTCCCCGACTGGGGCGGGCCGGCCACCAGCAGCGTCCCGGTCGGCTCGAAGCCCACCGGGCCGAGCGACTCCGCGCCCATGCCGATGACCGGCAGGCCGTCCACGGTGCGGGCCAGGTCCCGGGGGGACAGCTCGGCCGGCAGGAAGCCCACCGGCTCGGGGCGACGGCGCCCGTTCGCCTCCAGGTAGTGCGCGAACTCCTCGATCTTGCGCGCCTGGGCCAGGACGTTGCCGTCGCCGCCGAAGACCGCCAGCTGGAGCTCCTGGCCGCTGCCCACCTGCATGCACCGGCCCGGCGGGCTCGTCGGGCTCAGGACGTCCTTGGGCAGCCCGAAGTACAGGTAGCCCTCCTCGTCGCTCTGACGCAGCACCACCTTGTGCAGGAAGGAGCTGGTCATGGACGAGGGCACGGACTGGGGCCGCTCCGCGGAGGCGGCCACGTGCACGCCCACGGCGCGGCCGTCCACCAGCAGGCGGGTGAAGACGTCCAGGAGGTTCTGGCCGTCGGAGCTGCGCTCGTAGGCCTCGCGCCAGGCCCCGATGCCGTCGACCAGCAGGAGGATGCGCGGCTCCTGCGCGCCGTCGCTGATCTGCCGGTACTCGGTGAGCGTGCCCGCGCGGGCCGCCGAGTAGCGCTCGGAGCGCTCGTCGACGATCCGCGCGAGCCGGGTCAGGAGCCGCTGGACGCGCTCGACGTCGTCGGAGTCGATGACGGCCCCCACGTGCGGCAGGGCCTCGAGCATGCCCAGGGAGCCGCCGCCGGCGTCGATGGCGTAGACGTCCACCGGGCCGGACTCGGGCGTGATCGCGGCGGCGATGGCCAGCGAGCGCAGGGCGGTGGACTTGCCCGAGCCGGAGGCGCCGTAGAAGACGATATTGCCCTTGTCGTCGGGGTGGAAGTACTCGGGGTGCTGGTCCTGGTTGTCCGGGTCGTCGACGATCCCCAGGACGATGTCGGTGTCGCGCTTCTGGGTGAGGCGGTTGAGGTCGTAGCAGGCCGCGAGCTCGGGCAGCCACGGCTTGCGCGGCTCCTGGATGCCGGCGAGCTCGGCCGCCCGGGCCATGGTGTCGACGACGCGGTCGATGTCCTGCCTGACATTGCCCGTGTCGACCTCGCGGCGCGGGACCTGCCAGGGGCGGGGCACCCCGAAGGTCATCTCCTCCACCGCCACCTGCGCGGCGGAGGTCTGCGCCGAGGTGCGCGCCCCGGGGTAGGCGGACTGGAACTGGGTGATGCGCCCGGGCCCGGTCTTGGCGGCGGCGCGGCCGGGGATCTCCGGCGGGAAGTGGGCGGCGGTCTTCTCGCCCAGGACGTCCTGGGAGTCGGTCTCGTCGGCCATGCGCAGGGCCACGCGCAGGTTCGTGTTGGCGCGCAGATTGTCCTTGATGACGCCCGCCGGGCGCTGGGTGGCCAGGATGAGGTGCAGGCCCAGGGAGCGCCCGCGCTGGGCGACGTCGACGACGCCGTCGACGAACTCGGGGACCTCGCTGACCAGGGCGGCGAACTCGTCGACGACGATGACCAGGCTCGGCGGGCACTGCGGGTCGCCCTTCTTCTCCAGGGTGACCAGGTCCTTGGCGCCCTTGTCGTTGAGCAGGTGCTCGCGGTGGCGCAGCTCGGCCCGCAGCGAGGTCAGCGCCCGGCGCACCATGGCCGGGGACAGGTCGGTGACGATCCCCACCGAATGCGGCAGATCCGTGCACCGGGCGAAGGCCGACCCGCCCTTGTAGTCGACGAAGAGGAAGGTGACGCGGTCGGGCGACAGCGCCTGGGCCATGCCCAGGACCCAGGACTGGAGGAACTCGGACTTGCCGGCGCCCGTGGTCCCGCCCACCAGGGCGTGCGGGCCGTGGACCCGCAGGTCCAGGGCCAGGGGCCCCTCCGCCCCCTGGCCGACCAGGGCCGCCAGGCTCACCGGCCGCTTGAGGGGGGCGACGGCGGCCCGGTCGATGACCGAGTGGCTCGCCCTCCACCGCACGACCTGGGCGTCGGGGTCGTCGGCGAGCTCGGCCCCGGTCAGCCCGATGTAGGAGATGGAGCCGGGCAGGTCGGACTCGTCGTCGACCGGGACGCCGGCGTCGACGACGGGGGCCAGGAGCCGCCCGAGGCCCGCGGCGCGCTGCGCCTCGAGGGTCTCGACGACGACGATGTCGCTGGTCATCGAGCGGCGCACGAACCCGACGCGGCAGGCGCTCTCGCCGACCTCGACGAAGGTGCGGCAGGCCGCGGGCAGGGACTCGACGTGGTCGGCGACCCAGATGACGTGCACGCCCACGTCCGGCCCCTGCTCGACGATGCGGGTCAGCCGGGCCCGGTCCGCCCCGGTGCCGTCGACGAGGACGACGACGGCCGGCACCGTGGGCTCGTCGCCCTCGTCGTCGCCCTCGTGCTCGGCCGGGCCCCGCAGCCCCGGCGCGCCGTCGCGGCCCCGCTGGGCGATGAGCTCCTCCAGGCGGGCGACCAGCAGGGTCCCGGTGCGGGTGTCGCAGGCCAGCTGCATGGGGCCGATGGGCGAGTGCGGGGAGGCGGTGTGCGGGATCCACTCCAGCCAGGACCACCGGTCGCGCCCGCCCCGGTCGGTCAGGCACACCAGCGCCAGCTCGGCCGGCGAGTGCAGCGCGATGAGCTGGGCGACCAGGGCCCGCGACACGCCGTCGAGCCGGTCGCGGCGCCCCGCCACCCCCAGGGAGCCGTCCTCGCGCAGATTGGCCACGACCGGCACCGAGACGATCCGGTCGTTGACGGCCCGGACCTCCTGGATCATCTCCTGGTGGACCGGCAGGGCGGTGGCGTCATCCATGCCCTCCACCTCGGTGCGCGGCACCTCCGAGCCGATGCCCAGGCGCAGCTGGAGGAACTCGGGGTGCTCGGGGCGGCGCGACCACAGGCGCGGGCCCAGGGACTCGGCGTCGGTCAGGACCTCCTCGGTGGAGGGGTACTGGGCGAGCCTGGCCACGCGCTCGCGGGCGTGCGCGGCCTTGATGTCCGAGCGCGCCTTGGCGAGCGCGGTCATGAAGACCCCGGTGGAGTGCTTGAGCATCCGGCGCCGGCGGATGCGCTGGTCGACCCAGGTGCCGATCATGATCAGGGGGCTCAGGGCCACGAAGACGATGCTCATGACGTTCCTCGTCATGAGGTACATGAACGCCCCCATGACCAGCGGGGCGATCATGGCCAGGAGCGGGAAGCGGGCCTTCTCCTCCTGCTGGGGGGCGGCGGGCAGGGTCACCTTGACCTCGGGCGTGCGGGGCACGACCCGCGGGGAGCGGATATGGCCGACGTCGGTGGTGTCGGTCACGCCGGGCATCTCGGAGGCCCCCACCAGGCGCGTGATCCGCAGCGTGGAGTCGCCCACCGTCACCACGTCGGCGGAGGTGACGGTCTGCTTGGTCACCCGCTCGTCGCCGATGAGCAGGCCGTTGGCGGAGTTGAGGTCGGTGACCTCGACCTGGGCGCCCACCGTCAGGCGCAGGTGGTGCTTGGAGACCAGGGGGTCGCGCGACAGGCTGATCCCGCACTGGGAGGAGCGCCCGATCTCGGTGGCCCCCAGCGGGACGGAGTAGCTCTCCCCGGCGTGGGGCCCGCTCAGCACGAGGACGACGGCGCCGTCCTCGGCGTTGTTCTCCCGCGTCGCCGCCACGGCGCGCACCCCCACCACCGCCCCCGAGCGCAGGCCGGACTCGTTCAGGTGCAGGTCCGGGTCGAGCAGGCGGCCCGAGCCGCCCCCCAGCGAGGCGCCCGTGCGCCGGGTGGCGCCGAGCGGGCCGCCGGGGGCGAGCACCTCCAGGGTCCGGGAGCGGGGGTCGACCGGCTCGGCGGCGCGCACGGGCCCGGCGCCGGCCAGGCCCGCGGCGACGTCGCCGACCGTGGCGGTGGCGTCCGCGGTGATCCGCAGGTTCTTCGTCATCCCGTTGGGGGCGGTGACGGACAGGCGCAGCTTCATGGGCGTTCCTCCGGGGCGCGGGTCGAGGGGGCGGGGTCGGCGGCCGCGGCCCCGTCCAGCAGGGGCAGGTCCTCGGCGGTGACCAGGCGCGCCGCGAGCGCGTAGTCGACGAGCACCATGCGGCGGAAGGAGGCGTGAGCGCGCGAGCCCCCGCGCACGCCCTTGACGCCAACGGCGTCGAGCTTGTCGCAGACGTTGTCGAGCTTGCGGTTGAAGCGGGTGAGGGTCCACCCCAGGCGGGCGGCGGCGTCGACGTTGCGCGGCAGGTCCACGGGGCCGGCCCCGGCCCGGCGCAGCCAGGGCTCGGCGATGGCCAGGATGAGCAGGCGCTGGCTGGCGGTGAGGGTGATCCGGCCGATGGTCGTCTCGGAGTCGGCGCTGCGGCTCACATCGACGGTCGGCTCGTAGGCGGGGCAGGGGACCCGCAGCCGCAGCTCGTAGGTGGTCCTGCCCGCGGAGAAGACGACGCTCATCCGGGGGAAGACGAGGGGGACGCGGGTGCCGGGCGCCACGAGGGAGTAGGAGACCCCCGTGCTCTCGGCGACCGAGGCCCCCAGGCGGGTGCCGGCATTGGCCAGCCACCACAGTCCGGCGTCGTGCTCCAGGACGAGGAAGTGGCGGTGCAGGAAGGGGTTGTCGTCCAGGGCGAGGTCGCCCTCGCGGCCCACCCGGAAGGCCGTGCCGGGGCGGACCTCGAAGACGTCTCCGGAGAAGTCGATGACCAGGGGCGCGTCCGCGGCGGCGCTCGCGGCGGACGCGGTGCTCACGGCGCTCTGGGCGTTGTCGGCGCTCATGGCGTGTCCGTGCAGGCGGTGACGGGGTCGGAGGAGGAGCCGTCGGCGAAGCGGACGACGACCTCCAGGCAGGTGCGCCCCGGCAGGGCGGGGACGGTGACCGCGGGCTCCTTCGTCTCCTGGACGACCTTCTGGGCGCCGGGGTCGACGACGGCGTACAGGAAGCCGGCGGCCTCGCCGTCGTAGGTCCAGGTGGCCCTCACCTGCCCGTCGGCGGCGGTGAGCGTCAGGTCCTTCACGCCGGAGTCGGAGACGAGGCCGTTGCGGGGTCCGACGACGTCGGGGGCGGGCGAGGAGGCGCGGTCGACCACCGTGGAGTGGCCCTCGTCGCGCAGCAGCGACCACCAGGCGACCGAGCCGATGAGGGCCAGGACGACCAGCGCCGCCAGGGCGACGGCGACGCCCCTGCGGGTGGGGCGCGCCCGGGCGCCGCCAGCGTCCGGCGCGGGCAGGTCCCGCCCGCTCCGGGGCCCGCCGGACCCGGAATCGCCGAATCCGGGCGCGGCGGGATGCGGCGCGGGCGGGGAGGGCGAGGCGGGCGGGGCGGGGTCGAAGCGGGGGCCGGGCGCGGTGTCGGCCCGGTCCAGCTCGCCGCGCAGCACGGTGCGCTCCTCGGTGCGGTCCCGGCCCTCGGGCAGGGGGGTGATGACGCGGGGCTTGAAGCGGGTGGCGTCCGCGGCGGCCGAGTCCGCGGCGGGGCTGCAGGGGTCGATCGCCGTGACCGGGCGCAGCACGGTGGCGTCCGGGGCGGCGTCCGCCCCCCGGGCGCCGACGTCGGGCTGCTCGGCCATGACGTCGAGCTCGGTGGGGGCCTGGCCGAGGCTGCGCTGGACCTGCTGGAGCTCGCGGGCGAAGGCGAGGACGGTGGCGAAGCGGTTCTCGGGGCGCGGCGCCATGGCGGTGCGCAGGACGCGGCGCAGCTGCTCGGGCGCGTCCGGGCGCGTGATCGGCGGGATCCGCCCGGCCTGGGCGCGCTGGAGCATTGACAGCAGGTCGTTGCGCCCGTCGGGGGCGCGGTCGGTGTGGGGGGCGTGGCCGGTGAGCATGGTGTAGACGGTCGCGGCCAGGCCGTAGACGTCGGCGGCCAGGGTCAGGGCCTCCTCGCCGCGCAGCTGCTCGGGCGGGGCCCAGGGCGGGGAGGCCCCGCCGGACTCGTCCTCCACGTCCTGGGCCTCGATGGGGGTGGCGATGCCGAAGTCGGTCAGGACGGGGCGGCGGTACTCGGTGAGCAGGATGTTGGAGGGCTTGATGTCCCGGTGCAGGTAGCCGGCGCGGTGGATGGTCTCGACGGCGCCGGCGACCTGGACGGCGTACTTGAGCGCCTGCTCGACGCTCAGCGGCTCGGAGCGGGCGATCCTGCCCAGGTCGGGCGGCGGGCAGTACTCCATGACGATGTACTCGCGCCCGTCCTCGGCGCGCCCGGCGTCGATGACGGAGACGACCGAGGGGTGCGGCGACATGCGGGCCATGAGGCTCGTCTCCGCCTCGAAGCGCCGGCGGGCCCGGTCGTCGACCTCCCGGTCGAGGACCTTGACGGCCACGCCGCGGCCCAGCTGGCGCTGGCGGAAGAGGTAGACGTGGGAGAAGCCGCCCCTGCCTATGAAGCGCTGGTAGGAGGCGCCGCGGATGCTCGGGGGAGCGGGCGCGTCGTCGTCATTCATCGGCGTCCTCCACGGTGAGGGTCACGGCGTCGGAGAGGCTGATGACGTCGCCGACGGCGAGGGGCTCGGGCGAGTGCGGGGCGAGGCGGCGGGGGGCCCGGCCGGGGCGCAGGAGGAAGGTCCCGTTGCTGGAGCCCAGGTCCTCCACGGCCAGGTCCCAGTCCTCCACGCGCACGGCGCAGTGGACCTTGGAGGCCGACTTGTCGGCGTCGGTGATGATGAGCAGTTCGGGCGAGGGCCTGCCGGGGCGGGGGGTGGCGGCCGGGGCGCGGCCGACGACGACGTCGTGGCGCAGGTCCACGACGGCCCCCGTCGAGGCGCGCAGGCGCCCCAGGAGCGGGCGGGGCACGCGCAGTGAGTCCGTCTGGAGCCGGCCGCCGCAGCGGCGGCAGGAGACCGCGTGGACGGCGTTGGGGTGGCCCTGGTCGCACAGGACGGCCAGGACGGTGTCGGCCCCGTCGGCGGGGGCGCTGCCGGGGAGCGCGCCGGCCGCCTCGCGCATGGCGCGCAGCTGGGCGGGGGAGACGGTGCGCCCGTCGTGCACCCAGTCCTCGGCGTCCTCGGCCCGCGGGGCCGGCGTCGGGGCGGGAGACGGCGAGGGCACCTCGAGAATGAGATCGGGGGCGGGGACCTCGCGGATGAGGCCGGGGGCGGACGGGGCGGGGCCGGCCCCGACGGGCCCGCCCGGCTCGGCGGGGGACGGCGGGCCCTGGGGGCGGGAGAGGAAGTGGTGGCCGAACTCGGCCTGCGCGTCGGCGAGCGAGGGGGAGTCGTCGGCCGCCCCGTCCGCACCGGGTGCCGCGCCGTCCGCCCCGTCCGCGCCGGGGCCGGGCCGGGCGGGATCGGGCGATGGCGGCTCGGGGGGCGCGTCGAGGACGGCGTCGAGGTCCTCGGGGCCCAGGGTGAGCGCGCCGCCCGGGACCGGGGCCGGGGCCGCGGGCGCGTCCGGGGAGGCGGCGGACTCAGCCGGGGACGCGGCCGACCCGGCGGAGCGCGGTGCGGCGGGCCCGGCCGCCTCCGGCGCGGCGGCAGGGGATGCGGCGGCGCCGGGGAACGCGGCGGCGACCGGTGCGTCGGGCTCCGCGGGCCCGGCGGGGGCCGCGGGCTCTGCGGACCCGGCCGGCCCGACCGGACCGTTGATCTCCGGCGCCGTCCGGACCGGCCCGCAGGAGGGCGCGGGCTCGGAGCCGGGGACGGCGGACCAGAGGAGCGCGCCGGCCCTGACCACGCCCGAGCGCAGCGGCAGGCGCTCGCCGCCCGGGGCGTCGGCGTCGTCGTCGAGGAGGAGCTCGACGGCGTCGGCCCGCAGGACCGTCTCCTCCCAGGCGATGGCGCCGGGGGCGTGCACGACGTCGCGGCCCGCCGGTCCGTGCGCCACGAGCCGGAAGCGCCCGCGGGCCGCCACCCGCAGCCCGCCGGGCTCGTGCACGGCGGCGAGGAAGTCGGGCAGGGAGAAGACGTCGCCGCCGTGCGCCCCGGCGAGCTCGCGCAGGAGGTCGGCGAGGGGGGCGCCCGCCTCCATCGCCTCCCACAGCCGCACGACGAGGGCGGGCTCGTCGTCCAGGGCGATGAGGCCGCCCCCGCTCACGGCGACCGGGATCCGGCCGGGGCTCCACTGCGGGACGGGGTTCACGAGGGATCCTTCACACGGGGGGCGGGGCGGGTCGGGCGCAGCACCGCGCTCCCGTCGATGATGAGGCGCTGGCGCGGCAGGGTGTCCTCCGAGGCGCGGCGCTGGGGCGGCAGGGTCGCGTCGTCGACGTCGGTGCGCTCCCAGGTGGGGCGCACATCGATGATATCGACGATGAGAACCGTCACATTGTCCGTCCCGCCGGCGGCCAGGGCCCGATCGACCAGCTCCCGGGCGACCTGCCGGGGAGGACGGGAGGAGCGCACGACGGCCTCGATGACCGGCTCGGACACGAGGGCGCTCAGCCCGTCCGAGCAGATGACGAAGCGGTCCCCCGCGTGGGCGGGCAGGAGGAAGCGGTCCACGGGCACGACCGGGCCCGCGCCCGCGCCCAGCGCCCGGGTGATGACATTGCGCCGCGCGCTCGCGCGGGCCTGGCTCAGGGTGAGGCGGCCGGCGTCGATGAGCTCCTGGACCTCGGAATGATCGCGGGTGACCAGCGAGAAGGTGTCCTGGGCGAAGTGGTAGGTGCGCGAGTCCCCCACATTGACCACGTGCAGGCAGGGCAGGTCCCCCTGGAGGGACAGGACCAGCCCGGTCAGGGTGCAGCCGGGGGCGCCGACGTCGTCGCCGAGCCGGGCCACGTCGGCGGCGGCCCGCGCCAGTGCGGCGTCGAGCTGGGCGGAGGTGACGAACTCCTGGCCGACCAGGTCGGTGAAGGCGTCGAGGGCGGCGCGGGCGGCGAGGTCGCCGGCGCGGTGCCCGCCCATGCCGTCGGCGACGAGGAAGACGGGCGGCTCGGCGAGGAAGGCGTCCTCGTTGACGGCCCGCAGCAGGCCGATGTCGGTCAGTCCGCCGTGGGCGACGCGGAGCCGGGGGGTCGGCCGGGGCTCCTGTCCGGGGTCGTAGCTGTGCCTGCCCATGGCGGCCTCAGCGCTCCACCGTGAAGGAGCGGTCGCCCAGCTCTACGCGCGCGCCGTCGGGCACGACGACGTCCTGCCCCATGAGCAGGGTCGTGCGCGCGCCGTCCGCGGCGACCACGGCCGAGCCGTTGGTCGATCCGAGCTCGCGCACGCTGAGCCGGTCGCCGTCGAGGAGGACGGCGAGGTGGGTCTTGGAGATGGAACGGTCGGGATCGGTCACGGGCACAGTATCGGCCTTCTCCCACGGGGAGACGGCAACGGGGGCGCGGCCCAGGAGAGTGCGAGGCGCCACCAGGGCGATGCGCTGGCCGGTGTCCATGACCAGGGTCGCGCCCGCCCGCGGCAGCGCCGTGCGGGCGACGGTCGGGTCCTCGTCGATCGCGGCGGCGGGAGCGGCCTCCGGAACGGCCGGGGGCGGCGGGACGGGGGGCATGGCGCCGGGCGCCGGCGGCGCGGCCGGAGCCGGGGCCGGGGGCGGTGGAACGGGGGGCATGGCGGCCGGGGTGGCCGATGCACTCGCGGCCGGAGTCGGAGCGGGGGCCGCGGCCGGAGCCGGGGTCTCCCACGGGACCGAGCTGATGAAGCCCGCGCCGACGGCGGGCGCCGGGGG
>ERZ772993.790-NODE-790-length-13628-cov-16.221469_pt1 | contig 13628 bp, 9 predicted proteins | sample MGYA00580670_ERZ772993 | MGnify/ENA primary metagenome ERZ772993 (study PRJEB29015, sample SAMEA2737936) | human oral metagenome | biome: human oral; feature: human-associated habitat; material: dental | place: China | collected 2136 ... | reverse complement strand
TGTACTTGAAGCCGCCGTCGCGCGGCGGGTTGTGGGAGGGGGTGATGACGATGCCGTCGGCCAGGCCCGGCCCGGTGGTGCGCACGCCCGCCTCGGTGCCGGCGCCGTTGGCCAGGAGGATGGAGTGGGAGACGGCGGGGGTGGGCGTGTAGGCGCCGCGGGCGTCGACGGCGGTGGTGACCCCCGCCCCGGCGAGCACCTCGATGGCGGTGCGCCAGGCGGGCTCGGACAGTCCGTGGGTGTCGCGGCCGATGTAGAGGACGCCGTCGGTCCCCTGCGAGCGGCGGTACTCCACGATCGCGGCCGTGATGGCCACGATGTGGGCCTCGTTGAAGGCGGTGTCCAGGGAGGCCCCGCGGTGTCCGGAGGTGCCGAAGACCACCTTCTGCTCCGGGACCGCCGGGTCGGGGACGAGGTCGTAGTAGGCGTTGATGACCTCGTCGATGTCGATGAGGTCCTCGGGCTGTGCTGGTTGTCCTGCTCGTGGGTGCATGGGCCCTAGTGTGTCACGGGCCACTCGCGATTGTCCCGGGGTTCCCGCTCAGCGGACGGATATGTTCCGGAGTGCATATTGACGACGGCGTCCGCGGCGCGCTCCGCCGTCGCCCGCCGCCCGTCCGGTCCGGGTCCCGCGGGCGCGGCGGGGCTCCCGGGACGGTCCGGGACGGGGTCGTGGTCCGGCCGCCCCCTCGGGCGCGGCCCCGCCCGCCGATTCTTCGCCGTCGGCACCTCAGAAGAACGCGGCGACGACCTCGCCGATCTCGCCGAGGAAGCCGAGGAAATTGCCGAGGGAATCGAGGGTGTTGAAGATGCTGGACCCGAGACTGTCGCGGTTCGAAATCCACAGTTCGGCCCGGGTCGCCCGGCCCGACGTCATCACGAGGGACCCGCGCATGGCGTGGGGGACGCCCTCGTACAGGCGGAAGCGGGCCCCGTCGTCGACGCCGACCCGGTCCTCGCCCAGCAGGTGCAGGCGGACGGTGGGCCGGTCCGGGCGCGCCACGAGGGCCTGGGCGGCCCGGGGCGGGAGCCACTCCGGCAGGAGGAGGCTCATGTCGGCGGCGTACTCGGCCCCGTCCCGCCCGATCGGCGCGACGAGGACGTCGACGTGCTGGTCGTCGTCGATCCTGTCGGAGCTGGTGTCCATGCACAGGCGGTCCCAGTCCACCGCGCCGCGCCGGCGGTCGGCCTCGGAGACGGTCACTCGGCGCAGGGAGCCGGTGGCGGAGCCGCCGTCCATCGGCCGGAGCTCCTCGTCCTGCTGCCGTTTCTTATTGCTCATGATGCGCGGCAGCCGGCGCCCGTGGATGTGGATGAGCTCGTCGGCATCGAGGACCCCTCCCGGCGCAACGGTGGTGTCGAAGCCCTCGCGCTCCAGGATGCGCCTCCTGCGCCCGCCGAAGGACAGGCCCGTGCGCAGCAGGGACGCCCCGAGGACGTACGTCCCCAGGCTGCGCGAATGCGGCTGTGCTGCCAGGGCCGTGGCCAGCCGGCGCTGGAAGAGCGTGCCCTTGAACTCCTGCCCGGATCGGATCCCGCCGGGCAGAGCGGAGCGCGCCGCGTCGGCGGCCCGGGCGGCCTGCCCCGCCGCCTGACTGGCGGTCTGGCCCGTCGCCCGGCCCCAGGCGCCCGCGTGCTCCGCCTGTCCGGCCGCTCGGCCCCAGGCGCCCGCCTGCCCCGCCGCCCGACCGGCGGCCTGCGCGTAATGGAGGTGCTCGGCGCCCTGACGTGCTCGCTCATCCATGATCGTCGTCTCCGTTCGGTCGACGGGCCGGCGATGCGGGGCCGGCGCTAGGTTGGATGGAACCGACCTTATTCGCTTCGACGCACCGAGCACACCGTGAGGAGTCCCCATTGCCCGCCGCCCGTCCGGCCCGGATCCCCGGGCGCGGCGGGGCTCCCGGGACGGGGTCGCGGTCCGGCCGCCCCCTCGGGCGCGGCCCCGCCCGCCGATCCTCCGCCGTCGGCGCCTCAGAACGCGGCGGCGATCTCACCGAGATCGGCGAGATCGCCGAGGAAATCGATGATGTCGGATCCGATGTTCCTGCGGTCCGAGATCCACAGTTCGGCCCGGGTCGCCCGGCCCGATGTCATCACGAGGGACCCGCGCATGGCGTGGGGGACGCCCTCGTACAGGCGGAAGCGGGCCCCGTCGTCGACGCCGACCCGGTCCTCGCCCAGCAGGTGCAGGCGGACGGTGGGCCGGTCCGGGCGCGCCACGAGGGCCTGGGCGGCCCGGGGCGGGAGCCACTCCGGCAGGAGGAGGCTCATGTCGGCGGCGTACTCGGCCCCGTCCCGCCCGATCGGCGCGACGAGGACGTCGACGTGCTGGTCGTCGTCGATCCTGTCGGAGCTGGTGTCCATGCACAGGCGGTCCCAGTCCACCGCGCCGCGCCGGCGGTCGGCCTCGGAGACGGTCACTCGGCGCAGGGAGCCGGTGGCGGAGCCGCCGTCCATCGGCCGGAGCTCCTCGTCCTGCTGCCGTTTCTTATTGCTCATGATGCGCGGCAGCCGGCGCCCGTGGATGTGGATGAGCTCGTCGGCATCGAGGACCCCTCCCGGCGCAACGGTGGTGTCGAAGCCCTCGCGCTCCAGGATGCGCCTCCTGCGCCCGCCGAAGGACAGGCCCGTGCGCAGCAGGGACGCCCCGAGGACGTACGTCCCCAGGCTGCGCGAATGCGGCTGTGCTGCCAGGGCCGTGGCCAGCCGGCGCTGGAAGAGCGTGCCCTTGAACTCCTGCCCGGATCGGATCCCGCCCGGCAGAGCGGAGCGCGCCGCGTCGGCGGCCCGGGCGGCCTGCCCCGCCACCTGTCCCGCCACCTGACTGGCCGCCTGCCCCGCCTGTCCGGCCGCCCGGCCCCAGGCGCCCGCCTGCTCCGCCGCCCGACCGGCGGCCTGGGAGAGCGCGCCGCCGGTGCGGGCCGCCGCGCGACGGAGGCGCTCGGCGCCCTGACGTGCTCGCTCATCCATGATCGTCGTCTCCGTTCGGTCAACGGGCCGGCGATGCGGGGCCGGCGATAGGCTGGATGGAACCGACCCTATCCGCTTCGACGCACCGCGCACACCGTGAGGAGTCCCCATTGCCCGCCGCCCGCCCGACCGCATCTTCCACCGCCGTCTCCACGCCCGACGCCCCGGCCGCCGTCGGCCCCTACTCCCAGGCCGTGTCCACCGGGCGGCACAGCGGCGCCCTCGTCCACGTCTCCGGGCAGATCCCGCTCGACCCGGCCACCGGGGCCCTCGTCGACGGCGGCATCGAGGCCCAGGCCGAGCGGGCCCTGACCAATGTCGGCGCCATCCTCGCCGCCGCCGGCCTGGGATGGGCCGACGTCGTCAAGACCACCGTCCTGCTGGCCGACATCGCCGACTTCAAGGCCGTCAACGAGGTCTACGCCCGCCACGTCACCGGCCCCGTCCTGCCCGCCCGGGCCGCCTTCGCCGTGGCCGCCCTGCCGCTGGGGGCGGGCGTGGAGATCGAGGCCGTCGCCGTGCGGCCCTGAGACGGGCCCGCCGCGGCCCCGGCGGACTCCCCGGCGGGCCGGGCGGATCGCGCGCACCGCGGGCGCCGCAGCGCTCCGGCGCCAAGACGCCTTCGGGAGCGGGCCGGGGGCCGTAGGCTGATCGCATGGCCGAACCATTCATCGTCCGAGCGGGCGGCTCCCGCGCCGTCATCTCACTGGCGTCCAAGCTCGTGATCGCGCTCGTCCTCATTATCGTCATGCCCCTCGTGGCGTTCTGGCCCTTCGGGCGCACGCACGCCCCCGAGGTCACCGTCCACGACGAGGTCGACATCCTCCAGGACGAGGCCACCGCGCGGGACCTGAGCGCCCTGCGCTTCCGCGAGGACATCCGCCTCGCCGTGGTCACCCTCGACGTCGACTACAGCGACAACTTCAACGCCGCCGTCCTGGCGTACGCCAGGGCGCACGAGCCCGGCTGGCTCGACGGCAACTACTGGGCCGACGGCATGCTGATCCTGGCGGTCTCGCCCAGGGGGCGGTGGGTCGGCTGCTACTTCGGCGAGGACATCAAGGTCGACCTCGCCGTTCAGCAGAACATCCAGGACGCCGCCAAGTCCTCCTTCCAGGCGGGCAGGTGGGACACCGGCATCCAGCAGATGGCCGCGCGCGCCGCCACCGTCATGGGCCGGCCCATCGGCTCGGAGGTGGGCGTGCTCCTCGTGTCGGGGCTGGGCGTGGGCGGCGGCCTGGCCCTCCTGGGCTGGATGCTGAGGGCGCGCGGTCGGGCCCGGGCCTACTTCGGGCAGGCCCGCCGCCACTACACGCAGGTCACCGGGGACTACGAGGCCACCGAGCTCAAGGCCGGCCTCATCCCCCTCAGCGACGCCCACGGCGCCCAGGTCCTGGCCCGCTTCGCCTGGTTCGAGGACCGCTACGGCGAGCTGACCCGCAATTTCCACGCATTCGGGGAGCCTCGCGGCGCCCAGTGGTTCGAGGTCGGGCGCCGCTCCAAGGCCAAGAGGCTGCTCGACCTCGCCGGCGAGCTCGACTCGCTCGACGACGCCATCTCCAACGCCGCCGCCCTGCTGACCCTGTCCGAGGGCTGGCAGGACGCCTGGCGCAACGAGCAGGGGCCCGTCCAGGAGGATCTCGCCTCGCTCCAAAACCTGTGCTCGCAGGCGGCGGCGAACAGCCGCATCGACGTCGCCCGGGACCGGAACTGGGCGCGTGAGAGCAGTAACCGCCTGGCCGCGATGACGAACGAGCTCGCCCGGGGGGCGCTGACGCCCTCGGCGGCGCTCGACGAGCTCGACTTCATCTCGCGGGAGGTGCGCTCGCGGGCCGACGCCCTGGCGCAGCGCGCGCTGGAGGCGGACTCCTCCTCGCACCGCGAGCAGCGGATGCGCCAGTACCAGGACTCCCGGAGAGACTGGGACTGGGAGTCCGGCGTCGGCTACTCGGGCTCGTGGAGCATGGGCGGGCACCACTCCTCCTACAACCCGGCCTCGACCATCCGCATCAACCCGGCCTCGCCGGGCGCCCAGGCCTCCGGCGTGCGCTGGTCCGGAGCCGGCTCGTCCTCCCAGTTCTCCTCCCCGATCTCCGGGCTGGTCACCGGTTACAGCTCGGCGGCGACCTGGACGCCGCCGTCGAGCTCGAGCAGCAGTTCGGGGTCCTCCAGCAGCTACTCGGGCGGCGGGGGCTTCTCCGGGGCGGGGTCGAGCTCGCACTTCTGAGCGGGCGAGCGGGCGGGCCGCCGTCGACCACTGACAACCCACTGACAACTACTGTTAATTTTTAACAGTAAGCCTTTACAGTAGGTTCCGTGGACCGGATCGATCTCGACTCGCTGCTCGACCTCGCACCCGATGAGCGGGGCGCGGGCGACTCGACGCTGACCCTGAGCCGTACCGCCTGGCAGGAGCTCGTCTACGACCGGGAGGCCGACAGTTACGAGGCGCAGCGCGCTCCGGTCGGGATGGAGATGGTTGCCGCGAGGCACGTGGATCATCTTCGTCGCAGCATCGATGCGGTTGGCGACGACCTGCATGTGCTGCGGGCCAGGAGCCTGGTCACCGTCGACGACGGGCTGACGATCGCGGGTCTTCTTCTTCTCGGCGATCATCCGCAGCACTACCTCCCGCAGGCTCTGGTCCGGGTGCTGCGGTACCAGGCCGACGAGGCGCGGACCGGTTCGAGGCAGACACTGGCCGTCGACGGCGACCGGCGCCTGGAGGGCGCGATTCCGGACGTCATCGACGCCTCTCTTGCGCTCGTCGACTCCTGGGCGCCGAGACGCCGGGCGATGAGGGACGATGGGCGCTTCGGCCCGGTTGACGTCATTCCGCGCGAGGCGTGGACGGAGGCGGTCGTCAACGCGGTCGTTCACCGCTCCTACTCGATGGCCGGAGATCATATCCGCATCTCCATCTTCCCGAGCCGCATCGAGGTCTCCTCCCCGGGCCGTTTTCCGGGCTTCGTCGATCCCTCCCGGCCGCTGGAAATCGCCAGGTACGCGCGCAATCCGCGTATTGCCCGGGTCTGCTCCGATCTCGGCTACGCCCAGGAGCTGGGCGAGGGGATTCGCCGCATGGTGGATCGGATGCGGGGTTCGGGGCTCGGCGATCCGGTGTATCGCCAGACGTCGACCAGCGTTGTCGTCAGGCTCGACGCCGCCGCCCGGGTCGCGGAATCGGTCGCCGACCGCCTCGGCGGGGCCACGATCGACATCGTGATGCTCCTGCGATCGTCGGGGCCGCTCGGGACCGCCGATGTGGCGCAGGCCATGGGGGTGAGCCGTCAGACCGCGCTCAAGCGGCTCAAGACTCTGCGCGAGGAGGGCCTGGTGGCTCGCGACGGCCGTTCCAGTCGGGATCCTCGAGCGACATGGAGGGCTCTCGGGGGCTGAGCTGCGCCCGCCGCCGTCGACCACTGACAACCCACTGACAACTACTGTTAATTTTTAACAGTGGGTCCGCGCGGGGGTGGGCCGCGGCCGGGCCCTCGGGGCCGGTACCCTGGCCGCCATGTCGAAGAAGAAGCGCCAGCGGCGCAAGACCGCCGACGGGGCGCCCAAGGCCCCCAAGAAGCAGAAGATCGCCTTCGTCGCCCGCCCCTTCGAGGGGATCGCCGGCGAGGAGGACCTCGTGGCGATGATGCAGATCATCCCGGCGGCCACCGCGACCGTGCGCCTGAGGAGGGAGCGCGGCGGCGCCGAGGTCCAGCTCGTCACCCTCCTGCCCGAGCTCGCCCGGGCCGTCAAGCGGGCCGACGGCGAGGTCCTGGTCGCCATGCAGACGACGATGCACTCCGGGGACGCCAGCCGCGACGTCGCCGCCGCCCTGCTGGCCGCCCTCGAGCTCGACGAGGGCTCGGCCCTGGTCGCGGGCGGCCTGCCCGAGCCCGGCGAGCGCCTCCAGGACATCCTCGACCCGCAGTTCGTCCCGCGCATCGACGTGCGCGACTCCTTCGGCTTCTGGCTCGACGCCGAGGCCGCGAAGAACCCCGAGGCCGTCAGGGCCGTGGAGGAGGGCAAGGAGGAGCTGGCCGCGACCCGGCCCGTGCCCGGGGTGGCGCACGCCTACTGGTGCCGCATGAACGGCAAGGAGTTCGTGCGCTGGGTGCGCGGGGAGGACGAGGACGAGTTCTTCAACGCCTTCGCGCGCGTGCACGCGGCCAGGCAGTCGGACCTGGAGGAGGGGGCGCGCTTCATCGGCGCCTTCCGCGCCTGCGGGCTGGCCATCCCCGTGTGGGAGCTGGTTCCGGGCACCGAGGCCGACGAGCTCACCGCCCCCATGCGGGCCATGGCCGAGCGCCTGGAGGCCGCCCTGGCCGACCCCGCCCCGCTGGACGCCGCCGCCCGCCGGGCCCGGGCCGGGATCATCTCCCGCCAGGTGAATCTCTGAAGTTCTGAGCCGCGCGGCCGCCGTCGCCGGCCCCGGGCCGACTCCCCGGCCTTACGGGTCCGACGGCGGCCGCCGTGCGCGCCGATCGCGGCGGACGATGCGTCGTTCGCGCGTGCCGCGGATCGTCTGCGGCATGCGGGAAATTGTGTACAGTGGGGCGAGACCGAGGAGGCGAGGATGCTGCGCTACCTCACCGTGGCCAACTGGAAGTCCGTCTACTCACCCGTCGAATTCTCGATGGTCGCGACCAGCGAACGGAGGCACGGGGAGCGTCTGGCGCGCGTCGGGCGCTCTCGCGTCCTGCCCGTCGCCGCCCTTTACGGCGCCAATGCCGCGGGTAAATCGATCCTGATCGAGTCCCTCGCGGCATTGAGGGACATTGTCGCCGGAGGCCGCTCCAGAGGGGAGGCGCTGCCGGCCGTGCCGCACAGGCTCAAGGGTGCGGATGAGCCGACTCAATTCGGCGTGGAGATCATTGTCGCTGCGCCCGGCGATGAGTCCCGACGCCGCAGGGACTGGATTTTCTACTACGAGGTCAGCGCCACTCGGCGGGAGATTCGGTACGAGTTCCTGTCCCGTCTGCGCTCCAAGGACGAGGAGGTGCTGTTCGAGCGGAGCGGGACGGATGTGGAGTTCTACGGAGACCTCGACGAAGGACCTGCCGTGGCGACGGTGAAACGTTTTCTCGCCCCCAATCGGACGATCCTGGATTTTCTCGGGTCCGCCGAGGAGCCGCCCGCGATGATCGGCGCCGTGCGTCAGTGGTTCTCCTCCGAGCTTCATATTGTCCATCCGGGTTCTCGTTTCATCTCCCTGCCCGGCCGTATCGGGATGGATGAGCTCTTCGTCGGTGCGATGAACCGCGGATTGTCCGCCGTGGACACCGGTATATCCCGAATCGACCTCGAAGACATTCCTCTGAGGTCGGTGCTGGATGATGAGAAGGATATTCAAAACGTGCGGGACAGACTCGCCGTCGAGGGCGGCTCCCTTATGTTCGGCGATGAGAGAAAGAAATACAGTCTGCTCTCGCTCGATGACGCCGAGGGGCTGCGCGCCCGGCAGCTGGTGGCCGTGCACGACGGCGAGCCCCGTTCCGACGGCGAGCCGGTGCGAGGCTTCACGCTGCCGATGAGCGAGGAGTCGGATGGGACCGCCCGATTCATGAACCTTCTGCCGATCATCCTCCAGCTCTGCGAGGGGCCGTCCCGGGGAGTGTTCCTGGTGGACGAGTTCGAGCGCTCCATGCACCCTCTGCTCGCGCAGGAGCTCATCCGCTCCTTCTTGGACGGGGTTGGCCGTGAGGATCGCCGTCAACTGATCTTCACCACCCACGAACTTCAGTTCATGCGGGTCCAGCTGCTCCGGCGCGATGAGATCTGGTTGCTGGACAAGGTCTCCGGAGAGACCCGTCTGACACGCCTGTCGGAATTCTCCGGCGAGAAGGTGCGCGCCGGTGCGGATCTACTCGGCTTCTACTCCTCGGGGCGCCTCGGCGGGGTGCCGCGCCTTTGAGGGGCATGATATGACGCGAAGGAGTACGAGAGCGCCTCGGCGTCGTGGGGGCCGTGCTCGTCGGACCGGATCGATCCCGCTCAAGCCCAGAGTGGTGTTCTGTGTTGAAGGGGCTTCGGAGGAGGCGTATCTCCGGGCGATCTTGAATTATCGATACGACGACGCCTTCGCCTTCGTCTTCTGGCGGTCGCGCGGGTCGAAGTCCTCGCTCAGAAGCCTGATCGAGCACGTGCGTCGCCGATTGAGGGATGGGGAGGATCCCGGTGACGGGGTCTGGATCGTGTGCGACACCGATCAGAATTCTATTCACAGCGCCCTGCTTGAAAAGTGGCTGGACGATGATGAAGAACTGCATCATGCGGCGCTGACCGACCCGTGCCTGGAGTTCTGGTTGATTCTGCACTACGCGCAGGCGCCAGTCAGCGCGGGCGCCCGGCAGGCGGAAAAAGAATTGCGTGGGCACATGCCCGGGTACCGCAAGGGGCGGCCCCTGCCCGCGGATCTGATTTCCAGGGTCGACGATGCCGTTCGCCGTGAACGGCGGCGAACCGGTGGCGCGGATCGGGCGGGGGCGTGGCCACGGGAACGCAGTTCGCAGATGCCCGCTCTCATCATCTGGTTGGATCGGCTTCGCGCGAGCAGCCGGCTGGTGCGGTGAGGTCGCGCCCGGGCGGCCGGCCCCGCCGCCCGGGCCGCCCGTCAGGCCCCGGCGTCCGAGCGACCGGCCGGGGCCTCACCGCCCGGGCCGTCCGAGGCGAGTTCGGCGCGCAGGCGCGCGTTGGCCCCCTCCACGTCGAGGCGCCACAGCAGGATGAGGATGATCGCGTTGGCGATCGCCGGGATCCACAGGTACATGAAGTAGAGCATGGAGATGGTCGAGGCCGGCTGCACGGCGGCGTTGGCGACGTAGCCGCTGGCCGCCAGCAGCCAGCCGGCCATGGCCGTGCCCACGCCCCCGCCGACCTTCACGCCCAGGGACGTGCAGGAGAACATGATGCCGTCGATGCGCTTGCCGCTGCGCAGGTAGGTGTACTCCGAGGCCTCGGCGATGAGGGCGTTGATGGTGCCCTGCAGCGGGCTCATGCCGATGGAGGCCAGGGCGGTGAAGGCCAGCATGAGCGGGACGCTGCCCAGGTATCCGGCGAACACCACGCCCAGGCGCCCGACGACGGCGATCATGTAGCCGGTGACCGTCACGCCCCGTATCTGGCCGAACCGGGAGACGATCGCGGGGGTGAACACCAGGCCCGCGATGAGCGGGATGTTGATCGCCCAGGCGAAGGCGCCCAGCAGGTTGGCGTTCCTCAGGATGTAGGTCATGAAGTAGATGCCCATATTGAGGGTCGCGGTGAACACCTGGGTGAGGATGAAGACGATCAGGATGATGAGGTAGTACCGGTTGCTCAGGAGCAGCCGGGCGGACTCCCGGGCGGTGGGCTTGTCGGCGCCCTCGCCCTCCTCGCCGTCGGAGCGGTCCTCGAGCTCGGAGGCGGGCAGCTCGCGCACGGACATGACGGACAGGGTGTTGGCCGCCAGCCCGATGAGCGCGTAGATGATCGCAATGGCGCGCCAGCCCTGCGCGCCGCCGCCGAGGAACTCGACGCCCTTGACGGTGATGGTCTGGATGAGCAGGCTCGTGCTGAAGGCGAAGATGAAGCGGATGGAGCCCATCTGGACGCGCTCGGCGCTGTTCTTGGTGATGAGCGCCGTCAGCGTGGAGTAGGCGATGTTATTGGCGGTGTAGAAGCCCGCGTTGAGCAGGGTGTAGGTGATGAAGAACCAGGCGTACTTGGCGTTGTCCCCCAGGGAGGCGGGGATCGCGAAGATGGCCACGATCATGGCGGCGCACCCGAAGAAGGCCCACAGCATCCACGGCCGGGCCCGCCCCATGCGGGTGCGCGTCTTGTCGATGACGGTGCCGAAGAAGATGTCGGACACGCCGTCGAAGATGCGCGCGAGCATCATGAGGGTGCCGATCACGCCCGCGTTGAGGCCGGCCGTGTCCGTCAGATAGATCATGACGAAGACCGACAGGAGCGCGTAGACCACGTTCCCGGCGATATCGCCGGAGCCGTAGCCCACCTTGTTGTACCACTTCAGGTACTTCTTATCGTTCATCGGGTCACCTCGTTGTGCGCCGGGATCGGGTTGGAGGACAGGGGGTCGGAGGGGGTCGGCAGGAGGACCAGGTCGAGGCCGAGCTCCTCGCCGTCGACCCGGTAGCGGGGGAGGAGCTCGGGGCCGCAGCTGGCCGAGCCGATGCCCGCCATGGCGCCGTCCAGGCACAGGACGGTGCTGCCGCACGCGGTGAGCTCGACGTCGTGGGCGCGCGCCGTGAGCTCCTCCTGGGTGTAGGCGGAGGCGTTGAAGGAGAAGGGCCGCAGTCCCACGACGCTCAGCCCCGGGGCGCCGTCGCCGGACAGGACGAGGCTGTCGCAGTCGGCGCGGCTGCCGTTCTCCTGCGGGCGCAGGTACCCCTCGTGCAGCGCCGCGACCGTGGTGCGGAACTCGCCGTGGCGGCAGGAGCGGTGCTTGTCGACGTAGCTCTCGCCCGGACCCAGCCCGCAGTAGGCGACCCGGTCCATGAGTTCGGGCAGGAACAGGCGCAGGCCGAAGCGGGGCAGGGCGGGGAAGCCCTCGGTCAGGCGGGCGCGCAGCCGCACGCCCAGGTGCCCGGAGGCGGTCAGGGTCCACTCGGCCCGCACGGCCAGGGCGGGCTGGACGGCGGAGGCGGCCACCGACACGTCGGCGCGCACGACGAGCGCGCCCGTGCGGTGGTCCACCCGCGCGGAGCGGGCCCGGGCGGTGGCGCGGTCGTATCCGGCCCTCTGCCACTGCTCGCGCACGTGCCGGTCGTTGTCCGTGGGGGCCCGCCAGATGTTGAGCTCCGCGGGGCGCTCCAGCAGCTCCCGCCCGCCCGCGCGCAGGGACCGCGGCAGGCCGGTGCGGGTGTCGATGACGACGACGGTCCCCCCGCCGCTCACAACGAGGTCGCACCCCTCCTGCTCGACCTCGACGGCGCCGGCGGGCGCCGTCGTCCAGTCCAGGTCCGCGACCGCGCGGGGGCGGGGGTCGGCGTTGTCCAGGGGGATCTCGTCGAAGCCGAGCATGTGCCCGGACTCCAGCAGCGCCGTCGCCCGCCGCAGCCGGGAGACGATCACCAGGTGGCATCGGCCCGACGGCGGCACGCCCGGCGCGCAGGGCAGCGTCGCGACGGCGTGCGGCGGGACGGGGCCCGGCAGCTCCAGGGGCCCGGAGTCGATGACGACGCCGTCGCGCACCAGCTCGTAGGACAGGGCCGCGTACTGGTCGAGGTCGGTGAAGTCGAGGAGGTTGCGGATGGTCAGCTCCCCGCGCGCCTGGTCGTAGGCGACCACGCGCGCGGGGCGCTGGACGTTCCACAGCTCCCTCAGCCCCGCGTGCGGCACGCGCTCGGAGGAGACCAGCCCGTCCACGCAGAAGTTGGAGTCGTGCAGCTCCTCGCCGTGGTCGCCGCCGTACAGGTGGATCGGCCGGCCGTCGTCGGTGGTGCCGGCGCGCACCGTGTGGTCGCACCACTCCCACACGAAGCCGCCGCACATGCGGTCCTCGGTCAGGATCATCTCCCAGTAGTCCTCCAGGTCGCCGGGGCCGTTGCCCATGGCGTGGCAGTACTCGACCAGGATGAAGGGCTTGTCCGGATCGGAGTCGAGGTAGTCGCGGATCTCCTCCAGGGCCGGGTACATGCGGGAGTACAGGTCGATATTGGAGTAGTCGTAGGTGCGCTTGGAGTCGCGGTAGTAGGCGCTCTCGTAGTGGGTGACGCGGGTGGGGTCGAACTGCTTGATCCACTTCAGCGCGGCCTCGAAGGTGCAGCCGTAGCCGCACTCGTTGCCGGCCGACCAGGCGATGATGCTGGGCCGGTTGCGCTCCCGGATGACGCAGCTGCGCACCCGGTCCAGGGTGGCCTCCGTCCAGGCCGGGTTGTCCGCGATCGGCTCGTTCCAGTGCTCGACCTGGCTGGGCCAGGAGGGGTCCGCCAGCACCCGGGCCTGGGTGCCGTGGCTCTCGACGTCGGCCTCGGACATGACGACGAGGCCGTACTCGTCGCACAGCTGGTAGAAGCGCGGGTCGTTGGGGTAGTGGGAGGAGCGCACCGCGTTGATGTTGTGCCGCTTCATCAGGGCCAGGTCCCGCTCCATGTGCTCCAGGTCGACCGCCGGGCCGGTGACGGGGTCGGAGTCGTGGCGGTTGACCCCGCGCAGGGTCAGGGGCCGCCCGTTCAGGCGCAGGACGGCGTCGGCGATATCGACCTCGCGCAGGCCCACCCGGTCGGTGATGACCTCGTGGTCCGTGGAGATGGTCAGGGTGTAGAGGTAGGGGTCCTCGGGGTTCCACGGGCGGGGGTCGGCCACCGTCAGCTCGGCCCGGTGCGTCGGCCCGACGACGGCGCCGTTGTCGCCATCGGCGCTGGCGACGGCGCCGTTGCCGGCATCGTCATCGCCGTTATCGCCGACGTCGACGCCGCCGTTGCCGCCGGCGCCGATGGGCGCGAGCGAGCCGGTGGCGACCAGGGCGCCCTCGGCGTCGTGCAGGCTCAGCGCGGCGGGCACGGGGGAGCCGAGGAAGGCGGCGCTCACGGTGACGGTGGCGGCGCCGGGGCCCAGCGCCGTCGTGACGGAGTAGTCGAACAGCGCCGACTCCGGGCGGGACAGCAGGTAGACGTCGCGGAAGATGCCGGAGGTGCGGAACTTGTCCTGGTCCTCCA
>ERZ772993.786-NODE-786-length-13696-cov-3.970530_pt1 | contig 13696 bp, 13 predicted proteins | sample MGYA00580670_ERZ772993 | MGnify/ENA primary metagenome ERZ772993 (study PRJEB29015, sample SAMEA2737936) | human oral metagenome | biome: human oral; feature: human-associated habitat; material: dental | place: China | collected 2136 ... | reverse complement strand
AGAATCCGCCATAGGGTGCGTCTCGGTACACCATCCGGGTGATGGCGACGATTTTGCGGTTACGGCGGCGCGCCTTGTCTGAAACATTCGGTGAACGGCTATAGGTGTATCGCCATACTTTTCAGCGCATTCCCCATAAAAAAACCGCCGTGGTCAGCGGCGGTTTTTTTATGAGCGGGAATTCATGGACAGGAATCCGTCAGCGACGGCAGCGGGTGAAGTCGTGGCTTTCGCGGTCTTCGAGGATGAGTTGGCGCGCATTGACGAAGATGATGTTGGAGGCGACGGTCTGATGCGGTTTGCTGTTGACGTCGCGTGCGATGTTTTCCGCCGCCGGGCGCAGTTGCACCGCGGTTTTGCCGGAGGTGACGAAGCGCGGCTTGATGGTCTCAATCAGCAGGCGGTCGCCGATTTGTTGCCAACTGCCGTCCGAGGCGTAGTCAAAGTAGAGGCGCAGGGTCGGGTTGGTCTTGCTGTGGATGCGCACTTCAACTTTGCCCTCGCCGTGCAGGCTGCCGTCTTCTTTGTGCTGCCAGTGGGTTTTGTCGATGAAGATCAGGTAGTTGTTGCCGTATTGTTGGTAGCTGACGGTCTGGCAGCGCCAGTTGCCGCTGACGCTGGCAGTCGGCGCGGCCAAGGCGCCGCTGGCGAGGAGCAGGAGGGTGGGCAGGTGTTTTTTCATCTGGTTCTCGTGTTTCTTTAACGGATGGTAATTATATCGGCTTTGCCTGGGGTTGTTGCAGGTATTTTTCCACGGCCAGCAGCGGTGCGGCGGGGTTTGCGAGCGGGTCGTACTGGCAGATGGCGAGTTCGCGGCCAAGGCGGTTGTTCATCCAGGTGATTTGCCGTTTGGCCAGTTGGCGGCTGGCGATGATGGCCTGTTCGATGGCGGTGGCGCGGTCGCAGGCGCCGTCCAGGTATTGCCAGATTTGGCGGTAGCCGACGCTGCGCATGGATGGTGCGGCGAGGCTGAGTTGCGGGCGGGTTTTCAGCGCCGCTACTTCGTCTATGAGACCTTCTGCAATCATCGCGTGAAAGCGCTCGCCAATGCGTTGGTGTAGCACGGCGCGTGCCGGGTTGAGGCCGATGGCGAGTGTCGGCCACGGCGGGCGGCGGGTTTGTTGCGCGGCGTAGAGCGCACTCGGCGGCTGGCCGGTGGTGGCAAGCAGTTCGAGCGCGCGCACCAGGCGCTGGCGGTCGTTCGGCTGGATGGTGGCGGCCGTCTGCGGGTCGGCGCGGGCGAGTTCGGCGTGCAGCGCGGCGCTGCCAACGGTGGCGAGGCGCGCCTCGATGCGGGCGCGGTTTTCCGGGTCGGCGGGCGGCAGGTCGTCCAGTCCGGTGTAGAGGGTGTGGTAGTAGAGCATGGTGCCGCCGACGAGCAGCGGGATTTGGCCGCGCGCGTGTGCGGCGGCGATTTCGCGGCGGGCGTCGGCGGCGAAGCGTCCGGCGGAGTAAGCCTCTTCCGGCTCAAGGATGTCTATCAGCGCGTGCGGGTAGCGGGCAAGGGTGGCGGCGTCCGGCTTGGCGCTGCCGATGTTCATGCCACGGTAGATTTGCGCGGAATCGACGCTGATGAGGTGGACGGGGTAGCGGTCGGCGAGGGCGAAGGCGAGCGCGGTTTTGCCGGAGGCGGTCGGGCCGATGAGGCAGATGACGGGTTGCACGCGGGGTTCTCCTGGATTGCGGCAATGATGGTCGTGTATGACGGGTTGACGGTTTTTTGCCGGCCGCCCCGGATTTTATGTCAGAAGCGGTTCAAAATTTCTGGCACACATTTGTATTCTTGCGCCGGATGTTTCCCGCGTTTCCAAACAGGTTCCAAAACGGGTTCACGGGAGTTGTCACGCCAACCCGGAAGCATCCCCCGCGCCCTGGCGCAGCACGACAGGCGGCATTTCGGTCAAATCCAGCACCGTGGTTGGGCGCAGTGGCACGTCGCCTGCGTCCACCATCAGCGCCACCTGCCCGGTCACGGCGGCGGGCAAGTCGTGAATGTCGGCCTCAAAGGCGTCGCTGTCAAAGAGCGAGACGCCCATCAGCGCCTCGCCGTGTTCGCGCAAAATCGCCTGCATCACCGGGTGGTCGGGGACGCGGATGCCGATGGTTTTGCGCTTGTCGTTCTGCACGCGGCGCGGCACTTCGCGGCTGGCAGGCAATATGCAGGTAAAGGCGCCGGGGAACAGCGTCTTCAGCAGGCGGAACTGCACGTTATCGACGCGGGCGTAGTGCGCCAGCCCGGTCAGGTCGGCGCAGAGGATGGTGAAGGGATGGTCGCGGTCAAGGGCGCGGATGTGGCGGATTTTTTCGGCGGCGGCCTTGTCGTCCAGCTGGCAGAGCAGGGCGTAGCCGGAGTCGCTCGGCGCGATGACCACGCCGCCTGCGCGCAAGGTTTCGACGACGCGGGCGATGTCACGCGGCTTGATCCGCGCCGGGTGGATTTCTAGGGTTTCGCTCATGGGGTTTTCCGGGGTAATTAAGGAATGTGCGAGAATAACACGACCCGCCTGAACCGGAGCAACCGATGACTACGCCTACCCCGCTGCCCACCCTTGCCGAGCTGCGCGCGCAAATCGACGCGCTTGATGCCGAAATCCTCGCCCGCCTCTCCGCCCGCGCCCGCTGCGCGCAGCAGGTTGGCGAAGTGAAGAAGGCTGCCAATAGCGCCAAGCCCGATTTTTACCGCCCCGAACGCGAGCGGCAGGTGCTGGAACGCATCGCCGCGCTAAACGACGGCCCCTTGCCCGACCAGGAAGCGATGCGGCTTTTCCGCGAAATCATGTCCGCCTGCCTGGCGCTGGAATTGCCGCTGGAAATCGCCTACCTCGGCCCGGAAGGCACTTTCACCCAGGCCGCCGCGCTGAAGCAGTTCGGCCATTCGGTGCAGACACGGCCGATGCGCGCCATCCCGGACGTGTTCAAGGCGGTGGAAAGCGGCGCCTGCAACTACGGCGTCGTCCCGGTGGAAAACTCGACCGAAGGCATGGTGACGCACACGCTGGACAGCTTCGCCACCTCGCCGCTTTTCATCTGTGGCGAAGTGCTGCTGCGCATCGGCCAGAACCTCCTGACCCACGCCGACACCCTCGCCGGTATCCGCCGCGTCTATTCGCACAGCCAGTCGCTGGCGCAATGCCGCAACTGGCTCGCGGAAAACCTGCCGGAAGTGGAAACCGTCACCGTCGCCAGCAATGCCGAAGCGGCCAAACTCGCCGCCGCCGAGCCGACCGCCGCCGCCATCGCCGGACAAATGGCGGCCGAGCGCTACGGCGTGCCGCTGCGCTACGCCCACATCGAAGACGACGGCAACAACACCACCCGCTTCCTCGTCATCGGCAAGGACACGACCGAACCAAGCGGGCGCGACAAAACCACCATCCTCGTCTCCTCGCAAAACCGCCCCGGCCTGCTTTACAAACTGCTGGAGCCGATTGGCCGCCACGGCATCAACATGACCCGCATCGAATCGCGCCCGAGCAAACAGGGCATCTGGGAGTACATCTTCTTCATCGACCTCGACGGCCACCAGCAAGAGCCGAATATGCACAGCCTGCTCGCCGAAATCCAGGACAGCGCCAGCCTGTTCCGCGTGCTGGGCAGTTACCCGCAGGCGGTGCTGAAATAAGCACCAAAACTCCCTCCCTCGCAGGGTGCGCCAGCACCCGCAGCGGGGGAGGGCTGGGGAGGGGGTAGCGTCCGCGAACTTGCCGCCGATGCAAACCAGTCATACCACCCGCCTTCATCCACCACAACCCGCAAACCCATGAGCCAAAAGACCCACTACGACACTCTCGGCGTCGCCAAAGACGCCAGCGCCGCCGACATCAAAAAGGCGTATCACAAGCTGGTGCGAAAGTACCATCCGGACATCAGTACCGACCCGGACGCGGACAAAAAAACCAGCGAAATCAACCAGGCGTACAACGTCCTCAAAGACCCGGCCAAGCGCGCCGAATACGACGCCCTGCTTGCCAACCCCTACGCCGGACGCGAAGCACCGGACTTTGGCGGCGGCTTCGGCGGCTACCACTTCGACGAACGCCACTTCGGCGACGGCCAGCCCTTTGGCAGCGGCGACTTCCGCTTTGACGACATCTTCAGCGCTTTCGGTCACGCGCAACAGCGTCGCGCGCAGCGCCCGACCACGCCCGTCCCCGGCGAAGACCAGCACGCCGAACTGGCGATAGACATCGCCGCCGCCTACGCGGGCAGCGAGCGCAGTTTGAGCCTGGAAATGCCGACGCTGACCGCCGACGGCGAAATGACCTACGCGCGCAAAACCCTGCACGTCAAAATCCCGAAAGGCATCAGCGAAGGCCAGCAAATCCGCCTGCGCGGCCAGGGCTTGCCGGGCTTCAACGGCGGCGAAAATGGCGACCTCTACCTCAAAATCCGCTTCCGCGAAGACCCGCAGCACTACGTCAAAGACCGCAAGGACGTTTACCAGCGCCTTGACATCGCGCCGTGGACGGCGGTTCTCGGCGGCACGGTAGAAGTTGCCACGCCTGCGGGCAAACTGGGGGTAAACATCCCGGCGGGCAGCCGGGGCGGCCAAAACCTGCGCTTAAAAGGCAAAGGCATCCCCGCCAAAGAGCCGGGCGACCTCTACCTCGTCCTCAACATCGAACTGCCGCGCGCCGTCGACGACAGCGCCCGCGCCCTCTGGCAACAACTCGCCGACCACTACGCCCAAGGATAAAACCATGAACGGACAAGACATCCAGCTCAGCTACCACGAAATCATCCGCGCCTGCGGCGACGACGCCGACTGGCTGGTGCGCATCATCGAAGCGGACATCATCCACGTCAGCGGCGACCCGCAGGCGGCGACCTACAGCGGCTACCAACTGGCACGCATCCGCCGCGCACACCGCATCAGCCGCGACTTCGAGGCGAGCGCCCCCGCCACCGCCCTCATCCTGCAACTCCTGGACGAACTCGACGAACTGCGCAAGGGGCGATAAACCGCGCCGCGGCAAAAACCCCGCCAGCAAGGTGTCAGGACACCCCTGTGGCAACAGGCAGCCGGCCGCTCATGGCCGGCATTTTGTTGTGAGCGTCATTCTGCGAGAGAGGGACAGTGCGGCGGGCAGTTCACAAGCGGCAAGACGGTGGGGCAGACCCCATCCTGCAGACTGATGCGCTGCGGCGGGTTGTGCCTTTCCGCTATACTACCGCCTGCGCCCGCTTTTTCATCAATCTGTTTTTTCTCGTTATTTTTATGTCCGCCCGTTATGTTCTCTGCATGAAGTGGGGTACGAAGTATCCCGCCGAGTTTGTTAACCGTCTGTTTCGCATGGTGTCGCGGCAGTTATCGTTGCCGTTTACCATGATTTGTCTCACCGACGACCCCGCCGGGATTGACCCCGCCGTGGTGTGTCATCCGATTCCGCCGCTGGATTTGCCGGACGGTCTGCCGGAGCGCGGTTGGCGCAAATTGACGACGTTTGCGCCCGATCTCTACGGTCTCAGGGGCACGGCGCTGTTTTTGGATTTGGACGTGGTCATTCTGCGCAATATCGACCATTTCTTTACCCACGAGGCGGACGACCGCAACAGCGTCTTCATCATCCGCGACTGGAAGCGCCCGTGGCGCGGTGTCGGCAACAGTTCGGTCTATCGTTTTGAGCTGGGCGCGTTGCCGACGCTGCTCGATGTCTTCCGCGCCAATTTCCTCTCCATCCGCGCCCATTTCCGCAATGAGCAGGCGTGGTTGTCGGCGTTTTTGCGTGAGCGCGAGGCGCTGCGTTTTTGGCCGGATAGTTGGTGCAAGAGTTTCAAGTATCACGCGCTGTATCCGCTGCCGTTGTCGCTGTTCTGCACGCCGCGCCGCCCGGACTGCGATATTTTGGTTTTCCACGGTGAAATCAACCCGGACACCGCCATTGCCGGCGGTGGCGGCAAGTGGTATCGCCATGTGCGCCCGGCGCCGTGGCTGGCGGATTTTTGGGGGTGATATGGCGACGCTGAGTGTGGTGTTGATGGTGCGGAACGAGGCGGCGAATTTGCGCCGCTGTTTGCCACGGGTGGCGCGCGTCGCCGACGAGATTGTGATTCTGGATTCGGGCAGTACGGATGACAGCGAGGCGGTCGCCAACTGGTTCGGCGCGCGCTGGTTTGTGAACACCGACTGGCAGGGCTATGGCATCCAGCGGCAGCGGGCGCAGGCGCTCGCCACCGGCGACTGGATTTTTGCGCTGGACGCGGACGAGGTGCCGGACGACACGCTGCTCGCCGCCCTCGCCCGCATCAAGGACGAGACGCCGGGCAATACGGTGTATGGCGTGCGGCGGCTGGATTTGGTGTTTGGCCGCTTCATTGATCATCCGCGCTGGCGCGGCAAGCCGTATTGGCGCGTTTATCCGCGCCGTTTTCAGTTCAACAGCAATGCGGTGCATGAGTCGCTGCTGCTCGATGGTGCGCGGACGCGGGTGTTGCCCGGTTTTCTGGAGCATCATACGGCCGATACGCCGCTGTTCTGGCTGGAAAAGCGCTTTTCTTACGCTGACACCTGGGCGCGCGAGGCGCACGCGCGCGGCAAGCGCGTTTCGCCGTTTGGCGTGTGGCTGCGCAGTCTGTGGGCGTTTTGCAAGCAGTATCTCGCCGATGGCCGTTTTCTCCGGGGCAGTAGCGGCTGGGTGTATGCCTGGCTCTTTGCGCAATATACGTTCAACAAGTACGCGCTGCTCTGCGACCGCAATGCGCGGCCGCAGAGTTATGCCGATGATTTTCAGCCGCACGCGGTCAATGCGCGCGCGCTGCCGCTGGCGGTGCCGCTGCCGGGGCGGAATCCGCATCCGCTCAGTGTGGTGATGATTGTCAAGAATGAGGCGCGGCATTTGCCCGCCTGTCTCGCCGCGGTGCGCGATTTGGCGGACGAGATTGTGATTCTGGATTCGGGCAGTAGCGACAACAGCGCGACGATTGCCGCCCGCTTCGGCGTGCGCTGGTACGAGAACCGCGACTGGCGCGGTTTTGGCGTGCAGCGGCAGCGGGCGCAAGCGTTGGCGCAGGGTGATTTTGTGCTGATGCTGGATGCGGACGAGCAGCCGGACGCGACGCTGAAGGCGGCCATCCGTGCGGTGCTGCAATCGCCGCCGTCGCCGGATACGGTGTATGCCGTCTCGCGCAGCAATATTTTCTGCGGCACGGCGGTGAACGCGCGTTATCGCGATCATATTCCCCGCCTCTATGGCCGCGCCTTTTTTCAGTATCACCCGTATGAGGTGCATGAGTCGCTGGCGCGCGGCGCGGCGGCGGTGGTGCGTCTGCCCGGCGATTTGCTGCATTTCACCAGCGACAATCTCGCCCATTTCATCCGCAAGAATTTGCGCTACAGCCACGACTGGGCGCAGGAGAAGGCGGCGGGCGGGCGGAAACCGCCGTCGCTGTGGGCGTTGCCGCTGCGCGCCGCCGTCGCTTTCTGCCGCGAGTATTTTGTCCACCGCACGCTTTTTGCCGGGCGCTACGGCTTTTTTCTCGCCGCCAGCTCGGCTTTTTACAATTTCAACAAGTATTTGATGCTCGCCTGCCTCGCGCGGCGTGAGAGGAAGTCATGAAGGTTTGGCTGAAGCTATTGGTTAATGGCGCGACGTTTTTGTTTTTTGCCTTGAGCCTCGCCCTGAAAAGCGGCTACAGCTACGGCGCGGCGCTGCTGCTCGTGGCGGCGCTCACGACGCTGCCCGTGTGGTGGCGCGCCCGCCCGCGCGATGCGGGCTTGCGCTGGCTTGCCGGGGGTTTTGTCGCCGCCGGGCTGCTGGCGCTGTTTGATGTCATCCGCTCCGGCAGCGGTCTGCGCGGGCTAGATTTGCCGCTGAAGTTTTTGGCTACGCCGCTCGTGCTTTATTTCGTCGCCACGGTGCCGCCGAAAGGGCGGGCGATTTGGGCGGGGGCGGCCTGCGGCGCGTTGCTCGGTCTGGCGGTGGCGTGGGGGTATGCGACCTTTGCCCCGGAAGCGTTGCCCTATGGTCGCGCCGCCCGCTTTCTCCATCCGATTCAGCTCGGCAATCTGGCGATGCTGCTGGCGCTCATCACCGCGTGTAGTCTGCGTGCCAAGCCGCGCGGCTGGCAACTGCTGCTGACGCTCGCCGGTGCCGCCGCCGGGGTTTATACGGCGTTTCTGTCGCAGACGCGCGGCAGTTTTTTCGCCCTCGCCTGGGCGCTCGTCTTCCTCGGCCTGCTGTCGCTACGCCGCCGTCATTTCCGCGCGCGCAGCGTCGCCCTGTCGGCGCTGATTGTCGCCATCGCCGCGCCGCTGTTCTGGCTTGCCAATATTGAGGTGATTGAGGAGCGGCTGGCCGAGGCGCAACACGACATCGCCCTTTACCAGGAAGGCAAGGCGGATACCTCCATCGGCGCGCGTTTTGAGATGTGGCGCTTCGCCTGGCAGGAGGGCAGCCGCTATCCGCTCTTCGGCGCGGGTACGGCGCAGTTGCAGGCGGACAAGGATAACTGGCACGCCGCCGCCGACCTCGCCGCCTTCGGCCATCTGCACAACGAGTTTCTCGATGCTTTCGCCCGGCGCGGGCTGGTCGGGCTTGCGGTGTTGCTGTTTTTGTTCGTCTGGCCGCTCGTGCTTTACCGCCGTGGTGAGGAGCGCGATTCGCCCGATGCCGCCGCGCTGCGTCTCGCCGGGCGGGCGCAGGTGCTGCTCTACAGCGGTTTCAGCCTGACCCAGGCGGCGCTGTTCAGCCACAACAGCGGCCTGCTCTTTTTTGTGTTGCCGCTTTGCCTGATTGTTGCCGCGCTGCGCGGCGAAGGACACGCCCATGTTTGACCGCGATGACCGCGCCCGCTATCTGCGCCTGCTCGCCTTTATCCGCCCGCACTGGAAGGTGGTGCTGCTCGCCGCCGGTGGCACGGTGCTTTACGGCCTGACCGAGCCGCTGGTGCCGTTCGTGCTGCAACCGCTGGTCGATGGCGGCTTTGCCGAGGGCGATATGCGCACCGTGTACGGCCTGACCGCCTTGCTGTTCTTCGGCTTCATGTTGCGCGGCGCGGCGAGCTACACCGCGACGTGCAGCATGAACTGGCTGGCGCAACAGGTGGTTTACACCCTGCGCGGGCGGATGTTCGCGCAACTGCTGCGCCTGCCGATGCGCTATTTTGACGAGAACAGCGCGGGCAGCATCGTCTCGCGTTTCACCTACGACGCGCTGCAACTGATGGCGGCCAGCACCGATGCCGTCGCCATCCTCCTGCGCGAAACCGTCACCATCGCCGCGCTCACCGTCTTCCTCTTTTATCTGGACTGGAAGATGACGCTGCTGCTGTTCGTCGTCGCCCCGGTGCTGGCCTATATCATCGTCCACGTCTCGCGCAAGCTGCGGACGATGGCGCGGGCGATGCAGGAAGACATGAGCGGCATGAATCATGTCGTCGATGAAAGCCTGCGCGGCCGGGCGATTGTCCGCATCTACAACGGTCAGGACTACGAATACGCGCGCTTTGCGCAGCAGGCGGAGGCGGTGCGCTTTCACGCGGTGAAATCGACCAAAATCGCCGCCAGCGCCTCGCCGGTGGTGGAGATGACCATCATCGCCGCGCTCTGCACCGTGATTATCCTGTTCGCGTGGAAGGCGCGCAGCGCCCCGGCGCAGATGACCACCGGCGTCTTCGTCTCCTTCCTCGGCACGATGGCGCTGCTCTTTCCGCCGATCAAGCGCATGGGCAAGCTGAACGAACCCATCCAGCGCGGGCTGGCGGCGGCGCAAAGCATCTTCGATTTCCTCGACGCGCCGACCGAGCCGCAACCCGCATTGCCGCCGGTATCGCTCAGCCGGGGCGAAATCGAATTTCGTGACGTCAGCTTTGCCTACCCGGAGCAACCAGTGCTGGAGCACTTCAGCCTGCACATCCGCGCCGGGGAAACCGTCGCCCTCATCGGCGAATCGGGCAGCGGCAAATCGACCATTGCCGCGCTGCTCGCCGGGTTTTACCCGCCGACGGCGGGGGCGATTTACATCGACGGCCACGACCTCGCCGACGTCAGCCTCGCCGACCGCCGCCGCGCCATCGCCTTCGTCTCGCAGGACACGGTGCTGTTCTCGACCAGCATCGCCGCCAACATCGCCTACGCCGACCCGGCGCCGGACGCGGCCAAAGTGCGCCTCGCGGCAGAATCCGCCAACGCCGCCGATTTCATCGCCAAACTGCCGCACGGTTACGACGAAAACACCGGGCAGCAGGGCGGACGCCTCTCCGGCGGGCAAAAACAGCGCATCGCCATCGCCCGCGCCCTCTACAAGGACGCGCCGATACTGATACTGGATGAGGCGACCTCGGCGCTGGACAACCACAGCGAGGCGAAAGTGCAGGAAGCGATTGAGCGGCTGCGTGCCAACCGCACCGCCATCATCATCGCCCACCGCCTCTCCACCATCCGCAACGCCGACCGCATCGTTGTGCTGGAAAAAGGCAAAATCGTCGAAAGCGGCAGCCACGACGAACTGCTCGCCCGTGGCGGCAGCTATGCTAAACTGCTGCACCGCATCTAAGCCAACACCTTGAAAAACATGAAAATACTGATGGTTTGCACCGGCAACATCTGCCGCTCGCCGATGGCGGAAGGCATCGCCCACGCGCTACTGAAAGCGGCAAAACGCGACGACATCACCGTCGATTCCGCCGCCACCCACGACTACCACCCCGACAGTCCGCCCGACGCCCGCGCCCGCCGCGTCATGCGCGCGCACCAAATGCCGATTGACGACCTGCGCGCGCGGGTCTTCCTCCCCGAAGACTTCTACCTCTTTGACGAAATCCTCGTCGCCGACCGCAGCCATTACCGCCACCTCAGCGCCATCGCCCCGGACGACGACGCCTGCGCCAAAATCGGCTTCATGCTCGATACCCTGCCGGACAACCCCGGCGCGGAGCTGCCCGACCCCTACTACGGCGAGCTGGCCGATTTCGAACGCACCTTCACCCTGCTGGATGCCGCGCTGCGGGCAAGGTTTGCCCATGGCCGCTGAATCGCAATACTACGGCCAGGCGCTGCTGCTCTGGCAAAGCGTGCTCGACATGATGGCGCCCTTGTGCTCCAAGGAAGACAACCTCGTCCTCGGCTCGCTCACCCTCAAGACCAAAAGCGAGAAAGAATGGATACTGCTCGCGCCAAACAAATTTGCCTGCGAGCAAATCCGCGCCTCGCTCTTCGACGCGCTGCAAATGTTCCTCGGCAACAAGGGCATCAAAAAAGTCAAAGTCGAAGTAGCCAGCACGCCCGACCTGTTCGTCAGCGATGCCTCCACCCCGGCACCGTTTGAAAGCAACCTCATCAGCGACTACCAGTTTCACAACTTCGTCGAAGCGCCCTCCAACCACGAAGCCTTCGCCGCCGCCGAGCGCGTCTCCAGCGGTGCCTTCCTCGCCGACAGCAACCCGCTGCTCATCTACGGCGGCACCGGCCTTGGCAAATCGCACCTGATGCACGCCGCCGGCAACGCGCTGCGCCGCAATGGCCGCGCGGCGGTGATGTACATGAACGCCGAACAGTTTGTGAACGAGTTCGTCGCCGCCATTTCCGGCAAATCGCAGCGCGCCTTCTCCAAGCGGCTGCGCAGCGTCGATGCGCTCTTGATTGACGACGTGCAGTTTTTGGGCGGCAAGGAGCAGTCGCAGGCAGAGTTTTTCCACACCTTCAACGAGCTGATAGACAAGAAGCGGCAGATTGTCATGACCTGCGACCGTTACCCGAAAGAAATCGAAGGCTTGCAGGCGCGGCTGAAATCGCGCTTCGGCGCGGGGCTGTCGGTATCCATCCGCACCCCCGAACCGGAAACACGCTTCGCCATCCTGAAAAGCAAGGCGAAAGAGCAAAACTTCACCCTGCCGGACGAAGTCGCCTACTTCATCGCCGAGCACGTCGAATCCAACGTGCGCGACCTCGAAGGCGCGCTGAAAAAACTCATCTTCCAGTGCCGCGTCCTCAAAAACGACGCCCCGGCGACCCTCGCCGTCGCGCAAAGCGCGCTGGCCGACCTGTTGCAGGCGCAGAAAAAGCAGACCAGCGTCGAAAACATCCTGCGGGTGGTGGCGCAGTACTACGCCATCAGCGCGGACGAGCTGCTCTCGCGCAGCCGCAAAAAAACCTTCGCCGAGCCGCGAATGCTGGCAATGGCGCTGACGCGCGAACTGACCGACCTCTCGCTCAAGGCCATCGCCCAGGCGTACCAGCGCAAAGACCACAGCACGGTGATGCACGCCGTGGAAAACATGGAAAAACGGCGGCAAAGCGAGCCGCGTTTCCGCGAAGAATATGACAACATCCGCACCATCATCACGGCGTAGCCGCTCACACCAACGGGACGTGGACAAGTTGTGGATAATCTTGCGGACAAACGGGGGATAACTTTTGCCGCCTGCGTCCGCCGGATTTGTCCACACCCTGTCCACCGGGTTGTCCACCATTTTTCCCCATGTCATCCCCGCAATTTTCCTTTACACTACAGGCAGTCAGGTCGTTTGCCCACATATTCACAGACACGACTACGACGACGAATTTAAATAAAGAGGTTATCTATGAAATTCAGCATTGTGAAAGAGAAGTTCCTCGAACCGCTGGCAGACATCAGCAGCATCGTGGCACGGAAAACCACCAAGCCCATTCTCAGCCATGCGCTGTTGCAGACCAGCGGCGAACATTTGCTGCTCAAGGGCACTGACACCGAAGTCACGCTGCAAATATTGCTGAACGAGCTGGACATCAAAGAAGAAGGCGCCATCACCGTCCCCGCCGCCAAACTGCTGGACGTCGTCCGCCACCTGCCGGCGCAGGCGACCGTTTATTGCTCGCTGGAAAAAGAACAACTGCTGGTCAAGGCCGCAGGCAGCGTCTTCCGCATTGCGACGCTTCCCGCCGAAGACTTCCCGGCGCTGGCCGAAGCCGACATGGATCGGCGCATCGAAAGCGACAGCCGCGCCCTGCACGACATCATGCAAAAAGTGCGCTTCTCGATGGCGAGCGAAGACGTGCGCTACTACCTGAACGGGATGTACCTCAACATCGTCGAAGACGGCAACGCCATCCACGCGGTCAGCACCGACGGCCACCGCCTCTCCTGCGCGCGCAGCGCCCTGCCGTCGCCCGCGCCGATGACCAACCTCATCGTGCCGAAAAAAGGCGTGAGCGAGCTGATCAAGCTGCTGGGTCGCGTCAGCCAGCCGGTGGTACTCAACCTCGGCGAACGCCAGCTCAGCCTGACCCTGGGCGGCTACCGCCTCACCAGCCAGCTGATCGACGGCACCTTCCCCAACTACGAACAAGTGCTGCCGCCGGTACAGGAAACCCCGGTACTGGTCTCGCGCCAGGCCTTCCTCGAATCACTGCAACGCGCCAAAGTGCTGCTGCTTGACCGCCACGACGGCATCCGCCTCACCTTCTCCGACGCCAAACTGCAACTGGCGGCGCGCAACCTCGAAAACGAAACCGCCGACGAAGCGCTGGACATCATCAACCCGCAGGCGCTGCAACTGGAAGTGGCGCTGAACATCAACTACCTCATCGATGCCATCAGCACCATCAACGGCGACAACGTGCAACTGCACATCGCCGACAGCAGCAGCCCCTGCCTGATTACCAGCAGCGAGGACGAAGGCGTGCGTTACGTCATCATGCCGATGCGCCTCTAACCGCCGCGCTATCCGCGAAAAACCGCCTTATCCGGGCGGTTTTTTTATGGGTGTTCCGGCAAGACGG
>ERZ772993.784-NODE-784-length-13720-cov-14.733699_pt1 | contig 13720 bp, 14 predicted proteins | sample MGYA00580670_ERZ772993 | MGnify/ENA primary metagenome ERZ772993 (study PRJEB29015, sample SAMEA2737936) | human oral metagenome | biome: human oral; feature: human-associated habitat; material: dental | place: China | collected 2136 ... | reverse complement strand
TTGGCGATGGCGCACATGAGCAGCGACCTGCCGTAGAAGCGGCGCTGCTCGTCCCCGGGCTTGTACGCGGCGAAGAACGGCTCCGGCGACTTCTTCATGCGCGCGCTCATCGAAACATCCATGATGGACCTCTCTAAAACTCAAGTCATCGATGCAAGTGAAGGGAGACGGTGGTTAACCGATACCCTCGGCTTTGTGGCTGCGATTGGATGATGGAAACTCAGGACGGTAGTGTGATGGATTATTATCCCAGTCGCGAAACTCCTGAGGCGCCAACTGCCCGTCAACATAGCTTCGCCAAATATCGTGGTACTGATGCTCCGGCTTGTGGCCCGTGTTCCAAACACCTCAGCGGGGATCGCCAGCTGTCCACTGGATCTCTTCTCCGGTTAAAGGATCGTACACGTGGCCTCCGTGTTGGGCGGCTGCGAGGTTCCAAGTGTCTTCGGGAACTCACTGTCGGAAACTAGGCCGATTATCTGGGTCTAGGTAAGGACGATCGTCGTCCGGGCTGATACGGGGTGTGCCATCGTCGTCCACATAGGTTCCGTGGTTGACGTTCGGATCATGCTTACCCATCTCCTTCTGCGGCGTAAATGTGTCATCGTCCCCATTCCTGTTCAGGACCTGGAACCCTTTGGTGTCCTGGGAGCGCTTGACGATCTCGACGCCCAGCCCGAGCGCCCGCTCGGCCGAGGCCACCAGGCGGCCGGCGTAGCTGCCGTCGGCCCACACCCCGGACCCGGGAGAACCTGTCCTTCAGGTCGGTCAGGAGCCGGATGGCGCCGTCACGGTCCTGCACGCCGGCGGCGGTGACCAGCACGGTCAGCACCAGCCCGTTGGTGTCCACAGCCAGGTGCCGCTTGCGCCCGTTGGTCCGCTTGCCGGCGTCGTAGCCCCGGCAGGCGCGGGGGACGGTGTGTGATCCCTGTACGGACTGGGAGCCTGTGACCGCGGCCGTGGGGACGGGGTCGCGCCCGCGGCCCGCTCTTTCCTGCTCGCGCAGGGCGTCGTGCACCCGCCTCCACACCCGGCGCGGCTGAAGCGCACGAAGAAGCCGTAGACGGTGCCCACCCGGCGGGAAGCCGGCCGGGAGCGCGTGCCAGGGGATACCGCCGCGTACGACGTAGAAGACGGCGTCCAGCACCAGGCGGCGGGGCCACTTCTCGGGTCTTCCGCCCCTGCCGGCGCTGCTGGCCGGTGCCGGCAGCAGCGGGGCGATCAGCTCCCACTGGGCGTCGCTCAGCGACGAGGGGCAGGTGCGGGTGGCCAGGTCCTTGAGCACCCGAGAGTGATCCGGGCATGACAAGCACGAGCAGGTAGGGCACGATGACATCCGAAGGGCTCCTCCGGCTTCCAGGCAGTATGACTACCAGGAGCCCTTCACCCCCCTCCCCGACCAACACACCCCAGCCCCCAGTTCCCAAACAACCTCCGAAGGACATGCGGTGGTGAGGAGAACGTGCAGTACGACATGAAGATGGGGAGAAGGCCCCGGGAGCACCATCGCGGTACCGGCGGTGGCCCCGTTCTGAGGCCTCGGGGCGTTGGGGGACGGGCCGTCGAGCTCTTTCCGAGTCGTGGAGCCGATCATCTAGCCTGTTCCGTGAATCACCGGGAGGTCCAATGACGCAACAGCCTCAACAGCCTCGACTGAACCCGGCCCACCATCCCCGGGCGGCTGGCGGGATCCGGCCGCACGACGTCGAGCAGGGGGCCGGGCGTGGGGACGGATCCGGGACCGCGCCGTCGGCCGCGACGCGATCCGGTCCCGGCGCCGTCGAGGGAGCCGCGGCGGGGCCGACGACCGATGGGCAGGGCTCTCCCGGCCCCGCGGCCTATGCGCCCGGAGCGCCGATCCCCCCGAACCGGGAGCGCATCACACTGCGCGCCTTCTCGACCCTCTCCTCGGCGTTCCTGCCGCTGGTCGGCGGAGGCTTCGGACTCGTGAGCCTCTACGGCGTCGTGGTGAACCTCCTGAGCGACGAGGGGACCATCGGCAATGCCGTCATCCTGGGAATCGTCGCAGCCTTCGCCCTGCCGGGCGCCGCCTTCATGTTCTCGATACGCACTGTGCTGGATCCCACGGGCATCCATGTGCGCGCCATCGGCAGGGAACGAGGCTACCCCTGGCCCGCCTCGCGCACCGGACTGTACGTCCGGATCGCCCTGGGAAGCGGCAGCGGCGCCAACCGCGCCTTCGCCTGCGTCGTCCTGCCCGATGGCAGCGACCTGGAGCTGATGGGCCTGTCGTGGACGGGGCCCTGGGTCCCCGCGATCGAGGCCAAGGGCGTGGCCGAGTGCAACCGTATCTGGCAGTGGGCCGTCGCCCGTGGCTACACCCGCGAGACCCACGAGTACGTGCCGCTGTCCGGGGCGCTGGGCGTTCACCAGGCGGTGCGCGAGAGCCAGGAGCGGCGCTTCGGCCTGCGCTGACTGCGGCGCTGCGACTCGCCGGCGCTGACCGGCGACGCCTCCCGCCCCTGCCCATCCTCCGTCGGGGCGCCGACGCGGGCGGGACCGAGCAGGAGAGGCCGCCGCATCCTCAGAGGTAGTACCGCTGCCCCCGGTTCGCCACATCGGCGTCGGTCGTCTCGAAGTTCGAGGCCACCTGGCGCAGCGTCGAGGCGCCCGTTCCGATCTGCTTGGACGTCGAGGACAGGCCCTGGTCGAACGCGATCTTGGCGACCTCGTAGGGCGGCGGGAACAGGGGGGTGCACAGGAGTCCGAAGGGCAGCCCCGCCATCGCCGCCTGCGATGCCGACGACGCCTTGCCGAGACCGTCCTTGACCTGGTCCACGTGCGAGGCATGCGTGCGCCACACCTCGGGAGACACCTCAAGGTCCGCCATTACCGACCTCCGCGATTGAAAACGATCATGCCATCCGGTCCCACGCCGGGACCCCGCGGGCCCTGGCTGTGCGGATCCCGGCCGCTGCCGGGATCCGGAGCGTCCGACGCGCCCTCCGTCCGGGGACTGTAGGCCTTTCGCATCCGCTGGGCCAGATCCGACTCCGCGCCCCAGGCGTCCGAGGCGATCTTCGACGCCTTCGCGCCAGCCCTCGAGCGCGCCTTGTCGACGCAGTCCAGAATAGTCGTCGCCAGGTCGGAGGGGAACAGGTCCGTCGCCTCCCTCGTGAGCTTGAGGTCCACGAGTCTGCCCCGGGCGTCGACGGTCACGGTGACCATGCGGTCGCTCACCGTCTCCGCCTGCTCCTGCGACTGCCGTAGCCAGCTGTCCATTTACTCCTACGCGCGCTGCGCGGCGAGCTCGAACCTATCGGGCGTGGGGTTCTCCCTCCTTCGTGCGGGCATCCGTGCCACGAGGCGGCTGCGATGCGATCAGCGCCAAGGTCAGGGCCGTTGCGCCGCTGAGGCCGACTGTACCCGCCAGGTGCTGGCGCCGTTGCGGACCGAGGTCCGGCTGCGGCGCCGCCATCACCGGGGCGGCGGTCTCGAGCGTGCGGGAGCCGCGCGGGTTCGCGGGTCCCAGGGCGGCGCCGTCATTGATGAACGTGAGCGCGGAGTAGGGCGCGATCGTGTCTTAATCCCACTGACGAGCTTCACTCCGCCGGCGTCGTGCGCAGCGCCGTCACCGTCAGCCGGTAGGTCCAGTCCGCCGGGGTCTCGTCCGGATGGGCCGCTGCGACCAGGGCCGCGACGCCCCCGCGTACCCGGTCGCCAGGGCGGAGGAGGGCGTGGCCTCGCTGGCCAGGCCGACCAGGCCGGAGCCCGACACGCTGCGCGCCCCGATGGCTCCGGCGACGGCCGTGCCCTGGCCGCTGGCGTCCTCGGTGGCCCCACCGGCTCTGGTCAGGTCGACGCCCGCGGCGAGCGCCCCGTCGAAGTGCGGGTTGGCCTCCGCGATGCCGGAGTCGACGACGGCGACGGTCACGTCGCCGCCCCTGGTGAGCGACCACGCCCGTTCCATCCCGATCTGGGAGACGATCGGGGGGCCGTGGGGATGAGCGCCTCCCGCCCCTCCTCGCAGCTCGCGATCGCGTTGTCGTGAGTCGGCTTCTGGGGGTGGGCTCGGGCGTCGGCTCCGGCGTGGGCTGCCCGGTCTCGCTGACCCCGTCCCAGACCGCCTCCGTGGACAGCTCGACCCCCGTGGGGAAGAGCGCGAGCCAGGCCGCCGGCACCGCGACGACGCTGCCCTCCTCGTAGCCGAGTCTCGCCAGCGTGTCGGACAGCGTGCCGCTGAGACCCCGGGCCCGACCGGCGTCGGTGATGAGGAACACGGGGCCGATGCCGCCTCCGGCGGAGGCCCGGACGAGCGCGCCGGTGCCACCGGTCACCTTCACTCCTCCCGACTCGATCTGGTCGGCCGAGGCCAGGGTGGTTCTGGCCATCCCGGACGAGGAGGACTCACCGAGCACGGCGCACACGCTCGAGTCCGCCGCGGCGTCCTCGTCCAGGGTCGCGGGCCAGTCCTCCGGGGCCGCGGTCGTCGTGTTGACCTGGGTGAGGTCGGAGACGCTGACGTCCTGGACGGGCGCCGTGGCGCCCCCGCCCAACTTGTACAGCGTCAGGGAAACGTCATTGAGGGCCCCAGGCTCGAGTCGGACTGGACGACGTAGTACCTCTACCTCTGACCACCGCTTGCGTCGTCCGTCACCGACAGCAGCATTCCGGCGACCGGGTTCCTGATCGTCGAGGACAGGCCGGTCACCGGCACCCCGGCATCGGGCACGGAGAAGCTCTGCATCGCGCTGCCCGGGGTGAATAGCGAGAGCCACGCGGCGTCGACCTCGGTGACGGGCTCAGAATCGACGCCGAGCGCGTGCAGGACCGAGCCGAGATTCTCCGCGGGCAGTTCGTGGCTGATCCCGTCCGCCACCAGGTAGGTCGTCCCGGCGACCGACACCAGGGTGTGCTGGATGGTGCTCAGGCCCTGCGGCGAGTCGCCCACGCCGGTGGCCGTCGAGCCCGAGGAGGTCGAGCAGGCGGTCCATCCATGGGCCACCAGGGAGCCGGCCCGGGGCAGCTGCTCGGGCGTGTCCTCGATGCCTACCTGGGAGCCGCGCTCGATCCCGTCCAGGACCGAGTTCTTGAGGGACGACTCCTGGAACTTGCCCGGCTCCGCGAGGAGGCGCGGCGCGCGGGCAAGCACGACGGAGAGCCGCTGCCCGCCCTGTTCGTCATCCTCGACGAGTTCTCGGAGCTGCTGTCGGACAAGCCGGACTTCATCGAGGTGTTCGTCGCCATCGGGCGCCTGGGGCGCTCGATGCAGATCCACCTGCTGCTGTCCTCTCAGCGCCTGGAGGAGTGCCGGCTCCACGGCCTGGAGTCCCATCTGTCCTACCGGATCGGTCTGCGCACCTTCTCCGCCGCCGAGTCGCGCATCGTCCCGGGGGCCGCGGACGCCTACGACCTGCCGCCCTACCCGGGCAGCGGCTACCTCAAGAGCGGTACGCGCGAGATGACCCGCTTGTGGGCCTGCTACGTCGCCGGCCAGCCGCCGGAGCGCGTCAACGCGGCGCTCGCGCCGGCGCCCACCGGGGAGCCCCGCGAGCGAATCGTCCCCCCGGGTCGTTCCGTTCTCGGCGCGCCCGGTCCACGACCGGACGGCGCCGCCACCCGTCGAGGAGGACGTCGATGTCGGCGACACCGGCGACGCCGTCGATGCCCGGGCGGCGGAGCCGGAGCCGAGCGCGCCTCCTCCGGCTCAGGACATCCAGTACGCCGAGATGACGACGATGGACATCGTCGTGGCGCGGATGGCCGGGCACGGCACGCCCGCGCATCAGATCCGGCTGCCTCCCATGAACGTCAGTGAGACCTTCGACTCGCTGCTGGGCGATCTCGTGGTGGATCCAGCGCTGGGCCTGGTGTCGCCGTCCTGGCGCGCCCGCGGCGACCTGGAGGTGCCCCTGGGCATCACCGACGTCCCCTGGAGCAGCGCCGTGAGTACTACAGCGTCGACCTGTCGGGGACCGGCGGGCACGTCGCCGTCATCGGCGGTCCGCTCAGCGGAAAATCGACGGCGCTGCGCTCCCTGGTCATGGGTCTGGCACTGACGCGCACCCCGGTGGAGGTGCAGGTCTACGTCATCGACCTGGGGGCGGGACGTTCTGGACCATGCTCGACCTGCCGCACCTGGCCGGCGTCGCCACCCGTGGCGAGCCCGACGTCGTCGCCCGGATCATGGCCGAGGTGTCGGCGCTGCTGGACGATCGCGGCGCGCGCCCTGGCCCACGGCGCCAACGACGCCTGTCGTGCGATCGCGGAGGCGTGGACCGGTCCGCAGGGGCCCAAGCTGCGTCTGCTGCCCACGCGCATCGACCTGGCGACGCTTCAGGAGCAGGTGCCGCCGGGCGGCGCCCCGGTCATCGGGATCAACGAGGCGCGCCTGGAGCCCGTGCGCCTCGACATGAGCCACGACCCGCACTTCATCGTCCTGGGCATGCCAAGACCGGTCGGAGGCGCCAGTCGCGCCATGTTCGAACCGATCACCCAGACGCTGAACGACTTGTCGACACTCGGCATCATGCTGCCCGGAAGTCCCGACGAGGGGCCGCTGCTCGGGCGGCAGAAGCCCATTCCTGAGCCTCCGGGACGAGCGCGCCTCATCAGCCGCGACCACGGGGTCCAGTCGCTCCAGCTCGCCTGGGCGCCTCCCACCCGGTAACCGTCCCGGCGGCACCGCTCGACGCTGTCGGCCTCGGGCCCCGACCGGGGGCGCTCGCCTCGGCGAGGCGGTCCGCCCTCGCGCGCCACCGCAGTGCGGGGCGGGGGCGCCGGTACAGTCGTGCGCATGGCAAAGGGTCGAAAGGGAGGCGGCACTCCGCCGCGCAGGAGGAGGCGTCGGACGGGCGGTGCTCGTTCCTCGTCCGGCGCGGGCTCCGGTCACGTGCGTCGTTCCACCTCGGGCTCTCGCGTTCCCGGAACCCCGCGTCCCGCGCGTGGCGGCCGTACGAGTCGTACGAATAAGCCCTTGCGCCCTGCGGCCGGGGGGCGTTCGGGCAAGGTGCGGCGATCGGCCGGGGAAGCCCGCTCCGCGGCCAGTGGTCGTTCGAGCGAGGGCCGTCGGCCGGCCGGGGAAGCCCGCCGGACCGCCTCTGGCCGGCCCGCCGCGGGCACCGGCCGGCCCCGTTCCTCCTCCGGTTCCAGGCAGGCCGCGCGGGGGACGGCCCGCAGTGCGCGCACCGTGACGACCCAGGAGGGGCATCCGTCGCGCTCCGGCGCGCGTCGACGCCCGGCGGCCGCTGGCCGCGGTCGCGGGACGACTGCGGGCTCCGCCGCCGGGGGACCGGGTCGTCCCTCCGGTTCCCGGCTGCGACGCGCGGCCGCCGGCATCCCGCCCCGACCGCGGTACTGGCTTCGCTGGCTTCTGGTCATCGCCATCGCTCTGGCGGTCATCGGTGCTCTCGCCTACACGATGATCGCCGGTGCCGGGTGGGTCCGCGGCACCATTCGCAGCCAGGACGACGCCGAGGCCGCCAGCCAGATCCGCACCGTCTACCCCGCTCCCGTCGCCTGCGATGACGCCCATCTCCGCATCGCCATGGACGCCCCCAAGGAGACCGCCGTCGGCGCCGGCGTGAGCATCGACGTCACGCTCACCAATGAGGGGGACGACGCCTGCCTCCTCGATATCGGCGGCGCCTCCCTGGGCGCGGTCATCAGCTCGGGCGACCAGACCGTGTGGGACTCCACCGCCTGTCCGGCCGACCCCACTGAGCGTCCTCTGCTCGTCGATGCCGGGGAGTCCGCCGACGCCTCCTTGAGGTGGAGAGGCGCCTCCGCGGAGGCCAGTTGCTCTCCTCCGTCCTCGAGCCCGTCCCCCTCCCCGACTCAGAATCCGGAGCAGAGCCCGACTCCCGGCTCGACGCCGGAGGCCTCGGCGAGCCCCGAGGCCGGCGCCACGGCGACTCCGTCACCGGTTGATCCGAGCGTGGCCGCCGCGGGCACCTACCGGATCCACCTGCGGCTCGGCGGCACCGACGTCACCGGTGAGCAGGTTTTCGTCATCAAGTGAGACGGGGCGGGTTGAGGCCGGGTGAGATCGAGAGGGCGCAGTGGGCCCGCGCGCCCCGCCCTCACGCGTAGCGGTCGACGATGGAGACCTCGGCCAGGCGCGAGAGCCCGTCGCGCAGGGTGCGCGCCTGCCCCGCGTCCACGCCGTCCGCGGCTTGGAGCTCCTCGACCGTCGCGCCGAGGATCGCCTGGAGCGAGTCCCAGGTGCGCACGATCGTGCGTGCCGTCGACAACGGCAGACGCGGGATCTTCGCGAGGATCCGCAGTCCCCGCGGCGAGATCGAGGCATCGAGCTCCTGGCCGTCGTCGCCGCCGATGCCCATGGAGCGGGCGACCATGGCCATGTCGAGCAGTGCGGGGGAGCCCACCCACTTGAGTCGGGCGTCGACGGCGGCCGTGTCCAGCCCCACCGGCAGGTAGTCGGACAGGAGGAAGTCCCGCTCCGCCATGAGACCGCGTGTGAGCTCTTCGAGCTGGAGGGCGAGCAGACGCCCGTCGGTGCCGAGCTCGACGACGTAGCCGTCGATGTCCGAGGCGATGCGACGCACCATCTCCAGCAGCTGGAGGACCGAGGTGACTTCGCGGACGGTGACGAGATCCTCGATCTCAAGGGCGTCCAGGCCCGCCGAGGTCTCGTCGAGACGCGCTTTGTACCGCTCCAGGGTGGCCAGCGCCTGGTTGGCCCGGGCGAGGATCGCCTCACTGGGCTCGATGACGTGACGCCTGCCGTCGACGTACAGGGAGATGATCCGCATGGACTGGCTCACGGAGATGACCGGGTAACCGGTCTGGCGAGCGACGCGCTCGGCCGTGCGATGACGCATCCCGGCCTCGGCGGTCTCGATGGATGCATGGGGGAGGAGCTGGACGTTGGCGCGCCGGATGCGTCCCGCGGTGCGGTCCACGACGACGGCGCCGTCCATCTTGGCCAGCTCGCGCAGCCGCGCGGCGGAGAGCTCGACATCGAGGTTGAATCCCCCCGACGAGATCGACTCCACCATCTCGTCGTAGCCCAGCACGATGATCGCCCCGGTGCGACCCCGCAGGATGCGCTCCAAGCCGTCGCGCAAGACGGTTCCGGGTGCGACGAGCGTCAGGGTCTCGCGCACCAGGTTGCCGGGCTTGCCGGTCGGTTCAGTCATGCACATCTCCAGGCGGGGACAATGGGGCTGGGGCACCGATCGGCGCCCCGAGGGCCAGGTGGCGTCATCGTATCCGGGTCCCCGTCGTCCCGCTGTGAGGCGCATCGCGCACGGCTGCGTGCCCGACGCACGTCCCCCGCGCCCGTGCAGGACTCGTGCAGTGGTCTCCGAGTGCCCGCCACTGCTCCGCCACGGCCGTCCCCCGGCATCCCGGTCCCGGCTTCGCCTCGTCATTCCGGCCTCGGTCTCCGGGCCCCGTCATCTCAGCGCCTCAACTGCGGGGCAGGGCCGCTCCGACCGCCTCGCCCACGTGCCCCACCGGCAGCACCCGCATGCCGGTGACGGCGCGCAGCTCCTCCGAGCCCGCCAGGGGCACGATCGCCCGATCGAAGCCCAGTCGCGCGGCCTCCGCCAGGCGCCGCTGGATACCGACCGTTGCGCGGACCTCCCCGGTCAGGCCGACCTCCCCGAAGGCGACCAGTCCCGCGGGCGTGGGAAGGTCGCGCGCTGCGCTGACCACGGCGAGGGCCACCGCCAGGTCTGCGGCGGGCTCGACCGCGCGGGCGCCTCCCACCGTGGAGACGTACACGTCCGAGCCGGAGGTGTCCACGCGCATGCGGGCCGTGAGCACCGCCAGCGCCATGGCCACGCGCGAGTGATCCACCCCCGAGGTCGTGCGCCGCGGCGAACCGGCGGTGCCGCCCGCCACGAGCGCCTGAACCTCGACCGGCATGGGGCGGCGCCCCTCCAGGGTGACGGTCGCGCAGGTGCCCGGCACCTCCGAGCGCGCTGCGGACAGGAACAGGCCCGAGGGGTCGGCCAGGCCGATGATGCCGCGTTCGCCCAGGTCGAAGCAGCCGACCTCGTCCGTTGGCCCGTAGCGGTTCTTCACCGCGCGCAGCAGGCGCAGGCGGGCGTGGCGGTCCCCCTCGAACTGGCAGACGACATCGACCAGGTGCTCGAGCACACGTGGACCGGCGATCCCGCCGTCCTTGGTGACGTGACCGACCAGGAGGACCGGTATTCCACGCTCCTTGGCCACGGCGATCAGGGCCCCGGCGACCGCTCGCACCTGGGCGACACCGCCCGCCGAGCCTTCGATCTGCGCCGAGGCGATAGTCTGCACCGAATCGACCACGAGGAGCGAGGGGCCGGTCGCCTCCACCTGGCCGAGCAGCGCCCCCAGCTCGGTCTCCGCCGCGAGCAGGAGCGCCGGGTCGATGCCACCGATGCGCTCCGCCCGCAGGCTGACCTGGCTCGCGGACTCCTCGCCGGTGACGTAGAGGACGGGTCCCTCGCTCCGCCGACGGGCCGCCGCCGCGGCCTTGGCGGCGACGTCGAGAAGCAGGGTGGACTTGCCCACCCCAGGCTCGCCCGCCAGCAGCACGACGGCACCGGGGATGATCCCACCGCCCAGAACCCGGTCGAGCTCGCCGACGCCCGTGGGACGGGCGCGGGCCTCCTCGGCGCTGACCTCGCCGATGGGACGGGCCTCGACGGCGGGGGACACGACCAGAGTGCGGACCGGGGCGACTCCGCTCGCGATCGGGGCATCGGACCCCGGAGCCTCGATGAACTCCTCGAGCGTGCCCCAGGCCCTGCACTCGCGGCACTGGCCGAGCCACTTGGGGCTCGTCCAGCCGCACTCCGTGCACACGTAGGAGGTGCGTGTCCTGGTGCTCTTGGTCGAAGCCATGGTGTCAGGCTAGCGAGCGCCACCGACATGAATCGGCCGTGGAGGGGAACGGTCGCCGGGCTCGCGAGACCCCGGTCGGCACGCCGGCGGCCGGCTCGGCTCTTCCTCGTGCCTCCGGTCTTGGTGATACTGGTCCGATCGGCACGCCGGCGGCCGGGCTCAGCTCCTTCGCGATCCGTCCTGGCCGTACGGGGGCCGGACCTCCATCGGAGGCGTCTGACCGTAACCAGAGGCCGGCCGCCACCCGTAGCCCGAATCGCCCGAGCCGCGCTCGGGGGTCCGAGGCTGCTGGGCCTGTCCGTATCCGGAGGCCGGGGCCTGGGCCTGCCCGTACCCAGAAGCCTGAGCCTGGGCCTGTCCGTACCCGGAGGCCGGGGCCTGGACCTGCCCGTACCCGGAGGCCGGGGCCTGGGCCTGCCCGTACCCAGAAGCCTGAGCCTGCTGGGACTGGCCGTAGGACGCCGCCTCCTCCGAGCGGGACATCTGCTGGCCGTATCCCGCTGGAGCGGATTCCGCTGGACCGGCCGGGCCGCCGTACGAGGAAGGGCCCGATTGGCCGGACGGATTCGTCACCGGCATCGCACCCCGCCCCGGGGCGTTCGGATCCGGGCGCGACTGACGCTTCAGGAGTGCCTCATCGATCAGCTTGACCAGGCCCACCAGGACGAGTGTGGGGAAGATCAGCACGATGTAGGGGATCCTCACGCGACCGGTGGCATTGGTGGTGATCCAGACGAGGATGCCGATGGTCAGTGCGATGCCGAGGATGATCGCGACCACCAGCAGCGGGTAGTACGCGGCGGAATGGGTCTTGTTCTGAGGGTTCTGAGGGTTCTGAATGCTCTGAGGCGGTTGGGCTGTCATGACTGCTCGTTTCCCTGGAGTTCGCCATCGGCCGGTCGGGTGGACCGGATGCGGCGGCACGCGGCGGAGCACGGGGACGATACCGGGGTGCCGATGGGATGGGCGCCCGTCATCTTAACGGCGCGCGGAGCCGGGAGGAACCGGTTGAACCCCGTTCGGGCGCGGCTCACGCGTCCTTCAGGACGGCGCGCGCGGTCGCCTCGTCGGTGACCAGGGCGGACAGGTAGCCGCCGCGCAGTGCGGCTCGGATGGCCACGATCTTGTCGGGACCCGCGGCCACGCCGACGACGAGCGGGATCTCCCTGAGCCGCTCGGGGTCGAGGCACAGGGTGCGGTCGCACAGGGCGGTGTGCACATGGCGGCCGCTCGCATCGAGGTGGTGGCCGCACACGTGCGCCACCACATTCCGCTTGCGGCACTCGCGCACGACCTCGGGGGTCATCCAGCGGCGCAGCAGGGGACTGACGGAGGTCCCGACGGTGCCCACACCGGTCAGGGCGATGTCGCTGCGCGCCGCGAGCTCCAGCGTCGTGGCGACCTGGTCCTCCTCGCGCACGGCTCGGGCCAGGGCCAGGGAGTCGAAGACGAGCGGCACGGTCAGGGAGCGGAAGCGGCCGCCGAGCCGCAGGGACAGGTTGCGGCACACGTCCGGTCCGTCCTCCGTGTTGAAGGACTCCCCGACGCTTCCGAGCATGGCCACGGCGGTCGAGGAGGGCCAGCTGCGCTCGGGCGTGTGATGCACGACGGCGGCCACGGCCCGCCCGTTGGACACCGCGATGACGCTGTGCGGCCCGCAGCTCTCCAGGAGCAGATCGGCGGCGGTGCGGGCGACATCGGGCCCGACGTCGGATCCGTTGCCGGGCGTCGCCTCGCTCACGCGGGCGGTCTTGAGCCCGAAGGCGTCCACGAGTCGCTTCTCCAGAGCCATGAGGCGCTCGATGGGGTGCGCCACGGTGACGGTGACGACGCCGACCCGGCGCGCCTCGGCGAGCATGCGGGAGATCGTCGGGCGGGAGTAGCCCGTACGGCGGGCGATCTCCGTTTGACCGAGGCCCTCATCCCAGTACATGCGGGCGACCTCGAGCAGCAACGATGCGCGATTGCGAGTCAGGTTACCGCACATGCGTTCATTGTAGGGGGATCGTGATGGTCTCCGCTCCAGTTCTAGGCTCGTCATTCTGGTTCTTCCTTGATCGCGCCGAGATCACACGTGCACAGATGTGCGCAGAGAGGCTCCAGGTCTCGACGACGGGTCCATACGTTGGTCTCGTCGGGCAGCGGTCTCGGGACCTGGTCCTCGGAGCTCGGCCGTCGTGCCCGCACCGTTTACCGATCAGTTGTTCGAAGGAGAGCACCATGGGCATCGTCCGCACCATCCACGGCGACGTCGACCCCTCGACACTGGGCGTCGTCAACGCCCACGACCACCTCATCCGCGTCGGCGCGGGCGAGGTCTACATCGACCCCGACCACCTCCTCATCGACGAGGACAAGGCCGTTCAGGAGGCCACCTACTTCGTCGAGGCCTCCAAGCGCTTCGCGCCGGGGGCCACTATCGTCGATATGTGCCCCGCCTCCTCGGGGCGCGGCGTCCTCAAGCTCCGCAGGGTCGTCGACCGCGTCCCCGACCTCCAGGTCGTCCAGACCACGGGCTTCCACCAGCAGAAGGTCTACCTGGAGTGGCGCCAGTCCTGGGTCAACCAGTACACCGTCGCCGAGATCGCCGACCTGCTCATCGCCGACATCGTCGAGGGCGTCGACGCCAACGACTACATGGGCCCCCTGGTCAAGCGCACCGACATCAGGGCCGGCTGCATCAAGTGGGCCACCGCCTACGGCCGGATCACCGACTGGGAGGTCAAGACCGGCGAGGCGGTCGCCATCGCGTCGAAGGAGACCGGTGCCCCGATCAACACCCACGTCACCGCCGGCACCTGCGGCCCCGAGCAGGCCCGTTTCCTCATCGAGCGGGGCGTGGCGCCGGAGAAGATCGCCATCGGCCACATCCAGCGCAACTGGGACCCGTGGATCCAGGAGC
>ERZ772993.782-NODE-782-length-13725-cov-11.519459_pt1 | contig 13725 bp, 12 predicted proteins | sample MGYA00580670_ERZ772993 | MGnify/ENA primary metagenome ERZ772993 (study PRJEB29015, sample SAMEA2737936) | human oral metagenome | biome: human oral; feature: human-associated habitat; material: dental | place: China | collected 2136 ... | reverse complement strand
TTCATGGAGGGCAGTACCTCGCGGAAGGCGCGCAACTCACCTTGGGCGCTCAGGGAGGAGAGCAGTTCGGCGTTGCTTACGGTCGGCGACTTACGGATTCGGATCGCAGTACCGCTGCCTGAGGGCGTGGCGCCGATCAGGGTGTATCGCGTGGGATCGGGTTGGAGGGTGATGGCACCGACATATTCCACTTCGAAGAGGTGCTCCTTATATCGCTCGCGCACCTCGTGCACATTGCCCGAGAGCACCACCCGGGAGTGGTCGATGAGTGCGATCTCGTCGCAAACCTCCTCTACCGAGGCCATGTTGTGCGTAGAGAAAATCAGCGTCCGCCCCTCGGCCTTAAGGCGGAGCATTTCACGCTTGAGCTGCTCGGCATTGACGGGGTCGAAGCCGCTAAAGGGTTCGTCGAAGATGAGCAGTGCGGGCCGATGTACGACGGTGATAATGAACTGCACCTTCTGTTGCATGCCCTTCGAGAGCTCCTCCAAACGCCGATTCCACCAAGCCATGATGTCGAACCGTTCGAACCACTCCGTCAGACTCGCCCGGGCATCGGTGGCACTCATTCCCTTCAGCCGCGCGAAGTAGAGCGCCTGCTCGCCGACCTTCATTTTCTTGTACAGGCCGCGCTCCTCGGGCAGATAGCCAATCCGACGGACGTCGTCCGGTTGCGACGGGTGTCCGTCGAAGCGAATGGAGCCACTGTCCGGGGCGGTGATACGGTTGATGATACGTATGAGCGTCGTCTTTCCGGCGCCATTAGGCCCCAATAGCCCGAAGATCTTCCCCTCCGGGACACGCAGGCTTACCCCATCGAGGGCACGATGGTTAGCGTATTGCTTGACGATGTTGTCAGCTTCTATAAAATACATGGTGTTCGTGTTGCATAATGAGGGCGGCAAAAGTACAGGCCGATCCGCCCCCCTCCAAGCCAAGCGCCCATCCCCGCGGTGGTAAAGCCGCTACCTTTGCCTACAACAAAAGAGGAAGTAATCATGGCTATAACAATCGAAAAATCATCAGCACACATCCGTATAGATGCGGGCGTATTGGAGCAGCTCCGAGCCGAGGCCAAACACGAGAACAGGAGCCTCAGCAACTACATAGAGTCCATCTTCTATCGTATCGGCTACAAACCGTCGTCTACGCAGCAGATGATCACCCCGGAGCTGCAAGCCCGCATAGACAGGGCTCGGGAAGAGATCCGATCCGGGAATTGCACCGTGATACGTTCACAAGAAGCGTTGAACGACTATCTCGACAACCTATGATTTATACGTTGTATTTCTCTCGCAGTGCAGAGAAATCAATGAAGAAGTGGCGGAAGTCGAGCCGCATCTATTCTATTCACCTCCCGTCGGAAGGTATGAATGAACCGACGGGCGGACACATCGGCCCACCCCTCCCCTACTGTCTCGTGCCACTAACGTAAAGGCGCTTCTGTCAGACATCCCAACAGGAGCGCCTTTAGCTCATGCGCCCCGATCGGAATGTAGGAGGACGAGTGGCCGACGGTCGCCTGACTTTACATCTTCAAAATGATCCGGTCGCCCAGCTCACGGCTGAGCGCCACCTTGATTTCGTTCAGTTGTTTTTGCTCCTTCATCAGTTCGATGGCCTCATCGAGACGCCCCTCGGTCTGAAGCTCCTTGATGCGGTGGTTGAGCTGGGCGATTTGTTGCAAGAGGTAAGCCCCCTTGAGTGCGAAGAGGTCGTGCACGATGGCCTTTTCCATCTCCTTGAGTCGCTTGCGGGCCGCCTCCTGCTGCTCCTCGGGAGTCAGGCGGGTGTCGTCCACCGGCTCCTCGTCCAGGGGGCGATACCGGTCGTCCATGAGGTACATGGCTACGCGCGACACGCCCTCATCGGGGTGCGAGAGGAAGTGACTTTCGGCCCGGAACCCCGGTTCGGAAAGGTGTGTCACGGCCTCGTCGAGCATGGACTGGAAGATGGGCACAGAGAGTGAAAGCCCATCGCGCTGCAGTTCAGAGAGGATATACTCCGCGATGCGGATTACGACGTGCTCGCCCGACTCCTCGTCGATGTAGTCATAGAGCGTCTCCTCGCCGTGGGTCACGACGTAGCGCATGAGCGCCTCCTCGGCCGCGCGATAGGGCGAACGCACCGTGCGGGATGTGGGCGTTGGAGTGGGGCGAGGCGGTTCAGGCGTCGGCGCGGGGTCAGCAGACGATTCATTGGGCGATGGCTCCGGACGAGGCTCAGCTGGTACCGACGTAGCGGACACGGGCGCGGCCTGTGGCGGTGGTGCAGCGGGGCGAACGAGTGGGGGGGCTGATCGGCGCGTGGCACGGATCTTATTTAGTTCGGCCAGGAGCACGGTCTCCTTGATCTCCATCATCCGACTGCACTCCTGCAGGTAAACCGAGCGCTTGATGGCGTCCGGAATCAAGGCCACGGATTGCAGAATGTCCGTGATCAGCGCAGCCCGCCGGATGGGGTCGCCCTCAGCTTCGCGGAGTAGGAGCTGTGTCTTGAAGCGGATGAAGTCCGTCTCGTGGTTGTTGAGGTAGACCGACAGATCGAAGGCGTTGTGCGAGCGGGCGAAGGAGTCCGGGTCTTCGCCGTCGGGTAGCAGCAGCACCTTCACGTTCATGCCCGCCTCGAGCAGCAAATCGATCCCTCGAATGGCGGCTTTGATGCCCGCTGCATCGCCGTCGTAGAGTACGGTGATGTTGTTCGTTAGGCGGTGGATGAGGTGAATCTGCCCCTGCGTGAGTGCTGTGCCCGACGAGGCCACCACGTTCTCTATGCCCGACTGATGCATGGATATGACGTCTGTATAGCCCTCCACCAGATAGCACTTGTCGGCCTTCGCGATAGCCTGTTTGGCGAAATAGAGGCCGTAGAGTTCGTTGCTTTTGTGGTAGATCTCGCTCTCGGGCGAGTTGAGATACTTGCCCACCTTCTTGGTGGAGTCCAAAATACGTCCACCGAAGCCGACCACCTTACCGCTGAGCGTATGGATGGGGAAAATCACTCGCCCCCGGAAGCGATCAGCCACCATGCCGTTCTCGTAGAAACTCGAGAGGCCGGTCTTTTCGAGGTATTCCCGTTTGAACCCCTTGGCCGTGGCGGCGCGATAGAGCGCATCGCGCGCCTCCAGACCGTAGCCCAGCTGGAATTTGCGGATGGTCTCTTCGCGAAATCCGCGCTGCGCGAAGTAGGAGAGGCCGATGGTGCGCCCCTCTTCGTGCTCCATGAGGCAGCTGGTGAAGTATTTCTGCGCCCAATTGTTGAGGATGAACATGCTCTCGCGGTCGCCCTGAGCGCGGCGTTCCTCGTCCGTAAGCTCGCGTTCGCGGATCTCGATGTGATACTTCCGGGCCAGGTAGCGGAGGGCGTCGGGATAGCTCAGCTGCTCGTGCTTCATAATGAAGTAGACGGGCGAGCCGCCCTCGCCACAGGCGAAGCATTTGCAGAGGTTTTTGGCGGGCGAGACGTAGAACGAGGGGTTCTTGTCGGCATGGAAGGGGCACAGCCCGACGTAGTTGACGCCGCGCTTCCTCAGCGTGACAAACTCGGAGACGACATCGACAATCTGTGCCGCCTCGAGGATGCGGTCTTTAGTTGCGGAATCGATCATAGGGGGAGGGCGTTCGTCCGTTTTGCTTCGCGCAGGCCTCTGCTGAGGCTGGAAAGTTTGCTCGGGTTCAAAATGTATTTCGAGCGCGTTTCCGATAATACTGAAGCGGCTTGTCCGTGCATTGCTGTGCCACGCTGCATGTCAGTACGCCTCGCGATACTTGTTGCCGTCGGCGTCCTGGAGGATGTTGAGGTAGCTGCGGTAGCGCGACGATGCAATGTTTCCACACTCCATTTCGCGACGTACGGCACATCCGGGTTCGCCCGTGTGGGTGCAATTGTTGAAGCGGCAGTCGGCCGATGCGCGGAAGATTTCGGGGAAGTAATGGGCCACCTCGGGGCCTTGCATTTCGATCGTTCCGAAGCCCTTGATACCCGGCGTGTCGATCAGGTAGCCCGAGGCGTCGGCGAGGGGGAGCATTTCGGAGAAGGTCGTTGTGTGGACGCCCGTGCGGTGGTACTCCGAGATCTCTTGCGTGCGCAGATCGACGTGCGGCAGGAGGCGGTTGATGAGCGTCGACTTGCCTGTGCCCGAATGGCCGGAGAGGAGCGTGATTCGCCCGTGCAAACGCTCGGCCAACGCCTCGACACCCTCGCCCGTGAGCGCGCTGATGGGGAGGCAGTCATAGCCGATGGCGGTGTATAGGGCGACGTATTCGTCGAGCGTACGGCGGGCGTCGGCGTCGTAGCGGTCGATCTTGTTGAACACTAACAGGGCGGGAATAGAGTAGGCCTCAGCGGTGGCCAGGAAACGGTCGATGAAGGTGAGGGTGGTGGCGGGGAAATCGATGGTGGCGACTAGCAGGGCGAGGTCGATGTTGGCGGCCAGGATGTGCGACTCTTTGGAGAGGTTCGAGGCGCGGCGGATCATGTAGTTGCGGCGCGGTGCGATGGCGGTGATGTAGGCCGTGTCCGTTTCGTTGGCGGGCACTTCGACCGTGACGCGGTCGCCAATGGCCACGGGGTTGGTGGTGCGGATGCCTTTGATGCGAAAGGCTCCCTTGATCTTACAATCGAAACACCGGCCGCCGTCGATACAAACTGTATAACGACTGCCGGTGTTTTTAATGACTAATCCGTGCATGGGGATAGGGAGGGGGGTCAGACCGTCATGATCTCCTTTTCCTTGGCGGCGTAGAGGTCGTCTACCTTCTTGACATACTTGTCGTGGATCTTCTGCGCTTCGGCCTCGGCGTCTTTACCGAGATCCTCGGGCGTACCGTCCTTGACGGCTTTCTTGATCACGTCGATCGTGTCGCGGCGGGCATTGCGAATGCTGACTTTGGCGGCTTCGGCCTGTTGCTTGGCGTTCTTGGCCAGGCTACGGCGACGATCCTCGGTAAGCGGGGGAATGCCCAGACGGATGGTCTCGCCATTGTTCTCGGGAGTGATGCCGACCTCGGAGGCGAGGATGGCCTTTTCGATCTCCTTCAGCAGGGATTTCTCCCACGGGGTGATGAGGATCGTCTTGGCGTCAGGGGTGGTGACGGAGGCTACGTTCGAGAGCGGCGCGAGGTCGCCGTAGTAAGTCACGCGGACGTTGTCGAGGATGCGTGCACTGGCTTTGCCGGCGCGGATGCGTGCCAGCTCGTCGTCTAAATGCTGGACGGCGGCGTTCATCTTCGCTTCGGCGTCCTTGATGATTTGTTTGGTGTCTGTTGCTGCCATATGATGAGGGTTCTAAAGTTGTTCAGAGGGTGACGCGTGTACCGATGTTCTCGCCGGAGAGCACGCGCTTGAGGTTGCCGGGGGTGTCCATGTCGAAGACGACGAGGGGGAGGTTGTTCTCCTTGCACATCGTCGTTGCGGTGAGGTCCATCACGCGGAGGTTGCGGGAGTAGATCTCGTCGAAGGTGATCTCGTCGAACTTCACTGCCGTGGGGTCTTTCTCCGGGTCGGCGGTGTAGATGCCGTCCACGCGGGTGCCTTTGAGCAAGACGTCGGCACCGATCTCAATGCCGCGCAGGGCGGCGGCGGTGTCGGTGGTGAAGAAGGGATTGCCCGTGCCGCCGGCCATGAGTACGACGTGGCCGTCGCGAAGCAGTTCGGCGGCGCGTGAGGGGCTGTAATACGTCCCCACCGGCTCCATACGCACAGCCGTCAGTACGTCGGCCTCTACGCCGAAAGCCTCGAGGGCGGAGCTGAGCGCAAGACTGTTGATGACGGTGGCCAGCATACCCATCTGGTCGCCCTTGACGCGGTCAAAGCCTTTGGCGGCGCCGGTGAGCCCACGGAAGATGTTGCCTCCGCCAATGACGATGCCGATTTGTATGCCTCGATCGGCGATCTCTTTAATCTGTTTGGCGTATTCGCCGAGGCGCACCTCGTCGATGCCGTAAGCGCGGCCGCCCATGAGTGACTCGCCGCTTAGCTTGAGTAGGATTCGTTTGTAGATCATATGTATGGGGGATTTTTTTCGGCGGACAAACGTACGCGTAAAAGAGAAAAAGGGGAAAGGCCCCTGGTCTATGTGAATGGGAAATCCTCATAGACCTGCTCCAGGTGGGCGAGCATGTCTTGCAGGCGATAGTCGATGAGCGACCAGTCATAGTTGCCCCGTAACGTTAGGATCGGCTCTCGCTCGCGGATGTCGTCGTAATAGGTCAGCGCTTTCAGCGGAGAAATGGGGCTCATACCGCGATACTTCGCATCGTAGGCGCGGAGCATATCGCCGAGGGAGAGGCGAGTGGAGAGGCAGGCCACGTCAACAAAGTCCTTGAGGCGCGTGCCTGAGTCGGCGATAGCGGAGAGCTTCATGGCGGCGATGTCCCGAAGGCTACATAGCCTGATTCCGCCCTCTTCGTGCACGCGTTCGAGGAGCGGATAGGCGTAGGTGATACAGTCGATCTTGATTTCGGCGATGGTGCCCTTCACAGTGTCTTTGCGCACAAAAGCGTTCGAAAGGCCATACCTGTCCGTCAGGTAGGCGCGCATCCTTGGGGCGTCAAAGGAGTGGAGGGTAAAGAGGTCGAGGTCGATGCTTTTGCGATGACCCATGTAGAGCGCCAGAGCTGTGCCGCCGACGAGGAAGAAGTCTTGCAGCGTCTCGTCGCGCATCAGCTGCTTTAGCGTTTCAAGCGTTCCGCTCGTGATTGATTCCGTGTGTAGCATGCGAGTTCTTCTTTGTTGAGGTGAAAGAGGCGGCAGACCCAGTTCTGATCGATGGGTGAGAGACGGGGTAGACGGCGCACGACGTCGCGCACGGGGCCGAAGCCGCCGTAACGCTGAAGCAGGGCGTAGTAGTCGCTGATGTTGCCGCGCTCGATGACGCGTTCTACGACGAGGGGCTTCATGTATTCCCAATCCCACGTGGGAGCGTCGGTGTCGTACTCCCAGAGCAACGCCTTGGAGATCTCTTCGGGGCGGTGGGTTTGCCAGTCTTCGAACATGAGGGTAGAGGGGTATGGCCAATTGGCGGTGTGGTTTGAAACGCGTTTGGCATCCCATTTCCGATTGCAAATGGTTGGCCTGTTAAATGTTTTAAGAGATCACCCATTGACAACTGTCAGAGGCATGCAAAATGCATTTTACGGCTCATTGACGGTAGTCAGAGGGTAGAAAACTTGCGGATTTTGATCATTGACAATCGTCGAAGGACAGAAAACCCGGGTTTTTCGGCCATTGTCAATGGACAACGGGTAGAAAACTCGGGTTTTCTAGTCATTGACAACAGTCAGAGGGCAGAAAATTCACGGGAGCATGCCTCTGACAGTTGTCAACGGGTACGAGGGCTCGTTTGGCCTTACACCTTGATCGCGTCGAAGCCTTCGCCGTAGACGCCGCGGACGGTGCTCTGCGAGATGAAGGCTTGGCTGTCGATCATCTTAATGAGGCGGAAGATGTTTGTCCGCTCGCGGTTGCGGGCCACGAGCACGATCACCTTGATCGGCTTGTGCGAATAGCCGCCCTCGCCCTCGAGGATGGTGCAGCCGCGTTGCAGACGGTGGATGATGGCGTCAGCGATCTCGTCGTATTTGCGGGAGAAGATCATGAACTGCACCGACTGTGTGTTGGCGTTCATCACGCGGTCGAGCATGTAGGAGTTGACGCCCATCTCGATGAGTCCGAGCACGATCTTATCCACGTTGGCAAAGAGGAAGTAGGAGCTGCTGACGATCAGGAAGTCGAGCAACACCATGCCCATGCCGATGGAGATGTTCTTGTACTTGTTGATGATGGCCACGATGATGTCCGTTCCGCCCGTGCTGCCGCCAGCGTAGAAGACGAGCCCCAGGCCCGAGCCGCAGATCATGGCGCCGATGATGACGGACATGAAGACTTCTTGCAGCTGCATGAGGGGTTGGCCGGCGAACACAAGCTCGAAGAACCAGAACCAGAACGAGAGCGAGACGACGCCAAGGATGGTCTTGACGAGGAATTTGAGCCCGAGGATCTTGAAGGCGATGCCAAGCAGGATGACGTTGATCGCGAAATAGGAGACGGAGACAGGCAGTTTGGTGGCAAAGAAGATCAATCCGCAGATACCGCTTAGGCCGCCTGTGACGATCTCGTTGGAGAGGATGAAGGCGTTATAACCAAAGCCGTAGAGGGCGGTGCCGAGGATGATGAGGAGGTAATCCTTCACCGGGTAGTAGACTTTGAGTAGAGAATCTTTCATAGAACGATGTTGATGATTTTGTTGGGTACGATGATGATTTTCTTAGGGGTCTTATCACCGATCCACTTGGCGGCCGCGTCGTGGCCGAGGGCGGCACGCTCGATGGACGCACGGTCGAGGTCGGCGGGCAGCTCCAGGTTGAAACGCGTCTTGCCGTTGAAGGAGACGGCATAGCGCACGGTGGTTTCGATGAGGTATTGTTCGTTGTAGTCGGGCCATGCGGCGTCGCAGATGGTCGTGGTGTGGCCCAGCGCGTGCCATAGCTCCTCGGCGATGTGCGGAGCGAAGGGCGCGAGCACAATCAGCAGCGGCTCCAGCACAGCGCGCTTGCGGCAACGCAGCGTGGAGAGTTCGTTGAGGCAGATCATGAAGGCGCTCACGGAGGTGTTGTACGAAAAGTGTTCAATGTCGTGCGTCACCTTCTTGATCAGCTTGTGGAGCGCCTTCAGCTCGTCGGCCGTAGGCTCGTCGTCGACGACGCCCCACGCGCCGTCCGGGCCGGAGTAATAGGTGGCCCAGAGCTTCTTCAGGAAGCGGAAGACGCCGTCGATGCCGTTCGTATCCCACGGCTTGGATTGCTCCAGGGGGCCGAGGAACATCTCATAGAGGCGGAGCGTGTCGGCGCCGTACTTCTCGACGATCGTGTCCGGATTGACGACGTTGTACATCGACTTCGACATCTTCTCCACCGCCCATCCGCAGAGGTATCGCCCATCCTCGAGCACGAACTCAGCGTCGCGATACTCCGGGTTCCAAGCGCGGAAGGCGTCCAGATCGAGGACGTCGTTGCTGACGATGTTCACATCCACGTGGATGGGCGTCACGTCATAGTCGCCCTTCAGGTTGTACGACACGAAGCGGTTCGTGCCCACGATGCGATAGACGAAGTTCGATCGGCCCTGGATCATGCCTTGGTTGATCAGCTTGCGGAAGGGCTCTTCCTCGCACGAGGTACCAACGTCGAAGAGGAACTTGTTCCAAAAGCGGCTATAGATCAGGTGCCCCGTGGCATGCTCCGTGCCGCCGATGTAAAGGTCTACGTTGCGCCAATACGCATCAGCCTCTGGGGAGACGAGTGCGCGGTCGTTGTGCGGATCCATGTAGCGCAGGTAGTAGGCTGACGAGCCAGCAAATCCAGGCATGGTGCAAAGCTCGAGCGGGAAGATGGTCTGGTTGTCGATGCGACTGTTGTCCGTCACTTCATGGCGCACACTGTCCCACGCCCAATGCGTAGCGCGACCCAGTGGCGGCTCACCCGTTTCGGTCGGCAGGAACTTGTCCACCTCCGGCAGTCGCAGCGGCAGGCACTCCTCGGGCAACGGACGCGGCATACCGTCGGCGTCGTAGTAGATCGGGAACGGTTCGCCCCAGTAGCGCTGGCGGCTGAAGATGGCGTCGCGCAGGCGGTAGTTCACCTTGATCCGACCCAACCCTTCGGCTGCGATGTAGCGCTTCGTTGCGGCGATGGCTTTGGGCACATCCATGCCGTTCAGCACGAGTCCGCCCGCGCGTTCCCGGCCAGCCATCGGCGAGTTGATCATGCAGCCCTCTTTGGCGTCGAAGCTCTCCTCGGAGACGTCGCAACCCTCGATCAGCGGAACGATGGGCAGATTGAAATGGCGTGCGAAGGCATAGTCGCGACTGTCGTGTGCGGGCACAGCCATGATGGCGCCCGTGCCGTAGCCAGCCAACACGTAGTCGCTGATCCAGATCGGGATCTGCTCGCCCGTCAGCGGATTGATGGCGTACGAGCCACTGAAGACGCCCGTCACCTTATGGTCGGCGATGCGCTCGCGCTCTGTGCGTCGCTTGACCGCTTCGAGATACGCCTCCACGTCGGCCCGTTGCGCGTCGGTTGTGAGTCGCCCGACGTACTCGCTCTCAGGCGCCAGCACCATGAAGGTGACGCCGAAGACGGTGTCTGCCCGCGTGGTGAAGATCTTCAGCGACTCCGACCCGTCGGCCAGCGGGAAGAGCATCTCGGCGCCCTCGCTACGGCCGATCCAGTTGCGTTGCGTCTCCTTGAGTGAGTCGCTCCAGTCCAGCGTATCGAGCCCGTCTAAGAGGCGTTGCGCATAGGCGGACACGCGCAGACACCACTGCCGCATCACCTTCTGCTCCACCGGATAGCCTCCGCGGATCGATAGGCCTTCGCTCACCTCATCGTTAGCCAACACGGTGCCGAGCTGCGGACACCAGTTCACCATCGTATCGCCGAGGTAAGCCAGGCGATAATTCATCAGCGTCTGCTGACGTTCGCGTTCGCTCATCGCCTGCCATTCGGCCGCAGTGAACGACAGTTCTTCGGTGCATGCCGCGTTGACGCCCTCCGTGCCGTTGGCCTCGAAGGCCGCGATCAGCTTCTCGATCGGCTGCGCATGCTGCCCGATATTGCAATAGTAGCTGCCGAACATGCGCAGAAAGGCCCACTGCGTCCAGTGGTAATACGTTGGCTCGCAGGTGCGCACCTCGCGGCTCCAGTCGAACGAGAAGCCAATCTTATCCAGCTGTTCGCGATAGCGATTGATGTTGTTCACCGTCGTCACCTCCGGGTGCTGACCCGTTTGGATGGCGTACTGTTCGGCCGGCAGACCATAGGCGTCGTAACCCATCGGGTGGAGCACATTGAAGCCACAGAGGCGTTTGTAGCGGGCGTAGATGTCGGAGGCGATGTAGCCCAGCGGATGCCCAACGTGTAGCCCTGCACCGGAAGGGTAAGGGAACATGTCGAGCACGTAGTATTTCGGGCGTGCATCGTCCTCATGCACCTCGTAGGTCTTGTCGGCGATCCAGCGTTCACGCCATTTCTTTTCGATTTCTCTGAAGGTATAGTCCATTGTGTGATAAGAGTAGTCAGGGGGTAGTTATGCGCCTAACGGCGCGGTAGTCAGAAGTAGTTGTGCGCCTAACGGCGCGGTAGTCAGAAGTAGTTAGAAGAATACGTAGCCGGTACCCGGCCAAACTTCCCCGGCCTCGGTTGAGGTCTTGATTTTCTTTTCGCTTCCTTTTCTTGCATCAAGGCAAGAAAAGGAAGAAGGTCAGGTAGGCCAGGCCGTATCTATCAGGCGTTCAGCGATGCGTTCAGCACCTCGTCCGGAAGCACATAATTCGTCAAGTCGCCGGCCAGATATTGATCGTAAGCCGTCATGTCGATCAGCCCGTGGCCCGAGAGGTTGAAGAGGATCGTGCGTGCCTTGCCTTCCTCCTTTGCCTCCTTCGCCTCACGGATGGTGGCGGCGATGGCGTGGGCCGACTCAGGCGCGGGGATAATGCCCTCCGTTGCGGCGAAGAGTCGGGCGGCGTCGAACGTCTCAAGCTGCGGGATGTCTACGGCGTCCATCAGTCCATCCTTCTTCAGCTGGCTGACGATGGCGCCCGCACCGTGGTAGCGCAGTCCGCCGGCGTGGATGTGTGCCGGAGCGAAGGTGTGGCCGAGCGTGTACATGGGGATGAGCGGCGTGTGACCCGCCTCATCGCCGAAGTCGTATTGGAAGCGGCCGCGCGTCAGCTTCGGGCAAGAGGCCGGTTCGGCGGCTACGACACGCAGCGTGCGCCCCTCGGTCAATTTATGCCGCAGGAAGGGGAACGACAGTCCGGAGAAGTTCGATCCGCCGCCGAAGCAGGCGATCACCACGTCCGGATATTCGCCCGCCATCTCCATCTGCTTCTCCGCCTCCAGCCCGATCACCGTCTGGTGGAGCGCCACATGGTTGAGCATACTGCCCAGCACATACTTGCAATTTGGCGTCTGCATGGCCAGCTCTACGGCCTCCGAGATAGCCGTCCCGAGGCTGCCCTGATACGTCGGGTGATCCGTCAAGATCTTCCGCCCCGCCTTCGTGCTCATGCTCGGCGAGGCGATCACCTGCGCGCCGAACGTTTGCATGATGGAGCGTCGGTAAGGCTTCTGGTTGTAGCTCACCTTGACCATGTAGACGGCCAGCTCCAGCCCGAAGGCCTGCGCGGCGTACGACATGGCGGCGCCCCATTGGCCTGCGCCCGTCTCGGTGGTGATGTTCGTCACGCCCTCCTTCCGACAGAAGTAGGCCTGCGGGATGGCTGAGTTCAGCTTGTGCGACCCGACGGGGCTGACGCTCTCGTTCTTGAAGTAGATATGTGCCGGCGTGTCCAGCGCGCGCTCCAGTCCGTAGGCCCGGACGAGCGGTGTGGGGCGCCAGTTCTTGTAGAGGTCGCGCACCTCTTCAGGGATCTCGATCCATGTATCTGTCGTGTTCAGCTCTTGCTCCGCCAGGCTGCGGGCGAAGAGCGGGTAGAGGTCTTCGGCCTTCAGTGGCTCCTTTGTGCCCGGGTTCAACATCGGTTGCGGTTTGGTGGCCATGTCAGCCACGATGTTGTACCATGCTGTGGGAATATCCTGCTCCTGCAGTAAGAATTTCTTCGTCTTCATTTCTGCTTGCTGTTTATGTGTCGTTTATACACCGTTAAAATCGACTGCAAAGGAAGGGGGCCGCGGGGGAAACGAAAAACGGAAGGCGAAAAACGGCTGAGTCAGATAGAGCGGGGGGACGATGCTCCATCCCATGCCCGTCCGTATGGAGTTGTTCGTCTTTAGTTCTTCGCTTCCTCCTTCGCCTTTCGTGCAGCCCGATGTTTGGCCAAGATCGTGCGCCGTGTAGCCAGCTTGGTGTGCGCATGCGAAATCTCTCCGGCGAGGCTCGCCGTGAACGCTTGATACGGCGCCTCACCATTAACCAAGATCAGCGCATTGACCGTTTCCACCAGCGTGTGATAAGCCGCATCGGTCGCCATCCGCTTCGCACGCAGGAGTCCCTTGACGCGTGCTCCCCGTGCCATGGCTCGCCGTTCGGTAGCCGCAAAATGCACCTCATTCTCCTGCTCCAACTTCTCCAGAAACGGTGTCAGACGCGCCTTTTCCAGCGCCTCCGCCCCCAGATTGCGAAGCGTGTCCGTCAAGTTTTTCATCCGCCCCGATCGACCCGTCTCCGACTTCTGCGGCATATTGCCATAAGCCTTGAAGAGGTCGGCTGCCCGTCGGGCCACTTCCGCCACCTCCTCGTCCGGAAAGGCCATCGACGCCCGCACGAAAGCCCGCATCTCGCGCCAGGTACGCACCCGCTGTCGGTCGATTTTCTTCGCCACCGCAGCCGGAGTCGGTCCGCTCGTGGCGTTCACGGCGTCATCCCATTCTTGGAAGACCGTCTTGAACGCCTGCGCCGCCTGCTTCAATCCCGGAGTGTATCCCACGGCCCCGTCACTGAGAGGCAAATCCGAAAGATGCCTTATCACCGCCCCGTGAAACCCGAAATCCTCCATCATATGCAGTGACGCCACACTCAAATGCCCGATTTTCATCTCTAAATTCCTTCTCCTTACAAGGTTCTACTTCATTTTGTCGCACAAAAGTACTGTCAAATGCTTCAGTTGATATCATATCTTGAAATAAGAAGGAAAATGAAGCCACAGTGAGTATCTCATTTTTTTATACGCAGCAATCATGCTCCCTTTTAGGATCATATTTT